>Ga0136846_1237136_pt1 | contig 67864 bp, 53 predicted proteins | sample HopSoiMetagenom2_FD_96841 | JGI IMG/M metagenome (GOLD analysis project Ga0136846, IMG submission 96841) | Grasslands soil microbial communities from Hopland, California, USA - 2 Assembly 2016 (version 4) | ecosystem: Environmental > Terrestrial > Soil > Grasslands | place: USA: Hopland... | reverse complement strand
GCTAAGCGCCCCTGCACGGCACCGGCACCCGTAGCTCAGCTGGATAGAGCGCTGCCCTCCGAAGGCAGAGGCCAGGGGTTCGAATCCCTTCGGGTGCGCCACCTTTTCAATGACTTAGCGGTAGCGTGGCAGACGCGTACGGAATTCGTACGGAAAATGGGGTGCGGCCGGGATGGAAGGTTTCCCAATGTGGCGGGGCTTCTGACCCGTGATGGCGTCAGCGGGTAGCGCGTGCCGGCGTGTTAGCCTCGGAACACCTGTTTACATAGGTCCCTAAGGTCGGCACCCGTTCGGCGGCCAGAAGAGGACTCGCATTTATAAGGCTAAGTACGTGATATAATTTATAATATTTAGAAGATTCATGAGCTTTCCTCGAACGGGGACTCGCATAGTGTCGCATTGACCGGCCGCTCGACGCTTAGGGCGCCTCTAAAGCTCCAACCCCAGGGAGGTCCGTCCGACGCGGGATGCCCCAAGGTGCGCAGTCACGTTCGCGGCGGGGTCGATGATCGGCGCAAATGTCGCTGCGGCAAGGCTCGCTCCACCGACAAGTACGCCATCAACCTCCGGTATCGCCATGAACTGAGCCGCATTCTCTGCGGTCACAGACCCACCATAGAGCAATCGGATCGCGTGCCCCGCGCTGCCAAATCGGGCGCGACAATATGTCCGGAGAGCCTCGTGCATTTGCACGATATCGTTCAGCGTGGGGATGAAACCCGTACCGATTGCCCAGATGGGCTCATAAGCTATGGTGAACCAGGACCCGTCCGCGCCATCGGGAAGGCAGCGACCCAGCTGTTCGGTGACCGTCTCGACCGCGCATCCCTTGGCACGCACGCTGGCGCTCTCGCCGACGCAAAGGATCACATCCAGGCCCGCGCGCCGCGCCGCCTCGGCCTTGCGGCGAACCTCCTGATCGGACTCGCCGTAGCGGCGCCGGCATTCGCTATGCCCCACGATCGTAAAGGTCGCACCGGCGTCCTTGAGCATTGTCGCTGAAAGGCTGCCCGTGAAAGCACCGCCTTCATCCGCGTGCACGTCCTGCGCGCCGATCGCAAGCCTGCGATATTTGGTCGACGCCTGGGCTATCAGGGTCGCGGGCAACGCCAGGCCGACCTCGGTTCGCTTTCCCCGTGCGGCAACTTGAGCGATCTCCCGCAGCGCGTCGAGTGCGGCGCGGCAGCCGTTCATTTTCCAATTGCCAACGATATAATGCCGTCGTGGAGCACGACCCGATTTGGCGGCGCGCATCGTCGGCATATTCTAAACGATACCTGCGCCAAGCCCGACCGGGCGACGTTCCTGGGCTTTCCGCGGCCGCCATTCGGACGCTCGATACGCAGACAGCACCTCGATCGCGCCACCAGCTTCCATGCGCGCCATCGCGAGGATCGGCGCGACATCGACATTATAAGCGCGCCGCAACGCCTGGAATGCCATCATCGTGTCGTTGTCATTCTGCGCCTGGCGCAGCGCGTCTCGATCGACGAGCAAGGCGCGTGCATAGGAGCCGACGATCGCTTCCGCCGACGAAAGCATGCTCTCGATCGGATCGGTCACGTTGTGCGACTGGTCGATCATATAAGCGGGGTTGAAGCCGTCGCGGGGATTTAGCTCGGCCTCGACCAGTTCATTGAATACGAGGAACAGCTGGTGGGGGTTGATCGACCCGGAATCGAGGTCGTCATCGCCATATTTGCTGTCGTTGAAATGGAAGCCGCCAAGCTTTCCGAAACGATGGAGCCGCGCGACGATCTGCTCGATATTCACGTTGGGCGCATGATGGCCCAGATCGACGAGGCATTTCGCCTGAGGCCCAAGTTCCTGCGCGGCTAGGATCGACGAGCCCCAGTCGGAGATTACGGTCGAATAGAAGGCCGGCTCGAACATCTTATGCTCGAGCAGCATCCGCCAGTCAGCGGGCAGAGCGGCGTATATCTGCGCGGCGGCATCGAGATAGCGATCGAGGGAGCGGCTGAGGTCCTGCTGGCCAGGGAAGTTGGTGCCATCTCCCACCCACACGGTGAGATCTTTCGAGCCAAGTTTCCGCCCGATCTCGATGCATTCGATGTTATGCTCGACCGCCTGCTGGCGCGCGGCGGGATTGGTCGAGGAAAGCGAGCCGGTTGCATAGCTCTGCACCTGATCCGGCTGATCTTGGAAGGTGTTCGAATTGACCGCATCGAAGCCGAGACCCAGGCTCTCCGCTTCCTCCCTCAGCGCGCTATAGTCGCTCACCTTGTCCCAGGGAAAATGGGGCGAGACGCGCGGAGTGATGGTCGAGAGCTGCTGGACGACGGCGCAATCCTCCAGCTTCTCATGGATGTTGGTCGGCTCGCCGGCGATCGGGAACTTGGCGAATCGGGTGCCGCCGCGGCCGGCGCCCCAGCTGGGAACCGCCACCGAGAATCGCGCGACCTTCGCCTTGATTGCTCCGATATCCACGCCCTGCCGGCCAAGCTGCCGACCTAGATGGTGATAATCGTCTTCCAGAGCTGGAAGGAGCTGGGCGTTTCGGCTGTCGATCTGATCAGTCGAGAGCGGCAGATTGCGGGTCATCCTCTTTTTCCTGATTTTTTGTGTGTCAGCTCAGCGCGTGAACGCCTGCGCGTTCCCGGCATCCACGTTTAGAATGTTGCCGGTAGATTTGGCGGATGCTTCGGATGCGAAGAAGTAAACGCCCTCGGCAACGTCCTCCGGCAGCACGTCGCGCTTCAACATCGAGCGCTGCCGATAATGGTCCTCCAGCTCCGATCCTGAATCGATGCCGTAGGCACCGGCGCGCTCCTTGCGCCAGTCGCCGTCCCAAATGCGCGATCCCCGGATCACCGCGTCCGGATTGACGCTGTTGACGCGGATTCCGAGCGGCGCGCATTCGAGCGCGAGGCACCGTGCGAGATGGAGTGCCGCCGCCTTGGCCGATGCGTAAGCCGATGCATTGGGGGTTGCGGCGAGACCATTCTTCGAACCGATGAAGATGATCGAGCCGTTCTTCTGGTGCTTCATCAGGCCGATCGCAGATCGGGCGGTCAGGAAATAGCCCATTGCGAGCACGTCGTAATTCTTGGACCACAAAGCGATGGTGGTGTCCTCGATCGACGCGGATGAGGCGATGCCGGCATTTGCCACGAAGATGTCGAGTCCGCCATATTCTCGCGCGGCATAGGCGAAGGCGGCTTTGACCTGCTCTTCCTTGGTGACGTCGCAGACCGCCGAGCGGACGAAGTCCCCACCATATTCACTGGTGAGACCCAAGCGCGCCTCGTCGAGCGCTGCCGCGTCAAGATCGAGAATGACCACACATGCGCCGTCGGCCAGCAGACGGCGTGCGGTCGCGGCACCGATGCCGCCCGCACCACCGGTTACGAGCGCGATCTTCCCGACCATCGGCTTCGGTTTGGGCATCCGTTGGAGCTTAGCCTCCTCGAGCGCCCAATATTCGATGTCGAAAGCCTCTTGTTCGGGTAATCCGATATAGCCGCCGATCGCCTCGGCACCGCGCATGACATTGATCGCGTTGCCGTAGAATTCGCCCGCGAGCCGGGCGGTAACCTTGTCCGCGGCGAAGGTAATCCGGCCAACGCCCGGTACCAGGACGACAACCGGGTTGGGGTCGCGCATCTGGGGATCCGCCGCGCGCGCGCAGCGCTCATAATAAGCCTCATAGCCTTTGCGGTAGGCGTCCAGCTGTGCGCTGAGATATCCTTCATCGTCGAGCCGGCCCGGATCGAGCGTCAAAGGCGCGATCTTGGTGCGCAGGAAGTGATCGGGGCAGGACGTGCCGATCGATGCGAGGCGGTCGAAATTGACCGAGCCGACAAATTCGAGCGCCTCGGGATCGTCGGAGAAATGACCGATCTTTCCGCGGTCTCCACTCATCAGACCTCGCAAGCGCGGCATCAGTGCGGCGACTGCCGCTGCGCGCTGTTCAGGCAGCAGCGGCGCGACCGCCTGACCGCCAAAAGCAGGGCGATCCTTGAGCCTTTCGTTGAGATAGCGGGCCGCGTCGGCGATCAGCGCGACCGTATTCTCATAGCAGGCTTTGGAATCGTCCGCCCAGCAAATGATACCGTGACCGGCGAGCATGATGCCGCGCAGGCCCGGATGGGCGGCAACGTAATCGCGGATCTGCACACCGAGCTCGAAGCCGGGTCGCTTCCAGGGGAGCCAGCCGATCTCGCCGCCCCAGATTTCCTTCGTCGCGGCCTCGCCGCCGGCAGATGCCGCGAGCGCGATGATCGCGTCGGGATGGACATGGTCGACATGTGCGAAGGGCAGCAGCCCATGAAGCGGGGTGTCGATCGAAGCTGCGCGAGGGTTGAGATTGAAGGTGCAGAAGGGGAGATAGTCGACCATCTCATCTTCGAATGCGACGCCGCGATAGAGCCGTTCGGTCGCGCGGAATTTATCCAGATAGAGGGTCGCGAAGCCGTCCAGTTTCATCGAGCCGATGTCGCCGCCCGATCCCTTGACCCATAGGACCTTGACGATCTCCCCAGTCAGCGGATCCGTCTGATCGATCTTGGCGGAGGTGTTGCCGCCACCGAAATTGGTGACGGTAAGATCGGAACCGAGAAGATTCGAGCGGTAGAGCAGGAGGTCCTCCGCCGACTTCGCAGCCGCAGCCGAATCGTCCCAGCGGCTCTGCGGCACCGCGAAACGAAGAGCGGCCGGCCCGGTACGGGCGGCGGTGAGGACGTCGGTCATAGAATAAAGCTCCACAGAGAACGGCGCACGACGAGCGATGCGGTTTGAGCCATTTTTATCGAAATAGCTGGCGTGTTTCAATCAGTTTCGATAGTCTCCAATCAAAATATGGGTGAGGGGTGTTTGTGGCGGACGGTTTGGTCGTCATTCTTGATGTCGGTAAGACGCTGGCGAAGCTCACGCTCTGGCGCCGCGACGGTACCCTGCTCGGACGCGAGACGCGGCCGAACGTCCGGCGCGATACGGGTGATTATATCGCGCTCGACGCCGACGGCATCGAGGCATGGATGGCGGAAGTCCTCGCCAATTTCTCCAAGATCGGTCGCGTGGATGCGATCTTCCCGGTGGGGCACGGCGCCGCCGCCGCGGTGATCCGAAACGGCCGCCTTGCCTGTCTTCCAATCGATTATGAAGAGCCGCTGTCCGCAGATATGCGCGGCACCTATGACGACATGCGCGATGCCTTTGTTGACACCGGGTCGCCTGCGCTGCCCGACGGCCTGAATCTCGGCGCGCAGCTTCATCGTCTGGAGACGCTTTATCCCGATCTGCTGACCGGCGACGCGATGGTCCTGCCCTGGGCGCAATATTGGGCCTGGCGCTTGTCGGGCGTGGCGGCAAGCGAGATCACCAGTCTCGCCTGCCATAGCGATTTGTGGCGGCCAGCCGAACGCGCCCCTTCGCTGATGGCGCGCAAACGCGGTTGGGCGGAGCGGATCGCACCGCTCGCCGAGGCGGCCAGCGTGCTTGGGGTGCTCACCTCCGAATGGGTGGCGCGGACCGGGCTGCCCGCCGACGTGCAAATCTATTGCGGTATCCACGATTCGAACGCGGCGCTGATCGCCGCGCGGGGCTTTCCCGAGATCGCCGACCACGAGTCGACGATCCTCTCGACCGGCACCTGGTTTGTCGCGATGCGATCGCCCGCCAATCAGTGCGCGGTGGACATTGCCAGCCTGTCGGAAGCGCGCGACTGCCTCGTCAATGTCGACGCCAACGGAAAGCTGATTCCTTCATCCCGTTTCATGGGCGGGCGCGAGATCGAGATACTGACCGGGCTCGACACGCGCCGGATCGACGTCAAGCCGGATCAGGCCGCGCTGATCGATGCGGTGCCTGTGGTTCTGACCAGCGGCGCGCGCGTGCTGCCGACCTTCGCGCCGGGGTTCGGTCCCTTTCCGAACCACCGGGGGCGGTGGATCAACATGCCGACCGACGAATGCGAGCGCCGCGCGGCAGTATCGCTCTATGCGGCGCTCGTCGCCGACGTCTCGCTCGGCCTCATCGGCGCGCGCGAGCGCATCCTGATCGAAGGGCGCTTCGCCGAGGCGGAAGTGTTCGTCCGCGCTCTCGCAACATTGCGGCCCGATGATGCGATCTATGTATCCAACGTCCACAATGACGTCTCCTACGGCGCGCTGAGGCTGATCGATCCGAGCCTCACGCCGGCATCGCGGCTCGAACGCGTCATCCCACTCGATCTGCCGCTGATCCGCTATCGGGAATCCTGGTCGCGTGACGTTGTGCGCACGGAGCAAGCGGCGTGAAGGCGGTGTCGTCGCTGGACTATCGCGAGCTTGCCCGGCGCCGCCTTCCGCGCTTCCTGTTCGAATATATCGATGGCGGATCTTATGCCGAGGTGACGCTCAGGCGGAATGTCGCCGACCTTGAGAATGTCTCGCTGCGGCAGCGTGTACTGCGCGACGCCTCTTCGCTCGATCTGTCGACGCGATTGTTCGGGCAAGACTTGAACTTACCGGTGGCGCTCGCCCCGATCGGGTTGGCCGGCATGAATGCCCGCCGGGGAGAAATCCAGGCGGTGCGCGCGGCCGAACGAGCCGGTATCCCCTTCATTCTTTCGACGGTTTCCGCTTGCCCGATCGGTGAAGTGGCCGCTGCCGCAGCTCGGCCATTCTGGTTCCAGCTCTACATGATCCGCGATCGCGGCTTCATGCGCGACCTGCTTGCAAAAGCGCGCGCGGCCAGGTGTTCGGCGCTGGTCTTCACCGTCGACATGCCGGTTCCGGGCACGCGCTATCGGGATTATCGCTCGGGCCTTGCCGGCGCGCCGGGTTTCTCGGGGGCGTTTCGTCGCTTTTGGCAGGCGCTGCAGCATCCGCGCTGGGCCTGGGACGTCGGCGTGCGCGGCCGCCCGCATCAGCTCGGCAATGTAGCTCCCGTGCTCGGCCGCAACAGCGGACTTGAGGATTTCCTGGGCTGGATGAGAAACAATTTCGACGCTTCGATCAGCTGGCGCGACCTTGAGTTTGTGCGCGCCGAATGGGCGGGTCCCCTGATCATCAAGGGCATTCTCGATCCCGAGGATGCGCGGGAGGCGGTCGCGCTCGGCGCTGATGGCATCATCGTTTCCAACCATGGCGGACGCCAGCTCGACGGCGTGCCCTCCACCGCGCGCGCACTGCCGGCGATCGCCGACGCGGTGGGCGACCAGCTGGCGGTGCTCGCCGACGGCGGTGTCCGCTCTGGGCTCGATGTGGTGCGGATGCTGGCGCTAGGCGCACGCGCGGTACTTCTGGGACGTGCCTGGGCTTATGCCCTGGCAGGCGGAGGCGAGCGCGGAATCAGCCACATGCTCAGGCTGATCGAAGCCGAGATGCGCGTCGCGATGACGCTCACCGGCGCCACGAATATTCAGAAGATCAATCGCGACATTCTCGTGCGAGAGGCCGCATTCCAGGAGGGACGATGATGGGGGGCAACCCGCTACTTGGTGTCTTTTTCCATTGGTTGGGAGGGCTCTCCTCGGCGTCCTTCTATGTGCCGTACAAGCGGATCCGCCGATGGTCGTGGGAGATATTCTGGATTGTCGGCGGCATTTTCTCGTGGGCCATAGCGCCCTGGTTCATGGCCGCGATCCAGACGCATGACCTGATCGCGGTCCTCGCGGGTACACCGCGCGCGACGCTGTTCTGGTGCTGGTTCTGGGGCGCGATGTGGGGTCTCGGCGGGCTCACCTTCGGCCTCACGATGCGCTATCTCGGCCTATCCCTCGGAATGGCGGTGGCGTTGGGCCTGACGACCATCATCGGCACGCTCGGGCCGCCGATCTTCCATGGCACGTTGGGTGCTCTTGCCTCGGCGCATAGCGGCCAGGTCACACTGGCAGGCATCCTTGTCACAGTGGTGGGAATCGTCATCGTCGCCCAGGCGGGACGTGCGAAGGAGCGCGATGCCAAGCAGGGAGAGGTCACCCAGGGCGTGGCCGAATTCAATTTGCGCAAGGGGCTGCTGATCGCAGTCTTCTCCGGCGTGATGTCGGGCTGCTTCGCCTGGGGCCTGGATGCAGGACAGCCGATCCGTGACGCAACCCTCGCGGCGGGCACCAACACGTTGTGGCAGGGCCTGCCGGTGCTCTGCGTCGTGCTTGCCGGAGGTCTAACGACCAATCTACTGTGGTGCGGCTACCTGATCGCGCGCAACGGCACGTTTGGAGAGCTGTTCGGAGTGGCTGGCAAGGCGGCGGATGCCGACGGCACGCCGCCCCCCTTGCTGCGCAACTATGCGCTGGCGGCCCTGGGCGGCACGCTCTGGTACTTCCAGTTCTTCTTCTACACGATGGGCGAAAGCCAGATGGGGCGCTTTGGTTTCTCCTCCTGGACGCTGCATATGGCGAGCATCATTCTCTTCTCGACCTTGTGGGGCTTCGCGCTCAAGGAATGGGCCTCGGCCTCGTCACGAACCCGTGCGCTCGTCTGGCTTGGCATCTCGGCACTGGTAGGATCGACGGTGGTGATCGGCATTGGCAACATGCTGGCGGGGTGATCGAAATTGCTTGTGCGGCGACGTTCTTGCGTGAGACAGGGTCACAAACTGGAAAAACCGATGGGGCACCATGCACGCAACTGAGCGTGAACGCTTAATTCTCGAGATGATGTCGGGGGCTGGTTTCGTAACCTACCGCGCGCTCGAGGCGAAAATCGACGCGTCGCCGGCCACCATCCGGCGCGACCTGAGCCGTCTTGAAGAGGCGGGCCAGATCATCCGGGTCCGCGGCGGCGCGAAGCTGCGTCCGGATGCTGAGGGACGGCCGGTCATGTCTCACGGTCACCTCGTCGGCACGCCGTTCCAGGACAATCTCAATCGCCAGCGATCGCAGAAGGAGGCGATCGGCCGCGCCGCCGCTGCCCTTTGCCAGCCGGGCGAGGGCATCATGATCGATGGCGGCACCACCACCTTCCAGATGTGCCCCCACTTGGCCGGCCTAAATCTGCAGGTCCTGACCAATTCTCTTCACATCGTCAGTGCGCTTTTGTCCCAGTCGGGCACGCGGCTTCTCGTGCCGTCCGGCGCGGTCTTTCCCGAGCAGAATATCATTCTTTCGCCCGAAGGTGACGAGAGCATGCCCCGCTTTCACGCGCCCAAGCTGTTCATGGGCGCGGCATCGGTCGGCACGTCGGGCATCATGCAGGCCGACGTCCTGCTGGTCGCTGCCGAACGTCGCTTTATGGAAAAGGCGGACCAGGTCATCGTGCTGGCCGACAGCAGCAAATTCCAGCGTTCCTCCGGCACCGTGGTGTGCGGGCTCGAGGACATCGACATCCTGATCACCGACAGTGGGATCACGGATGAAGATGCCCGGTCCGTCCGGGCGGCCGACGTGAAGCTGATCATCGTCTGACAATTTCCGCCGGACCTGCTTAGGGGCGGCTTCCCTGTTTTGTCCGATTGACCCTTAGTTCGCTGCTGGGGAGCACTGCGAGGTCGCGCCGTTCCACAGTTTTTGCGCATTATCCGTCATAATTCATCAAAAAAGTTGCAAATTCGAGCAGAGTGTGGAGCATGGCCTCATTCGCGGCGGAACGGCGCTGCAGGAATGAGGAGATGTTATGAGCAGGGGCATCGGCCGCGTACATCGAATGACCGCAGCATTGCTGCTGGGCGGAAGCTGCCTGACGGCGACCGCTGCGTGGAGCGAAGCTGCGCCCTCGTCGGTGCCGGACCCGCTGACGGCGGGCTTCGCCGATCCGCCGGCAAGCGCGCGCCCGCGCGTCTGGTGGCACTGGTTGAACGGCAACGTCACCAAGGACGGTATCGCCAAGGACATTGCCTGGATGAAGCGCGTCGGGATTGGCGGCTTGCAGAATTTCGATGCCAACCTGACCACGCCGCAGATCGTCCCGCAGCGATTGGTCTATATGCATCCCGAATGGAAGGATGCCTTCCGCTTCGCGGCGGGCCTGGCCGAGCAGCAGGGCCTGGAGCTTGCCATCGCCGCCTCGCCCGGCTGGAGCGAAACGGGTGGGCCCTGGGTCGAATCCAAGGATGGGCTGAAAAAGCTTGTCTGGTCGGAAACGGCTGTCGCGGGCGGCAAGCGCTTCACGGGCAAGCTGGCGCCGCCGCCGACCGGGACCGGTCCCTATCAGACGCTGCCGCTCAGCGATCCGCTCGCAGCCATGACGGGCGTCGAGCAGAAAACCAAGCCGACCTTTTATGGTGACATCGCCGTGCTCGCATATCCGGCCGATTCGTCACCCCAGGTCGTGCCGCGCGTCAGTATAGACGGCAAGGCCCTCGATGCTGCGGCCATCAGCGACGACAATCTTCAATCGGCATTGGACGTTGCGCAACCTGCCGAGAAGGCGCCGACGGTGCTGGTACTCGATTATGATCAGCCGCAGACCATCCGTTCGGCGACGATGTACCTTGCCGGGGCACGAGGCCTGTTCTCAGGCGGCGGGGTCAACGCCCGCCTCGAGGCGAGCCCCGACGGTCAGAACTGGGAGCAGGTAGCGCCGATCTCGGTCGAGGCCGTGCCGACCACTATCAGCTTCGCGCCAGTCACGGCGAAACGTTTCAGGCTGGTGCTGGAGCAGGGAGCGCAGGTCAACGGTGGCATGGGCGACCCCGTGGCGGGGGTCGCTTCGATGGACATCTTCCCGCGCGGCAGCGGCAAGCCCACAACCCATATCGCACAGCTCACGCTCTCGTCCGAAGCCAGGGTCGACCAGTTCGAAAGCAAGGCGGGATTTGCAGTCGCGCCCAATTATTTCGAGCTTGGCACGCGACCCGAAATGTCCGGCGTCGACCCTGCCAAGGTGGTCGACCTGACCAGCCGGCTGAAGCCGGACGGAACGCTCGATTGGACGCCGCCGAAGGGGAGTTGGCGGGTCGTGCGTCTCGGTTATTCGCTGCTCGGCACGACCAACCACCCCGCAACGGCGGAGGCGACCGGACTCGAAGTCGACAAGTTCGACGGCGGAGCCGTCCGTAACTATCTCGAACATTATATCGGCATGTACCGCGACGCGGCGGGCGCCGATCTGATCGGTGCGCATGGCGTACGCGCGATCCTCACCGACAGTATCGAGGTCGGCGCCGCGAACTGGACGCCGCGCATGGTCGAGCGGTTCAGAGCATTGCGTGGCTATGACCCCACGCCCTGGCTGCCAGCGCTCACCGGGGCGATCATCGGTTCGCGCGCGCAGAGCGACGCCTTCCTCTACGATTACCGGCGCACGCTCGCCGATCTCATGGCGAGCGAACATTATGGAACGGTCGCCGAGGTCGCACACGAGAACGGCCTCAAGGTCTATGGCGAGGCGCTGGAAGCAGGACGCCCCTCGCTCGGCGATGACATGGCAATGCGGGCTAATGCCGATGTGCCGATGTCGGCCATGTGGACGTACAACCGCAGCAAAGGGCCGATGCCGAGCTACCTCGCGGACGATCATGGCGCGGCCTCGGTCGCGCATATCTATGGCCAGAACCTCGTTGCGGCGGAATCGATGACCGCGGCCTTCGCGCCATGGGCCTATGCCCCCAACAACCTGCGGCGCATCATCGATCTGGAATTCGCACTGGGCGTGAATCGGCCCGTCATTCACACGTCGGTCCACCAGCCGGTTGACGACAAGGTCCCGGGGCTGTCGCTGGCCATTTTCGGCCAATATTTCAACCGGCACGAAAGCTGGGCCGAGATGGCCAAGCCGTGGATCGACTATATCGCGCGTAACAGCTTCATGCTGCAGCAGGGCCATGATGTCGCGGACGTCGCCTATTTTTACGGCGAGGAAGCGCCGCTCACCGGGCTTTATTTCGAACATCCGGTTGCCGATGCGCCGCACCGTTATGGCTTCGATTTCGCCAATCCCGATGTTCTGACCAATCAGCTGAGAGTCGAGAATGGCGAGCTGGTCGCGAAGAAAAGCGGCGCGCGCTATCGGGTAATCTATCTCGGCGGCAGCAGCGCGCACATGACGCTGCCGATGCTGAAGCGCCTCGCGGAACTGGCTGATGCCGGTGCGACGATCGTTGGCAAGGCGCCGGTCGGTTCGCCGGGCCTGCAGAATGATCAGGCCGCTTATGATGCGCTGTTGAAGCGCCTGTGGGGCGGAGGTGCGGTCACCGCAGTGGGGCAGGGGCGCGTCATTGCCAGCAATGATGTCGAAAGCGCACTGGCCTCGCTCCACATCGGCCCCGATTTCGACTACGCCAAATCGCAGCCGGACAGCGAGATACTGTTCGTGCACCGTCGCACGGGCGACGGCGACATCTATTATGTCGATAACCGCGCGAACCGGATCGAACACACCGAGGCGCGGTTCCGCGTGACCGGCAAACTGCCGGAATTATGGCATGCGGATACCGGCCTCAGTGAGCCGGTCTCCTACCGGACCGAGGGCGGCGCAACGATCGTGCCGCTCGAGCTTCAGGCCGACGAGTCGGTTTTCGTTGTCTTCAACAAGCCGGCCCCGCAGGCATCGGCAACCGTGACCAAACCGGCTCCGGTTACGCTGGGTACGGTTTCCGGCCCCTGGTCGGTCGCCTTCCAGCCAGGCCGCGGTGCACCCGCCACCGCCAAGCTTGCCACGCTCGCTTCGCTATCGGAGCAGTCGGAGCCTGGCATCAAATACTTCTCCGGCGTGGCCAACTACACCAACAGCTTCACGCTGCCGAAGGGGGTGAAGCCGGGCACCCCCTTGTGGCTCGACCTCGGCCAGGTTGCGGAGATCGCGGAGGTCCGGGTCAATGGGACGCCGGTCGGCACCGTCTGGCATGCGCCGTACAGGATCGATATCGGCAAGGCGGTCAAGCCCGGCGCCAACCTGCTCGAGGTGCGTGTGGCCGATCTGTGGATCAACCGGCTGATCGGCGATCAGCAACCGGGCGCGACCAAAGTCACCTGGACTGCGCTCCCGACCTATCGTGCCGACGCGCCGCTTAGGCCGGCGGGCCTGATCGGGCCGGTCACGCTGCTCGGTCCGGGCAAATAGGCGCCGCTCCGGTGCCGCTTCCCTGTCTGTCACCACGGTCGATAACATTGTCCAACCTTGTGTTTTGGTGTTCAAGCGCGTCCTCAGGGAAATATTGTCGGCGCGTAATCCAAGGAGAAGATGTTGGCCGGAAACGAGCCCGCCTCGCAGACCGACGAAGAAGCCTTCCGGCGCGGCAAATCCAGCCGGAGATGGCAGAAGCGGGCCACGATCGTCGACGTTGCGCGAGAGGCGAACGTCTCGATCAAAACCGTGTCGCGGGTGATCAACCGAGAGCGTCATGTCAGCGCTGAGACGCGCAAGACTGTCCAGCGCGTGGTCGAGGCATTGGGCTTCGTCCCCAGCGCCGGCGCGCGCGCCATGCCGGGAGGCCGCTTCTATACGATCGGCATCCTGCTTGAGCCGATCGGAGGGACGTACTTCCAGGATATATTGGTCCCGGTAATGCGGGAGTGCCGCGAACATGGCTATCACGTGATCGTCGAGGAGGTCCCCCGCGGCAAGGCCGGCAATCTCCGCGCGGCCCGCAAATTGCTGGCGGCGCTTCCCATCGACGGCGCCATCCTGCTGCCCCCTGCGACGGATAATTCGATCCTGCTCGACGCGCTCGATGCAGAGCATGTGGCCTATACCCGCATGTCGCCCGCCGACGAGGCGGCACGATCCTTCACCGTCACCATGGACGAGGAGGGTGCAACACGAGCGATGGTCAGGCTGCTCGCCAATCTCGGGCACCGTCGGATCGGTTTCATCGTTGGCAATATCGGGCACGGGTCCGCGCATCGCCGCCTCAGCGCGTTCCGAGACGCCATCGCGGAATTCCCAATTGACCAGGACAGTGCGATGATCCGTCAGGGCGATTACAGTTTCGAGAGTGGCGAGGAGCAGGGCGGCGCGCTGCTCGACAGCGCGAAGCCGCCGACCGCGATCTTTGCGTCGAACGATGGCATGGCCGCAGGGGTGATCGCTGCCGCCGGTAATCGCGGCCTGTCGGTGCCGCACGATCTTACCGTGTGCGGCTTTGATGACAGCCAGCTCTCGCGCCGGATCTGGCCGCCGCTCACCACCGTCCGTCAGCCGCTTGAGGAAATGGCGGTGACGGCAGCACGACAGATGCTGAGACCGAGCGACGTCGAGCGCACGGTCTCATTTCCGTTCGAACTGATTATCCGCGCCTCGAGCGGACCACCCAAACGCTGATCTTGCTGGTCTGCTCAGCCGAAGGTCCGACAACCTTGTCATATCCCGAAATCCGGTTATCACAGCTCTATAATAGAGGAGGGGAACGCATGATTCCGACTGGCCAGGTCTGCTTGCGCGCGCGGCTCCGAATTGGTGCGGCCTGCGGTCTTTTGGGGCGGCTGGGTCGCGTGCGTATTGCGCTCTTGGTCGCGATGACAGCAGCGCACGCGGTCTCGTCCGCGCCTCCGCGCTTTTCCCCCGATGCGCGCGCTGCGGCGACCGAAGCGCAGATGACCGACGCGGAACGCATTCGTCTGCTCCACAGCAGTTATGCGCGCCCGGACCGGTTTCCGGGGCCGATGCCAGCCGATGCCATTCCGTCGGCATCCTATACGCCTGGCAATGACCGGCTGGGCATTCCGTCCTTGCGCGAGACCGACGCAAGCCTTGGCGTCGCGTGGGTCAACGGCATCCGCAAGGATGGCGCGACGGCATTGCCTTCCTCGCTCTCGCTGGCTTCGACCTGGGACGCTGCGATCGCCTATCGTGGCAGCGCGATGATTGCGAAAGAATCGCGGGCCAAAGGCTTCAATGTTCTGCTCGCCGGCGGCGTCAATCTCGCGCGCGAGCCACGTAACGGCCGCAACTTCGAATATGTCGGCGAGGATCCGTTGCTTGCGGGCGTGCTGGCTGGCGCGACAATCCGCGCCATCCAGGACAGCCACATGATCTCGACGATCAAGCATTTCGCCTTGAACGCGCAGGAAACCGGGCGAAACGTTGTCGGCTCTAACATTTCGGATGCGGCGGCGCACGACAGCGACCTGCTCGCCTTCAGGATCGCGATCGACATCGGCCATCCCGGTGCGGTGATGTGCGCCTATAATCGCTACAACGGGCCGAATGCGTGCCAGAGCGATTACCTGCTCAACCGCGTGCTCAAGGGAGAATGGCGGTATCCGGGTTTCGTCATGTCCGATTGGGGGGCGGTCCGAAGCGTTGAGGACCTGAAGGCGGGGCTCGACCGCCAATCCGGCGAGCAGTCCGACGACAAGCTCTTTTTCGCCGAGGGCCTGCCACAGGCCATCGCCAGCGACCCGGCGATGCACGCCCGCACGCGCGATGCGGTTCGGCGCATGCTGCGATCGATGTATGCATCGGGGCTGTTCGACGATCCGCCCAGGATCATGCCGATCGACACTACGGCGGACGAGGCGATCGCGCGCGAGGCCGCCGCGGCGGGTATCGTTCTTCTCAAGAATGCTGGCGCCCTGCCGCTGCTGAAATCGGCACGCTCGGTCGCGGTTATTGGCGGATACGCAAATCTCGGTGTGATGTCGGGCGGCGGCTCGTCTCAGGTTCAACCTCAGTCGGGTCCGTCATTGAGCATTCCCTCAGCCGACGGCCGGCGCACGATCATGCTCCACCCCTCGGCGCCGTTAACAGCGATCAAGACCAAGCTTGGCCCCGACGCGCGGGTGCGGTTCGACGACGGCTATTATCCGGCGCGTGCGGCCGAGATCGCGCGCGGCGCGGATGTCGCGATCGTGTTCGCGACACAATGGATGACCGAGGGCATGGACGCGCCCGACCTGAGCCTGCCGAGCGGCCAGGATGCGACCATCGCAGCGGTCGTCGCGGCCAATCCGCATACGATCGTCGTGCTCGAAACCGGTGGCCCGGTCCTGATGCCGTGGCTCGATAATGCCGCCGGCGTGGTCCAGGCCTGGTATCCAGGCGCCAGGGGAGGCGAGGCGATCGCGGATATTCTGTTCGGCGACGCGGAGCCTTCGGGGCGGTTGCCGATCACCTTTCCGGCCTCGCTTTCGCAGCTGCCGCGCCCCACCCTCGACGATACGCGCGATCCGAACCGTGAGATGGGGTCGCAAAGTCACAAGCTCGCCAAGTTCGACGTCGACTATGATATCGAGGGGTCGGACGTGGGGTATCGCTGGTATGCGCGCCAAGGGGCGAAGCCGCTTTTCCCGTTCGGCTTCGGGCTCGGCTACACGCACTTCGTGTATTCGGACCTGAAGCTCGCCGGTGGTGCCACCGCCATGGCAAGCGTCACCGTCACCAATGTGGGCAGCCGGCGTGGCAAGGATGTGCCCCAGCTCTACGTGACGGAACGCGCCGGAACGCCCGGCTTGCGGCTCGTCGGCTGGGGAAATGTCGCGCTTGATCCCGGTGCCTCGCGCAGGATCACGATCAGCGTCGACCCGAAACTCCTGGCGGACTGGTCGAGCGCGGATCGGGCGTGGAAGGTCCGGGCGGGCGAATATCGCTTCCGCGTCGGACACTCGGCGGAGGATGCCGCGCTCGTCGCAGCGGTCAGCATTTCTGCGCGAAGCGAACGGTGACGCTGAAACCTGTCTGCGACACCAAAGGGAGTAAGGCATGAAAAGGTCATATGGGATCGACTGGAAAGCGTTCGCCCTGCTAGCCTGCGCCGCAGCGCCCCTGTCCGCGCAGACTGGTCCGGCCATACCGGCCTCGCCGGCGCAGGCCAGCGCGCCGGAGCCGGATACGACTGGGCCGATCACCAAGCCGATCGTGACGCTGATCGCCAAAGACACCTACTTCATCAACGAGTTTGGCGCGGATTCGATCTACCTGCTGGTCGGGACCAAGCGCGCGCTGGTGATCGATACGGGTTCTGGGTTCTTCGACCTCAAGGCCCTGGTCGCCGAGCTCACGTCTTTGCCGTACGACGTGGCGATCACGCACGGCCACCCCGACCATGCCGGCGGCGCAGGCCAGTTCGACGCGGTCTATATCGACCCCGCAGACGTTCCGATGGCGTCGGGGATCACTTATGAAGGCCGCAAGCAATACGGCCACATCATGCGCAACATGACCGCCGCGGCACTGGGCCGGCCTACAGGCTTCCCCAACGTCTGGGGCTATGACGATTCGTCGGTGCGCAGATGGGATAAGCTGCCCGCGTTCAAGCCGCTGCACGACGGTATGGTGTTCGATCTCGGCAGCCGCAAGGTGACGGCCTATCACATGCCCAACCATACGCCCGGTTCAACCGTCTTCATCGACGATCGGAGCCGCATCCTGTTTTCGGGCGACGCGGCCAACGGCAATGTGGGTGCGAACGGCGTGGTCAGCACCGCGCTGCGGGGCTTCCTGCGGCTACGCGCGATGCGGGGCAAATATTACGACCGGCAGTATACCGGCCACGTCGCCTACGCCAATTCGGTCAACCCGATTCCTCCGGATCCGACCATACTGGACGATCTGATCGAGGATTATCGATCGATCCTACGCGGCAATCCGACGCTCACGACCATCCCAAACCACCTCTTTCCTGAACGGTCGCAGACGGTCGCAGTCTATGGCCGCGCGCGGGTGACCTTTCATGCCGACAAGTTATGGGAGCCGGGCGAAGCGCACGTCGTTCCCTGAGCCGCCCGGTGGGGAGGGGACACACCCCTCCCTCAGTGCTGGCGTGGGGTCAGGCGACCTTATCGAACTCGACGTCGATCAACAGCTCGACATCGTCGCCGATTGGTCCCTGCAGCGCGTTGAAGCCGAAATCGGAACGCTTGAAATGCATGCGCCCGGTGAAACCGATCACCGGTCCGCGTCCGCCCGTGTTGGTGCCGACAAGGCTCGCGTCGATCGTGACCGGCTTGGTCACCCCCATGAAGGTCAGATTGCCGCCGATCGTGCCGGTGGCGGGGCCGGTCCGTTGAATGCTGGTCGAAACGAATTGCGCGTCGTGGAACTGGCTCGTTTTCAGGAATCGGTCGCCGATGAGCTCGGCGGCAAAATTCGGGACGGGGGACTGAAGCGAAGTCATGTCGATCGTGATCGAGGTCTTCGATGCTTCGGGTTGAGTGCCGTTCCAGTTCAGCGTCCCCGCCACCGTTCCCAGGCGGAATGTGCTGAAGGAAATGCCGCCGGCATGAGGAAGCCGCACGATCACCGACGCGTGGCGTCCATCCAGAAGATAGTTGCCGGAAGGGGCCTTGGCCGGGTCCTGGCTGACCGCGGGCGGCCCGGCGGGCGCTTGTGCGACAATTGGGGCCGCGAGCAGTGCGGCGGCGACCAGCAAGATAGGATGCTTCACTTCTTGTCTCCTTTTAAATGGGATTGCTTGCGATCCGCGGTGACGGAGATGTCGATCTCGACGCCGGCAGGCAGATCCGATGTGCCAGCCCATTCCCCCTGGCCGACGCCGAACGCAGTCCGGTCGATCCTTGCGGTGCCGGTCATGGTGGCGACATCACCCTGGATGACGAGCTTGAACTCGAGCGGCACCGGCCCTGATATGCCCCGCAGGGTGAGCGTTCCGTTGGCACGGAATCGGTCCGGTCCCAGCCGGGTGAAACGTGTCGCGTGGTAGGTCGCGGTGGGGTGGAGCGCGCTCGCGAACCAATCGTCCTGCGGCAGCGCTGTCTCGGTGTCGCTCACGCCGGTGCGGGCCGAGCTCATGTCGATTGAAACCGAGACGCGCGATCGATCGAGCATTTCGGGATCGAACAGGATTGCGGCGGTCCAGCGTTCGAAATGGCCGTTGACCGGGCCCTGCGACCAAGCCGTATGGAATCCTAGCGACGAGGTCTTGCGCACTGTCCACGCGCTGGGCGCGGATGGTTTGGCGGCCCCCGCCGGGTCGGAAGGGGCCGGTTCAGCCGAGGCCGTTTTGGCCGACTCCTTGGCAGCGATCGTCGCGGGTGGCGTCGGCACATGCGGAGTGGCGGCGGGGGCCACATCCCCGGCCCGGGCGCTTGGCCGCACGACCACCGGGTGGAGAGGCAGGAAGCGGCCGAGCACGGCCGCACCTGCAAACAATGCGAGCACCATGGCGACCGCGATGCTCAGCCGCGCCGGACGCGCTGGTATCATTCGGCCCGCTTCGCCGTCGCGGTCGATCCATTGGTGCTTGAGCGCGCCCAGCAGATGGAGCGCGATCAGTCCATAGGTCAAGTAGGAGAGGGCGACGTGGCCCAGCTCGGCAGCGCCGTTGACCCGCGCACGGGTCGGCGTCGCCAACTCAGCGAGGCCGGGAAGGTGAGGCCAGGGGACGAGACCGTATAATATCGTGGGAATGCCCGTGCGGCTCGACGACACGATGATCCAGCCGCTGAGCGGCAAGCCGACCAGAAGCACGTAGAAGCCGCGGTGCGTCCAACGTGCGGCGGCGCGCTGCCATTTAGGCAGGCCGTCAGAGAAAGGCGGAGGCCTGTGCCGCAACCGCCAGGCGAGACGCACAAATGTGAGCAGCAGGATCGTGATGCCGATCGATTTGTGGAGCTGGAACACGGCGAAACGCTGCGGACCGGCGGCACCGTCCATCCGCCATCCCAATCCGAGTTGGAAGGCGAACAGGACAGCGAGCAGCCAGTGGAGCAGGATCGCACCACGGGCGTAGCGGCGGACCCGGATAGGGGAGGTGCCAACCCACATCAGGAGCACTCGCCGCCGCCGGGCTCACTGACCCGGGCGAAAACGGTTGACCGCGCCGAGCTCCCCCGGGCGTTTGCCGCGCATTGCCGATGCTGCCTGAAAGAAAACAATATCCGCCCCCCTGCGGGACATCCGCAGCAAGCAACTGCCTGTGCGGAGGGAGTCCGCGCCGTGCCATGCACAAACCGCATCAATTTGTGTCAGAATGTATCAAACTTGCTCATGGGCGATCAAATGCGGTATGTCAGTTGCGGCACGGACGACCGATCGCAGCGCCCAGCTAGGCAGGAGTTTATGAGTGGGAGAATTTGCGGGGAGCGGCGTCGCGCATGTCTCTGCGGCGCACAGATTGGAGCATTCGATAACCCGCGGAATGGTCTCGCCCGCGACACCACCGCGGGTGCTTGTTGTCGACGACGATAGCGACATTCGCGAACTCATCGTCCGGCAATTGTCGCAGGAGCATTTCTCGCTGCGCTCGGCCGGGAGCGTAAATGAATTGCGCCAAGCCGTGAACGAGCAGCCAGCGGACGTCGTCATTCTCGATCTCAACCTGCCCGATGGTGACGGCCTGTCCCTGTGCCGCGAACTGCGGAGCGAGGGCTTTGCGGGGGCGATCATCATGGTCACCGCACGCGACAGCGTGATCGATCGCGTGCTCGGGTTGGAATTGGGTGCCGACGATTATCTGACCAAGCCGTTCGAGCCGCGCGAATTGAAGGCTCGCGTGCGCAACCTGCTCAAGCGCCATCAATCGAGCGAATGGCCAAGCCGCCGCCACGCGCGCTACGCGGTGTTCGGCCCGTGGCGCCTGGATCTGCTGCAACGCCGGCTGATCGCACCGGACGAACGGCTGGTGATGCTGTCCTCGGCCGAATTCAGACTGCTACAGCGCTTCATCGACGCACCGTTGACCGCGCTCTCGCGCGAACAGCTTCTCCCCGAACGCAAGGCGACCGTGGCCTATGATCGCTCGATCGATCTGCAGATCAGCCGACTGCGGCAAAAGCTGGCCATCAGCGTGGCCGACGGCGAGGTCATCCTGACGGTTCGCAACGAAGGCTATTTGCTGGCGCACGAGGTGCATTACCAATGAGCCTAGCCGGTAGCATCGAGTGCCTGCGCACCCCGTTGGATTCGCTCACGGGCCGCATATTCATCCTTCTCACCGTCGGCATGACGATCGCGGTCATGCTCTCGCTCGCCGTTGCGGAACGCATCCAGTGCCGACAATTCGAGCATCTGCGCGCGCAGGCCGTGGTGGAGAGCGCAGCCGACATCGCCGAGAGTCTCTCGGCCATCCCGGCGCGCACCGAACAGATGCTCCAGCAGGGCGCGGTCATGGGCGCGCGCGCCGCACCCTCGGACTGGATCGTGCTCCCCGATGCCCCGTTGAGCGCGGCGATGCGCGTCAGGGTCAAGGGCGCGCATGGGCTGATCGCCGGGCCCGCTTCGATGCAGTGCCGCAGTCTCTTTGGCGAGCAGTCGCGACGCTTCGGAGCTGGCTTGCGTAGCGCTGCCCGCTTCGACTGCTGGTATGTGCGCTACACCGATGCGCGCGGCGAGGTCCGCTCGTTCGTCGTCACTTATCCGGGCACGGAGTTTCCGCGCACCGGGCTGATCAATCCCGTCTTCTTCCTGCTCTTCTTCCTGGCGAGCGGGCTGCTCTCGGTCCTCGTATCGCGGTGGATTACGCGGCCGGTCGTCAAGCTAGCTCAAGCCGCGCATGGCTTTGGCCTTTCGCTCGACCCCGAGATGGTGACGGAGACGGGGCCGAGCGAGGTGCGTGCGGCTCTCTCGACGTTCAACCTCATGCAGCGGCGGGTGACGGACGGCTTCAGGCAGCGCACCGGGTTGCTTGCCTCGATCAGCCATGATCTGCAGACGCCGCTCACCCGATTGCGGCTTCGGCTGGAGGGAGTCGAGAACAGGGAATTGCGCAGCCGCCTCGTCGAGGATCTCAGCGCCATGCAGCGTCTGGTGAGGGAGGGGCTCGAACTTGCGCGCAGCAGCGAGAACGCGGAGGATTGGTCCTGGGTGGATCTGGATTCGATGCTCGCGAGCGTGGCGGAGGATGCACAGGAACTCGGCGGACGTGTGGATCATGCCCGCGATTGCGGGATCACGATCCGGGTCAAGCCGGGTGCGCTGTCGCGCTGTATCGACAATCTCGTTGACAATGCCTTGAAATATGCCGGGGCGGCCGAGATCTCGTGCGGTTGCAACGATGGCGGGCCCCTTGTCCTGACCGTGCTGGACAAGGGGCCTGGGATCCCGCCCGACCAGCTCGCGCGGATGTTCGAGCCCTTCGTTCGAGGCGACGTGATAGCCGTGCCAGGCACCGGCATTGGCCTCTCCATCGCGCGTGCACAGGCTGCCACATTCGACGCCCAGATCATTCTCTCCAATCAGGCTGGAGGCGGGTTATCGGCCGCGATCCTGTTCGGCTCCGCCACGCAATGGCGGCGCGAGGAGCGCTCGGTTGTCCGTCAACTTGCAGCAGTCCGGAATGCGGCTTGATAGCGCGCCGCGCCCCAACGCTGGCGCAGCGGACCGACTGATAACATTGGCAGAACTGAACCGGTGGCGCCCGGTGGCTTGATCGAAGGGAAGGGTATCCGATGCTGGCTTGGACGAAAAACGGGTTGCTGCTGGGCGTGGCAGTGCTGGCTGCGCGCGCGGCCGATGCGCAGAATGATGCCCGTTGGATCAGCGATCCGGCGGCGACCGCGGCCGATACAGCGCGGGCGCCGATCGCGCTGCAGTTCGGCCGCGCGATGCGTCTTTCGGCCAAGCAGTCCGCCTTCCGGGTGCGGGTCAGTGCGGACAATCGACTGCGCCTGTTTGTGAACGGTCGGGTGGTGCTCGAGGGGCCGGCGCGCGGCGATCTCGCGCATTGGCGTTACGAGGAGATTGACCTCGCGCCGTATCTGCACGCGGGGCGCAATCTGGTGGCGGCCGAGGTCTGGAACGACGGCCAGGCGGCGCCGCTCGCGCAGATCAGCTCGGGAAGGACGGGATTCACGATTGCCGCGCAAGACTCGGCCCAGGCGGGACTGATCGATTCCGGCCCTGCGTGGGAGGTGCGTGTCGACACGTCGCGGAGCGTCACACCGGGCATGCCCCAGGTGATCCGCGACGTCGGCGAGGGCTATTATGCGGCGGGCGGGCCCGAGACGATCACGGGCAAAGAGCAGCTCGACGACTGGCTCGCCTCGAGCGCGCCCGGGGACGGATGGCACCCGGCAGTGCCGGTCGTGCAAAGCGCTTTATCGGACCTCACCCTCGTCAAAGACGATCTGCCGCCCATGGCGAACCGGACCGTGCCGAGCGGCCGCGTCGTGCGGACAAGCGGGATCCATGCTGGCGCGTTTCCCCGCGGGGCGGTGACGATACCGGCAAACAGCGAAGCGACGGTACTGGTCGATGCCGGCCGCGTGCTCTCCGCTTATCCCGCGCTAGAGGTGAGTGGCGGGGCCGGCGCCCGCGTCACGCTGGCCTATGCCGAGGCGCTCTACGAACCCGTGCCGCAGCCCGGGCAGCGCGGCCCGCGCTTCGTCCGGATGGCCGACCGCGCGGCGGTCGGCAACGGCGTCGTGCGCGGCCTGAGCGATACGTTTCTGCCGGACGGCCGGTCGCACCGTATCCTACAGCCCTTCTGGTGGCGCGCCTGGCGGTTTGTAGAAGTGCGTGTGCGCACCGGCGCCGCACCACTGACGATCGAGCGGCTCGACACGCGCGAGACCGGATATCCCTTCATTGCGAAGGGCCGTTTTGTCAGCAGCGACCCAGAGCTCAACGACATCTGGCGGATCGGCTGGAATACCGCGCTCTTCGACGCGCACGAAACCTACATGGACACGGCTTATTGGGAGCAGCTCCAATATATCGGCGACACGCGGATCCAGATGCTGATCTCTTACGACGTGTCGGGGGATGGGCGGCTTGCGCGGCAGGCGCTGGCTGCCTTCGATCATTCGCGCGTGGTCGAGGGGCTGCCCCAATCCGCATGGCCCGAGACAAGCAAGAACGTGATCCCGCCCTTCGCTTTGTTATGGATCGGGGCGCTTCACGATTATTGGACGCGTCAGCCTGACACCGCGCCGCTGCGCGATGCGCTTTCGGGCATGCGTTCGGTGCTGGATTGGTACAGTCATAATCTCGCGGCCAGCGGGATCGTGCAGGAGAAATCGGGCTGGCCTTTCGTCGACTGGTCCGGCGCGCTCGACGGCTGGACGATGCGCGGCGGCAAGGGGCCGGAGAATTGCGTCATATCGATGATGTATTTCGGCGCGTTGCGTCAGGCGGCTGACCTTGAAAATGCGGTGGGCGACGCGTCCTTGGGGGCTGCGGATCTCGCGCAATCGGATCGGGTCCGCTCAAGCCTGGATACGCATTGCTGGGACGCGGCGCGCGGCCTTTACGCCGATACGCCCGCCAAGACCCAGTTCAGCCAGCACGCCGCGATCTTGGCGGTATTGTACGATCTTGTTGCGAGGGACCAGCAGCAGGCGATGTTGGCAAGGGTGACGCTTCCAGAAGGTGGGATCGCGGCACCGGCGGGTCTTCTGGGGAGCACCTATTATTTCTCCTTCTACCTCGCCCAGGCGCTGGATCATGCCGGCCTGACCGACAAATATATCGGGATGCTGACGCCCTGGCGGCGCATGCTGCGGCAGCATTTCACGACCTTTCCCGAAACCCCTGATCCGAGCCGTTCGGACAGCCATGCGTGGAGCGGGCATCCGACTTCGGGTCTGCTCACCTACGTCGCCGGCATACAGCCGGCCTCACCCGGCTTCGCCAGCGTGCGGATTGCGCCTCATCTGGGGCAGTTGACGAGACTGGACGCGGCCATGGCCCATCCTGCCGGGCTGATCGAGACGCGATACGCGGTGAGCAGCGGCCGTCTGACCGCGACGATCATGCTGCCACACACGCTCAAGGGCACCTTCGAATGGCACGATCGGACCGTGCCGCTGCACGAGGGCCGCAATGCGATCACGCTCGATGCCGCCGGGTCGTGAAGCGCGCTCTCCGGTGCGCTGGTCAGTCGCCGCCTTCGTCGGCGGCGCCGGGATTGCGCCACACCGAGGAAAAAAAGCGGTTCAGCCAGTCCCGCTCGCCAATGCTGAGCGCGCCGAAATAAGTGTCGTCATGCTCATTCATGACGTTGCGCGCGCGCGTCGCAAGCGCTTCGCCCTTGGCGGTCAGCTTGAGAGGATGCACGCGGCCGCTCGACGAGGTGCGTTTCACCAGTCCGCGCGCAATGAGCCCGGCGATCAGCGGCGTCATGTTCGCGCCCTTGATCGACAAGGCCCGGCACATGTCGCTCTGCGAGCTCATGGGGGCGGATTGAAGCACGACCAGCACTGTCGCCTCGGTCACGCGCAGCCCCAGCTCAGCGAGCGGTTCGGCGAGCGCGGCCATCAGGAGCTGCGAGGCCCGCCGAAGATTATAGCCGACCAGAGTATTGAGATTGTGCAAGAATTCGCTCCTTTGGAGTCATATCTCACCCACGCGATGAGCGGAGCAATCCCTTTCAGATCGCGTGGGAGCGCCACCGCGCCAGCCAGTGCATCATTATACAACATAAGAAACGATTTGCCGAGGGTGTTAGTCGGGCATAAGGGGCGGACTCAGTTGCGATCCTGTCCGATTCTTGCGCGGCCGCATGGCGCGACCTGTACTCGTCCGGGCGCCAATCGCTTCGAAGCGCCCCGTAGTTTGGAGGCCCGTTCCGCTTATCTGCCGGCCCAGCTCGCCGAAACCTGCGTCTTCTTCGGTAAACGTTGTCGGACAGGCGATGTCTCGGGGTTTTTGGGACCAATGATCAAAGGGCCAATGCGCCAAGCATCGCCCACATAGGAGAGTGGAACATGATTCTTACACGTCGTGCAGTAGTAGCGGGCGGCGCGGGCGCCTTGGGAGGGCTGGCGATTACGGCGCCGGTCTGGGGCGCCGGCGCTGAAGCTCTGGCAAACTCCGCACAGGGCAAACTGCGCGGCACGATAGAGAAAGGCATCTGCGCTTTCCGGGGGATTCCCTATGGTGGATCTGTCTCCGCGCCGGATGCGCGGTTCCGCGCGCCGCCGCCGCCGCCCAGTTGGACCGGCGTTCGCGACGCCACCGTCTTTGGCGCGCCGGCGATGCAGGCCGGCGGCGCGATGGGCTCGGAGCCCGCTCCGGCGGAGGATTGTCTTTTTCTCAACGTTTGGACACCAGCCGCCGATCATAAGCGGCGTCCTGTCATGTTCTACAGTCACGGTGGCGGGTTCACGATCGGATCGGGCGCGCGCCAGTTCCAGAACGGCGCAAACCTCGCCCGCGATTATGACGTGGTCGTGGTCGAGAGCAATCACCGGCTGGGCATCTTCGGTTATCTCTATCTCGGTGGCCTGCTCGGCCCCGAATATCCCGCCAATCCCGGCCTGCTCGACCTGGTCGCGGCGCTGCGCTGGGTGAACGTCAACATCGCGGCCTTTGGTGGCGATCCGCACAATGTGATGATCTTCGGCGAGAGCGGGGGTGGCGGCAAGACGACCTGCCTTTACGGCATGCCCTCGGCAGCGCCCTTCTTCAACAAGGCCTCGATCGAAAGCCCGATCGGGCCGGGCAACGGTACGCCCGAGCAGGCGACCGAATTCGCGCGGCAGGTGGTGAAGGCGTTCGGCCTGACCGACCCCCGCAAGCTGCTCGAAATTCCCGCCGACAGGCTGCTCGCTTACCAGCTCGGCGACGATCCTTCCGCACCGGGCACCGTCAATCGGGGACAACGCAACAATCGCGACCAGTTGTTCTGGCCGATCATCGACGGGACGGTCCTGCCCGAGCTGCCGTTCAAGACGCGCGCGCCTGCCATTTCCGCGCGCAAGCCGTTGATCGTCGGCGGCTGCAAGGATGAAGCCGTATTCTTCAACATGGGCGATCCCACGGCTTTCAAGCTGGACGAGGCGGGCCTGCGCGAGCGGGTGGGCCACTTGTTCAGCGATCGCGCCGACGCGTGGATCACGGCGTTTCGCAAGACCCGCCCCAATGCGTCGCCCTCGCAACTGCTGATGGCGATCGAGACCGCATCTCCCTGGCGTGCCCACGCCGTTCACATCGCTGAGGGGAAGGCCGCGCAGGCCGCCGCCCCCGTTTATTCTTACATCCTAAGCTACCAGTCGCCGAACAAGGTGCCGAACACCGATTATCCGATCGGGGCGCCGCACGCGTCGGATATTGCGATCAAGTTCGACAATGCGGTTCTGCCGCCGGGCGCTCCGGCTTTCGGGCCTTTTTCCGATCAAACGCCGGGCCGGTTGCAGACCGCGAAAAACATGAGCGCGCTGTGGACAAGCTTCGCGCGAACCGGGCGACCGTCGGCGCCGGGGCAGCCCGAATGGCGCCCTTACACGCTCGACAGGCGCGAGACGATGCTGATCGACGCCCAGTGCCGGCTCGTCTCCGATCCCGAAGGGGAAGAGCGCCGCTTCTGGGAAAGCCAGCCGGAATCCCGAGGCGGTTCGCGCCTGACCGACACGCATTGAGCCGGAGAGCCTTCGATGAAATCCAGAGTATTCGTGTTACTGACCGTGCTGACCAGCGGTGCGGGGTTCGCGGCCGCGCCCAAGGCGGCTTGGACTGATGCCTCGCTGGCGCCTGCGCGCCGTGCCGCCCTGCTGAACGCCCAACTCACAACCGACGAACGGCTGCGTATGGTGCACGGCGTCATGGCGCTCCCGTTCGGCAATTTCAAAATTCCGGCCGAAGCGATTCCCGCCGCAGGTTATGTCCCCGGTGTGCCGCGGCTCGGCATTCCCGCGCTGACGGAGTCGGACGCCAGTCTCGGCGTCACCAACCCGATGCGGATTCGCCCCGGCGACGGATCGACCGCGCTGCCGTCAGGCCTCGCGCTGGCGTCCAGCTTCAACGTCGGTCTTGCTTATGCAAGCGGGGCGATGATCGGGTCGGAGGCGCGCGCGAAGGGCTTCAACGTCCTGCTCGCCGGCGGCTCCAACTTGGCGCGCGATCCGCGCACCGGCCGCAATTTCGAATATCTGGGCGAGGACTCGCTGCTGACCGGAACGCTGGCAGGCGCGTCGATCCGCGGCATCCAGAGCAACCATATCGTGTCCACGATCAAGCATTTCGCGCTGAACGATCAGGAGACGCAGCGCCATTCCGTCAACGCGAAGATTGATGAGGCGGCGTTTCGCGAGAGCGACCTGCTCGCGTTCGAGCTTGCGATCGAAGGCGGCCGTCCCGGGTCGGTGATGTGCGCCTACAACCTGGTCGAGGGCGCCCATGCCTGCGGCAGCGATTTCCTGCTGAACAAGGTGCTGAAGCGCGACTGGCACTATCCGGGCTGGGTGATGTCGGATTGGGGTGCCGTCTATGGCGTCGACTATGTGGCGGCCGGGCTCGACCAGCAATCGGGGGAGCAGCTCGACAAGCAGGTCTGGTTCGACAAGCCGCTGCGGAAGGCGATCGAGAAGGGCAGCATCCCTGCCGCCCGCCTGACCGACATGACCGACCGCATCCTGACCTCGCTGTTCGCGAACGGCGTGATGGACGATCCGGTCGACCGCAAGCATGGCGACAGCATCGATTATGCAAAGAACGCCGCGGTCGCCCAATCCGCCGAGGAAGAAGGTATCGTCCTCCTCCAGAACCGCGACCGGACGCTCCCGCTCGCGCGAAATGCGAAGCATATTCTCGTCGTCGGCGGCCATGCCGACGCCGGCGTGCTCTCGGGCGGCGGATCGTCACAGGTATTCGAACGCAACACCAAACCGGGATCGGTGATCGAGCTCGGTGGGGGCGCCAACGAGATGGCGTCCTGGCGTCGTATGGTGTTCCATGGGACCAGCCCGGTCGAAGCGATCACCAAGGCCGCGCCTGGCGTCGAGATCCTGTTCGACGATGGCCGCTATCCGGCCGCCGCCGCGGAAAAGGCGGAGGCCGCCGATGCCGTGATTGTGTTTGCAACGCAGTGGATGGCGGAAGGCGAGGATGCGCCGGACCTCACGCTCCCTAACGGCCAGGATGATCTGATTGAGCAGGTCGCCAAGGCCAATCCGAAGACGGTGGTGGTGCTGGAGACCGGCGGCGCGGTTGCCATGCCATGGCTGTCGCGCACCCCCGCCGTGCTCGAAGCCTGGTATGGCGGCAGTCGAGGCGGCGAGGCAATCGCGAACGTGTTGTTTGGCACCGTCAATCCGTCCGGGCGATTGCCGGTCACCTTTCCAAGATCGATCGATCAATATCCCCGGCCGAAGATAGCTGGCGCCGGGGAGCCTGAGGGCACGCCGGTCGACGCAGCGCATCCCGAAGGCGCAGACGTCGGCTATCGCCGTTTCGCGCAGACAGGAGAGACGCCTCTATTCCCGTTCGGCCACGGACTGTCTTACACGCAGTTCAAATATTCCAACCTCGAAGTGACGTCGAACGGTGCCACGATGCGCGTGTCGTTCGACGTGACCAATGTCGGCGATCGCGCGGGCAGGGATGCACCGCAGGTCTATCTGACCGGTATCGGTACGAGGCGGCTGAAGCGCTTGGTCGGGTTCAGCAAGCTGTCGCTGGCACCCGGAGCGACCGGCCGGGTCAGCACCGGCATCGATCCGCGTCTGCTGGCGCACTTCGATGCCCAGGGCGGTGCGTGGGTGGTCGACGCCGCAACCTACCATGTGGGTGTCGGGGGTTCCTCCGCCTCGCTCGCGCTCGATGGCAGCGCTAAGCTCCGGCAGCAGCGGATCAGACCTTGAATCCCACCAACAAGCGCATGTCCTAGGACAGAATAGCAGCAACGAATTCTACGCGTCACCGTGCGAATAAGGCGTGCGGTTAGAGTCAACTTCTGAGGTCCGCCGCCTTACGCGATTCCCGGACGCAAAGAAGGGCAGCAACCGTCTTGCCGCTGCTGCCCTTCTTGTGTTGTTGGTCTCGGTCTTGTTCCGCGGATTTACGTCCGACAGGTGAAATTGGCCGCATCCTCAATGCTGCCATGTCCGGTATAGACGGCGACCTTCGGATATGGGCAGAGCGGCCGCGTCCGGCCGGGCCAGGGACTGGCTGGACCCGCGGTGGCGATGATCCGATCCGGCGCTTGGCCTTTCTCCACCCAGGCCACCAGCGCGGCAAAAGCGTCGTAATTGTCGGTCGCCGGTCCCATCCCGCAATGGTTCATTCCTGGGACGGCAAATACGCGCAGGAAGCTATCGAGCAACGGACCTTCCTTGGCCCGTGCACGCCGGTACCACGCGAGCGTGTCGTTGATCGAGAAGACTGGGTCCGAAGCTCCGTGTGGGACGATCAGCTTGCCGCCATGCGTGCGAAACGCGGACAGATTGGCGGAATGGGCCGAGACGTCGGTCCAGGCCGAACGCGGGAATTGCGCGTTCGTCGCATAGATCTTGCTGGCCTCGCGCGAGATATCGAGCTCCATCTCGCGCCCGAAATAGCTGTTCGGATCGTCGCGGATCGGCGTGGGCGGCACGGTGAAGATCATCGATATCGAGGCGCCTCCTGTACTCACGTTCAGGGCCGGCATCATGTCGGAACCCAGCTTCCACATGCGCCAGCCGAAGCTGCCCACGCCACCGTCCCATGCCCAGTCCGAATAGATCGGCTTGCCCGCCGCGTCGCGCGGACCGTCCATCGAGTGGATCAGCGCGGCTTCCTGCGCGGGACTGAGGCATGGCTGCGACTGGCCGGATGCGCAAAGCCGCCGGTCAAGCTCGGGCTTCACCCGGCCGAGCGTGCACCGATCGAAGCGGCCGACGATGCCGTCCTTCGCGCCGTCATCGCCATCGCACGCGGCCAGCACGGCATCGCGGACCAGCGCCAGTTGGGCATCGCTGAACACCGACGCCAATTTGCGAAATTCCCCATGAGCGTCTCCCCGCGTCCTGGTTAGCGCGCCGAATACCTGGACGTCCCAGACCTGGGCCACCGCTGCCCGTGGCAAGGCAAAGCCGGGCGCGGCAGCGACGATGCCATCGAACTCGGATGGGTAGCGTTGCGCGAAGACCATACCTTCCTCGCCACCCTTCGAGCAGCCAAAGAAATAGCTCTTCTCGATCGGCCGGCTGTAGAAGCGCACAACCACCTTCTTGGCGGTGTCGGCAACGCGCTTCAGTGAGGTTCCACCATAATTGGCGCGCGCCACTGGGTCGCCTCCAAATACCGCTACCCCTGCGCGCTCGGGGTCATTGTTGCGCTGGTTGTCGTGCCCGGAATCCTGGCTGACGACCGCATAGCCCATCGCGATCGCCGGCACTCTCCCTCCCCCCACGGGGCCATAGGCATCGCCGACCACGCCATTGGTCCCACCGCCGCCCTGGAAGAAGAAGCGGCCGTTCCACGTGGTCGGCAAGCGCAGATGATAGTGTATCGCATAATGCTGGCCGTCGATGCCGGTGCGCGCGTCGAGCATCCCATGTATCTCGCAATGCGCGGGGATCATGAGGTTAGGGGGATTAGGGGGCTGGAATGGACCAGCCGGCGTCGCATTGGCGAGCGGGCGGAAAACCGCGTGATCGATCCCGTCCGCTTTGTCGGCCGCCAGGCTGATGCAGCGCACGTCGTCGGCGACGCCAGCGGCGCGGGCCTCCGCCGCGGAAACCAGTGCCAGCGCAGTCGCGGCAGTCTTGACCAGGATCGCTTTCATACACCGCATGCCGTCCTCCCTCGTGATCCTAATGCTATGGAATATAACATAGGCTATTGGCGGGCCAAAACGCCAGCGAGGTGCAGGCGATCTGCCCCCCAGGTCATTTCTGCCTGCCCGGCCAGAAAGCGGCCATCTCCTCTCCAGTGCAGGCTGATGCCCGACCGACAACGACCACCCCCGGTGGCCCCATTAGAATCACTTGCCGCTCTGCGGCGGACGGTCGGGCACGAATCTGATTGGATATGATTTCTTTTTCATCGTTATATTATATATCAAAATAGCAATATCGGGCGGTAAAATTGCGGCCATCCGCTGTTGCCAGTGGCCAAAAAAGCAGCGCAAAATCAAGATTTAATTCTTAATCATAGATACTTACACCAGATTTCAGGAGTCATTCGAGACGCGATCGTTTCCGATCGGCTCCGTAGACAGAACGCTTGACGCGCGATCATTTATGAGCGAAATGATTGATAATGACAGGGCGCAAAGCCCGAGGGGAGGATAAGGCCTGGCGGCGGCTTCAGACGTCTATGGCTCGGTAAGGCTGATCGGCTTGGGGCACATCGGCACTGCTTTCCTCCCTAATACAAAGCATCTCCGCGGAAACGGGGGGCTCCAATGGGCTGCGCAAGCGGCGGAAAAAGGGAAGGGGAATGTCGATGTGGATTCTTGGTCTTAACGAGGCTGACAACGCTGGCGGAGCGTACGCGCGCCCCGCTCGGATCCATTGCCTCAGGCATGGGTGCAGTCTCGGTGCGCTTGCGCTCGCGGTCGCGGTTTCGGTTCCTGTTCAGGCGCAAGATGCTGCGAGCCAGCCGACGGCTAGCGCGCCCGCAATGGACGAAGTCATCGTGACGGCCAACAAGCGGGCCGAGCCGGCGCAGAAGGTCGCACAGACCGTGAACGTCGTCACAGCCACCGCGATCCAGGATCTTCACATCCAGAACACGATCGAGCTGACGCAGGTAGTGGGTGGGTTGTCGCTGACCATGACCAGCCCGTCCGAACAGTCGATCTCGCTGCGCGGAATCAAGGAGCCAAGCGGCGGCGGCCCATCGAGCCTCACGGTCGAGAGTTACCTGAACGAAGTTCCGATCACGGTTTTCGACTCGTTCGCATCCACGCTCGACATCGGCCAGATCGAAGTCCTGAAGGGACCGCAGGGCACGCTGCGCGGCCGTCCCTCACCGTCTGGAGCGATCACCATCGCTACCCAGAAAGGCAGCTTCACCGATTATAGCGGCTACATCGATGCTACGTGGAGCAACCATCAGGGCCGGCGGCTGGAGGGCGCGCTCGGCGGTCCGATCAGCAACACGCTGGCGTTCCGGGTTGCGGGTGTCCACGATTATAATGACCTGACGGGCGTCCGGGACATCTACAACGGCAAACGGGACTATCAGGACACCACGGTATTGCGCGGGACCCTGGACTGGGCACCGTCGGACAAATTCTCCGCCGACCTGATGGGTCAATATACGCACCAGAAGGGCGACTTCTACCGCCAGATCGAAGGCCGGGCGCCTTGTGCCGGTGATCAGGGCGGCGCGATCCTCGTCAGTTCGATTGCCTGTGGGCAGACTTTCGATCTGAAGGACAAGATCGCGCTCACGCAGGGTGCGAACCCGAACGATTATCACGGTAAGCTGGTGACGCTGAATGCACGTTACAATCTGAGCGACCGCATCGGCATCGTCTATGTCGGCGGCTATAATAACACGAAATACTTCACCAACCTGAACTTCGACTTTGCCGGTATCGGCGAGGCCAACAATTTCGCCCGCGATATCGACGTCACCACCAAACGCCGCGCGATCTCCAATGAGTTGCGCCTGCAGTCGGATGGTCCGGGCTTCTACAATTTCACTTATGGTCTGTTTCAGCAGAACACGAAGAGCGACGGGGTGGCCAATCTTCCCCCGATCTTTACCAACAACGCAACGCGGACCACGACCAACGATTACGGCATCTTCACCAATCAGCGTTTCCAGTTCACCAGCAAGGACAGCGTCCAGTTGGGGGTCAGGTACAGCAAGGTCGACATCAAAAACCGGCTGAACAACTCCTCGCGCAGCTATCATGCGACTACCGGCAATGCGAGCTATCAGCACCAGTTCACGCAGGATCTGATGGCCTATGTCTCCTACGGCACGGCATATCGCCCGGGGTCAGCCGGCGCCAATGCTGCTCCGGTCGCCGCCATTCCGGCCAGCTTCGGCAATTTTGGGCCGGAGAAGTCGCATTCGGTTGAGGTTGGATTCAAATCGCAATGGTTCAACCGCCGCGTAACGTTCAATGTCGCGCTGTTTGATCAGAAATATAAGAACTACATCACCTCGCAGTTCAACATCGCCTGCACCGGTGTGCCCAATCCGAATGGTCTGGCCTTTGCCACCAACGACGGCACGCAAAACGGCCCGCAATGCTTCGGCACCATGACCGGCAACGGCAATGCGGTTAGCAAAGGCATCGAAGTGGAATTCCACGCGCGGGTGACCAGCAATTGGTCGATCGGCGGCATCTACACCTATACCAAGGCGCATTTCGCGAACGCACTGCTACCTTGTAACGACTATAATGGCGACGGGGTGCTGGACGTGGCGGGGATCCCGAAGGTCCAGAAGGGCCGGTATGTCAGTCTGTGTCAGGAAAACGGCCCGCTCGGATCGCTGCCCAATACGAGCTTTACCGCCAACACCAGCTATGACTTCGCTATCGGGCAAATCCCGGCCTACATCCGGCTGAATTCCTTCACGCGGAGCAGCTCCTACTTTCCGCAGACCGGCGCTGTTTTTCCGGGCTACACGACTGTTAATGGCTCGGTCGGCTTCCTTACGCCTGACAGGAAATGGGAACTCAGCCTGTGGGGCAAGAACCTGTTCAATAAGGTCGTCCAGGACACTGACGGCGGCCCCTGGAACACCTTCGGTGTTCCGTCCGGCCTTCGTATTGGGACGGTCACCAATAACCGCGAACTCGGCGTGACCTTGCGGCGCACATTCTAGCGCAATCTTGTGCCCCCTAACTGGCTGATCGGCAGGTGAACCGGCGTCTCAACAGAGCCGCGGTCGCCCGCCGATCAGCCTCTTCTTTTTTGGGTAACGCGCGTTCCGACCTCGGCGAGGCGGATACGACCAGGCCGGCAACAGGTGGCGCGGGCGCAGCCGACCGCGGCGCTATTCCTGCGGTTTCGGCCCTGGCGCTACCCCTTTGGCCGATACAAGAGCGCTCGCGCCCAATCAGCCTGCCCACCGGATAACACCGACCGCAATCGCAGGTGGAGCGCGCGCAGACTTCCATTCGCACCGGTCGGTATTCACGCTTGCTCATGATCGAAGGTGATTGAGTGCGTCCGAATGTCAGAGACATAGCGCATCCTTATTGCGCAGTACGGCGCGGACACCGTCAGGATATTCTCAATATAAGTCGTTGTATTAAAACGTTAAATTGCCATCGCGCCTATTGGGAAATGGAAGATATTTGGGTGCTTGACGAGCGATCATTTATGAGCAATTTTGCTGGAAAGAAGAAGAATTAGCGAGGGAGAGGAATCACGGCGGTGACGCCATGCAGCGCGCAAGCCGCGCCACCAATCTTTCGATCGATTTGTAACGCTCCTCGGGAGGGGCGCTTTCCAATGCAGCCTGGAACGGCGGCTAATAAAAAGAAGGGGAGAGAATGATGCGTGGCATTGGCGAAGTTGGTCCCGACAACCTTGTCGGCGTTCGTCTGGGGCGGTTTGCCGGATGGCTCCACTCCACAAGTTTGGCGGCCCTGGCGATTGCGGCGACGGGTGCGGCGCCTCTTCACGCTCAGGATGCCGGTTCCTCGCCTGCATCCATCCAGACTTCGCGTGCCGACCAGACCGCTGCCGCGGATGCGCAGGAAATCGTCGTCACGGGGACCAGCATTCGTGGCGCGGCGCCGACAGGTTCGGCGCTGATCAGCGTCGGTCGGGCCGAGATCAATGCGATCGGGGCGCGCACCACCCAGGACATCATCAAGGACATTCCGGCGATTGGCGCTTTCGGCCAGGTTCCGGTGCCCTCGAATGACTTCGGCCAGGTCGGCATTAAGCCATCGATTCATAATATCGGCGCGGGCGCCACGTTGACGCTTATGGACGGTCACCGCCTGGTTGGCGCCGGCATTCTTCAGACCAATCCCGATCCATCGATCATCCCTCCGTCTGCAATCGAACGGATCGAGGTCGTCGCCGACGGCGCTTCGTCGATCTACGGCTCGGACGCGATTGCGGGGGTCGTGAACGTAATCCTGCGCAAGAATTTCAACGGTGCGGAGAGCAGCGTCCGTTACGGCTTTGCCGACAATTACCACACGCTCGACATCAATCAGGTGTTCGGCCGCAAGTGGGACACCGGCTCGTTCATGATCGCGGGCGAATATACGAAGAATGACGCGATCTATGGCTATCAGCGTTCGTTCGTGCGTCAGGACCAGCGCCCGCTCGGCTATAACGATCTGCGCTCGAACGCCGCGGTGCCTCCCAATATCTCGGTGGCGGGCGTCAATTATGCCTATCCGACCTTCGCGACCACTCCTCTGAATCTTTATGATACGTCGCAGATCGGCAGCCTTATTCCCGACGCGCATCGCTACAGTGTGATCGGCACGCTGCGACAGAAGGTCGGATCGAACGTCGAACTCTATGCCGAGGGCTTCTATTCCCAGCGCAAGAGCACCAACACGATCGATCCGGGGGGCGCCACGCCGACGCTGACCACGGCCAATCCCTATTTTGTCCGGGTTCCGGGAACGACCGCACCTTCGGAAACGGTCCGCATGGCGCTACTGCCGTTGGTCGGCAAGCTCCACACCCCTTCGACGCTCAAGTCGATGGGGATTACCGCCGGGGCCAACATCAAGCTGGGACATGACTGGGAGGCGGTGGTCGAGGGCAATCTCGGCCACGAGGACGACAAGAATGATCAGCAGGTCGTCAACGCGACCGCGCTCGCGGCGGCTGCGGCGGGCACCAGCCCTGCGACAGCGCTGGATCCCTTCTCGGGCAAAACCGATGCCGGCGTCGTCGCCGGGCTCCTCGGAGACAATGCGTCGCGCAACAAGCAGAATTTGCGCGAGGCGAGCGGCAAGGTCGACGGTCCGCTGTTCAATCTGCCGGGTGGGGCGGTCAAGCTCGCGGCAGGCGTCCAATATCACTATGAATCGCTCGACCAGTCCTACAATACGATTGGCGTGACCAATACGCTGCGCTCGCAGCTCAGCCGCAGTTTCGTCTCGGAATATGCGGAAATGCTGGTGCCACTGTTCGGCGGCGACTTCACCTTTCCGCTGCTGCGGCGGGTCGATCTCTCCGCATCGATCCGCCACGATCGCTACAACGATGTCGGAAGCACGACCAACCCCAAGTTCGGGGTGAACTGGTCACCGGTTGCGGGGATGACGCTGCACGGCAGCTACGGCACCTCGTTCCACGCACCGCCGCTCGCCGACAAGAATCCTGCGAGCATCGATACGCGCGTTCAGCCGCTGTTCGCCTCGACGCAGTTCGCACCCCCAGGCGCGCCTCCGTCCAACTATTTCTATCTCGCCGGTTCGGACCCGACGCTCAAGCCGGAAAAGGCCAAGACTTGGTCGTTCGGCGGGGACTATTCGCCGCCGTTCATTCCCGGTCTGCGTTTCGGCGCGACCTGGTGGCGGGTCCACTATACCAACATCATATCGATCGCCTTCCCACCGGCGCTGTACACGGATGCGAGCCTCGCCCAATATTTCGTGAACAATCCGACGGACACGCAGATCGCGTCCTTCATCGGTAATCTGCGCGTCGACGGACTTGCTGCCTCGGACAGCGCGACAAAAGTTGCCTATCTTCACGGCGCTACCCGAATGATCGACCTGCGCCGCAAGAATCTGGGCGTTCTCGACGCACGCGGGATCGACTTCAACGTCAATTACCGCCTGCCGCTCGGGCCGGGTAACCTGATCGCCAACTGGACCGGCACGGTGATGACGCACTGGGTCACCCAGGCTTCCCCCACTGCGGCCAGCGTCAACAACTTCACAGCGGGCACCCAGATAAAATGGCGCTATCGCGGCACCGGCACATGGATGACCGACGATTATAGCGTGCAGCTCGCCTACAATTATGTAGGCGCCTATACTAACCTCGGCGTCGCGGCGCAGCCCAAGGTCAAGCCTTACCGGACATTCGACCTGGCGGCCAATTACAACCTCGGCGGCTCAGGCCTGTTCAAGGGCATCGCGCTCACGCTGAACGTCGATAACCTGACCGACAAGGATCCGCCGATCCGTTTCACCGGCAATGGCTATTCGACCATCTCCAACCCCTTGGGCCGGACGATCACGTTCGGCATCCGCAAGATATGGTGAGTGCGTCACGGCTCTGAATCAGGGGGTTAGGCCGGCACTGCGCTATGCGCGGTCCCGGTTTGCCCCGAGCCGGAACACCGCTTGGCCCGCGCCACTGCACACCCGGATATTGCGATCAAGCCAGCCAAGTCAGCGAGGCCCTTCATGAAGCGACAGCGTCTCCGCTCAGTCTCTCCCCCGATGATCGTTCTGACGGCGTTGATGGCGGTTGTTCCGGCCTCGGCGCAGTTCGAGCCGCCGACGGTTCAGGCCGGCCCCAAGCTCGCGCCCGTTTCCGCCCTGCCGTCGCCCGGTGTCTATTCAAACACCACCGGTGTCGCCCTTCAGGCTGCCGATCCGAACGCTGAAATTCATTATACCTGGGACGGGAGCAAGCCGACCGCGGCGAGTCCCAGCCTTGCACATGGGCAGCTTCTATTCATCGCCGGGGTATATGACGGCGAACGGGGCTTGCGCACTGGCTATACGATCCGAGCGGTCGCCATCGCGCCCGGCCATACCGACAGCGATCCCATGACCTTCGTCTACAGCGTCGAGCGTCGTGACCGCACGGCCTATGTATCGGAGGAGCTTGCGCCCGGACTGCGCATGATCCGCGATTCAGATAACGACAAGATGTTCCTGGTGCGCGGCAGCAAGGCCTTTGCGCTGATCGACAGTGGCATGGGGCACGGCGCGCTCCGCGACTATGTCGGCCAATTCACCGGCGGCCTCCCCGTGATCAACATCTACACGCACAGCCATGGCGACCATATCGGACAGGCCAAGGAGTTCATCGCATCCTCGACCGCCTATGTCGGCACCGCCGATCGTCCCGCGGTCGCGCAGTTCCTGTCGCGGCAGGGCGTGGCGGCGGAGCTTATCGACACCCACCTCAAACCGGCGGCTGACGGCGACACGGTCGACCTTGGCGATCGCAAGCTCGAAATCTACGCGGTCGCCGGGCACACGCCGGGCTCGATCGTGATTTTCGATCCGGCTACCGGGAACCTCTTCACCGGCGATTCCGTGGGCAACAATGCGTCTTTGCCGCCCGACGTGATGTGGATGCAATTCTCGACGCGGCCGCTCGATGCCTTTCTTGCGAATGAGCGCTATTTGCGGGCCCGTCTCGGCGACCGGATCAAGCGGATCATGACCGGCCATAACGACCGGCCGATGGTGGGAACGGCCTATCTCGACCATCTCGAGCGCGCGATCCAGCGCGGTCTGGACGAAGGCGAGGCGGCGCTCATTCCCTCCTGGCGGCCCGCCGGGATCTGGCAGCTGGTCGAAGGCGATCGCTTCTCCGATCCGGACTGGTTCGGCGTGAACGTCAACCGCAAGAGCTTCCTTCCGGCGCCGCCCGACCAGATTGCGGGCTTGACGGCATTGTCGCTCAGCGGTGCGAAGCTGACCCAGGCCTTCGATCCGGCGATCCATGATTATCACGCGGTGCGTGCTCCCGGCCGTCGTTCGATGACGATCACCGCCATTCCGACTTCGACCCGGTCACGCAGTCTCACCGTCGCCGGCAGGCCCGTGCGCACGGGAATGCCCGTAGCGGTCTCAGGGAAGGGGACCATTCCGATCCTCGTCGTGGCGCCGGACGGCCACACCAGCACGACGTACAGCATCACCTTCGATTCCCCCGTTAAGCGCCAAGGAGCCAGGGCATGATCGACCCGCGCCGTTTCCGCATTGTCGAATGCCGCTTTCGCGCACGCGTCCCGATCAGGTTTCGGCGAGCAGGAGCGCTCGCCTTGCTCCTGCTCACCTCCAGCGCCACCGCGCTCGCCGCGCCATTGGCACCGACAACCGCGCCGACGGCGTCGGATCCATTGTGGGCCGGCTTCAAGGATCCCGGTGAGGCCGCGCATCCTCGCGTCTGGTGGCACTGGATGAACGGCAACATCACGTGGGAGGGTGCGCGTAAGGACATGGACTGGATGAAGCGGGTCGGCATTGCCGGCCTGCAGAGTTTCGACGCGGGCGCGGCGACACCGCAGGTGGTCGAAACCCGGCTGCCTTATATGACCGAGGGATGGAAGCAGGTGTTCCGCAACACCGCCGCTTATGCCGACCAGCTCGGTCTGGAACTCGGCATTGCGGGCTCCCCGGGCTGGAGCGAGACGGGTGGCCCCTGGGTCCAGCCGCAGGACGCGATGAAGAAGGTCGCCTGGTCGGTGACGCGTGTCGCAGGCGGGCATGCCTTCGCCGGAAAGCTGCCGAGTCCGCCTGATACGTCGGGCATGTTTCAGACGAGCAGAGAGGGCGGAATCCTCGGCGGTCGCGCGCCGGGGCAGAATCCGCCCGAAATTTACGTCGATCAGAAGGTCATAGCCTTTCCCGCGCCCGCCGATGCCGTGCTGCCGACGCCGAAGATCACCAGCAGCGCCGGTCCGCTGCCCGCAGACAAAGCTGCCGCGCTCTCGGACGACAATATCCGTGCCATGGCTTATGCCTTGCCTGCCGCACCCGCGCTGGGCGGCACGTCCTGGATTCAGTGGGATTACGGCAAGCCGGTCACCATCCGCGGGCTGACGCTGTCGACCCCGCTCTGGCCCTCTTTCTACCGCGGGCTCGAGCCGGTCATGCGCAACGGCAACCCACCCACCCAATTCCGGCTGGAGGCCAGCGACGATGGCACGCTCTGGCGCGACACCGGCGCGCAGGTTGTGAGTGGTGAGCCAGAACGGACGATATCGGTGGATTCGGCGCGCGGCCGTTTCTTCCGCCTGGTCAGCATACGCCCTGCCGAGCCGCCCCGCCATGCGCTTGGTCGCTTCGAACGGGCCCAGGGCCCGGTGCCCGACGCGATTCCATTCAATGAACTCGTGCTCCAGGCCGAGCCGGTGGTCCACTCGTTCGAGGAGAAGGCGGCCTTCACCAGCAACATGGCCTACTACGACCTGCCGTCCGGCAGCCATGGCGTTGCCGGTCCGACACCTGCCTCCGTCATCGATCTGACCAGGCGAATGGGGGCGGACGGAACGCTCGACTGGGCGCCGCCCAAGGGCAATTGGATCGTGCTGCGCATGGGCTATTCGCTCACCGGCGCGATGAACCGCCCGGCATCGCCCGAAGCGACCGGGCTCGAGGTCGACAAGATGGATGCGGCCGCGGTCCGCCGCTACATGGATCATTATATCGGCATGTATCGCGATGCGACCGCGGGCAAGCTTGGCCAGCATGGCCTGCGCGCGATGATGTTCGACAGCTGGGAGGCGTCGTTCGCCAACTGGACGCCGGCCATCATCGACGATTTCAAGCGGCTGCGGGGCTACGATCCCACGCCTTGGCTGCCTGCGCTCGCGGGCTTCGTCATCGATACGCCTGAGAAGAGCGACCAATTTTTGTGGGATTGGCGGCGGACGCTGCAGCAGCTGCTCAAGGTCAACCATTACGATCAGCTGACCTCCATCCTGCATGAGCTCGGCATCACGCGCTACGGCGAGGCGCACGAGGAAATCTATGCCACGATGGGCGACGGCATGGAGATGAAGCAGTCCGCGGACATCCCGATGGGCGCGATGTGGGAGGAGATGATTCCAGGCAGGATGGAGACCGGCTATTTCACCGATCTCACCGAATCCGCGTCGGTGGCGCACATCTGGGGCCAGAATATCACCGCGGCAGAGGCGCTGACCGGTGGGCCCGCTTTCGGTTCCTCGCCATGGGATCTGAAGCCGACCGCGGATGCGATCATGATCGCGGGCGTCAACCGTTTCGTCATCCATACCTCGACGCACCAGCCGCTCGATAAGGGGCCGGGGCTTACGCTCGGGGTCGGCCAATATTTCACGCGCAACGAAACCTGGGCTGAACAGGCGAAGCCGTGGGTCGATTACCTTTCGCGCTCCTCCTACCTGCTCCAGCAGGGGCAGGCGGTGAGCGACATCGCCATTTTCTATGGCGAGGCAGGCCCCGTCATCGCCAGCTATCGCGACACGCTCCCGCTCGTCCCCAGCGGCTATCGCTACGACTATGTCAACGCCGAGGCGATTCTCACCAAATTGTCGAACCAGGGCGACGTAATCGCCACCCAGACGGGCATGCAATACCGGCTGCTCTATCTCGGCGGGGCAAGCTCACGCATTTCGCTTCCGGTTCTGCAGAAGCTGGTCGCACTGGTGCGCGGCGGCGCGATCCTTGTGGGCGAACGCCCGCACGGTTCCCCCAGCCTCGCGGACGATCCGGCGGCGGTCAAAAGCGCGCTCGACCTCCTGTGGCCGGGCGGAGCCGATGTTGTGGTCGGACACGGGCGCGTGCTCGCCACCGAGGATCTGGAACGCGCGCTGGGCGCGCTCAAGCTCGCCAGGGATTTCGACTTCCGCAAGCCGCAACAGGACAGCGAAATCCTCTTCCTTCATCGCCATCTTAGCGACGGAGGCGAGGCTTATTTCCTGTCGAACCGGGTTGACCGCGCCGAAAATATCGAGGCGAGCTTTCGCGTCTCTGGCCGCGCGCCTGAACTGTGGGACCCGGCAACCGCCACCGCGCAGCCCCTCTCCTATCACCAGGTGGACGGCCGCACCTATGTGACGTTGCCGTTCGATCGGTTCGGCTCGATGTTCGTCCTCTTCCGTCGGGCAACGAACCAGTCCTCAGCCGACGTTCCGCCTCCGATCGAGCGTCGGCTGGGCGATCTGAGCGGGCCATGGCAGGTCCATTTTCAGGCGGACCGGGGCGCGCCCGCAACCGCCACTTTCCCGACACTCTCTGATTTCCGCGATAATACCGATCCGGGAATTCGCTATTTTTCCGGCATTGCAGGCTACACGAAAGAGGTCACCCTGCCACGGCTTGTACCGGGCGAGAGGCTATGGCTCGACCTGGGCGAGGTGCATGATCTCGCCGAAGTCTGGATCGACGGCAAGCTCGCCGGCACGGCCTGGAAGCCGCCTTATCGTGTCGAAATAACCGCGCTCGCCAAACCGGGCGCCCATAATCTCGAAATCCGGGCCGTGAATACGTGGGTCAATCGCCTGATCGGGGATGCGCAGCCCGGCGTGACCCACAAGATCACCTTCACGTCGGCCGACGGCAAGATCCCCACTGGCATGGACCCGGCAGCCTATGCGCGTCGCCTCCAGATGCCATACCCCGCAGGCACGCCGCTCAAGCCGGGCGGTCTGATCGGCCCGGTTGCCCTGGTGCGGGAAAGCACGCCGCAGGCGGGCGGCACCCGCTGACGAGCGAGCGGCGTCACCGATCGGCCCAGCAGCGTGACAGGCGACGCAAAAGGAGAAGATGGAGTGACCAGGCCAAGCGCCTCTGCACCTGGCGGATTTGATCCCGCCTACGAATGGCGGGCCGTCCTGCTTCTCAGCCTGGCGTTCGGGCTGGTCGGCCTGGATCGTTGGATCCTGCCGCCGCTCTTCCCGGCGATGATGGCGGACCTCGGCCTCAATTATGCGGATCTGGGCAATCTGGTCGGCGTACTTGCATTGAGCTGGGGCATCGCCGCCATCGCGATCGGCCGGCTGTCGGACAAGGTCGGGCGGCGTAAGGTGCTGCTGCCGGCGCTGATCGGCTTTTCGCTCCTATCCGGACTCACCGGCGTGGCGAACGGCGTCGCCGCGTTGCTCCTGGTGCGAGGTTTGATGGGGGTCGGCGAGGGGGCATTCCTGCCCGCAAGCGTGGCGGCGACCAGTGAAGCGTCCCATCCGCGCCGGCGCGGGCTCAATCAGGGGATGCAGATGAGTTCGTTCGCCCTCATGGGCTTTGGTTTTGCGCCGATCATCGCCACGCAGATGCTCCGGCTGTTGCCCTCTTGGCGCGCGGTCTTCCTGCTGGTCGCGGTGCCCGGGCTCGTGATCGCGCTATTTCTGTTCCGCCTGCTGCGTGAGCCACCTCATATCGCGACCGGCCATGTTCCGGCCGCCCAGGGGGACGCGGCTGCCACGCCCTGGAGCCTGGTCATCAAGGCGCACAATATCCGCGTCGCCATTCTCGGCCTGCTTTGCACGATGAGCTGCATCTTCGTGATGGGCGCGATGGTACCCAATTATCTCGTCGACCATCTCAAGCTTGCGCCAACCGAGATGGGTTTCATCATGTCGGCCATGGGGTGGGGCGGCTTCGTCGGCGAATGGATCATGCCCGGCCTTTCCGATCATATCGGCCGGCGCGCCGCGTCCATTCTCTCTTTCGCCGGAGCCTGGGCGGCGACATGGATGTTCGCGCGTACGGGCGCGGACAGCGGCCTCTTGTTCTTGTGGCTGGGCTGCGTGTCCTTTTTCTGCATTGGCCTCCTCGGGATTCTGACCGGCCCGGTCGCGGTTGAAGCCGTTCCGCCCGCGCTGGCGGCATCCGCGATCGGCGTTGTTTCCGGCACGGGCGAGATATTCGGAGGCGGAATAGCCCCGATCATGACCGGCCATATCGCGCAGGGTTACGGCATCACCGCGATTTTCTGGGTCCCGCTGATCGGCCTCGCGCTTGGCTTCCTGATCCTGTTCGCATTGCGCGAGACTGCGCCGCGCCGTGCGGGCATCGGTAGCTGAACCTTGTAGGGGGCGGCACCGTCAGGCGGTCAGATAGCCGCCGTCGACGGGCAGGATGGTCCCCGTGATATACGCAGCCAGCGGCGAACAAAGGAAGGCGATCGCGGCGGCCACGTCCCCGCTCGTTCCCCAACGTCCGGCAGGAATGCGTTGCGCGATCCGCGCCTTGGTTTCGGCATCTAGGTTGCGGGCGAGCGGAGTCTCGATCCAGCCTGGCGCGACCGCGTTCACCCGCACCCCGTCTTTCGCGAAGAGCTGGGCCAGTGATTTGGTCAGCTGTACCAGCCCCCCTTTGCTCGCGGCATAAGCGGGGCGTTCGCCGCCGCCGAAGAAAGCATACATCGATGCGACCGTGACGATCGAGCCGCGTCGCGCCGCGAGGAGGGGCGCAGCCGCCATTGCCGCGCTCATGCCGGCAATAAGGTTGACCTCGATCACGCGCCGGAAATTCTCCAGCTCGACCTCCGCCTGATTGAGCGAAATGCCCGCGCAGAGGATCAGATGGTCCAGTTGGCCCATACCCGCGATCACGCTTTCCAGCGCGGGTTGATCGGTCACGTCGAGCTCGACGACGGCGAGGCGCTCGCCGGATTTGACCGGCGCCGCTGCGGCGTTGAGCCCTACTGCCACGACATTGGCCCCGAGCCCGTGGAAAAACCGGGCGGTGCCGGCGCCGATGCCGGACGTTCCACCCGTTATCAGTATATTCGCGCCGGCAAACAGGCCCGGGAGAAAGCCGGGCCGCTCAGCGGAAGAGGGTGTCGACATAATCGGCGCCTACCCCGTTGGCGCCATAGTGGCTGCGGGCCAGCGCTATATAATCATGAACGTCGAAATGGCTGGTGGGGGCGCCCGTCTCGTCAAGCCAGATGAGCGGCCCAGAGACGACGAAGAAGGCCTTCATCGCTTCATCGGACTCATAGGCAACCAGTGTGTGACCCTCGCCCGGGGTCTCATACACGAAATCGCCCTTGGTTGCGGTCCAGTCATGCTCGAGATAGCCCCATTTGCCTTGGATTGTGTAGGCGAAGATCTGGTGCGGATGATAATGGCGATTAACGAGCCCGGCTTTCTTGGCCCACAGGATATCGGCCCACATGTTGCGCTGAGGCGAGATCCATAACGGGCGCGATAGCACTGTCTCGCTCAGAGGAATGAAATAGCGTTCGTCGTCGTTGGCCGGATCGCTCGCATATATTTCCGGCGGCACACCGGGCTTGAAGCTGTTGGCAATCGGTTGCAGGTCCCGCCAAAATTCGGACGTGGCTGCTTCTGGCATTATCATCCCTTCGTGCGAGAGTGGCGACGGAATTCGGGACGCCATGCTTGCGTCGCGGGCCAGGAGCACAACCGCCGATTTACAATAATGTTATATACCATAACTGGTCAAGGCCGGCCCTTGCTTGCGCGATCGAGACGGTTGCAAACGTAAGTTATATACCATAACAATCCTCTGCCTTTCGTGGCGCTCCTCTCTTGATTTCGAGGATGCGACGCCGGGTGGAACGTGGGCGGGCAAAGCGGGAGTGGTTCATGACGAAGCGTGCGCTGGGTCGGGCGACGATTTGGATGCTGCTGCTGGGTTCAGGCTGTCTGGAAGGCGCCCATGCGCAGGAGGCGGTGACGCCGGCGGCAAGCCCCGATGCGCTCTTCACCAGTACGGATCCTGTGCTTAACCGCAACAAGCAGGCGGCCTATCATATCGTGAAGGATCTGCTCGAGGCGGGCCACTGGGAGCTTGCGGATCGCTGGCTCACCCCGGAATATCATCAGCATAATCCACTGGCCGCATCGGGGCGGGATGGCGTCGTCACCTTTTTCACCAAGACATTGAAGGCGCTTGCCAAACCCATTCCGGACCGGATGCAGACGCCGATCGTCGCTGTGGTGGCCGAAGGCGATCTCGTGACTGTAAGCTATCCCCGCACGGTCAAGGATCCGGCCGATCCCGCGAAATCCTATACGACGACCTGGTTCGACATGTGGCGTTTCAAGGACGGCAAGGCGGATGAACATTGGGATCCGGCCACCAAGGATCCCCGGCCGCAAACGTCGAAGTGACAATCCTTCTGTAGCTGGCGACTTTCAGTGGCTTCAAGTTCTATCGGGGGGAACGGCTCGGCTATGCGTTTTCAACAATTGCGCCAGCGCGAAATTCCGCAAAATCGGGCGAGCGACCAATAGAGGGCGATCGGCACCGACGAGAAAGCGCCGGAACCCTCGCGGTGTGCCGTCCTATCTGGATGCAGACAGCTCGCTGTCGATCACTATGTCGACCTGGTCGCCAATAATCGGCAGCAGTTGGGTCATGCCGTAGTCGCTGCGCTTTACGGAGCCCGTCGCGGTGAAGCCGAGTGTCGGCTGCTGGCCGAAGGGACTGGGGGCAGCCTTGTTGAGCTTGACGTGCAGGACGAGCGGGTGCGTGACGCCATGCAACGTGAGATTGCCGGTGACGTCGGCGGCGTCGGCGCCCACCCGCGCGACCTTGGTCGAGACGAAGCGGATGTCGGGGAATTGCACGACGTCGAACCAACCGGGTTTGGAGATATCTTTGTCGCGCTGCACATGATTCGTGTCGACCGAGCCGGACTTGATCGTCACGTCCAGCTTCGCGCCTTCCGGCGCGAGGGTGTCGATCAGAAGCGTGCCCGATATGTCCCGGAACCAGCCATGCTTCATCGTGTAACCGATGTGGTTCACGGTGAAAACGACGTCGGTATGATCCTTGTTGATCTGATAGGTTGTCTGAGCGGCGAAGCCAGGGGCGGCCGTGCAAGCGAGAATGGCGGCCAGAAGAACCGGCTTGAACATGTTTTGATGGCCTCGAGGGGAAAGCAGGGCACGGCTACACGTTCCGAAGGTACAAAACTAGTCGGGCCAGGCGACGCGGTTATCTGCCGACCCGTGAAATCCGAAGCACTTCCGTATGAGGATGCAAGGTCCGGCCGGCCGACGCCCCCGATCTGCATTTCCTTGTGCTCGCCAAGCAGATTTGACGGGGTAGCAGTCGGGCCGATCTTCAAGGACAGGTTCGAAAACGGAATATGCGACAGACCTGACCTGCGGAAGCCCGAGGACGTACGGGCTGGGGGAATGTGTTGCGCAGCTTTTGCTGATCGGTCTCCCGGTTAGCATCCTCGCGCTGCTCAATGCGGGGCGGCGCTGATGTTCGCCGCCCATAATGCCGCGGGCCTTGCGGTCAAGTCGGCGCAGCCCAGGAGTCCTGCGTGGGCGACCCTTATCGCAGCCTTCCTGCCCGACCTACTTTGGATCGCGTTCGCACGACCCTTGCTCGTGCACGTCATAGAACATCGGGTTGCGCAGCCACTGCTCGATCTCCGCCTCGCGCCATCCGGCGCAGCGTGTGCTGAGCTTGACCTAGCGCGGGAAGCTGCCGTTCTCGATCTTCCGGTAGAGTGTCGAACGGCAGAGGCCGGTGCGATCGAGCACGCTTTTGATTCTGAGAATGCGGTCGGGTGATGGGTTGGTCATGGGATGCTCCTGCACCTGATGCCTCGAACTTGCTCCCCCATGCGCAGGATCGATCCGTCGTGAGATTTCCTCAAGGGACTGCTGGGGGTCGTAGACGACATTTACGGTGGCTTTCGGACCACCTGCGCCTGGACTCTCCCGGTTTCTTCAGGCCTGCGGTAGTGGTCGGCGTCTCGCGCGCGGCGCGACCGCGTCCTACTCCGCTGCGCTCCACCGAGCCGCTGGTCAGCGTCTCGGCCCATGCGGGTGACGGCCGGCTGACGCAGGGGTCGGACAGGCCCGACCAAGCGGACATAGCGCGTATTCCGCGCAATGGCGTTGTGCCTCCGGCATCCTTGTCTGGCGGGTGGGCGTCGCTGACCCCTTAGTCCCGCCGCGGCGCGCCGCAAGCTGAGCCGCAGGCTCAGCTCCTCCACTTCGTTGCGGCCTTCCAGGTGCTGCCCGCCTCACGTCGGCGGGACTGCCGGTCCGCTCCTGCCGCCCACCCGCCAGTCCGGCGCCGGTTGCGGTTTTTGAAGGAGTGAAGAGCAATGGTTGGTACCAAGACCAGCGAGACGCGGACGAGCCTTTATGCCGAGGTCACCGCGCGGGTGATTGCGGAACTGGAGCAGGGACGGGTGCTGTGGGTGCAGCCGTGGGAGAGTGCGCGCTGCGATTGCACCATGCCGCACAATGCCGGAACGGGGAGGGCTTATTCAGGAATCAATGTGCTGATCCTATGGGCGGCGGTGATGGAGGGTGGCTACGGCTCGCAAGGCTGGCTCACCTATCGGCAGGCGGAGCTGGCGGGCGGGCATGTCCGCAAGGGCGAGACCGGGACGACCGTCTGTTATGCGGATCGCTTCACGCCAGGCGACGAGCAGGCGCGGGCGCGCGACGAGGATCGCGAGGCGCACACGGTCGCTTTTCTCAAGCGCTTCACCGTCTTCAATGTCGAACAGTGCGAGGGACTGCCGGACAGCTTCAACGCCGTGTTGCCGCCGTTGGACGAGGGCGATCTGGTCCCGCATGCCGACGCGCTGATCCGGGCCACCGGCGCCGACTTACGGATCGGGGGCGATGAGGCCTTTTATGTGCCATCCCTCGACTTCATTACCGTGCCGCCGAAGGCCGCTTACCCTGAGCCGATCAACTGGTACCGCACCGCGCTGCATGAACTGGGTCACTGGACCGGGCATCCATCGCGCTTCGATCGCGACCAGCGCGGCAGCTATGGCAGCCCAGATTATGCGCGCGAGGAACTGGTAGCGGAGATCACCAGCGCGTTCGCCTGCGCCTCGCTTTCGATCCGGCCGACGGTCCGGCATTCCGACTGTATCGGCGCGTGGCTCGACGTGCTGCGCGAGGATGAACGCGCGATCTTCCGCGCGGCGAGCGCCGCCAGCAAAGCCGCCGAATATCTGCTCGGCTTTCTCCCGGAAGAGGAGGCGGCGCAATGAGCCGGGCGCAGGGTTTGCTGGAGCGGATCGAAGCGATCGTTGCCGCAATGGATCCGGTCACGCGTGAGGTGTTCCTCCTTCATCGGGTCGATGGCTGGCCTTATCCGCGCATCGCGCACGCGCTCGCGATCGAGATTGCTGACGTGGAGCGGCGCGTTGCCGACGCCATTGTCGGGATCGATCGTGGGCTTTGTCGTGACCGGATCTAGGAAGTCGGCGGGAGAAAGCGGGCTCGAGCGAGGGAGAGCGCCTGAGCCGACTGGCCGATCAGAGACCAAGCGGCGCGGACCGGATTGGCCTTGCCATCCGGTCCGCGCCTGTCAGAATCCGAGATGACGTTATGCGCACCGATCTCGATCATCTGCCTCCGGCCAAGCAGCGCGAACTCGAACGCGTCGTCCAGATCCTGTTCGAGGAGTTCCGCGACGCCACCGGGATCGCGACCGCGGACTGGAAGAAGCAGGCGCGCATCCTCAAGGTCATCCTCTACGGCAGCTATGCGCGCGGCGGCTGGGTCGATGAGCCACACACCGCCAAGGGCTATCAGTCGGATTTCGATCTGCTGATCATCGTCAATCACGAGAAGCTGACCGACCGCGTCGAATTCTGGTCGTCGGCTGAGGATCGTCTCAACCGTGAGCTCGCCATCACCAAGACGCTGCGCACGCCGGTCAATTTTATCGTCCACACATTGCAGGAGGTGAATGACGGGCTCGCGCACGGGCGCTATTTCTTCATGGATGTCGCGCGTGATGGGATCGCGCTCTACCAAAGCGACAATACCGAGTTGCCTGAGCCGAAGCCCAAGACACCCAAGCAGGCGCTCGCGATGGCGCGCGAGTATTTCGAGGAGTTCTTTCCGGCAGCAGCCGACTTCAAAGAGAGCGCCGATCACCTGACCAGCAAGGGGCGTTTCAAACGTTCCGCCTTCTTGCTGCATCAAGCCACCGAGCAACTTTACCATTGTGTGCTTCTGGTCGCGACATTCTACACGCCGCATGTTCACAATCTCGGATTTCTACGCACGCAGGCTGAGCGCATCGATCCACGTCTGATCGATGCGTGGCCGCGCGACAATCGCGCCGACCGCTCGCGTTTCGAGAAGCTCAAGGAAGCCTACGTCAAGGCGCGTTATTCGAAGCATTATCGCGTCAGCGCGGAAGAGCTGGCGTGGCTCAGCGAGCGCGTCGAGGTGCTTGGTCAGGCCGTCCAGGTGATCTGCGAGGAGCGGATAGATGCACTGGAGCGCAGCGCTCGCGTTGCTTGAGGTTTAACTGTTAGAGCAGACCCGCGCACTCGATAAAAATGCTGGGGACAAATGCCAGCCGCGCATCGACGCGGCGCCGAAGCCACGGCTATGCGGACGGCCATGAGTATCAGAGCCAGCATCATCAATGCCGCGACCGGCGAGCAGATCCAGAAGTTCAGCTTTGGCCGGATGCCGTTCGCCGGCACCGCATTTCATCTGGAAAGCGGTGAGCGGGTCACTGCCCAACGCGTCGAGGTGGGCAAGCCGGCACCAGGCAAGTTCGTCACACCCGTAAATGTGTGGGTGACGCCCAAAGCCGACGCAGCAGCAGGGTAGGGCTCGTCGGCGTCGCCGTGCGCGCGAGGGATCGTATCCTCAGGCCAGCTATTCCGCATCTATAAACCCAGACCGAATCGACAATCCCGAGATTTCGCCTACATCCGCGCCTGTTCTTTGATCAGGAGCGCCAAGTGGCCGCCGAAAATCTGCTTCAGCTGACTTCCGAAATTGTTGCCGCGCATGTCGCCAACAACGATGTTCCCCCAAGGGAGCTGCCAAGGCTCATTGCAACCGTGTTCGCCGCGCTCAGCGACGCGGACCAGCCAATTGCGGCCGAACCCGCAAAGCAGCAACCGGCGGTCTCGATCCGCGGTTCTGTAAAGCCGGATTACCTCGTTTGCCTGGAGGACGGAAAGCGCGTGACGATGCTCAAGCGTTATCTGCGCACGAACTACGATATGAGCCCGCAGGACTATCGCGCCAAATGGGGCTTGCCGGCCGATTACCCGATGGTGTCGCCCAATTATGCCGAGAAGCGGCGCGCCGTCGCGATCGATAGCGGTCTGGGCAAGAAAACTGCGCCTAAAGCTGCAAAGCGCGTCGTGCGAAAAGCCGTCAAAACGGTTGAGGCCAATGTCGCGCAGCCGGTCGCGCAAGTCGCGAACACGGGGCGCAAGAAGCTCGGTGTCGCCTTCGCCAAGGTCGCTGCGGCGGCGGGCCTCGGCGGCGGCAAAGGCAAGACCAAACCCGCCACCCGCTAACGCGAAGAAGCCTTCACCGGGCCTCCGAAGCACCCGCCTCGAATGCCCGTTTCCCTCGTCTCCGCCAGAGCAGCAGCGCTTGGTCGCGCGTCTCGCTCTGGAGCGTGGCGGCCATTGCAAGCAGCCCGCCGAAGATTACCGCCCGGTCGTCATCGGTAAGCTCGATCAGCCCGGCCTTGGCGACGAGGCCGCCGAGCTCGATCAGCTGGCGCGTGCGTTCGCGGCGTTTCACAACCCAGTCTCTTTTGTCCTCACGCGCCCGCATCGCCTGCAGCCGATTGCGCAGCGTCGCCACGCGCCTGAGGCTCGCTCGATTGCCGTTGAGCGCGATCGCCAGTTTCACCGCTCTTCCGAAAAAAGCTGGCGCCACGCCGCCGCCACGCCTCCTTCGTCGCCTGATTGGCTTCGGCGGCTTCGAGCAATGCGCCAGCGAGCTGCTCGAGCGTGAGCGCGTCGGTGCCGCACGCCACCGCCAGTTCGCCGAGCTGCTGGATCTTGCGTGCGCGCAAGGTTCGCGCCTTCTGTTCGAGCGCCTTCAGTTCTGAATCAAAGTCGCGTGGCTTACGCATGGCAACGTCCTCAAATCTGCGGTGAGGACGGGCCAGTTAGAGGCGCTTTCGATCAGCGTAAACAGCGCGGGATTTTGTGGGACGAACCCGTCCCGAGATTGATGAAATCTTTTGAGGGCGCGCTTATACGTCGTGCCGACGTGCTGCTTGAAGTGTAGATGGATTGCCGTCATGGCGATCTACCATTTCTCGGCCAAGGTCATTTCCCGCGCCAACGGGTCTAGCGCGCTCGCGGCTGCGGCCTATCGCTCCGCATCGCGGCTGCACGATGAGCGGCTCGATCGAAACCACGATTTCTCGAACAAGGCCGGCGTCGTCCATTCCGAGGTGATGCTGCCGGATGGCGCACCCGAGCATCTCGGCAATTGCGAACAACTCTGGAATGCCGTCGAAGCCGCCGAGGTGCGCAAGGACGCGCAGCTCGCGCGTGAGGTCGAGTTCGCACTGCCGAGGGAGCTGGACCAGGCCGAGGGAATCCGGCTCGCACGCGAGTTCGTGCAACGCGAGTTCGTGCGCCGCGGCATGATCGCGGATCTCAATGTGCATTGGGACGTCGGTTCAGACGGTGAACCCAAGCCGCACGCGCATATCATGCTGACCACCCGCGAAGTCGGGGAAGACGGCTTCGGCGCCAAGGTCCGCGACTGGAACCGCACCGATCTGTTGCAGCATTGGCGTGAAGCTTGGGCCGAGCACGTCAACACGCGGCTGGCCGAACTGGATATCGATGCGCGCGTCGATCACCGCAGCCTGGAAGCGCAGGGCATCGAACTCGAGCCGCAGCACAAGATCGGCCCCGCGGCATCGCGGATGGCGGGGCAGGGGCTCGAGAGCGAGCGCCTCGCCGAGCATCGCGAGATTGCGCGCACCAATGGCGAGAAATTGCTCGCCAAGCCAGCGCTGGCGCTGGACGCGATCACGCATTCCCAGGCGACCTTCACCAATCGCGGCCTCGCGATGTTCGTGCACCGGCATAGCGACGGGAAGGAGCAATTCGATCGCGTGATGGCGGCGGTCAAAGCATCACCGGAACTGGTAGTCTTGGGCCGAGACGGCCGCGGTGACGAACGCTTCACGTCACGCGACATGCTCGAGACCGAGCAGCGGCTGGAGCGCGCAGCGGATCGGCTGTCGATGCGCGTCGCGCATGGGCTTCCGGCGGCGACGAGAAAGGAAGGGATCGTCGCCGCCGGAAGCGGCAGCCTGCGCCTTGGGCAGGAACAGCAGGCCGCGCTCGAACATGTAGCGAAGGGCCGGGATCTTTCCATCGTCGTCGGCTACGCCGGCACGGGAAAATCGACCATTTTGGGTATTGCCCGCGAGCAGTGGGAGCGAGCCGGCTACCGCGTGCAGGGCGCCGCTTTGTCCGGCATCGCTGCTGAAAATCTCCAGAACGGATCAGGCATTTCATCGCGCACGCTCGCGAGCCTTGAACATCAATGGTCGCAGGATCGCGAGCTGCTCACCACACGCGATGTGCTCGTGATCGACGAGGCCGGGATGATCGGCTCGCGTCAGATGGAGCGCATCCTCTCCGAAGCCGAGAAGTGCGGCGCCAAGGTGGTGCTGGTCGGCGATCCCGAGCAGCTCCAAGCGATCGAAGCTGGCGCCGCATTCCGTTCGCTCGCCGAGCGCCACGGTGCGGTCGAGCTAACCGAGGTGCGGCGTCAGCGCGAGGAGTGGCAGCGTGAGGCCACACGGCATCTCGCGACGGAGCGGACGGGCGAGGCGATCCATGCTTATGACGCGCATGGCGCAATCCATGCCGCCGAGACGCGCGAGCAGTCGCGGGCAGAATTGATCGAGCGCTGGGATCGGGATCGACAGGTCGCGCCGGATGCGAGCCGCATCATCCTCACCCACACCAATGACGAGGTGCGCGAGCTGAACCTGGTGGCGCGCGATCGGCTCCGCAGCTCAGGGACGCTTGGCGAGGATGTCACTGTGCAGGCGGAGCGGGGCGCGCGGGAGTTCGCGGCCAGCGACCGTATCATGTTCCTGCGCAACGAGCGCGGGCTCGGCGTCAAGAATGGCAGTCTCGGGACGGTCAAGAGCGTCGATCCGGCAGGGCTGTCGGTGATGCTCGACGATGGCCGTGCGGTCGCCTTTGACGTGAAGGATTATTCCGCGATCGATCACGGCTATGCCGCGACGATCCACAAGGCGCAGGGTATGACGGTTGACCGTGTCCATGTGCTGGCGACGCCGGGTCTCGATCGCCATGCGGCTTATGTGGCGTTGTCGCGCCATCGTGACGCCGTCGATCTCCATTATGGTCGCGATGACTTTGCCGATCGGACGAAGCTTATCCGCACGCTCTCGCGCGAGCGCGCCAAGGATATGGCGTCGGATTTCACCCGCGCGCCCTCGACTCCGCAGGGCAGGACGGACATCGATTGGCGGCAGATCAGTCTCCCGCTCCCGGTTGACCAGACCGCGGCGCAAGTCCCGGCCGCGCGCGTGAAGACCCCTACGCCAGCCGCCGAACGTCCCCTCGCGCCGCCATCGCTGGAGCAGGCGGTGGTGGCATTTGCGAAAGCGACGGCGGAGATTGTGCGCATGCGCCAGCAGAACCTGGACGAGCTTCCGCATCAGCGGGCCGCGTTTGCTCAGGCAAGGCGCGCGCTGGACGGTGTTCGCCCTGACGGCGCGCGCGATCTGCACGCGGCATTCGCGCGCGACATGAAGTTGATCGACGAGTTTGCCGCCGGAAAGGCTGGCATCTCTAAATCAGTAATGGATTGGGAGCGGCGTTATCGGGCTGACCCACAGTTTCGTGCCGACCACTTCGTCAAAACATGGAAGCGGCTTGGTGATCGCCACGAAGCCTTTGAGCGGCACGGCGAGGAAGGCCAGGCACGGCGCATAGCCGCGCAGATGACTGCCTTTGCACAGGGGCTGGAGCGCGATCCACAAGTGGAATCCCTGCTTCGCAAACGTCCAAAGGATCTTGGCTTGCCTCCTTATTTGGAGCGCCCGCTTTCGCAGGCGCTGCCGGATTTTATCGGCTGGGGCAGGGGGCGCGGAATTGGGCGATGAACGTCTGCTTCGCGCCCGATTGTGTTGAAAAACTCGTAGCGAGCGCTCGCCGCGCGAATTTTCAGCAACAATGATTCAAACGGGATTTGATCCGTGAATCATCAGTGCGCCGCCGACGGCTTTTGGATTCGATCGTTGCCAGCCGAAACCCGGTTTCGACTTTTTCAACACAATCCGCCCCACTTTCGGTCGTTCGGCCGCTGGTTCTGCGAATTGGACGCAACAACTGCGAAAGCTGCAAGGTCATTTCGCATTTAATAGAAAGCGTTGTGGAGAAGAAGGCCGCGGCTTCGATGCAAAAGAGCGCGATCGAGCCGCCGTTGTGGAGTCGCATTTCACGTGGCCACTTGAACGCCCTACATCGTCGCGTTGCTCTTGGTGACGTAACTCTCGAGCACCTTGCGCTCGTGATCGACCGCACGCCAGAGATAGTGCATCTCGCCATCGATCTTCACGTAGACCTTATCGAGGTGCCAGCGCCAATGGCGCAAGCCCCGCATGCGCGAGCACCGCTGGCGGCGGATGTCTGCGGCGAAGAGCGGGCCGAACCTCGTTCCACCACGTCCGCACGGTCTCGTGGCAAATGTCGATGCCGCGCTCGAACAGCAGATCCTCGACGTTTCTGAGCGACAGCGGGAAGCGCACGTACATCATCACCAGGCGGATTACCTCGGGCGATGGGTCGAAAGCATCGAAACGGGTTGGGTGGCTTGGCTCTCGATCTGCGGCTCATTCAAGCCACCTACCAGGCTGCCATCTGCCCTGCCACATTACTCTGACAGAGCCATCGGCACCTATTCGAGGCGCCCACCGTGTTCTACGCAGTTGCCTTGGAGATCATTCTCGGCGGCCTGGCTGATCCCGTCCATGTATTCTGCGCCTGGAGTTTTCTGGAAAGCCGCATCCTGCACTCCTCGTCTAGGCAACGTTCAATCGGGTATTCGCTCGCGCCTTCCTATACGCGCTTTCCTGGATCGCCCTCGTCGTGTTGATCGCGCGGCCGACGCTCACCCTTTGGTCGGGTCTTTCCTGAAAGGCACGCCCAAGACTCAAGCGCACATCTTCCCGGGGTGTCTCGGAATTCGACGTAGGTGAACCTGGGGACCCGATCGAAGGCTCTGAGCATGATTGGTTTGCAGTCGGCATGGCGCAACTCGCAGCTGTCGATGTGGACGTAGGCGATCTCGTAGGTCCCAAGCCGCCTGCGCCGCGCCTCAGTCTGCTCTACCGGGAGCCGGAAGACGCCATGTCGCCGGAGGCTGTGGGGCCAAGTCTGTCCGCGAATTAGTCCCGGCGCCAACCGGCGGCAGCTGCGGGAGCGGTCACCGCAAACACCTGGCCGGTGCGCGCTGCCGCGACCTCGGCAATCTTGTCCATCCCGCGCCACTCGGTGGCCACGATAAACAACGTCTTGCCGTCGTCTCCGCCAAGCGTGCAGGAAAAACAGCCTCGATCGACGCTGACGACATCCAGGATTTCGCCCCCTTCCCGGATGCGCAGGCAGTGCTTGTTTGGCACATCAGCGTACCAAAGCGCTCCGTGCGCATCGAGACAGATGCCGTCCGGGTAGCCTGAAAGGTCCGCCCACGTGCGGCGGTTGGAGAGGCTGCCGTCCAGGGCGACATCGAGCGCCGTTATGCATTGGCCCTGCGACTCCGCCAGCAGCAGCGTTCGATTGTCCGGCGTGATGGCCATGCCGTTGGGAAACTCGCCGCCGTCAGACACCTTCCTCACGGCGCCGTCAGGCGACACGACGGCGATCGCGTCGGGCGAGTTGATGTAGGCATGGCCCGTGGCGTGGACGACGATCTCGTTCCAGGGACCGGATGAAATTGCGCTGAGATCGGCGAACTGAACCAGCGCGCCGTCAGCGCCCTGTTTCATCAGGCCCGCGTTGCGACCCGCGACCACCAGCAATGAACCGTCGGTATGCCAGTCAAAGCAGAAGGGCAGCGGGAACGGCACGGCTAGCGTCGCGGAGCGCCGCCCATCCAAGTCGAACGCCACGATCTCCTGCGCGCCCCAATCCGATAGCCAGAGCCGGCCGTCATGCCACCGTGGCGACTCGCCCATGGCAAGACCGTCGGCAAGGCGGCTGGCCCTTTTCGAGAGATCTGGCATTGGGATCGTACCTCTTTTGACGTCAGACGGTTTCCTGCAGAAACCCGATGACTTCGTCCGCGTGCCCGAAGATCCGGTGGCCGGCGCCCGGAAGCCTCAGGACGCGGGCGTCGGCGGCAGCGCCGTTCAGCCGCCGCTCGGTTTCTTGCGAATTCACGATGACGTCCTTGTCCCCGACAATCGCGAGCACGGGCATCGACAGCGCCTTGAGGGCCTCATCGGTCAGAACCGGTATCGGCGTCATCCGCGCCTGGAAATGGGTTTGGATAAGGGACAGCAAATACTGGTCGGGGAACGGCGCCGTATTGACGACTATTTTCCGTAACGCCCTCTGCCGGCCCCATTCTCCAGAAAGCAGCAACGGCATCGTCGTAAACATAAAGCTCGGCCGGACGCGCGCGACGCCCATAGGCCCTAGTAGGACCAGACGGTTGACGCGATCGACGTGACGCGACGCATAGTCGAGCGCCAGCCATCCGCCGAGCGAGGCGCCAACGATGGAAGGCCGCGCAATCGACAAGCCCGTCAGGATATCGTCGAGCCATGTCGCGTAAGCGTCCGTCGTGAACGGCGCACGCGATGATGCGCTGAAGCCAGGCTCGCCCGGCAGATCGATGCAATAGACGTGGTAATGCCGCTCAAACCTGCCGATGTACTCCAGCCACATGGACGAATTTCCGCCGCCGCCATGCAGCAGCACGACTGGCGCCGCAGTCTCGTCGCCACATGCGATGACGAACGTATCTCCCAGGCTCGACGGAATATGGAAGCGCCGCGCCCCATTCGGCCATTCGCCCAGAAGGCGTGTGTATTCCGCCGCGACCAGGCACTCACCGCTTTGCGACTTGTAGCGGTATGTCGCGATCGTCATGGCCGAGCCTCGTTGTTGATCTCCGATCCGCCGTTGATCCAAGTCGCAAGGATCTCGATCAAGCGAAGGCAACTGGCCTCGATCGGTCCGGTGAAGCCCAGACTTCTGGCGAGATCCCGCTCCGCGAGCGTGCGAAACTGCGCGACCATGCGCCAGGTCGTTCGCCCGTCCGCCTCGGCCAACGTTACGGTGGTCGTCGATGGAGGGACACCGTTGCTCTGGATGTCGAAATCGGCGTGCCGCCAGACGAGCCGGTGCGGTTTCTCGACTTCAAGGAAGACGAAGTCCAAGCGAAGCTCGTAGCCGTTGGGAAACCGCATGACGTGGCGCCAGACGCCGTCCGGCCGAACGTCCATTTCACAAACGGGGTTGGTGACGCCGGGACCGCCCCACCACCGAGCGACGTGCCGGGGCTCGGTCATCGCTTCCCAGACAATGGCGCGCGGGGCGTCGAAGTTGCGGCGCATCACGATGCTCGCCAGGCCGGCGGGCGCTTCGGTGATCGTGCTCATCACTGATCCTCGCTCGGGACCGCGGGGTCATCCTTCACGGAGCGGCTCTGCTTCATTTCCTCCAGATAGCTCCCCAAGCTGTCGAGGTTCCGGTCCCAGAAGCGGCGATATTCCGACAGCCAGTCGAACGCCTCCTCAAGCGGACTGGCCTCGAGGTGGCATGGACGCCACTGCGCCTCCTTGCCGCGCGAGACGAGGCCGGCGCGCGCCAACACCTTCAAGTGCTTCGATACCGCCGCAGTGCTCATGTCATAAGGCTCGGCGAGCGCCTTCACCGAGGCGTCGCCTGTCGCAAGCCGCGCAAGGATGCCCCGCCGCGTCGGGTCGGCGAGCGCAAAGAGTGTTGAACTGAGAGTGTCGCCAGTCATTTCGTAATTAACCGATCAGTTGACAACCTATCGGTTCTCTATGACGAGACAAGAAAGGGGTCAAGCGTTGCGGGTCAGGGTCTCATTGAGCGCCGCGTGACATCCGCAGCGGCTCCCCAGGTTGGGAGGCCCAGCGCAAAGATGTGCGACTATCCACACAGAGGTCCCCCGCTGAACGTACGTGCTCATGCAATTCCGATGCATCAGCCGACCAAGCAGGATGTGCTGCCTGATGCGGTGGTGCGTCACGGTAGGATCGTCCGCTCGATGCGCTTCAGTGAAAGCATCGGCGAGCCTTACCCCGAACGGCCGAAATTGGGGCGCGTAGCTCCCGCTCGAATCCGCATGAAAATTTCGTCGCCGAATCGCGCGTTTCTCCCCGTTAGAATCTCACTTTGGCCTCGGTTCGAGTACGGAAGGAGGACCAAATTTAGGGGTGGACCACGAGCAGCTCAGGAGGCGTGGCCCACCATGCTTACGTGACAATCAATCAGAAGATTGACCGATTTCTGCTGATGCTGGAGGCAGATGGATGCCCGTGGCGCCTGTTACGAGGATCATCTCAGCAGCCACCGCGACTCTCACGGGATCAGCGCAATCTTGCCCCGTACATGGCCTGCTTCGATCAATTCGTGGGCCTTCGCCGCCTCGCCAAAAGTAAGAGTGTCTTGGACATGAACTTTGAGCTGATCCGCTTCGTAAAGCTGGGTCAGCGCTATTAGGCCGGCGGTGCTGCGCCGGGTGCTGATCCGCTTCAGTCCTAGCGACTGGGACAGCGGATTGAACGAGACAACGCCAATCCGCGCCCGATCCGCCACCAGTTCGACGGATGACTGGAGCGCCTCATCCGAATTGGCGGCGACGATGGCCGCAGTCACTCCTTCGGGCGCAGCATTGCGGACCCTGGTGAGCAATCCATCGCCGTAGGCGACGGGCATAGCGCCAAGCGATCGCACATAGTCATGGTTTTCCGGCCTCGCGGTGCCGACAACGCGCGCGCCCTTCGCGCGCGCAAGCTGGACCGCCATCGACCCGACACCGCCAGCGGCTGCATGCACGATCACCACGTCCGCGGCCCCGACGCCAATAGCGGAAACAGCGGTCGCCGCGGTCTGGCCCGACGCGGAGAGCACACCCGCCTCCGACCACGGCATGGACACGGGTTTGCGTACGATCGCGTCGGGGAGAACCCATACCAACTCGGCGTGGGAACGGAACACGGCCCAGCCGAGAACCTCATCGCCCACCCTTATCGTCGAGACGCCTTCTCCGACGGCGTCAACAATGCCAGCAAATTCGTTGCCGAGCCCTTGCGGAAAGTGAGCTGGCATCCATTGGCGAATGGCGCCGCTACGGAACAGACAATCAAACGGTTGGACTCCCGCTGCCTTGACCCGAACGCGAACTTCGCCTCGCCCCGGAGCAGCTTCCTCACGTTCGATCAAGCGAAGAACACAGGGTGGGCCGTATCCGTCGAACACTATGGCCTTGCTCAAAGCGCGCCTCCATCCGACGGCGCCATAAATAGTGGCGCAAACCAAGCATTACGTTATAATGCAGCGGACGTAATATTATAGTCAATATAAAAATGGTACAGCCATGCCTCGCAGGACAGGACTACGGGACAAGAAAAGGCGGCAAACGCGGGACGCGCTGTCGGAGGCGGCCCTGCGGCTCTTTGCCGAAAGGGGATTCGATGCCGTCACGGTGGCCGAAGTGGCCGCCGAGGCCGACGTATCCGCAAAGACCGCGTTCAATTATTTTCCCAAAAAGGAAGATCTGGTTCTCGGGCGACGGCAGGAAATCGAGCTGGATCTGCTGCTTACTGTGCAACAGAGACCGCAAGGCGAAGCCGTCATCACGGCCGTCCGCCGGCACACGCTGAAGGTCGCCGTGCATCTGTATCAGGTCCCTGCCGAGCGCCGCAGGGACCTCCGGAAATTGATCGAGTCATCGCCAGCAGTTCATGCGCGGTTGCGCCAGGTCTCATTGACCACGGAGCAAGCGCTGGCAAATCTGTTGAGAGAAGACAGGCACGCCACGCCGCATGATCCTACACCGATGGTCGTCGCCGGTGCGCTGGGCCTTTTGGCGCGCCTTGCCTATGGTGTTCCGGGATGGCCAGCAGGCGGCCCAGAGAGCCTCGAGCAAACCGTCGAGGGCATCAATGCCGCATTCGATACGTTCGAAGCGGGTTTTTCAAACTTCGCACTCAAAGGCCGATGAACCGCGCGTTGGAACAGCGACGCTAGAGCGGATTTCTGCCAATTCCGTGACCATTGTCACCTGCTCCAAAACGAGGTCCATTTTTGCCGGCGTGCTCGACGAGCCTGCTTTTAAGGCCCACCGCCGATCCCGGCCCGTCGTCAGTGACTCTTTTTTCGCAGCCTCATCCGTCTTGGCTGAGAGACGCGTGCGCCTTATCGCGGGTCAGTTCACGGGGGTAAGTCCGTTGGCCGCGACACGGTAGGCGCCGGATTCGAATTCACTTCCAGTTGCCAAGGCGGCGATTTCCTGACCGACTCGCTCGGGAGTAAGTGTGGGATCGAGGCGCTGCAAATAGCGTTCGAGTGAAATCCCTTCACGCTGGGCATGTGCGGTAGCCGCAGCGTGTCCCAGAGCTGTGCCCGCGTTGAGCCCAGGCACTGCCGAAACGAATCTGATGCCGAGCTTCTCACGGGTCGATTCCTCCGCTGCGAATCCCATCATGGACAGGATGGTCGCCTTTGCTCCGGAGTATCCGCCACCGATCGAGGACCCCCGAAGTGCGGCACCGCTGGAGACGGCAACCACCACGCTCCCCGGTTGCAGGGGAGCCAGCAGCGCCTCTCGTGTCCAGTTGAATGCGTGGCGGACATCGACCTCCCAGTTGGTGCTGAACGTCTCCCAACTATATTTGTGCAGCGGCCGAAGCAGTGGTTGTGCGCCTGCGTTCAAGACCAGGATGTCGGGATGATAGGCGTCGATGAGCTGGCCGGCGGTGACCGGGTCTGCGGCGTCGGCCGCAACGGGTGTGAACTCCGTCCCAACCTCGTCCCGCACGGCATCCAGCCGTTCCCGGTCGCGCGCAACACCGATCACGTGAACACCCGCTTTGACCAAGGCGATTGCCGTCACACGCCCGAACCCACGGCTTGCTCCGGTGACTATGGCGGTTCGGGTGGACATCGTCACCGCCCGATTCCGTACACCAGGCTCAGGCGACCTTCCGGCAACTGCTCGACCTTGTGCAGCTCCATCGTGTGCCGCGCCGACGACGAGAACAGTGCCTTGCCCGCCCCGACGATCAGCGGATAGACGATCAAGCGCAGCTCATCCACCAAACCCGCGTCGATGGCGGCACCTACGAGCGCCGAGCCGCCCATCAGGTAAATGCCCTTGCCCTGGTCGCGCTTAATTGCCGCCACGGCGTCCAGGTTCGCCAGGATCCGGGTGTTCGGCCACGACACCGACTGCAGCGTGCTCGACACAACATAATGCGGAGTGATCGCCGCGAAACTGGACCATTCGACTTCCGCCGCCGTCGGCACGCGTCCGCTCAGCGGGTGAATCTGGTCAGGCGCGGCTGCGACCTGCGTCCAGAACTGCTCGTACAGCGGATACATCCCTCCACCGAGCACACATGCATCAATCTGTGTCGTCAGCCACGAACCATAATCGTCCGGCCAGCCTTTCACCCAGTCCGGATATCCCTCCGGCCCGGCATATTTCCCATCGGCCGAGATCTTGAACGCCGCGATGACTTTACGCATGGTTGTGGTGTCCTGTTCATGTGTCCGAAGATCGATCGAAAGCGCCGAAACGGTGTGGCGGGGCCCTTCCATCTCGAGGACGATCGAGGACGTGAAAACGGTGCGGTCTTCGCACCGTTTTCACGTCTTCGATCGTCTATTGGAACAGAGAGACCGGAGACCTGAGCCCGATGATATCGAACCCCATCACGTCAGCTACAAAGGAGTCTCGAGATCGCTTCCTTGCGCTCGTCGGCACGTTGCGACCCGAGCTCCATCGATATTGCGCGCGGATGACCGGCTCCATCATCGACGGGGAGGACATCGTGCAGGACACGCTCGCTCGTGCCTACTTCGCCCTGCCGGAACTCGACGAGCTCCCGCCTCTACGGCCTTGGCTCTTCCGCATCGCACATAACCGCACGATCGACTTTCTGCGAAGCTACGAGCAGCGGATGAGCGAGCCGCTTGACGGTATGCTTGACGACGTTCCAGGCATCGACCTGACCGATGACGGTCTGGCACGAGACGAGGCGGTTCGCGCCAGCGTTTCGCGATTTCTGATGCTCCCACCGCTCCAACGCAGCTGCGTCATTCTCAAGGACTTCCTCGAGCATTCGGCCGATGAGATTGCGAGCCTGCTCGCGCTCAGCGTGCCCGCCGTGCGTGCCGCGCTTCATCGCGGTCGAGCACGTCTGCGCGAGCTCGCAAAGGACGAACCCCAGTCCGATGCACGCGCTTCGCAGGTTTCACGCACCGTCGCGCGCTACGCGGCACTGTTCAATGCTCGGGATTGGGACGGACTCCGTGCGATGCTCGCCGACGACGTGCGGCTCGACGTCGTCTCTCGCAGGCAGCATTCCGGCCGCGGCGGCGTCGAGCTGTACTTCACCTCCTATGCGAAGGCTGCCACCTGGCACGTCGTTCCGGGTTGGCTGGAGGGCCGCGAGATTCTCGCCGCATATCTTCGCGAGGGGGACGTTCGGCCGCACCATATGGTCCTCGTGGCCGGCGACGGCGGCCACGTGACGCATATTCGAGATTATATTTACGTTGAATACCTCCTCGCCGAAGCGCGCTTCTCGGACACCCGTAGCGTCAAAGAAGGCGATACGACCCGATCGTGATAAGGTCTCGGACCGCGTGTTGATATCTGGTCTGGAAGGCGAGCAGCTCACGCTAGAACGCGGCGATGAGATCCTGCCTGGGCCCGACAAGAGGCAGCATTCGATCTTGATGCTGGATGGCTGGGCGGGGCTCTGCAAGGAAAGTGCAGACGGCCGACGCGTGATCAGTCAGCTTCTTCTGCCTGGGGATCTGCATAAATATAGTCGGCACCGCGACCGATCGCTCCGCCCGACTATGCTCTCCGCCGGCAACCTGCTGCTGCTTTCTCCCGCCACCGTCGCCGAGCTGGCCGGACATCCAGTTATTGGCTCCGCCATGGAATGGGCGATGATGGTGCAGCAATCCATCCACAGCGAATGGCTGGTCAATATCGGCCGCAACAAGGTCTACGCGCGGGTAGCGCACCTCCTGTGCGAAATCGCCATACGCATGAACAATGCCGGCCTCTTCGAGAATGAAAGCTGCGCGCTGCCGCTTGCGCAGGCCGACCTTGCAGACGCGCTATCCATGACGCTGCCGCACCTCAACATTTCGCTGCAGCGGCTACGAGCCGGCAACGTGGTGCGGCTTGATCAGAAAAGGCTGACGATCCTCGACCATGGCCGGCTGGAGGCGGTCGCGCAATTCGATGACCGCTACCTTCTGCGTTGGCCGACCGAACTCATCGATAGGCGACGCGCGGTGTTGCCACCGAGGATCGAGCGCCGCAGCCGGGGCTGAGCGTCAGCGCTGGTATGACTTGCCACAACTGACCGCTGTTGTGTTCAAGCCGGGAAGCAACGGCGCCGCGGAGGTCTGCTCGGTTGAATCTCGCGCAGTTCCAACAGAATGAGCGGCGGCTTACAGCTCCGGGCTAGGGGTCTGGCGAATGTCGGGGCTGGTGCCTCCGCCTGAATGTGAATCAGGCGGCTTCATCTCGTGGATATATTCGCTGCTAACAAACGTCCGGAAAACCGCGCCTGGAATGCGCATCGTGAACGCCGATGATCGCATTGTCGGCCTGAGCCCGGCCTTTCTCCGAGGCTCGCTTCGCGTCGGCTTCGCCCCCTATAAGTGGACGTTCGCGGTCTCTGCGACAGAAACCGAAGCCAGACGTTCGTTCAGCTATACCGCGGATGTCCGCTTTCCCGACCCCAATGTGGGAAGCGCCGACCGGGAAGACGCCAGAGTCCGCGCGGTGCGTATGGGCCCCGCCTACGCCGAAACTTCGATCTGCATGTGCGTTTACAGCCGGGGTTACTGACATGGTACGCTGCGCTCGATGCGGCGCTTCCCGGTCGAGTGCAGCCAGGCTTGCATCAACCATGCCTTCGTTCGTCGCGAACTATCAGCGATACGATCTGACGACGTTTGATCGGATGATTGATGAACTCCACGGCCGGTCAGTACCAACGGTTTAGAAATGGCAGCGCCGCCGAAACGGCCAGAGCGAGCGGGCCCAGGTTGAAACTGCCACTACATTCCGGCGGATTGGTCAAACGGCGCGAACGATGAGGACGTTCGCGTTAACGAATCTAGCCACGCCCGCTCAACGTCATCAGCAGAAAGCGGCGCATCTTCTCGGTCCGCTCGTGGCTGGCCGGTCCCATCACGCCCCTGGCATGATCCGGCAGGTGCGACGCTGCGTCGCTCGCATCCTCGCTGAAGACGAAATGGTCGAACCAGGCGCGCCAAGCGCGTTTCTGCTCGCTGGGAAGATCGCGTACGCTCATCAGCGCGTGCAAGAACGCTAGAAGTGGAGTCGCCGAATCGTCGTACGCCCACCAATAGTTGACCAACACGTTCAGGCGATCGAACGCTCGAACATGATGCCACCAGATTGCGGGGATGTAGAGCGCGTCGCCCGGATCAAGATCCGCGAACTGAGCATGTGCCAAAGCCTCGGCAAAACGAGGATAGCGATCGAGATCAGGCGCGTCGGGATCGACCATTGAATTCGGTGGACCGGCAAGAGTGTTGTCGAGAGGCCCCAGATAAAGGTTCGCCACCTGCTCGGGCGGAAACAAGGTGAAGCGTCGCCGCCCGGAGACGCATACCGCAAGATTGGGTGAGGCATCAAAATGCGTAGCAACCTTGGTGGCGTTGCCGATCCACAGGCGTGGCACGGCATCCGGCGGCGCCAAGTCAAGCGGGTTGGCCTCCTGCCAACCGGGTAGATGTTCGGGCGCGGCGGCGGCATTGGCGTAAATTGCATGCGGTGTCTCGGCTTGTTGCTCCGCTAGCCTGAGCAATTCGCCGACTAGATTTCCCAGCGGCACATGCTGGCGCTGGAAATTGAACCCCCGCATATCGTCGCGATAGAAGAAGCGACCGCCGATTTCCGGCGGCCCGATCAGCACTTCGAGCGGTTTTCCGCCACGGAATCCCACCAGATATTCGGCGATTGCTCGGTTGCCGCGTTTCGCTGTCTCAACCGCATGCCAATGCGCGACCTGCCCCCGTAGTAGCACCGGCGCGTCACCGCTCGCGATCTCAGCCCGAAAGGTCGCTGCATCAACTGCATCCCGCTCAAGGACGCGATTAGTGATGGAGGCGGGCTGATCGAAGATCATGCGGCGATCTACACCGGGACCGGCAGCTTTTGCCACTTTCTTGCCGAAAGCTGCCGGTCCGCCAACGGCCAGATCCGGCCATTCGGTTCTTTCGTTCTAAATGAGGACCGATGGCAGCCAGAACGACCGCCGGCTCGGTTTCCGGCGCCAATACATCTCAACTTGTCACACAAGGTCCGCTACCTAGCGCGCTACCTTGGCCTTCGGCGGCCCTTCTCAATTCCTGCTAAGTCATTGAAAAGGTGGTGGACGCACTAGGGCTCGAACCTAGGACCCGCTGATTAAGAGTTAGAGTGCGAGACCTGAGAGTGCTTCTGCGGCAGCGTGTTGGCAAAGATGCCCATAGTGACGCTCGATCATTTCTGCGCTCGTGTCGCTGATCTGGGCAATCGTTAGCAGCGGCAAGCCGCCATTAACGAGGTCGGTGATCGTGCTGTGGCGCAGGGTGTATGCCGTCGTCCCGTTCGGAAGGCTGGCCTTCCGCGCTGCCTCCGCAATGGGTTTCTTCCACGTTTCTCGATCCCAAGCCTTGCCATTGGCGCGCCTCAAAAGAGGGGAGTCCGGTGCTCGGTCTCCCACCTGCGCGCTAAACAACTCGGCCGCTGCGGCCGATAGGAGGATACGGCGTGCCTTGCCGCTCTTGTCCTTTCCAATGTTTAATTCCGATGTCTTATGCTCAAAGTCGCGCACACGAAGACCGGCAACCGCGCCCGGACGCAGAGGGAGCAGGCACAGCGCTCTCACGAAAGGTTCGGCCTCCGTATCAATTTCTTTCAACAGATCTCGCCGCTGACTTCGGTCGAGATAGAGCGTGCGTTGCCGATCAGCATTTCGAATGTTTTTGAGAGCTTCCTGCCATCCAGCTTCGGTGTCCGGCGCACCGGGCGCTAACACCTTATTCAAGGCCGCGCGCAGCATCGCCATGTCACGATTGATCGAAGAGGGGGCCCGCGGGCGCGTGACTTGCAAGCCGGCTTTGCGCCGCGTGACTAGCGCGGGCTTCTCCTCCAGCCGTTTACGCCAAGCCTGCAGATGATGGCGGCGAAGTCTCGTTAGCTTAACTCTGGCGATAGGATCGAGGTATACATGCCTCCGAAACCGACCAGCCGCATCGGGAACGGACCGAGCGTACTCGCGACAGGCCTCCTCCACCGTCTCGAACTTCTGCTCAACTTGACCACCGGACTCTACCAGCAGCGCAAAGGCTTCGGCCTCCTTCTTGGCCTCCGCAAAGCGGTCTCTGGCCCGCAGGGCTCCGAAGTCACCAAGCGACTTCAGGCGATATCGGCGCAGATCTTCATCATAGGCGCGCGCGATCCATGTGCCGGGGCCTTCCCGAACAGAAGGCCGATAACCCAGGAAGCAACCTGGGCGAACACGCTGCCAAAACGGCTCCCGCTGGCTAGCTAGCGCATCGCGCTCTTTAACTTTGCTAAGGTCCAGCGCCATGCCAGTCTCCGCAGCATTCCGTACGGAAAAAGTACGGAAAACGTGGTCGGATTTTACTAAACGGCCTTGGACAAGAAATCAATGATTATAATAGCTTAGTTGTCCAAGGTGGTCCCAAAATGACCCGTTTCAACGCCCTCCGAAGGCAGAGGCCAGGGGTTCGAATCCCTTCGGGTGCGCCATTTCTCCACGACAGGGAATTCAGCCGCTTCCGCGGTCCACCCGACACCTATGT
>Ga0136846_1209343_pt1 | contig 68373 bp, 119 predicted proteins | sample HopSoiMetagenom2_FD_96841 | JGI IMG/M metagenome (GOLD analysis project Ga0136846, IMG submission 96841) | Grasslands soil microbial communities from Hopland, California, USA - 2 Assembly 2016 (version 4) | ecosystem: Environmental > Terrestrial > Soil > Grasslands | place: USA: Hopland... | reverse complement strand
TGTAGTGCCCGGTCTTGCCCTTGCGGACCGCATACCAGCAGGGCTCATGCATCCAGTGGTAGTCGCCCCGCGACACCACGAAGTGCTGCTTGACCCAGATGATCTGCGACCGGATCTCGAACTTCTCGGACCGAAGGCTCTGCGCCACCGTGTCGGCATGGGCGCCGCCGTGCCAGACATAGGCCACGTCGCCGGGGAACAGGGCCCAGGCCGGCGCCCAATCGGCCCGGTCGTCGTTCTGGACCTTGCCGACCGACCGCTTGCCCTCGCCGAGCCCCAGGTCGACCCCGTTCCGCCAGCTCGGGTCATACGAGACGCCATAGGGCGGGTCGGTGACCATGAGCAGCGGCTTCACGCCGGCCAGCAGTCGGCCGACCGTCGCGCTGTCTGTGGCGTCCCCACAGATCACGCGATGGCCGCCGAGCTGCCACAGGTCGCCGGGAAGGGTAGCCGGGACCAGCGGCTCCTCGGGCACGGCATCCGGGTCGGTGAGACCCGTCTTGCCGCCGCCCATGAGCTTGTCCAGCTCCTTGTCGCTCCAGCCGAGCATCGGGATATCGACGCCCATCGCCTCCAGGTCGGCGATCTCCAAGCGCAGCAGCTCGTCGTTCCACCCGGCGTTGAGCGCGAGTTTGTTGTCGGCCAGGATGTAAGCCCGCTTCTTCGCGTCGCTCCAGCCGCGGGCTACCATGACCGGAATGTGCTCGAACCCGAGCCGCTGGGCCGCCAGAACTCGGCCGTGACCAGCGATGATGCCATCGCCCTCGTCCACCAGGACCGGGACCGTAAAGCCCCATTCCCGCATCGACGCCATGATCTGCCCAACCTGCTCGTCGGTGTGCGTGCGGGCGTTTCGGGCATAGGGCACGAGCTGCGCCACAAGGCGGGGCTCGGTCTGGTGCGCGGGCCATTCCGGGGGGATTGCCAGCCCGTCACTGCTTGGCGACACGGCGGACAACTTGGGCTTCGGCATGGGTTAGAACCCGATTGTTATGGGGTTGTTTCGGGGTTGTTTTCGGCTCGACCAGTCATGCCCAAGGATTGGAAGGGCCGATCTGGGCCTTTCCTCACGTGATGCGAGCGATTTCGACTTGGGTTGGCGCAGGATGCGAAAGGGAATTTCCCTGATTTTTCAGTGCGTCGCGCCCAAGAGCATTTTCTTTCGCGTTTCTGCGCAGGCTCAGAACTGAGCCCCGCTCATTTTACTGCGGCGGCTAAAACAAGTGGCCACGCGCCGCCCCCGGCCGGATCTGCCCCATTTTGGGGCATACCCCCCCTCCCTGAGCAATCGATCCCCCCTTTTCGGGCCGATTTGAGCAATCATCGGGTCGATTTCGGCCGCAGAAGCCTTCGAATCAACGGCCCCCTCGATCGACCACCACCTCGATCCCCCGCCTCGATCTTCCGTGCCGATCTGGTGGATCGACCTATTCATCGTCGCCGCCGAGTGGATCGACCCATTCATCGTCGGCCGCGAGTACGATCCCCGGCGGCCCATTCATCGTCGGCCGCTGGTGGATCGGCTCGGATCGCCGAGCCGGGCCTGTGGGGCTGGCCAGCCGGATCGGCGCGCCCGGCTTGGTGGAAGCCCAGCGGATCACCAAGGCTGCCGTGTTAGATCCGCTAGGCCGGGTTCATCGTCGGGTTGGCGTAGATCCGCCGGGCGCGTACCAGGTCGAAAGGGCGGGGCCGGCGGCCCTGGTGGCGGCCCCTGGCCGGCTGGCCGGCGCTGGCCCAAGCTGGCCCTCTGGCTCTGGTGGTGGCCCTTGGCTCGGCCCTGTGGTGGTGGCCCTGGCCCTGGTAGGGCTGGGCTGGACCCTGGTGGCCGCACCGCCTTGGTGGGCCCCTGGTGGCGGCCCCTGGTGGCGTGGCCAACAGGGTGCGCCAGGCCGGAGCGGGGCGTAGGCCGGGCCCCAGCAAACCGTCCAGGCGGACTGCCCTGGTGCGCTGGGCCCTGGCCCTGGTGGGGCAGGGCTGGCCGGCCTGGGTCGGGCCCGTGTAGCTGGCCGGGCCGGCGGGGCTGGGCCCGGCGCTACCGCCCTGGGCTGGGCTGGGGCTCGGCGGGCCAGCCATCGGGCCCGGTTTCCACCAGCCCCAACCTTTCCCAGCGTTGCTTGGCGGAGTCATGGTGGGGCTTGCAAAGGCTTTGCAAGTTGGCCGGGTCGAAAAACAGGGCCGGGTTGCCCTTGTGGGCCCGGATGTGGTCGGCAACGGTGGCGGCCCGTACCAGCCCAATGGCGCTACACATGGCGCAACAGGGCTCGGCCTGTAGCTGGGCCCGCCGTAGGGCCCGCCACCGGGCAGTCTTGTATAGGCGGCCCCAAGCAACCTTGGCCGGCCGGGCCGGCCGGGCCGGCCGGGTTGGCTGGCCCGCCGCAGGGCTCACTTGTGTGACCCGTTGATTATCCAAATGGGGGATCTCTTTGCAACGGAATTGCTCGGTTTTCCGCCGTTTCCGACTTCCCACAGGGCCCACAAACGAGCCATAACAATGGTGTTGAAACGAACCCGGCGGAAACGCCACCAAGGCCGAAACGGCCGCAACCCGGAGAGCCCCCATGAATACCCTTTGGGCCCTGCTACTGGTAACGAGCCTGGATGGCCAAGTTGAAGCCAAGGTTGTTGATTACAACCTTACCGTTGAAGACTGCTTTCGGCAGGCCAGCCAAGAGATCAACTTGCCGGGCGGCAATTTCGTGAAGCTGGAGTGCAAACTGCAGCCCGAGGAGTTCAAGTGAGCCAGCCCAGCGAGCCTCGGCCCCTGGTGGCCACGATCCACCACAAGGGCCGCGCCTACCATTTCGACGGCAAGGTCGGAACCCGGTTTCGCGATGGCGCTACAGTTTTCGAGTTTCGGGCCCTAGAACCCGGTTACGATTTCCGCCTTTGGGCCAAGGCCGATGGCTCGGAAATAGAGGAGGACTAAGCCATGGCCAGCAACAACGAAACCGCCGTTGCCGCTTTCGTGTTTCACTTGGGCAAGGTGGAGGCTCTACTGGCCCAGCTACACGAAGCCTGCGGCGACCACCTGGGGGTGAACCCGGAAACCTTGGATTGGGGCCACGTTGGCTTGGCCCAGCGACTCCAGTACCTGTTGGAAGGGGCTGTTACTTTCGCCCAGGGCAAGGAGGCCTAACCGGGCCAGCCCAGCCCCAGCCCAGCCCGGCCCCGCCGGCTGGGCTTAGGGCAGTGCCAGGGCCCGCAACGTGGCCCGCCACCAAACCCGGAGAGCCCCATGCCCTACAGCTACACCAGCCCAGCCGAAGCCCGCAAAGCGGCCCTTGCCGCTGGCATACCGGAAAGCCGGGTTCGGGTTTGGCCCTTTGGCGATGGCTACCGCTACAGCCGGGCCGCCTAGGCCAGCCCAGCCCCAACAGCCCAGCCCGCGAAAGCGGCTGGGCTTAGGGCAGTGCAAGGGCCCCGATCCAGGCGGCCCGCAACCCGGAGAAAGAAAATGACTTCCGCCAAGATTTACACCACGAAGTCCAACGCGATCCGCGCCGCGAAGTCCGCCAATGTGGACCCGGCCACCGTGTACGCCACCGAGGGCGGCTTCACTTTCGCAACGGCGGCGCCGGCCACCGAGTCCGAAGCCCTGGTGGTGGCGCTGGTGGAAGACCCGGCCCGCCTTGTGGTGGTGGGGCCCGCCACCGAGCCGGCCAGCGGCCCGGCCACCGACTCAGGGACTCCGCTTTCGGATCTGGTGGACGAGCCCCCGGTGAAGTTGCGGGCCAAGCGGGCCATTGAGTCGGCGCGCCGTGGAGTCCAGGCGGGCCAGCCGGGCCCGGCCACCGAGCCCAAGGGCAAGGGCAAGGGTAAGGGCAAGCCGGCCAAGGGTAAGGCCGAGCCCAAGGCGAAGTCGGGCCGCAAGCCCAAGGCCGAAAAGAAGCCGGCAGAGCCCAAGGCGCCGCGGGACACCAAGCTTTCCCGTTTCGTGGCCATGTTGCAGCGGCCAGAGGGCTGCACCCTGGACGACGCCATGGAAGCCTTTGGCTGGCAACGCCACACGGCGCGCGGCGCCATTGCCGGGGCGATCAAGGTGAAGTTGGGCCACACGGTGGAAACCGAAAAGGTCGAGGGCAAAACCGTGTACCGCATCCCGGCCTAACCCGGCGGCCCAAGCCCAGCCCCGCGCGGCGAAAGCCGGCGGGGCTCAGGGCAGTGCCAGGGCCCGCAACGTGGCCCCTAACCCGGAGTCCCTACCATGGCCATTGCCAGCCCAAACCCCAGCGCCACCAGCCGAGCCGGCTATAGCACTTTCGCCGCCGACCAGGGCTCGTTTCACGTGTTTTTCGTGTCCGAAAGCGGGCTCGCCCAATTGGAGTCGGCCTGCGACGTGTATGGGCCCGGTATTACACAAGTCGGCTGGTATTGGGTTGCCGAGTTCCCTGGCTGCTTGCCGGATGGCGAGCCGGCCGGCCCTTTCAACACCAGCGCCGAGGCCTATCGGGATGCGCGCTCCGACTAGGCCAGCCGACCCAGCCCAGCCCCGCGCGGCAACAGCCGGCGGGGCCCAGGGCAGTGCAAGGGCCGGCCAGCGGCCCCACAACCCGGAGTCCCACCATGGTCACCCGTACACCCTTGGGCCAAGCCCTTTACGACTCCATTGCCGCAGCCAACGCGGCGGAGGAGGCCTTTTGCGCGGCCCTGGTGGCTCAATTTGGGCGAAAGGCGGTGGATCGCCGCTACAGCTACCAGCGCGGCGATTGGGGCCCGGATCTGGTGGCGGCCCATAGCCTGAAAGCCCAAGCCCAGGAAGTCCAGCACGCGGCTTTCCGCGCCCTGGCTGCTGGGGGTGAACTGCCCTAGCGCGAAGCCCCGCCACCAGCCAAAGCCCCGCCGGCCAGCGCCGCGCGGGGCTTTGGCAGTGCCAGGGCCAGCCGGCCCCAGCGCAACAGGAGTCGCCATGGTGGGGGCCAGCCCCAGCCCGAGCCGAACCCGAGCCCAGCCCCGCGGCCCTACAGCCGGCGGGGCTTTGGCTCGTCCAGGCGGGCCCAACGGGGCCGGCCTGGGCCGGGGGCCGGCGGCCCGGTTGCGTGGCGGCCCCGTAGGGCTCGAGTTCCTTTCGCCTAGGCTACCCTACCAGGGCACTCGCCCAAGGGCCCTAGCCGGGCCCCTGTGCGGGCCGCCTTGCCATGGCCTGCCCTGGTGGGGCGGCCCTACAGCCGGGTCGGCGCTGGTGGCCCTGGTGGCAAGCCCCTACAGCCGGGCCGGCCCTGGTGGGCCCCAGCTGGGCCCCTGGTGGCCATGGTGGCGGCCCCTTGGTGGCGGGGCCGCCTATGGCCCAAACGAGATCGCCACCAAGTCGACGTTGAACCCGGAAGCCGGGTTCCGCGAAGCCGGGCGGGGGCTCGGATCGGGATCGCCATGCCGGGCGTGTAGGACGATCGGGTTGCCCTGGCCCGCCGAGTGCGTCTCCCGGCGGACACGTGGCAAATCGGAGACAGGTGTCTCGACCGGGCCGCTCTGTGGCAGCCGGGAGACACGCTCTGTGGCCGAAATGAGACTGTTGCGGCCGGGACACACCACCGACCTCCCAAACCCCCCAGTAGATCGACGACCCCCTGGTAGATCGACGACCACCCCCAGTGGATCGACGACCGATCCGCCGAGCTGGGTCCGAGCGCCGCCGAATTCGCCAGCGGCCGGCAGAACCCCCTGGTAGATCGACGACCACCAACCCGGAGAGAAACGATGATCCTCACTTTCGACAAAGCCGGCGTGAAGGAGCTTCTCGCACACGCCTACGCATCACGGCTTCACCGACCATGCTACGCCGATCAACCCGGCGACCCGGTCAAGCCGGCTTTGCATCTGGTGGGCGACGACGGCATCTACCTGATGAGCAACGGCATCCCACCGTTGCCCGGCGGCGAGCGCACCAACCGGATCGTTTACGCCAACGAGTGCAACCCCGAGACGATGTCCTTCGACTTATGGTGGGAGACCAAGGCGGACTCGTTCGGCGGCAGTGATGGGATCGACAAGATCCCCGGCCATGACGCGCAGAATTGGGTGGATCTGAGCCCCGGCGACATTGTCCGGCTGGAGATCGGGCCGGACCAGTTTGCCCTATTGGTTCAGCCGCCCAAGCCCTGAAACAGGCACGCCCGGCTCCAGGGCCGGGCGTCTTTCAGATCGCAGGGACACGAAGTCACGATGGGGCAGATGCTGCCACACCGTGCGGCATGGCACAAGATACTGTTTTTTCGGCGAGAGTCGGCTCTACTGCTCGTCGTATGCTCGCTGGAGGTTGAGGAAAAATTCCGGTGACACCCCGAACAGCACGGCGAGATCGTCGGCGACCCGCGGCTTAATCCGGACCTCGCCGCGGATCAGGCCATCGACGGTGGTCTCGCTCACGTCCAGGACGAGCGCCACGTCGGATATCGTAAGGAAGCGGGCCTTCATCTCCTCCGCGATGTAGAAGCCCGGCGGCGGCACCGGGGCAGGCACGATCGGCGGCACCATGTTCAGTCCTCCCTCCAGCCCTGCATCTTGCGGCGCTCGTCCTTGCCGAGCATGCCATAGTGGTCGGCCAGGGTTTCGAGCCCGACCTCGACGATCCCCATCACCTTGTCCCGGTTCCGACCCTGCTGGACCGCGATCTTCACCACGTCCCGGTCGTAGCAGCAGAAGGCTACCAGGACGGCGCCGACGTGGGCCCCGACCGCAATCATGGCCAGTTTGAACCGGCGGATCGCGTCCAACTGGACATCCGGGACCCATGCGTGGTTCGCTTGGCCCCTGATCCCGAGGGCGAAGTTGCCCTCGGCGTCCTTGGCGCCGAGGACCCCGACCTCGAAGTCCTCCTTGAGCCGCATCCCAGCGGCATGCATTCGTGGCGTGATGGACTCACGCACTGCGAGACGATCAAGCGGGTTCTGAATGAGCCGGCCCCGTGGCGTGCCTATGGCGGTCCCGATGTTGCGGTCGATGATTGCTGCTGCGTGCTGGGCCCGCTCCGGTGTCTCCAGCAGCGACTGCACCCTGGCCTTGCTCTTCGCGCTCATGATCCCCTGCTGCTACGTTTCGATGCTGGCCTTGAGCTTGAGGTAGAGATCGTTCGCCTTGTCGGCCGTGAGTTCGAGCGCAGCGGAGAACCCACTGGCATCGGTGACGACAACGCGATGCGCGACCTGATCGCCGCCCGAGACGAGTGTGAGGACGTTGGTCGTGTTCCAGGCCGGCGGGAACATGGTGCGATCGTGCTTGACCTTCATCACAGCTCCTACCTGTCCAGGACGTGAGCATCCAGCCGGGTGAGGATTTCGAGCACTCGATCGAAGACCTCGATCTCGTGTTCCCAATAGCTCCGGTCATCGACCTCGGGCGGGTCGTATTTCGCCCTGCGCATGCAAGCCAGGAGCGATGTCCGCCACGCCCGGCGATGGGTCCCGAGATCGACGAGCGCCTCGGTCGCCTCCCTATCGAGCTTCAGCATCTCAGTTGACCATCGGCCGCGGGCGGCGACGAGCCCGCGCCTTGGCCCATTCATCGCGGACGCGGTCCAGGGCCAGCAGGGCCTCGACGATGAGCTTGTCGCGGTCTGTGGCGCTGGGCTGGGCTGCCAGCACGGCGCCCATCACCATCACCACCAGGAACGCCGCTTGGCGCTGATCCAGCCCCGATTTGCGCAGCGACCCGGAGATGGCCCGGCAGGCCGGCGCCATGGCATCGAGAAGCTTCTGCTCGGCATCGGGTCCGTCGATGCCGAGCCACTCCCGCGTCTCCTGGTCCTCGAACAGCGGGGTCGTCATCCGCGTGCCTTTCTCTGGACCGACCGATCGGCGGCTACTGCCTGAGGTGCTTCACCGAGCGCATCGGGCTCGCTCGGGTGGGCCGGCGCGGTGGACGGCCCGACCATCATGGATGGCGGGCGCGGGATCTCCACGTCATGAGGACGCCACAGGTGCAGGCAGTTGGGGTGGAAGTTCACGTGATCGTCCACCGGCACGTGGAGCTGCATTGCGGTCTCGCCCTCCTTGAAGAAGAGCCGCTTCACGAATGACATCTCGTGCCAATTCGGGGGCCGGTTCTGGCGCGAGACGGACACGTGATCCCAGCCCATGTCCGACGAGGCTATGACGCGGAGCGGGGCCCGGTCGATCGGCGACTGGAGCTGAAACGCACCCTCCCGGTCATCGCCGAGCGGCATGCCTTGGAGGTGGACCCGATGAGCATCCAGCAGGCGAAGGTCTCTCATTGGCTTGGTGCCTTTCCTGTGATTTTTGTGGCGAGAGCGTCGATGATCTGGCGGGCCCAAGCCACGTCGGCGGCCCAGGCTGCACCATCGGACCAGAGGCATCTCGCCAGCTCCTCGGGACCGATCTGATAGAGCCGCCCACGATAGGCGAAGTGGAGCCCGTAGAGGAAGCGCGAGGGCTCACTTTTGTCCGCAATGGGCTCTGCCGTCTTGGGCGCCGTGGCCATCACCAGAACCCTCCCCAGGCCAGCACGGAGACGTAGATGCCGACAGCGATGACGGCGGCGGGCAGTTCAACCCACGGCGGTTCGCGCCTCCGCATCGGGAACTCCGCTCCGAACGCCCGCGCCAGTGGCCCGACGAAGCGGAGGGTGAGCAGGACCGTCATAATCATTTGCGGCGTGGTCATGCGAGCAGCGGCCCTCTGGCCACCGCTTGGCCATCAGCCTTGGCCGCCTCGGCCAGGCCGCCTTCGATCACTCTGATCACGTCCGCGCCGGCTTGGGCCCGCACCGTTGCCGGCAAGGCGTCGATCATCGACGACAGCGCGACCGCCGTGGCGTAGATGGCGCGAGCCGGGTGCATGGACTCGCGCCGAATGACGGTGATGACCGCGTTCATCATCGCATCGGCCGCCGCTTCCAGCTCGGCAACCGCGCACTCCAGATCGACCTCGGTGTCAAAGTGGTTCTCGTGATCCACGTGCCAGCTCCTTGAGTTGGGCGACAACGTCCATGGCCGCGTCCATCGAGTTGCTCGCCATCGCGAGCGAGGCCAACGTGTCGTCGGGGGATAGGTTGTGGGCCTGGCCGATCAGTCGGGTGGCCTCGATGATCTCGATCGCAGCAGCGCCGATGGCGCGGATGCGAGCTTCCTGCTCTGGGCTCGCGGTCATGGGCCGGGCTCCTTCAGCGAGACGCCGACGATCGCAAAAACGTCTCGGACGATCTCCTCGGAGCCCGGCTCGACCCGAATGCAGCAGGCCAGGGCGAATGCCGCGCCAGCGATGGTCTCCCGCGGCGAGCATTTGTGCCGGCGCCCGGAGCGGTCGATTGCCGTGATCATGTCCACGACGAGATCGTCGCGGCTGGCGTCCCAAATCGCGCGGGCTTCCGGCTCGTTCATGGGACCCTCCGAACGTCCGCGCCGGATAGGTCAGCAAGCATGTTGCGAACATGCTGCGCGCGGTCCGGGCGCCGCCTGACACATTCGGCCACGACCTCGCACATCGCGGCGAAGATCTCGTCCATGTCGAATTTCTCTTTGAGGACGAGGGCCCGGAGGTGGACATAGAGAGCCTCGGTCGCCGCTTCGACCCGGAGTTCCGGATCGGGCGTTTCCAAATCTTCGATCATGACGCGAGCCTCCTCTTTTCGAGCGCGGCGAGCTTGGCCTCGGCAGCGACGAGCATGTCGGCCAGGGTGGCGAACTCGCTCCGAAGCGCCTCAATCTCGGGGTCGATCTTGATCTCGTAGCCGAGCAGATCCCGGCACTCGCGAACCCAAGCCCACGGCATCTGCAATTCCTGAGCGACCGACTGATCGGTGTGCGCGTCGAGGTAGCAGCCACGAGCCTCGTCGAAGACCCCGCGGAGCTGCTGCGCGATGCGCTTGCGCTGCTCATGCGTGGGGCCCTTCGGCAGATCGGCCATCACGTCCTCCTTCGGCTTGGGCTTCGGGTTGGTGCGGGGCTGGCAGAGCGGACACAGGTTCCGAGCCGGATTGCGCTCATCGACCTTCCAGCCCATCCGCTCGAACTTCTGGACGATCAGGTCAGGCTTGCAGTTCGGGTCCATGTGGATCGTGTCCTCGGCCCCACATCCCGAGCAGTGCAGCAGGAAGTCGGTGCGCCAGCGGTCGCCGACCTGAACGCGTTTGGTGCCGTAGGTTCGATCCTTGTGGGTGCTGATCATGCGGGAGCCCTCTTTCTGGTCATGAGCACGAGAGGGACCGCGGCGACGGTCATGTAGACCTTTCCGAGCATCTGGCCGGCAAAGAAGTCCAACGACCCGAACGCGATCCACAGGAAGAGCGCGCTATCGACGGCGGCGCCGACGACACCGGAGGCGAGCACGGCCAGGACCAGCCGGCGCCGCTGGAGCGGCGTGTAGACGGCAAGGTCGGCCAACTCGGAGGACAGGAAGGCCGCTGCCGAGGCGGCCACCAGCGCGTCCGGCGCGACCCATATCGACACGCAGCAGCCGAGCCCGATGGCACCAAAGGCTGGAGCGAGCCCGTGGCGGCGCTGGATGGCGTCGCGGAGGGCAAGCGCCAGGCCGACCATGAGCACGCCGCTCGGGGCCTCAAGGCCGAAGCCGACCGGGATCAGGCACGGCCCTTCGACGACGCAGCGGCCGACGTTTCCGATCAGCCAATTCGCGGCCGGCACTGTGAGGACGTAGAGGGTCAGGAGCATCATGCGACGAGATCCTGTTGCACCATCCGCAGGGTCCAGATGATCGGGCACTGGATGGCGTCGAGACGGCGGGCCATTCGCTCGGGGCACGTGTTGAGGGTCTTGAAGTTGCGGCCGACGTTGGCGCTGTCGACCGAAGCAAAGGGCCAGCGGTCACCGGCCAGGGCGAGGCCACGCAGCATGTGGACCCAAGGCAACCGCGGGTGGCGCTTGGCCAAGGCGTTGAACGCCTCGTCGCAACGGCGCTCCCAAATCGGGCTGCCGATCTGCCAGTACCGAGCGGAACTGCCGAAGCAGATCCGCGGCCACTCGTCGGCCAGTTCGAGCAGGTAGTCGATCTCCAGCGCCATGTGCCAGACCGGCGCCCCGAGGGTCCTCGGGAACGGCCAGGCTGAAACCATGGCCCGCTGCTCGTCGATGTCGCCGCCGATCCGGTCGGGGATGATGGCCCAATGCGGCTGCGCCAGACGCCGCTCAAGCCATGCGTAAAGCTTGCCGGTGTCGAGCGGCTTGCCGTGGCGGAAGGCGCTATACGCCCCATTGTCCCACAGCACCGACTGCCCGTTGGCGAGGCACCATTCGGCATCGTCCGGCCGCTCAAACGAGACGCAGAAATGCTTGCCGGCCATCTTCTGCCGTTCGATCACCGGGGAGATCGGCGTCCCGTGATAGTGGATCACGCTGCCTCCAGGTTGCCGATTAGACGGCCAATGATCTCCGGGATTTGCGGGACCGCGGAATTGCCGAGCGCGCGAACGCGGTCCACCCGATAGGGAAGCCAAGGAGCCACTCGATCCAATTCGGGTTCAAAGCCCCAGGCATGTGTTCCGAAAGCGGCCGCGAGTTCTGGCGCGTGGCGGTAGCACTGCTCTTCCAATCCCGAGCGATCGGTGTAGGCCACAATCCAGACCCGCTCTCTGAGGTGGCGGGCACCAATGGCGGCAGCCGGTATGCAATGCCAGACCGCATCGAACCCGAGCGCGGCCAAGTCTCCGAGAACGATCCCGAGCCCGCGAAAAGTGAGGGCATCGGTGTTTTCCACGATCGCGTATCTCGGTCGAAGATCGCCAAGCAGTCGAGCGAACTCACGCCAGAGAACGGAACGGGAGCCATGAAGCCCCGCACCTCGCCCAGCGGCCGAGATGTCCTGGCAGGGGAAGCCGCCGCAGATCGCGTCGACGGCAATTCCGGCAGCGGCAAGCCGGGCTCGGTCGAGGGATCGGACATCGCCATAGATCGGAACCTCGGGCCAATGCTTTCGGAGGACGTGGTGGCAGAACGGGTCGATCTCGCAGAACGCCACCGGGCGGAAATGACCCGAGCGTTGGAGCCCGAGGCTCATGCCGCCGATGCCGGCGAAGAGATCGAGGAGGCGGAGCATCAACGGAGATCCTCGGGGCGGCGGCCCCGCATTTTGTGTTCGTTCACCCACGGCAACCGAGGCCCTTGGATGATGTACTGGACCGGCGGGGGCACCCGCGGGCGGAGCAGGCGGCCGTCGCGCCAGCGGAGGAACGGGAGCGCCTCGTCCTGCTTGAACTCGGGTTCGGGCCCCCAAAGCCAATTGAGGAACGATCCCATCATCACTCCTCGGGCTTTCCGACGCCCCAGGGCAGGGAAACGCGGCTCGGCTGAAAGATCGACCTGTTGAGGGCCATGAAGCCCTGCTCGATGTGCGTCCTCGCGATCGAGAACCAGCGGAAGTCGATCAGGTGATTGTTGCCACCGTTCTCGGCTTGGATCGCCAGCTCCCGCAGCTCATCGAGCCGGCGCAGGATCAGCTCCTCCAGGCGCTTGTTCTCGTTGACCAGGGCAATCGCCTCATCGGTCTGCGGCCGATAGCCCTCGACCGGCAAACCATCGGTCAGCCCATCGCTCGTGATGCTCATGCTGCGGTCCTCTCGATGTCGGGGTCGTCGAACGGGCGGCCGGCTGGGGCCTCAAACGAGGCATTGGCTGCATTGAATTGCAGGACCACGACCCCCCGCTGGCCGAGTTCGGCGCGCTTGATCTTGCGGATGTAGACCTCGGTCGGGCCGCCGGGGCCTTGGCCGAAATGCGGCTGATGCACGACCAGGCCGACATCGACCTTGTTCGCCCAATGGGCGGAGCCCGAGACGTGGTAGAGGCCGGGTGCCTGACCATCGAGCACCTTGGTCGGGTGCGCGACGATCATGATGTGCATGTCCAGCTCGACCGCGAGGCGCCTCAGATCCCGCAGGGCTTCGCCGATGTACTGCGTCTCGTTCTGATCGCGGCCCCACAGGTGTTCGATCTCATTCCACGGGTCTACGATCAGCATGGCGGTGCCAAAGCGCGCCTTCGCGTCGCGCGCGATGTCGACGAACCACTTCAGGGTCATCGGCTCGTCCACATAGCCTTCGTCGGCGATGAAGGAGAGGTGCTTGGCGAGGACCAGCGCGGCATCGGCTCGCGCCGCGATCACCCACGGCTCCAGCGATGGGCCCTGACCGCTCATGATCCGGAGCAGCTCTGGCATGAGGTTGGCGTAGACCCGGTCCTCGAAGCTGGCGACCGTCACATTCCAGCCGTGGAGCTTGATCATCTGGCAGGCGAGCTGCTTCACGAGCGCGCTCTTGCCGTGGTTCGGGATGCCCGTGACGAGCGAGACCGTGCCGCGAGCGAGCCGGACGTGCTGGCGCAGCAGCGGGATGCCGATGTCGAGCGTCTCCATCGGCGGGGTCGGCAGCACGTCGTTCCACGCCCACAGGCCCCGGATGGGATAGGGCTTGCGGCTGGCACGCACATACTCGGCGAAGGCGTCCGGACCGACCTCCAGCAGGTAGTCGTTGGCGTCCTTGCAGCCCTCGGGCCAGTCGACGATATCGCAGTTGGCGCGGCCGAGCCGGGCGACGAGCGAGTGGCGGAGGCGCACGCCAGGCGCATCACTGTCGCCGGCCAGGACGATTCGGCGGCCGGCCAGCTCCTCGCGGCAGTTCCACAGGTAGCGGAAGCCGTCGTCCTGCTCGGGCTCGGGCACCTCGCCCGGCTGCTCGTTGGTCGGGCCGGCGCCGTTCGGCACCGAAATCACGTTCCAGATCCCGGCCTCAATGAAGGCCAGGGCGTCCATCTCCCCCTCGACGAAATACACGTGATCCGGGTTGCCCTGGAGGCAATCGATGTTCCACGGGATCAGCTCGCCGCCGGCATCCATCCAGAACCGCTTGCCGTGGCCGCGGTACTTTTGGTTCACGATCCGCCCGCGGCGCCGGTACGGGAAGACGATCACATCAGAGCCGTCCCGAACCTCCGAAAACACGCCGCCAGCCCGAAGGGCGCCTTGGTGGATGCCGCGGCTCAGAAACCACTTCTCGACGGCGCGGCTGATCGCCGTGGAGCCGGAACCCGTCGCGCCATCCGCAGTGGTGGCACTGCCATGCGGCCCCATCGGGCTCGATCCGGACTGAAACGCATCGGGCATGTTTCTTTTTCCTGGTGGGGCTGCACCTCGGGCAAACCGAGTGGTGCTCGCCGGGGTTGTAGGAGCGGAGCCGGAAGCCTTGGGCCTCCAGCCCGGCACGGACGTTGGCGAGTTCGACCCGCATGGCGCTCAGATCGCATAGCCACGGGGCAGCTTGTCCGGACCGGCCCTGGCCCTGTTGGCCAGCTCGGCGTTCCGGTTGGCGAGGTATTTGCTGGTGGACGTGAACCAGTTCTTCCGATCCCGGTCGTTGACCTCGGGGCCGGCCAGATAGGCGTCCCTGGCGATCAGCTCGGCCGTGAGTTCGAGATGCCGGTAGGCCGACGACCACCGATCGAAGTCCGCCTTCGACAGGCGCACCACTCGACCAACGAAGGCATACTCCCGCGAGGCATCGCCTCGCGCGCGCTCGCGTGGGAGGCTGGGATCATCAGTATGATTTCCTTTCCCTCCTTCCTCCTTCCCTTCCTTCCTTCCTCCTCCATCCTCCATCTGCGGGCTCTTTTCCCCACCGGTACGGAACCGGTTCCCCACTGGTACGGAACCGGTTCCGACCCAGGCTCGGACCTCTTCCGTCATGGGGTGGATCGCGTTCGGCTTTTTCGGCCGCTGAAACCGGGTGAAGTTCCGGACCGCGCCGTAAATCCGCCCGTCGATCTCGAACCGGCGGATGAACCGGTTCACCACCAGCACCTCCAGCAGGGGGGCGATGTCCACCACCGGTGCCGGCAGGATGCGGGCCTTCATCGTGAGCGGTTTCCACTCGAACACCCCTTGGTCGTCGGCCTCGGTCCAGAGGCCGATCAGCAGCGTCACGGCAAGGGGCGCATCGACCGTGAGCGTCATGAACGCCTCGTCGGTCAGCAGGCTCGGATGGATTGACCGGATGCGTGCCATCGCTATGCCGCCCCCAGGTCGAGGGCAGCGATGATCCGGCGTGCTTCGTTCGGGGAGAGGATGCCGGCGGATACAGCGTCCACGATCAGCGACTTGACCGTGCTGGCGGGCAGGAGATCGGCAAGCCGGTAGAAGAACCGCGACTTGGCGTCGAGCGGCCAGTCCATCGCCTCGGCGATCTCGAACAGCACCCGGTCGAGGATGTCGGCGAGCGGGGTCATACGGCAGAGCCTTCCGGATACCGGATGGGGTGCCGATGCAGCTCGTTGTAGCCCTCGCCGAGGCCGACGCTGATGACGCCGACGACACGGAGCGCGTCGAGCACGAACAGGATGTCGGCGGTCTCGACGCCGTACTGCTGGGCCATACCCTCGGCATCGAAGTCCCGGAGATCGCCGCGGTCGCTTGCCGACAGCCCAACGCCGATCAACTCGACCAGCACGGCCAGAACCAGAGCCCGGTCGCGATTGCACAGGGCAACGGCCTCGGTCACGAGGGGATGCCCGGCTAGGCCAACCCGGAGCGCGATGAAGTCAGGCGCGGTCATTGGACGCTCCGCTGCCAGAGACCGGGGCAGGCCCGGCCCAGGGCGGCCCATTCGAGGGGGAAGGTTTCCCGAAGGAAGCCGAAGAACTCCTCGACGCTGGTCACGATCGCCACGAAGCCGCCCGCGGCGACGAGGTGGCCTTGGACCTTGGGCTGCTCATCACCGGATGGCCGGCCCCCGATGGGCCGCTTGCACTCGGCATAGGCCGCCCGGCCACCCCAAAGGACGTGCAAGTCGGGGAAGCCCGCCACCAGCCCCATGCGCTTGGATCGGCTGGCGGCGGCCTTGCTCTTGGCTGGCACGGGATTGATCGCTGTCCAAGCCGGCCCCAAGGGAGGGTCCGGCATCTGCCGAAGGAACGAGATGATCTGCGACTGCACCGCATCCTCCGTGACGAGCGAGAGCTGGTAGCGGCGGAGCTGCGCCGCCGTCATGACGCCGAGCGGCGCCATCCGGCGACGAGGCATCAGTCGGTCTCGGCAAAGAGATCCGGCTGATCGTTGCCGGGCAGGACGAGGCCCAGCACCTCGGCGTACTTTTCGACCATCGGCCAGTCGGCGGACGTGACCCGCGCGCTCTTCCCGGTGCGGTGGAGATGGGCCAGGAAGGCCACGGCCACGGGCACCAGCTTGTCGTCGGCCTCCGCGGTGGCCAGAGCCTCTTTCCGCTGCGCCTTGAGCCCGTCGATGTCCCGGTCATAGCCGGCGATCGTTTCAACCGCGGTGGCGAGCCGCTGTTTCAGGGCCCGGCCGCTGTCGGCCATCTTCTCGAAGTCGACCATAGGAGCCTCCCGTGGCCGGCAGCGCCGGCCAGTTGGTGGTCAAGCGGCGTTTGCCGGCTCGTCGTCCCGCGTGATCTCCGCCTGCATGCGCAGCGGCATGAAATCGGCGGGCACGTGCTGCTCCAGGCGGCGGAGGGTATCGAGGGTCACATTCCCAACCCCGCCCGGCCGAAGAAATCGGGTCAGGGTCCCAGAACTGAGCCCTGTCAGGCGAGCAAGGATCAGCGGCGAGCGAAGGTGCGGATCGAGGGACTCGATCCATCGCTGCACTCGATACAGGGCGGCGTCGCAATAGAGCATGCCTTGATGAATGCGCGTTTTGCGGATCGCCGCAACTATAAACGCAAAGAAAAATGCAGTGACCTAAAATCAGGTCACAAACCGTGAGCGGTGACTTTAGAGAAACCGCCCGCCTTCACTTTTCGTGTACGGGATATTTATGCCCCATAGCGCCCCATAGTACCCCACGGAGGCCTTATGCACTTACAAACCACAGACTTATCCACAGGACGGACGAAAATCGGAAAGAAAACGCGCTTGACCGCAAAACGACGTGACCACATGATGACAGCATCGTGAAGGGCTCGGATGTGAGCCCTGGCAGATACCTCACTCAACCCCGCCCAAAGGGTGCAACCGGAGATCGGTATGCGCGCCACGCCCCCGCTTTATGTCCTGGTCTGGTGGAGCATTCAGGAGCGGAAGCACACGGTCACGATCTACGACCGGATCGATGATGCCTGCGGTGCCTATGACGAGAGCGAAGGCGGCGACGACGTGGTAGCGGCGGCCAAGCTCCTGGAGGTCGTGGCCTCGGGTGTCGGCCGGACCCATTGGGTGCCGTTCGACATCGCCGCCGCCCATCGCTGGTGGACCGAAGACAAGATCGACGACGCCAGGGAACGAGATCGGACCCGCGCCATGGTCCGGCGGGAGCAGATGCCGTGAACCCGGTTTTCGTCTCCGCACTCGCCGCCACCTTCGCCTTCATCGCCGGCTTCGGCATCTCGATGTTGATCAACAGTGCCATCCGTGGACCGCTGCGCTGGACGAAAGGGGACAAGGCCGCCGCGGCGCTGATCGTTGGGGTCTTCCTGGCGCTGATGTGGATCGCGGCCCTCGCGAAGCTCGTGGTGTCGGGATGACCGGCGCGGTCCTCGTCATCAGCGCCACGTTCCTCGTGCTCTATGGCTTCGCGCTGCTCCTCTCGCCCGTCTGCCGATCCGGCCCAGCGGAGGTCGTGTTCGGCACCGTCATCCTCGGCGCCGGGGTCGCCCTGGCCTTGTGGGGAATTCCGCTCGCCTATGTCGCTTTCGGGATGAAGCCATGAATCGCAGCCTCACTGCCGATGCCGCCGCTGATGCCTCTTTGCGCGAGGCGCTGCTGCGGGAGTTCCCCACTCTGGCCGAGGACGAGCCGGCGCTGCTCGACACCCTCGACGGCATCTCGGATTTTCCGGAGCGGTGCCGGGCGCTGATCGTCTCGTCCTTTGACGACGAGACGATGGCCGAGGCGCTGGCCGCGCGGGTCAAGAAGATGGCGTCTCGGAAAAGCCGCCTGGAGGATCGCGCCGCCCGGAAGAAGTATCTCGTGCAGGCGGCGATGGAGACCGCGGCCCGGAGGCGGTTCGATTTCCCCGAGGCGACCGTCACCCTGACCAAGGGCAGCCGGCACGTGATCGTAATCGACGAGGCGGCGCTCCCCGACGCCTACGTGAAGATCATCCGGAAGCCGATCAAGGCCGACATCAAAGCGGCGCTCGAAGACGGCGACGAAGTGGCCGGCGCCGTCCTGTCGAACCCGGCTCCCACCATCTCCATTCGGCAGGGCTGATCATGATCCGCAGCGAACAGATCGACAAGTTCGCCGAGGCGTTGGCCAAGGCGCAGGGCACGATGCGCAATCCCGGTCGGGACCGGCCAGTGGAGGTCGAGACCAAGAGCGGCGCCAAATACACGTTCAAGTATGCCACCTTGGATGCCCTGATCGACGCCGCCCGCGCTGCGTTGAGCGAGAACGCCATCGCCTGGATGCAGGCGCCCGAGTATTCCGAAAAGGGCGTGCTCGTTGTCACCACGCTGCTGATGCATGCCTCGGGTCAGTGGATCGAGACCGAGATCCCGGTGGTGCTCGGGCGCGAATTCTCGGCCCAGCAAATGGGCAGCGCGATCACCTATGCGAAGAGGTACGCTTTCGGCGCCGCTGTCGGCCTGACCGGGGACGAGGATGACGATGGCGGCCTCGCCGCCGGGAACTTCGTCCGCGACCGGGTGAAGGGCGCCGCGCAGCAGGGCTATCGCCAGGGCGCACAAGCTGGCCAAGGCGCCCGCCAGGCCGGACGCCAGGCCGACACGGCCAGCAGCCAGCCGTCACCGCCGGTGCCAACTCCGCAGGAGGGGACATCGGGTGGCCGGCACTTCGTCCTGTCATTCCCGCCGGACACGTTTACGGGCCGGGTCGTGGAGCGGAGGTTCCCGGCCAACGGCAACGGGGCCCGAGAATTCCTGACCAATCTGATCCGCGGCCTCGGGACCAATCGGAAGTTGATCGACATCCAGGAGAACAAGGATGCCGTGCAGGCCATCCGGGCATGGGCCGCGTCCGACCCCGAGCGCAATAGCTGGGCCATCGACCTGATCGTCGAGGCCGAGACCCTGGCTGCCAAGCCGATGGATTTGACGCCATGACCAGCCACGGCAAACTGCGCCGAGCGGCGTCCGAGGCCTTGGCCGAGGTCTGGGCCATCATGGATGGGAAAGGTCAGAAGTTCCTCGCCTGCAAGGCGGACATCGCCCTGGACGATGTCGAGGGGACGTATACGGGGTATCTGGCCGAGGCCAGTTACGCGATCGAGTGCCTGGAACACCGCGGCTTCACGGTCGCTCCGGTGGGAGCGAGCGAGTGAGAGAAGAACCGATCATCGCCGACTTCGTGCAGCTCAAGGCCATCCCGAGCCGCGGGGTTGTGCAGATCCTCTTCGAGGCGCCGATCGAGGATGGCGACGAGGTTCATCGGCGGCTCGGCGGTTTCCCCCTGCCGGGCTCGTCCAGGCCCTGCGCCATCGTCACCCTCGACCCCGAGGTGCTCTCGGTGAAGACGAACCGTGAGTTGGAGCCCCCGGAGCGGCAGTCGTGGCGAAAGCTGCCGTTCGTCAAGCAGGCCGGCATCCTGTGCAAGGACCCGGCTTTCCAAGCGTGGCTCAAGGTCGACAGCGAGGAGGCGGCGGCCGAACAGGTCCGGCGGATCTGCGGCTGCAAGGAGAGCCGGCGCGAGCTGGACCGCAACCCCGACGCGGCCGGGATCTGGACGCGGCTGTCGGACCGCTTCCGCAGTCAACGCGACCGCGAGAGCCAGGAAGCATCACTTACGAGGAGGTAGGCATGGACATGGGCATCGCGAACATGCGCAAGCCGAGCCGGCCCCGGCTGGACCAGCGGAAGGGCCTCGTCGCTCTGCTGGCCAAGACCCCGGTTGGCGAGATCGTGACTTACGCGGCCATGGGCAAGGCCGCGGAGATGCAGGACATCCGGGAGGCATGGCACGTCATGTATGCCGCCAAGGAGGATGTCCGTCGCCGGCTCGGCATTCAGTTCGAGACGGTGAAGGAGATCGGCCTCAAGCGGGCCCGGTGACGATCATGGCCAGGCCGACCAAGGAGCGTGTCCGCGATGTGATGGAAGAGGTCGAGGAACTCGATCTTCCCGAGGGCGCGCACTGGATGCTGATCCACGAGCGCCTCGGGCTGGCGTATGGCGACGTGTTCGACTTCATCGCCCATGACCCGGAATTCTACGGCTACGAGATCAAGGAGGGATAGGCGATGCCGACCATCACTCGCGCCGAGGCCAGGAGCCGCCTCCCTGTGGTGCTGGGCCTGCGGTTGCCCGAGGCGGCGGCCTATATCGGCATCGGCGTTGAGAACTTCCAACGGCTGGTACGGGCGAAGGTGATGCCGCCACCCCGGAGTGTCGGGGGCGTGCAGACGTGGGACTGTGACGAGGTGACCGCAGCGTACAAGGCGCTCCCGCACATCGATGTCAAATGGGAGGAGGTCCCGCCCCCGATCAAGGACACGAGCTGGGACGACGCGTAGGTCACACAAGTGAGCCCTAGGTTTGTAAAAAAAGCCCTTCCAGATCTGCGGCGAAGGGCACTAATGTGTGCCCTGGCACATACAAGTGCCCAAACCCGGAGACCATAATGTCACTGACCGAATTGAAGCATCTGCGGTCCATTCCGAACCCGCACGGCACGGCCTACTACTTCGTCGCAACCTATCTCCCCGCAGCGGACCCAGCGGCGCCAACCAAGGCGCCCAGCCGCCCGATCACGGTCAAATTTCGGTTGCCCGGCGACCCCAGCAGCCCGGTCTTCACCCGCGAGTATTATCGCACGCTGGAAACGCTCCAGCGTGGCGCCGTTTGGGTGAGGTGACCACGATGGCCACCGTCACCCTCAAATACGTGAACACCTTCACCGACCGGCATGGACGAGAGCGGTCCTATTTCCGGTTCCCGAAGCAGAAGGCGGTGCGGTTGATCGGCAAGCCGGGCTCCCCGGAGTTCATGGCGCAGTACAACATGGCGCTCGGCTTCGTCCCCCAGCAGGCCCCGCTCCCCGAGGCGATGAAGACCAGCACCGGGCAGCAGACGTGGAACGCCGCGGTGAAGGATTTCCTCGCGGTTGGGCTCGGCAAGCAGGGCGAGGAGTCGCGGAAGAAGACCCGGCGCATCTTGGCCATCTTCTGCAAGGTCCATGGCCACCGGTCGGTGCGCGGCACCCCGGTCGCCAAGATCGAGGAATTTTTTGCGACCTACCACGATCGCCCCGGCCAGCATAACAACCTGCTGAAGGCGCTGCGCCAACTGGCCAAGTTCGTGATCCGGCGGGGTTGGATGGACCGCGACCCGACCCTCGGGGTCGAGAAGCTGGAGATCGGCAAGCACCACACCTGGAATGAGCAGGAGATCGCTCAGTACGAGACGCGATGGAAGGTCGGGACGCGCGAGCGGACGGCCTTCACCCTGTTTCTGTTCACCGGGCAGCGCGGGATCGACGTTGCCAAAATGAAGTGGCCCGAGATCCAGTGGTTCACCGATCAGGAGGGCAACCGCCGGGCGACCATTGCCGTCCAGCAGAAGAAGGGCAAGGGCGCGAAGAAGGACAAGACCCTTTACATCAACTGCGAGCCCGAGTTGGTCGAGGCGCTCGATGCGTGGCGGGAAACCTGCGAGAGGGAAAAGATCCCGACCGACATCCAGCAGCACATCCTGCTCAACAGCATCCACCAGCCATTCATCGCCTCCCGCTTGAGCGTCTGGATGGCCGCCAACTTCGATGCCGCCAAGCTCCCGAGCCGATGCGTGGCCCATGGCCTCCGCAAGGCCGCTGCCCGGCGGCTGGCCGAGGCTGGCTGCACCCCGCACGAGATCATGACCGTGACCGGCCACGAGACCCTTTCGGAGGTGCAGCGGTATTGCGAGGAGGCCGAGAAGGCGCAGCTCCAGGAAGGAGTGCGGCGCAAGATGCGTGATCGCTTCCGGCTTGTGGGTTGAGGGAGGCCGCGATGAACATCCTGGACGAACTCGCCCGCAAGCCCGATCTCGGCGACCTCCTTGTGGCTTTCAAGGACGACGCCGAGCTGTCCGCGGCCCTGGCCGACGCCGCCGCTGGCCGGGGCCTTGCGCCCCAATTCGCCCTGCCGCTGGCCGTGGCGTACATTCGCCGCCTGGAGGCCACTGTGCGCCACCTGGAGGCCGCGCAAGCCCCAGCGGCGCCCGCGGTGGCGAAGGGAGGACGGTGATGCCGCTCTTCCTTTCCGCTCTGAAGAACATGGTCCGGCGGATGGTCGAGGCTGGCCGCACGGTCGAAGAGATCACCGGCATGCTCGGGGGCCCGCAGGCCCCCGAGGTGCGGCGCTGGGCCGAGGAGGCCGCCAAGGCACAGAAGGGCGCGCCAGCGGCGCGGGAGGTGCCGCAATGAGCCTCCGCCTGTCCGTCACGAAGGTGCGCCTCCTCCAGGACGGCGCTGCGCACCCCGATGGGGTCATCCGTGGCGGCGGCCGGACCGGCTTTGATCGGCACCGGATCAAGGTTGCCTTGGCCGACCTGGAGGCAGCGGGGTTGATCGTCCCGAACGCTCACGGCGATCATTACATCACCGATGCCGGCAGAGAGGCGGCGTCGAAGGGAGCGCAATCATGAGCGGCAAAGCTACGACGCGCATCCGGCAGCGGCGCCAAGCCCGTCGCGCCATCAAGGACACCGACCTCAAGGCCATCGGCTCGGGCAAGGTCAAGGACGTGTACCGGAGCCACGGCAGTCGCGCGCTGCTGAAGCCGGGCGCCGCGGTCGGCAGAGGCTGGGCTTACACGATTCGTTGGAAGAACCGCGACGGCGCTGAAAGAGAGCAGAGCGCGGCCATTTCCGTCTTGACGATCCTGGCCCGACACATTGCCGCCGAGGTTGAGGAGATCATCGTCAACGGGGGGCGCGATGTCCGCATCGACTATGTTCTGGAGGGCTCGGAATGACCAGCATGCAGGCCCCGCGTGTCATGGGGCACACCAATGAGATTGACCCGAGCAGCCGGTATTGCACCCGCTGCGGGAAGGCGATCTCGGGCCGCGTGGCATGGCTGGAATTGGACCGGCGGGATAACACCTATCACGATCGGGAAGATGTCCCTGAGGATCAGTCCCAGGGCTGGTTCCCGTTTGGTGTCGATTGTGCCAGAAGGCTCGTCGGTTGAGGGGCTCGGAATGACCGGCCCCCTGGAGCGGCGCGCAAAGCGCCGCCTCGACTCCGCCACGCGCAAAGTCGCGCGGGCGCAAGCGGACACCGAACGCGCCAGGAAGTTACTCGTGGACGCGCTGATCGAGGAGGCCGATGCGCGGCGCGAATTCGAGGACGCCCGGTGGTCGGAGAAGATGCCCGGCCACCCGCGGCGGGGTGAATAGGGAACAGATCAACCGGGTCCTTTCTACAAACCTTTTACAAACCTGCCCGAAACTCCAGGATTTCTGCGACATACAGGGCGGAACAGAAGAACTTCCAGGAACCGGCGTTTCACGTGAAATCAACAGGTTAGGCGTTACAAACCGGAATCGGCGCCCCAAGGCGCCCCAAGGCACCCCACGCCGACTTACAAACCGCGATGCATGAAAACAGGGCCGCCGGGCATCCTCCAGGCGGCCCTCACTCTGTGGGTGATGGAGTGCTTTACATCACCGTTGGGGCACAGTATTGTGCCCTCATGAACGCCAAGCTTCTCCTACGCAACCGACTGATCCTGACCGAGACGGCTTTCGTCGAGATGGTCGTTTGGGCGGTGCCGGCCCCGGTGCCGGGGAGCAAGCACAACGTCAAATACCGCCTCGCCCTCGTGTCCAAGGGCGAGTGCGTGATGCGGTACGACAACGAGCGCGGCAAGGGCGACCACAAGCACCTCGGCAGCACCGAGATCCCTTACCGCTTTGTCGATGTCGAGACCCTGCTGGCCGACTTTCGGGCGGATGTTGCAACCTGGATGGAGATCCTGAAATGAACACCGTTACAATCGGCGTCGCGTCCCTGGCCGACACTGAGGCTCGCTTCATTGCGGCGTACAAAGGCGAGCCCCAGGAGCCCCGGATTGATTTCCGGACGTTCGAGGCGCTGCACAAAGTGATCACGCCCAAGCGGTGGGACATCCTGCGGGCGATGGCCGGCCAGGGCGCCATGACCATGCGCGAGATCGCCCGGCGGGTGGACCGCGACTTCAAGGGCGTTCACACCGACATCCATGCGCTGATCGATGCCGGTCTCCTGGACCGGCAGATCATTGGCACCGAGTCCGGGGTGCTGTTCCCCTACGATGCCATCCACCTGGATGTCACCATGGCTGCCGCGTGAGGGAGGGGGCGATGACCAATCACAAGTACATCGTGATCTTCGACAGCCGCGCCGGATGGGCACTCGCCCACTGGTGGTCGCAATCACGCGCGCCGAACGGGGTCTATGAGACCGATGCGACGCCGACGTTTCATATCATCGGCGAATGGACGCACGACCGTGGCCGGATCGAAGGCGAGGCCGATCGGCTGAATGGTCGCGCAACAGCAGCCACCGTCTGAGAGGCGGCGGACAGGTGACGCCTCCCCAATTCGAGGCCCTGAAGACGCTGTTTACGTCGGGCCACAAGCCCGAGATATGGGGGTCCGATCAAGCCGGCTGGCGGATCGGGCCCCTCTTCGTCGTCTCGGTAGGCACCAAGCGCAGCCTCGAACGGCAGGGCTGGATCAAAGCGCTCCGGGCTCGGATCGAAGATGGCCAGACGACCGAATGGTTCGGCGCCACCGATGAGGGCAGGCGAGCCTACATCGCTGCTGGCGGCGATCCCGGCCAGCACGGGCGGAGCCGCCGGGCCCGGCAGAGGAGGAGGTAAATGATCCGTTACTGCGACGGCTCGCTCTTCGAAGCGAAGGCCGAGGCCCTGGTCAACCCGGTCAACACGGATGGCGTCATGGGGGCCGGCCTTGCGAAGGAGTTCCGGAGCCGCTTCCCCGAAGCAAGCCACGCCTACATGGCCGCGTGCCACCGCCAAGCCCTCCAGCCAGGGCGCCTGCACGTGTTCGACTACAAGATCGGCTCGGTGCCCAGGTGGATCGTCCACTTTCCCACAAAGCAGTCGTGGCGCCAGCCGAGCCGCCTGGAATGGGTGTCCTGGGGGCTGGAGCGCCTTGCCGCGTCCCTCCAGCGGCGCGGCATTGCTTCCATCGCCTTGCCGGCCCTGGGCTGCGGCAGAGGCGGCCTGGAATGGCTCGCGGTCCGCGAGGAAATCATCCGGCATTTAAGCACCCTCGACGGGGTTGAGGTGCTGGTGTTCCCGCCGCAGATTTCCTGATCGCGGTCAGCTCGGCCGTGGTATATCGCTCGAATGACCCGCGCTCTGCGATACCGACAGCAATTGAGTCGATCATCCTTCTGATTTGGAAGGGTGGCAGAGCGGTAATGCGTCGGTTTGCTAGACCGTAGCCGGGGCCAGTCCTCGCGAGAGTTCGATCCTCTCCCCTTCCGCCACGGAGGGCGCCGCTGAATGGCCGGCAACTGGTCCCGAAAACCGGGGTAGCGTGACGAACGCTAGGGGTTCGATTCCTCCGCCCTCCGCCATCCTCCCGCTCGGGCGTCGTCTAGCGGTAGGACACGGGGCTTTGGTCCCTGCAACGTTGGTTCGAATCCAGCCGCCCGATCCATGGGCGCCTTTCCCGTCACCGGGCTGTAAACCCGGCGCGATATCCGAGACGGGTCGGCCGCGAGAGGTTCGAATCCTCGGGCGCCCACCAGCTCGCCAAGGGCATTGATCTGTGCCCTGCGAAGGGCATTGATCTGTGCCCTGCGTGGGATATGATGTTGAGGCCGAGGCGGTGTGGAAAGCAGACACGCAGCCAGCAGCGAAGGTGTCCAGCGGACGCGCCCGAGGCACGGCACACAGGCCCTCGAATGAGCCGAATATCGGTGACGTTGGATAGAGCCGGATTAGCGCCCGGCCCTTGGCGAACCACACCCTGATCTCGCGGAGAGCGGTAATGCCCGGCGTCACCTATGCCATCGCCGACCTGCACGGTCGCTTCGACATCCTGGAGGCGGCGCTGGAGGCCATCGCGGCTCATGCGAGTCAGCCTGGCACGATTGTTTTCCTCGGCGACTACGTAGACCGGGGGCCGCAGAGCAAACAGATCATCGACCGGCTCATGGCCGGCCCCCCGCCCGGCTGGACCTGGGTCTGCCTCAAGGGAAACCACGAGGACATGATGTTCCGATGCGTCGGCCGCTTGGCGGAAATGCTCTGGTGGATCGGCAACGGCGGGGCCGAGACTCTGCTTTCGTATGGCCATCCGACGACCGGCCGGATCGACGCTGGGGTGGTGCCGAACGAGCACCTGAGTTGGCTGTACAACCTGCCGCCGATCTACGTCGATCGGCATCGGGTCTTCGTCCATGCCGGCGTGGACCCTGCGGTGCCACTCGATGAGCAGCGCGAGGAAGTCCTCCTGTGGAAGCTCTACAATTCCGCCGACGAGCGAGGTCACCGTCGCCGGCACGTGGTCCACGGGCACGAGCAATTCGCCGAGGGCCCGATCCTGCTGGCCGGCCGTACCGATCTCGACACCTTCGCTTGGTTCACGGGTCGCATCGTCGTTGGCGTCTTCGATGACGGACTGCCCGGCGGTCCTGTCGATCTGATCGAGGTCAGGTGCGAGCCGACCCGCCCCAGGGATCTGACCAATTACATGGTGGCTGCAATGACGGCCGAAGACGAATAGGCGAAGGAGAGCGGTGATGCCCGATGGATCAGTCAATCTGACCACCACCAACCTCGACATGCTGATCGCGCACCTGGAGGCTGTGCCGAACGTCGGCGAACCCGGATGGCTCGACCCGGTGACCGGCAAGCGAGTGTGGTTCTATATGGCCGCGTGGTGCAGCGACAACGGCGAGTGCGGCACGGTGGCCTGCTTGGCGGGGCACGCCGCGCTGCTGGCAGACCCGGTTCGCTTCTGGAGCGGGCCGACACTCGAAAACGCTTGGCCGTTTGATTCAATGGTCCCGTATGTAGCTGCCAAATGGCTCGGGCTGAAAAAGCACATCGCCGACCAACTGTTCCACGCTTTCGACTGGAGCGGCGCCGTTGCCTACATGGAGCGCATCACCGTCGCCGAGGCGATTGAGACGTTGCGTCGGCTTCGCAACACCGGGCGCGTCGACTGGTCCCACGCCATCGGCTACCAGAAGCATTTGCCGCTCGCTCTCGGTGCCGGCCAGCTGGGCACGAACCCGAGCCTGCTCATCGTGGATGAATGATGTCACGGCGCTCGTTTCCTGATCCGAGTAGCGACGAGGCCCGGCAAGCGCTCCTGGACAATCGGCAGGAGCGCAGCCATCCCAAGCGCCACCGCACCCGGCGCCGCAGCAAGGCCCTACAGGCCAAGGCGCTTCGTCGGGCCGCCGTGGCCCAGGCCAAACGCGCCAAGGCCCTACAGCGCCACCGGTGCGCGGCGAGGGCCTATTGGCGGGGGGAGGCTGATGAGCACCCGTAGGCGCGATCCTATTCCTCGTCCCGCGTGTCGCGGCGCGGGTCGGCCTTCGGCTTGAACAGCACGCACAGGAGGCAGGCGGCTACGACCACCAGCAGGACCATCCAGCCATACTCGTTGGCGGCGGTGCCGGGGTCGCCGTTCAGATCGTATTGCGAGTTGTACATGGCCGCGTCTCTATTTCAGCCGGAAGACAACGAGAAGATCGCCAGATTCCTCGTCGGCGATGTCCTGATCGTCCACTTGGGCATACACCCGGTCGACGCGGTCGCCGAATAGGTCAAGGATCGCCTGGGCTGAACGAAGCCGTACCGCCGACCCCACGATATAGCCCGTGCGCTCGGCTGCGACCTCCTCTGGCGACTTCCGGCCCCACTCGATACCGATGGCGACGATCCCGCCCGGCTTCGTCACTCGCGCGATCTCTCTGGCAGCGATGTCTTTCTGGTCCGAATACGATATGACCCACCCGGCGACCACGACATCGAAGGTCGCATCCGAATATGCCATGGCGTGCATGTCGCCAAGCTCGATGGTGGGCGAATAGGAGATCAGATCGAGACCGACTATGTTGCCACGACGGAAGCCATGGGCGACGAGGTTGAAGATCTCGCCTTCGGTCCGCGGCCCTACTGTGAGCACCCTGAGATCTGCGAGGCTTGTCCTCCGGGCGGCGGCCCACATCGCGATCGGGTAGATCAGTCGAACGGACCGCTCGACGTGGAGGTCGAGCATGCCGCGCAGGTTGTGTTGGAGCGTCGACTTGGCGACGCCGCCGGTCGCGCCGGCCGTCCTCATGCGGCGAAGCAGCAGCGCATACCACGCGAACCGGGTCGCGCTGATCCCAAACCGGATCAGCTTCGTCCGCAAAAGCTCGCGTGGAAAATCGCGGAACATCGGCCAGATCCAATTCCGGAAAGCCCGGCGGAATGAGCGGCGATGTTTGGTGGTGCTGCCATCCGCAGACAGGAAATCAGTCACTAAAAAGCCCCCCCTAAATAGTCGCGAAGCGTGGGCGCGACTGCCGAACGGAGTCAATACCCAGCTCACATAATTAGTTAGGTCGGCCCGGCCAGGCTGAATTGGCGCCTATGGCGCACAAAGCCCCACAAGGGCGCCTGCTAGGCGGACCCGCCCCGGAGACTACCGGCGGCGGTGGCACGGCCTTGACGCGCCACTTGTGCGTGGCACAGGGGCATTCTGATGATGGGGGGAATGGTAGCCGGGCCGCCCCGGCCTCTCTCGCGCAAAAAGGGACGGATAGCGGCCCGGCCGGTGCGGATGGTGTGGGTCAACATTCGCGCGCCAATTATAGCCGTTGCGGACTCCCCGCACAACACGCTGGACGAACATTGGGGGGCGGCCGGTCCCTTGTGAGCCCACGGCGGTCGAAGCCGCAGTCGGGAGGGGGACCGGCCGCATCGGGCGCCGGCAACGAGGGGGGCTCGATGGTGGCAGACCCGAGGCTGGCCAAGACGGCTCGTGCGTGACGTGTTGGCGCAACGGAATCATATGTGAGCCCTGAATCGGTGTCCATCCCGAGCGCATCCGGTGGCCAAGCCGGGCGCCCTGCGCTATGGTGCCGCCGAGGCACCTCGCGACGGCGCTTCATAGCGGTTGTCACCGTCGCACTGCGCCATTCCTCTCCGGGTTGGGCGCAGCCAGGATGCCAAACTGAGCCCCGCTGGCCACGAGCTGGCGGGGTTTTCTTTTGCGCGCCGATTCAAAACGGGAAAGCATATGCCGCCCGCAGGACGCGGGTTTCCCTTTGATGGAGAGCGAGATGGCGTTTGCCCTGGACATGGATGTCGTTGGCAGGGATGCGGGCAAGGTCGCCGAGCTGCTGCGCGCGGTGGCCGACCGGATCGAAGGCGGCGAGAAGGAAGGCGAGATCGCGGACGGCGATGAAACCGTGGGCGAGTTCGCGCTGGAGGAAGACGTGCTCGGTGAGGCAGGCAGCGAAGCCGCAGACCCGGTCGACGAACCGTAGGCCAGAGCGGAGTTGAACCGCGGCATGGCGATCGTCCCTCCGCTTTGCTATGATCTTCGCGGGGCCGAATGCTCCTGGGGTCTACATCCTCGAACGGTGAAGATGACCCCGGAAACCCTTGTCGGCCCCGCCCTCCCTTCAAGCCCTGCTCATCGCTTCGATGTTCTCCTCGTCGATCTTCACGACGAGCCATTTCGACCACCCCAAGGGAGCGGGCCCGGCTTCCGCGCTCGCGTCGGCGATGAAGCCCCTAGCGATCAGACGCTCGGCCGACGCGATCTGATTTGGACTGCACAGGTAGTAGCCGGTCGGGGTCACATCCCAGGCGTGCAGGCATGCTTTGATCACGTCCATTTCGCCGGGCTCAAGGCCCAGCTCGCCAAACGTCTTGGTCATTTCTGGACGCTCTCCGCCTTCCGCATCGCCTCGATATTGGCTTCGTCGATCTTCACGACGAGCCAACCGTCGCTGCCATCGCCACGCACCCTCGGGGACATCCCCGCCTCGCTGGTCACGTTGGTGATGAACCCTTTGTCGATGAGCCGCTTGGCCGATGCAATCTGCCCTGGGCTGCACAGATAGTGGCCATTGGGCACCACTGTTCGAGCCCACAGGCAATCCCGAATGACGCTGGTCTCGCGAGGCCGTAGCCCCAGCTCGCCAAAGGTCTCGGCCACGCTCAATCCTCCCTTGGCTGCTGGTGCTCGATCCTATCGGCCTCCGCCCGAAGTGCGCCCGCAAGATTCGGGGGGTGGGCACCCTCGGCCAGAAACCGATCGGAGACGGCCTCGATGGTGCTGATGAATCGCTCCATCCGCGACCGCGGGCCGGTGTCCTCCGCCGGTTCCGGCAGCGCACCGCAATCCTCCGACAGCAGCCCACGCTCGGCCGCCAGCTCCTCCAGCAGGCGGGTCGCGACATGGAGCACCACCGATGCCGGATGGCTCGGGGCCAGCTCCGCGCGCTCCCGGCCGAGACGCACGATGGCGTCAATCTCCATCGCACGAGGCAGCTGGTATTCGCGCGGCTCGAACGGCGCCGCCCTTGAGATCGAGCCCGCCATCTACGCGTCTGCCCCTTCGACCCAGCACCGCCGATCACATTTGCGGCAATGGTAGATGACATCTTCATAGCCGCCGCAGGATGACTCCCATCGGCGATACCAGACATCGCCCGAGCCACAGGCGCGGCAGCGGAAAGCCGGGGCCTCGGCTGCCGTTGGCTTCCAGTCAGAAGTGAACTCTCCGGGGACCGGCCGATCCGTGTGCATGGTCACTCCCACTTGAGGTTCGTGAAATCAGGGTCGATCGCGTACCGACTTTTCCCCGTCTTCAACTTCTTCTTCGTGATGCCGCCAAGCCAGGGCGAACCGAGGCAGCCGCAGCCGCCAATCATCACGCGGTGCTTGAGACTGATCCTTCGAAGCTCGGCGAGGAATGCTCGGGCGCGATCATCGAAATCGTCTTCGTCCATGCTCATCTCCCCTTCGGCAGGGTGTCCTCGAACCGGCGATGCTGCTGCCCGTCAAGCTGAACGTCGCCGATGTTTTCGCAGCCGATCATTTTGACCCGCAGGCCGATGTTGTTGCCGGGCCCGAGCTGATTCATCAGCCACCCGACGCAGTATGCTTCTTGGCCCGGCGGGTGCTCGTGGCAGGCCATGACGTGCCGCTCGCCGGTTGCCGCGGACAGATCGCCAGGCCGAGCTATGGTCGAGGCGAGGTCCCGATGCAGCTCGACTTCGTATCCGTTCGGGATCTCGTAGGGATTGGTCGACACCTTCCACGGGCACTTGGCACATTGCCGAACCCTATCGAGTTTCCAGCCCATGTCATTCCTCCCAGGGCCGCGCCGGCTGCGCGTTGCGGATGAAGGCGTCCAGGCCGAGGAGGGCGTGGCGGGTCCTGCTGCGCCCTATCTCGCGGGCCATGTACTCGGCACAGATCGTCATCATCGCCGCGAGCATCTGCGTTCGTTCCGTCTCGCTGGTGGCGTGAGCAAGCATGTCCTCGACGAATGTGTTGATCAGCGGTGGCTCCTCGGTCGGGTCACGCATCGTGCCGGCGTCCCGTGGCCGCGAGCTGATGGATCTCCTGCGGGAGGTCGGCGTCCGCACACGAGGCACTCGCTTGAATCGCGCCATCAAGAGTCAGCACGACCTCGTGCGAGCCCTTGCGCATGACCACGCCGAAGCGGGCCCAGCCGTGCCCGTGCAGAAAATCCGTGGCCGCGGTGAGAGCGTCCAGCATCCGGAAGAACTTCTGCCGATCGCCGACCATTTCCATGGCCCGCTTCATGTCCTCGGCGATCTGCGGTTCATCATCTGACATCGCTTGGTCTCCTTGGTGGGTCACGAAAGGACGAGCACGGCCATGAAGCCGAAGAACGCGCAGATGATGATCACGATGGCCCGCTCGGTCCCGGTCATGGCTTGGTGTCCTCGTCCGGCGCGGCGGGGATCTCGTATCGGCGCCAAACCTCGTGGAGGCCGCCATCGCTGATGATCGTCCCGTCCTCGATCCAATCGCTCCCCTCCGCCTGGAGGAGGGGCTTGTCGTCGGGATGGGGCCGGGCGACTAGGTCAAAGGACGGCAGCGACATGTTGCTGCCGTCGATCATGGCCAGCATCGAGAAGGCGAGCCCGTTGCACCGCTCGTGCGGGGTCTTGCCCTCCAGGGTCGCCCAATAATGGGCATAGGCAGCGAGCACCTGGAGGAACGTGTCGCGCAGATCGTCGGCGTGGACGGCTTCGCTCATGATCTCGGTCCTTTCGGCGCCACGCCACGGCGGCGCTCCATGAACTCCAGGGCCATCCGGCCATATCCCACCCGCTTGCAGGCGGCGCGCAGAGCCTCGGCATCAAGCAGGGTGGACCATCGCTTGCGCCCGGCGTCGAAGATGGCCTGCTTGAAATACTTCAGCTCGACCAGCGTCCGGCGCTCCTCCTTGGTGTGCATGGCGAAGAGCTTCCGGCAGTCGAAGGCGCGACAGATCACGGGACGCTTGTCCCAAATTGTGCAGCGGCCGTTCTTCAGCGCGTAGCAGGAGCCATCCGGCTTGCGGTTGAGCGTGATCATGGTGTGGCGGTTCGGCGCCGACATATCCATGTTGACCGCAAGCTCGTAGAGGGCCGGGTCGTCGCCGCGGTGGGGCTGCACCTCAACGGGGCTATGGCAACATGCATGGCACGAGCCGCAGGGCACGACCGAATCCTCGGCCGCCGCCGCAATGAGCCGCGCGTCCTCCGAATCCATCAACGGGATCGTAATACCGGCTCGGGCCATCCGATGGTCTCCTTGGTCGGGTCGCCGTTGAGGCGGCACCGGTTCGTGTTGACGTGCTTGATCCATCCGTCCGGCGGATCGCCGCGGCCGTCCCAGGCGGCCAAGCATCGGCGCGCCAGCTCCGGGTCGTCGAAGCACCAGCGATCAATGTCGTAGGTCAGGACCGGGGCCTGAACGATGGCCAGGGTGTAAAGGTAGGGCGCCAGCCCTCGCCAAAGCCGGGCGTCATCCGAGAGCGTGAACTCCTGCACATTGGCGAGCGCCAGATTTTCGAGCCACCGATGCAGTCGTCCGGCATCAAGCATCGTCACCTCCCGGCGTGGCGGACAGCTTCTCAATAAGCGCCATCGTCGCCTCGTTGGGCGTGGCCCCGGCCGCGATCCATTCCGGCGGGAAAAGCCAGAACGCCATCGCGTCGGTGTCGCTGCCGTGCGGACCGGCCTTGAGGCAGCACATAACGCGGCTAGCGCCGAAGGTTTCGACTTCCATCTCGTCGCCTTTGGCGATGGCCAGCCAAGCGCCGCCGCTATAGGCGCCCCCGTATCGGTCCTGGACGATGACGATCGGCCAGGCGCGTTCCACCACACGGCGGTCGGCCAAGAGGTGCTCACGCATCGTGGTCCCACTTCCCGTCTCCGGAAACCGGGCGGAGAAGCTCGTCGACCGACTTCGGTCCCTCCTCGTCGGGGCCCCTCACAAAGATGCTGCCGTCGATGCCGACGATGGCCTCGTAGCGACCGCGCGTCATCGCGTAGCCCTTCCGGTGCCAGCCGGCCTGCTCCATGGAGATGAGCATGTCGGCGATGTCTTCCGACGTGGGTCGATCGTTCATTGGATGTATTCTCCCAACCCCTTCTTTTCGGCGAGCATCTCTGCCGCCCGCAGTGCGACCTTGGCCTCGGCCACGAGAGTCACGGGATGCATCGGGTGATAGGTCGCGCCCTCGCCAAGCCGCGCGCTCTCGACCTTCACGTAGGCGTCCATGCGTCGCAGCAGATCTTCGATGTATGGGCTCATCGCCTCACTCCCCGCGGGCCGCTTTGCGATAGGCCGCCACCGCGCGCTCCTGGGCTCGGCCGCCGCGCCAGTCGGTGAGCTGCTCGCCGCAGTGGCGACAGGTCATGACCGGCACGTCCTCGGCCACGAGCGATACGAGATCGGTCGGGCGCGGCCCGACGCGGAGATCAAAGACCTGTTGCTGCAGGGTCTCGTCCATCTCGCCGATCTCGCAAACGGGGCACTTCTTGACGGCGCTCATGCGGCGGAGTTCCCGTCGCGCGCCTCGGCCAGGGCTTCGAGCCCGGCGACAGCACCCTCGAGAAATGCGATCCGATGGCAGGCTTCCCTCGCCAGCGAAATCCACCCCTGCTCCGGGGCTTGGCCGCGATGAGGACACCCGTCCAGGAACTCCAGAACCAATTGAGCATCAAACCGTGCGCGGTCCTGATACGGCAGCATCATGATGTCTCCCCCTCCTTTGCATCGAGTTCCATGAGCCGGTCGGCCTCGAACTGGAGCGCCTCGGCCAGCACGTCCGGCATCGCACCCGCGGCGATGAAGGCGTCCAGCAGATCGCCAATGGCCAAGGCAAACCGATCCATCGTCCCGATCTGACGAGCCGGCCAGGCCGGCTTGATATCACCCGCGCGCCGGGTCTGCGGGAGCGGCACAAGGCCCAACCGCATCCCAAGGTCTTCCACCACCTCCTCGGCCTCCAACAACGTGGCGAGCGGGGCGTGGACAAGCGTCTGGTCCGCCGCTCGGTTGACGGTATGGTCGATCCGCAGCAGCAGTCGGCGGATGCGGTCCGCCTCGGGCGTCCCGACCTTTGTCGGCAGGCCGTGCCGGTGCCAGCAGTACGGCGAGACACAGTTGCCCGCGGGGTCAACCTGGGTCGGCCCGCACCCCTCGCACAGGACCGCAGCCGCGCGCCCGGCGCGCCATCCCTCGTCGGTGGTGATGCCGGCGAAGTCGCCGCCAAAGCCCATCGGGCCGGCGCACTGATTGCAGAATTCAGCCACGGCCACCTTCCCACCAAGCGCCGGGGCCGGTCGCGAGACAGATCTCTACGCAGAGCCGCAGCACATGCGTCGTCGCGTACTGCTGGTCCCGGTAGACCGCGCCAGACCATCCTCTTCCCGCACCGACGAGGCCGGGCTTGAGATCTTTCGGCCCACCGCAATCGAACCCAATCCAGGTCAGCCCAACGCCATCGCCTTGGACGATGCCCTTCATCGAGATCCCACCATGAATGCCGGCCGGGATGTCGTCGGCTTTCAGGCGTTCCCAGGGATGGTTCCCAGGAAGCCCGCAGTAGCCGCACCAGAAGCCGGCCGGGTTGCGTCGGAGCATGCAGCGAAGGCCGGTGACGCTATCGCTCCAGCGCACGTCGTCGGGCTCGTCCTGCCAGGGGCCGGGGCCCCACGACGACTTGTCGTAGAGGGTTTGGACGGTCTTCGGCACGCCGCGAAGGATCTGTTCCTCGGCCATGTCAGAACTCCGGCCAACCGGCAGCAGGCTTCGCCGCGCAGATCTCGACTTCGATCTTGACCTCGGCTCCGAGATGCTTCTCCAGGCTGAGGTTCCGGATGAACGCAGCAGCGTGGACGCCGGCATCGTAGAGGCTGGCCACGACCACGCTCTCGGCCTCGCCGTCGATTTCCATGAGCACGTGGATCTCCTTGTCCATGGCATTCCCCTCTAGAACCAGGACTCGACGATCACGGCGTCGTCCTGCTCGGCCCTGCTGATCCGGACGAGGCCAGGGGGCAGGAGACCGCGAAGCTCCTCCAGGGTGTCGGCGATGAGATACCGCGCCGATGCAAGCGTATCGGCCGCCGTCTGGATGACGCCCCCGATCTGGACATTCCTCACGTCCCCGACGAAATGGGGCCGGGCGACGAACCGATGGCCGAAGTCCTTGGTGCCCGTGGTCACAACCCACATCGGTAGGATGCCCGCCTTCTGCGCGTCGTACTGGAGGGCGCGCGCCATCTCCGGTGTCATTTCGCCAGCGATGGTCACTGCCTGCTCCCCGGCGCCCGGCGGACTTTGCCGCGGCCATGGATCTTCAGGTCACCGCCCTTGAGCATCTCGCTCAGGTCGACACCCATCTTGACGGCCAGGGCGCGCGCAATCTCCCTCCACGCGACATCAGCACCGGTCGAGAAGGTCAGGACGCCGACATCGCTGGTGATGGCGCACACGCTGATCGCATGCACGCCGTGGGTCTTGGCCGCCGCTGCAATGTCGGCCATGAGCGCCTCGTTGGCATGCCCGTAAAACTCTGCGCCCTCTTCCGGAGTGAGCCCAATTGACCCATCTGGATTCTTGGTGGCCATCGCTCCTTCCTCCCTTGTGTTGTCAGCTCGCCTGCTGGCGATAGAGCAGATCGGTCCAGATGCCGGTGTAGATCATCCTTCCGCCGCCTTCGTCCCGAGGGCGAAGCCGCTTGAAGTCGTCGCGCCTCGATCGAACGATGTTGTAGTGCGCGCCGAAATTGCCGTCCGTGGTTTGCCCGACGATCACCACGGCCTCTTCGCTGTCCGGCATGTCGGCGAAGTTTCCGACAGGCTCGTTTAGATCCTCCTTGGTCGATCTCCGCGTCCACACCTCATGGGCGAAGGCATAGGCCGTTGCCCGGCTGGCCAGGAGAAGGCCCCGACACGATTCAGCAATGGCGGTGCGATGGCCAAAGTGGGGTGGCATCGGGACGGCTTCGATCAGAGCGCCCTTAGCCGTGAGCGCGACGAGGACGCCCTCGGTCAGCCCGCCAATCCTGCGCATGATGGCATCGCTCGTCTCCAGCGCGACGCCGAGGATGTCGGTTTCAAATCGGCGCCGCTGATCATCCGTGAGCGGGTTCAATCTCATGGTCAGATCTCCGCTCAGTGCAGCTTCGGGGGCGGCGCGAGGAGGCCCATGAACAGGCCGGTCTTCGGTGGCGCGCGACCGGCCACGAGATCATCGCCGAGGGCGCGGACCTTCCCCGTCTCGTTGCGCAGCGTGCGGAACGCGCAATGGAACGGGCCGTCCAGCGCCTCGCCCATGATCATCACGGCCTCGACCCCGTCCGGATGCTCGCTCGGGGGCTTTGGGTCCGACAGGCCCGCAGTATCCGCGAACCGGAGCCAGCCCTCCGTGCAAACGGCATAGGCGATAGCCCCGTGCTGCTGCAGATGGTGTCTGAGCCCGTTGGCAACCGCAGCCTCGGTCTCGTTGGTCGGGACTGGGATCATGAGCGTCTGCACCTCGGTCTCCGTGACCACGATTGCCAAGGAGAACATCAGCTGATCCATCGTGATGAGGATCTCTTCGCAGAGCCTCGCGCAATGGTGCGGAAGGTCTGCAAGGATCAGCTCTCGGATGTCCGGTTGGATGGAGGATGTCTCTGGCATCAGCGGATCGTCCGTTCCTTGAGATCAATCACCCATGTCGCCGCCGCAAACCACGCCAGCGCGGCCGTCGCGCTGGCCGCCACCGCGTACCACTTCGACATCATGTCATTGCCGTTCATGTAGACGAGGCCCGACCCGGTGCAGGCCCCGGCGGCCAGATAGAAGACGAACCGAAGGCGCCGCAGATCGGCCCTAATGCGCCGAACGCGTTCCTGGTGTGCCGCGTAGTCCGCGATCCCAAGTCTGAGCGCCTGCATGGCTTCGGGCGGGGCGTCATCGCTGCGGTCGATGGTGAAGGTCATCGAGGCACCGCATGCGGGACAGGAGCCCTCCGCCTCGGCCATGGTCATCAGATGACCCTCCACACCCGGATCGACCCCTGGTCCTCGGCCTCCTCGAACGAGTACCAGTGACCGAGGCTCTCGCTCTGGCGATCGATCATCTTCACGAACCGGCTGCGGAAAGTGGCCCAGGGCATGCCGAACGGCACCTCGGCCTTGAAGCTGCCACCCTTGGGCATGGTCCACGGATACCGGTCGGAGCGCAGGACGATCGGAGGCATCGGGACACCCATCTCGACCGGCACCATGGGCGTTGCCAGGACGGCGCCGCGAGCCTCGTCGGGCGCGAGTTCGCCCTCGGCCTCCTGGGCCACAGGCGCGAGTGCTTCGGCCTGGACGACCCCGTGGGGCCGGACGGGCGCCGCCTCCGCCAGCGGCTCCTCGCTGCCGAACAGCTCCGCCTCGGTAACGCCGAGGCCGCTGATCAGCTTCTCGCGCGTAGCCGGCGCCGGGGCCATCCCGGTCCGCAGGAGCCGACCGGGCACGTCTGCCGACAGCCCGCAGAGCTTGGCCACGTGCTGCGCCATGAGCCCGCGGGCCCGCATGATCCGCCGAAGGCTGGCCTGGAAGTGGCTGTCGCCGTCCCGCGGCTCGGTCAGCTTCAACAGAATGTTCAGGTCGTGCTGCTCGTTGTAGCCCCGCCGCTCTGGGTTCGTCTTGGGCGGGGTGACGCCATTGAGCGCAAGGGGCGCCGGCTTGGTTTTGGGCGGGCTCGACGTGGTGGTGGTGCTCATGAATGGCTCCGGGTTGACGTTGAAGAAGTGTCCGAGCAGGGCGGCTTCGTCTCGCCTGAGTTGCTGCCTGCCAGCAATCGCATTGGTCAGCCGGCTTCGCGACAGACCAGCCCGCTCGGCGAGCTGCCTGACCGTGAGGCCCGCCTCGTGGCGGAGCTTGTCGATCGCCCTCCCGACTGCGCAACGCGCGGCACCCTTGCGCACGGCCCGCGGAGCGTGGTGGTCGACCATGAGGGCCAGATGGCGCGCCTTCACGGCGCTGTAAGCCTGCATCTCTTCCGGAGACAGATCCTTCAATCGCCGCCCGCCGAGGACGGCATCGATCTCACGCCGCCGCGCCCGGTTGAACGCTTCGAGATCGTCCCCCTTGAGGTCTTTCGCACGCCGGCAGGCGAGGATTTGACTCGGGGTGCCGGATCGCAGCACCTCCAGCCACGCTTCCGGACGGCCCGTTTGCTCGGGTCGCGGGGGCTTCGTTGCCGCCGCTTGGGTCGCTGCCTCGGACACGCTCGCCCTGAGGATCGCCGCGACCTTCGGTGATGGGGCCAGCGTCCCATTCAGGACGCGGGGATCATCGGGGCCCGATGGAGGGGGCGGCGGTAGCCGCTGCGTCACGACCGGCTCTGGTGTGCTGGCCCGCCCCATGGCTATGGCCGAGAGCTGTCGGATGCGCTGCTCGCGCTGGGCCTTGTCCTGGAGGAAATGCTGCGCCTCCACCAGGAGCGCCGCACCGGTCCGCGGCGCCGGGATCGGCGTAGGCGGGCGATCCTCCGGTGCCTGTTGCTTGACCTTGAGGCGGTCTAGGCGAGCCTGCTTGGTCGCCTCGCGCGCCTCACGTTTCTTGTGCTGCTTCAAGAGCTTGGCGCCTGCCGCTCGCTTGAGCGCGAGGGCGATGGCGGTATCGTTGGATGCGTCGTCGCCTGATGTCATCCCCTGGCCTTCCTGTCGTGAAAGTGGCCGGAAATCGACAGTTCGCAAATGCCGTTGAGGGATCGTCAAGGTAGAATTGGAAACAATTTTAGTCAAAGTTTCCCCTGATGCTCGATGCATCGTTTCGCCTCCTATGTCCGTTGGAGAAAAACAGGAGCGCGTTCGTTGCCGGCGCGCTTCGCTATTGCCCCGCCCTTTTGGGGTCGGGGTAGGACACCAAGAAATCGGTCGATCAATTGCACGAACAACCTCCCTCTGAGAAGTTAATCCGGAGTCGCGGGCCATTGCAACCCCTTCGGGCAGAGTCTTTGTGAACGACGGTAAACATTGGAATTGCCATGTTAAAGTGTACTGGCAGAGCGGACCCTGTAATTAGGGTGAAGTGACGGTCCGACGACTCTGCTAGAACACCGGGCTGTCCAAGAATACATCCAAGAATTTGCCACGAGCGCTCAAATTCTCGGCGGATTGGAATAGTTATAAGGGGATATCCTTGACTCTGCGGGGAGTCGCAACCCGGCACGTCATATGATATGCATTTGGCTCAATGGTCCGAATTAAAGTCAAAACTGTGCCCTGTGGCATTTTCCAGCAGGGCTCACATCCGTGTACGGAGGGGGCACACAAATGTGCCCCCTTCGCAGTCACCGTGGGGACCAGGGTGGCATTAGGCAGTACAACGAAGCGGCAGTCTTTGGTAAGGTGGCCGGGCCCGCATGTGTGCCCTCGCGGGCTCAGAATGGTGCCCCAGATGGCAGGCTGAATTAGGAAACCTGAACGTGCCGAGAACATCGATGGGCAGCGGATTTCGGTCACAAAAAAAAGCCCCGGCCATTAGGACCGGGGCGATTCGTCTACAGCGGAGATGCGAATGAACATCGATTACTTAGAAAAGGCTGGGGCGCTCCTCTTTGGCGACAACTGGATAGTTCCGATGTCGCGTGCGCTGGGGATCAATCGTCGGACAATTTATAAGTGGAGGGTGCTGGCCGAGGTGCCGGACCCGGTTTGCGAGCGGCTCAAGGAGTTGATGATCGAAAGGCGAGCCGCATTGAAGGAGCACGAGCGAGGGCTCCGAAGACCACCCGCAAGGCGCTCCACCTTCCAACGCTAGGCCGTGTTCCGCGGCGCGAAGTAGACGACCGCGAACCCAAGCACTGCGTTGAGCGCCCCGACTAGGACATAGCCGTACCACGGCATCGTCACGCCATCGGGGATCACAATTGCACTCGTACCGGCGCCACCTATGCCGGCTGCGAACGCCCCAGCTATTGCCTTTGAGACCCTGCCGAAGTCCATGGGATCACCTCACTGGATGCCGATATGTACGATCGGGAATAGCGCCAGCAGCCACACCAGCAGGATCACGACGAGCAGCACGTACAACGCGCTCTTGATCCATTGGTCGACCGGGATCTGCTTGATAAGCCACACCAAAAGGATGACGACGATCACCGCCGCAATCACATTCATGAGCAGCGGGAGAGGGGCCATAGGCTCGCTCCTTTCAGCTAGGCGTCGAGTTCGGCCAGGGCGTCGTCGATGACGGCCCATGTCACCGGGCCGGCCTTGCCATCGACCACCAGCCCTCGGGATGCCTGAAAATCGATTACCGCGGCCTCGGTAGCGGGGCCCATGCGGCCATCGACCGACAGCTTGGGCGCCGCGCCAAGTCTGTTGAGCGCGACCTGGAGCGCCGCTAGCGAGCGCGGGGCGCCCCCACTAGCGCCTCCGATGAGCGCCTTGGCCTTGGCAACCATCGCGAGGCGCTCGGCCTCGGCGTTGGCCGCCTTGTCCGATGCCGCCGAGCCACGATTGATGGCCCGCGAGATCGCCCGGCCATCGTCCTCGTCGGCGTAACGGTTGAGGTTGTGATCCATCCAGTACATCAGGAAGACCACCGTCCCGAGGGCCGGGTCCTCCACCAGCTCGGGGTGCGCCTTCAACGGGAGCGACAGGCGGCGGCCCATTTCGACGTAGTTGGCCTCCCAGGTGAGCTGCCCCGGCCCGCGGCCGACGTAGGGGGCGTATCGCTGCCCGGTGCCGTACTCACGCAGGGTCCGGAAATAGGCCGTCTCGACCGCTGCTTGGGCGACAAAGTGGGCCTGGCGGAGCGGTGTCGAGAGAGTAAAGGCGGGCAGCAGCAAATCGAACGATCGCGCCAGGCCGGCAATGACGGTCCCCTCGCCCTGGGGACACAGGGCGCTCAACAGATCAGCAGAGATCATGGGGTTCTACTCCGGGAGCGGACCCACCTGGACCGGCATGCCGCCGCCCGTCCATGACTCGGGATCAGGGATCGTGAAGATGATGGGCGGCACGGACGCCTCGATTGGCGCGAAGAGCTGGAACGGTGAGCAAACGAACCGCGGGATCGTCGTGAGCTTGATGGTGCCGCCGACCGTTGGCGGCACTTCGATCAAGTTGGTGCCCCCGACATAGGTGGTCCCGAGCCGAGCGGCCCTCACTTCCCGCGTCATTGCATCCGGGTCGATGACAACCGATGGAAGACTGATCGTCCCGCCGACCTGGGCCTCGATCGAGCGGACCAGCTCCCCAGGGCAGTAGCGGTTACGCTGGATGATCCATTGGAGCGACAAGATCCGCGTTGCCGGGTCATACGCACCGGCATTGAGGCCCCGGTAGATCACAGGCGGCGAGCGGTCGATCAGCGCCCACACCATCAATGCGAAAGCGACCGACAGCGGCGCTCCGATCAGGAAGGCGAGCCACCATAGCGGCTCCCTGAACCAATGGCGGTGCCGGATGGTCATCAGCTCCCGCCCTTCTTGAGGACCATGTTCCACAAGGTCAGCACGAAGGCGCCCACGCCGGAGCTGCCGATGATGCCCAAGAGCCAGACCGCGGGCTTGAGCTGCTCCTTGGTGGCACACTCCGCGACATCGGCTTTCAGACCTTCGATGTCGGTGCTGATCTGCTGGAGCTTGATGTCCAGTTTGGTCTCGATGACGGTGACGCGGCGGCTCAATTCCTGCATCTCGCGCACGATGTCGCGCAGCTCTGGCCGGTCCGAAAAGCGGCGACCTGGGCCCTCGCCGAAATCAGACATTCGGGATCACCGTCCGCGCGCCAAGCGGATGCCGGACGCGACCAGATCGGTCGTGACCAGATCGTTGTCCGACAGTGCCCGGTCGTAGCAGCCGAACACCTCGCAGAGGATGTTGGCCTCGGCATAGTTGGTCTGATTGGTGGAAACGGTCAGCTTCTGCGATGGCGTGCCGTTCACCACATTCGCGATCGTTACGGCTTGGGACAGGTCTTGGATCTTCGTCCCGCCGCGGAAAATGCGGGTGCGGATCGACCCCGCATTGTACGAGAAGGCGAAGGTGACCGGGTCCAGATAGGTGAGATCGACCGGCGCGCCCATCACAACCGGCGCCGACTGCGCCCCGTTGTTCGTCCACCGCATCGCGGGGTTGAGTTGCGTGGAGGTCGTCGGGTAGGCGGTCCCGATCGACGCGTACATGATCACGCCCTTGAGGTTGACGTATTGGTCGGTCGAGAGGACCGGGGAAACCCACGTCGTCACCCCGTGATCGGTGGGGAGCCCGACAGCGCCATGCATGAACATGGTCCAAGGCAACGTCAGATCCGTCGTCGGTCCGGGCAGGATCGTGTTGCCCCGAAGCTGGATGCCACCATTGGTCATCAGCGACGCGGCGGACCAGCCTGCGGTCGCCCCACCCGCGGGGACAACCGCCGTAGCGCCACCGCCGGCCGCATTGGTGATGCTGGCCGTGGTGTCGCTGCCGTCGATGAAGTACAGGCCGGTCAGCCCGGCGGACGCAAACCCGCGGGGGCCGTCGAAGGGCAACGTCGGATCGTCGGACGTTGCCGAGGTAACGATATCCACCATTCAAACCCCCTAGGTCAGGACGAGATCGGCAAACGGGATCAGCCAGTTTGCGAGCGGATAGGGACCCGTCCGGCTGCCGTAGGAGTGATCCGCGAAGGAAAGGGTCGAGATCGCCGTGTCGCTGTCCGCGACGTTCCCGTAAGGCCCCTGTCGGCTGATCTGGATGGTGTCGCCAGCGGCGAACGAGCCGACCGTGACTTCCCCGGCTTCACCCCGGATGATCGTCTGGCCGCCGGCTTCGGTGACCGTCCGTCCGACCCAGGCCTTGCGGTTGAGGGTCGGGGTCAGCCGATCGACCATGAACGCGCCTTCCTCCAGAAGCTTGGCGAACAGCGCGGAATGCGACCCCGCGAAAACCAACTCCTTCGAGGCGTTCCCGTTGGGCAGCACAGCCCCATCCCGCCAGATCGCGACCGGAGCCGGGACGGTGAAGACCTTCGGGTCCTGTCCATAGGTCAGTGAGACCGTCCCCGCCGGGAGATTGCTCCCGGTCGTGAACCGCAGACGGTCCACGTCCACCGCGGCGACCGACGTGATCACCGGTCCTGCGGCCGGGTAGACCCCAGCCGCCAGGCCGGCATAAGTGCCGTTGTAGAGCGTGAAGCCTGCGGCTCCAGCCCCTTGCAGCGGCAGCAACGTGGTATCGATCCGGATGGGAGGCCGCGGGACCGAGAACGTCACGTCGAACGTGGTCGCATCGATCCGCTTGGCGAACAGCGGCTTGAGGCTCACGGCCGGCTCCCGCAGCACCCGGCTGCGATAGACCACCTTGGCCACGTTCGACCCGAACCAACGCTCCCCATCGGCGGCCAGGTGGAGTTCGGCCCCGTGCTGCTGGGGGGAGCCGTAATAGCTGTTCCTGGCTCCCGGAACGTAGTAGGTCGGCCCGACCGGGATGATTTTCGCGGGCGCCGTTTCAGCGGCCCTGTACTGCGCCTGCGCGGAGACAACGCCCCCGGTGGAATAGGTGAAGAACGGGATGCGACCGCTCTGTTGCGTGATCGCCCGGATATCAGCGTCGAGATTGTCCGCCAGCGCGATCAGGCCCGCGGAGTACTGAGCGATGAAGTCGGAGTAAGCGAGGACCGGGCCGCCGCGAGTGATGTTCAGGCCATTGTTGGCTTCGCCCTGCATCCAGATGATGCCGCCCACGGCAAACGACATGCCATTTTCCATGGCGTATTGCTTGGCGCGGCGAACGTCATCGATCAGCGTTCCGTAATAGTCCCCGACGCCATCGGGAACGACAGGGACCTTGGACAACTCGTCCAGCAGGCGGCCACCCCGTCCAGGGAAGGTCACGAGGATCTGGGGTTCGCCCGTGCGCGGGGTGGGGGAGAACGGCCCGACGACGAGTTCCTTGACCATCGCCGCAAAGGCGGTGGCGATCGTCTCGCCAGTGGCGCCGTCAACCTGCTCGGTCAGCGGGACGAAGTTGAAGTCGGCCGCCGGTCGCCCTGCCGGATTGAGGGCCCAGGCGTCCAGCTTGAACGTACGCACGCCCCTCGCAAACTTGAAGGCGTTCGACCCGGTCGAGGCGAGGGACATGGGGGGCAGCGCCTCGGCGCCCTCCCCCAGGCTTTGCCCGTAGACCGGATACATCACCAGTTGCGCGCCGAGCGGGTTGGATGCCCCCGACGATCCGCCTCCGCCCGGAATGATGTCCTTAGCCGGGTCCGAATGCAGGCGCATCTTGACCCGGCCATTCGCCGTGACCCATTGGCAGATCACTTCCGGGTCCGCGCTGCGCCGCAGGGTCCCGCCGCCGATCCCGGCGAGCAGGAACCCCTTGAACATGGCAAAAAGGCTCTGGTCCGTGATGCCGCCGAGAAGCCGGTTGCTGGGCTCGGGGGTGGAAAAGCGCAGGATGAAATTCAGCCCATCAACGGTCGTCGCCCCATCGGGGATGATCACTTCCGAAATCGGGCCGAGAACGTCCTGCACCTCGCCGAGCGGATCGTTCACATCGAAGGTCACCACCCCATTGTCGCGGATCACCCGCTCCGACGAGTTCCGCTCGAACGTGGAGGCGATGACCGTGGTGGTGAAATCGGCCGGCACCGAGGTGCGGCCAGCCACGGGCGAAACGGTGCCCCACAACTCGCCGTTGACCGGCGTCGAGAAGTGGCACCGATCGATCGTGGTGGCGATCTTGCCGCCGGCCGCGCCGGACTGAAGGAAGCCGTACAGGCCAACCCCAGCGGGATCGAGCGTGCAATCCGTGATCGACCCATTCGCGGACATGCCGGTCGGGAGGGACGGGCCGGTCCCGCCGCCGATGATCTCGATCTGAGCGTTTGCGCACCGCCGGATGCGGCAGCCGCTGATCTCGAAATCGCAGGACGCCGGGACGATGCCGTCTTTGGCGCAATCGTAGATGTCGCAATCATGAACCCGCATCCGGGACTTGATCGCGACCGTGGAGCCATGGTGGGCGATGCCGTCGCCCTGCACCGTCCCGTACATCCGGCACCCGCTGAAATACGAAACCGGGAGCATCAGCAGGGTTTCGGCGTAGCCGACCGGGAAGGTGCGTGCGGCGAGATCGTTGGAGACCCCGTGCCACTCACAATCGAAGTAATAGACGTTGCCCGCCGAGTCCTGCGTACCGTTGACTTCGCCCCATTCGAAACGGCAATGCCGGAATACTGCGGTTGCGCGATCAGCAAAGAAGACATCGTTGCCGCCTCGCGAGAAGACGATGTTTTCGACTTCGAGCTGCGGCGCGCCGACGCAGTAGAGAACGGCCGCGCTGGTGTTGACCTCCATGGTCGTAGCGTTCGGAGCCGTGCCGAAGCTGTCCGGCATGCGGACATACAGGTTCCCGCCCGACACCCGGCGACCACCCTGGGCCTGCCCCTCCAGGTCCGCAGGCACTCCCGTGAAATACGGCAGCCAGCTATCCTCTAGCGTGATCCACGGATACGGGTGGCTCGGCACGCCGGGGAAATAGACCGTGCCGGACAGGGTCACATTCGGCGAACCGGCAGCGTTCTTGTTCGGGCGGAACCAAACCTTAGTGGTCCCGCCAAGAAGCTGCCAATCGTTCGGGCTGAAGTCGGCAGCAATGATCTTGGTTTGCGAGCCGCCGCGCCCCCTGATGCGATAGCGCGAGAACAGCTTGTCGTCCGCGACGATCGCTCCGCGGAGTTCCGCCGACAGGATCACCACGTCGCAGACCGACAGGCGGTTTGCCTGGGCGATGGCAACGGCCTCGCTCCACGTCTTCACCGGAGCGCCGTTGGACCCGTTGCCGCTGATCGATGCCTGGGAGTCGATATAGACGGTCTGGCCGATGAAGCCGGTGCGCTTGACGTGGGTGATGGTGGCCGAGCCCGAAACCGGCGGCAGGAGGCCGACGACCACCCGGCCGACCGGCAGCACCCCCGGAGCATCCAGCGTGATCTTCAACGTGCCGTTGACATACAGCTCGATGGTCAGGCTGCGATTGGCCTTCACCTTGGCGATGATCTTCAGAACGTCATTCAGGACGAAGGGAACCGAAGGTGCATCGGTCCCGGCCTGGGGCACCGTTGCGTAGCCCGCCACGATGCCGCCGCTCCCCGTGTAGTTCTGGCCATAGATGCCGCCGCCCGAGGCTGCATTGCGCCAGTGGTAGAGGATCGCACCCGTGCTGATGTCGCCGCTGATCGCCGGGTCGGTGCCGATGTACGGTCCCACCGTGCCGTCGACCGTTCCCGCCGTGATCTTGTACTCGGCCTCGATCACGTCGCCGGGCACCAGATCATAGGGGAGCTTGATGCCGACCGGCCAGGGCTGCGGTAGCGACGCCGTCGTGTCGATCTTGAAAGACCCATCGGTCTCCGAGATCGTCCACCGGGTGGCGGGGTTCGTGATCGTCGTCCACGACTGCACGTATCCCGTGCGGTACTGAAAATTGGCCTGCTGCGGCTGCTGAATGAGACCGGCGTTCACGTCTGCAATCGCTCCCGCGTTGGCGTTGACCTGGACGGCAAGGCTGCTGATCCGATCGACCCCCGCGATCCACGCGGACCCGCTCCAAGTCCAAATGGTCGGGTAATTGTTGGCCGGGACAGGATCGGCATAGAGGAGGGCGGGCTTGCCGACAGGCTGGCTCGTGTCGGCGTCCATCGTTGCTTTGTTGGGGTAAGTCTTCATCCCGTTGGCCGACGCAACGACAAACAGGGAATTCAGGTATCGCCGGATCTCGTCTTTGATCGGCTCATGCGGGGTCCCGTCCGCATTGAGATCACGCCAGATTTCGTCAGCGTTCGGGATCGCCATAATCGGGGGCTCCGTCAAAGAACGGTGGTGTCGGAACGGGTCTTGGGGGATCGGCTAGGAGAGGGTCGTCCAGCCGCTCTTGGCTTGGATGAGCGCGTTCGCGGGTCTCGCGAGGCCCCATTTGACTTGCTCGATGACCCCATTCAGCGGGGGCGTGACCGAGAGGCTCACAGTGATCTTTGCGGGCGTTCCCGTGGGGACCGCGCCAGAGGTGTCCGTCACCACCGGTAGGCCGTTGGCAGCGAACGCAAAGTCGTTGGCGCGGTATCCGTAGATGCCGGTCGTCATGTTCGTCGCGGTGACCGACTGCGATGCCACACCCGTCGCCGCGGCGGCGACCTGGGTCAGGCCGCGCATTGCCGAAACCGCGCTGAACTGGATCAGGTTCGCATCGGCAATCGTGGTCTGGAGTGACCCGACGACGACACCCGAGTTGGTGGTGCCGGGGGCGACCTTCGCGCGGGCTCCGAAGAAGCCCTCCACGGCATTGAAGTCGACGCCGGCCGTGTGCTGGATGAGAGGGGCGCTACGCGACGCGGTGGCGGCATTCACCACGATCGGCGCCGTATCGGTCGACCCGTTTTCCAGTTGGTTGAGAATGAAGAAGATCACCGAGCCAGCCGGCGCAGCGACGCGCATCTGCTCGGTGGTGGCGGCTGCCGTCCTGCCCCCACCCACGCGCGAATACGGGGTCGAGGCCGCGAACGCGACCGCAGTCGCTCCGCCGATCTCAATGCGTCCGGCGGAGCCCCGGTAGACGATGGAGCCACGGCAGGCACCGACAACGGCGACGATGCCGCTGATCGTGGCGAAGGCGTCGGTGGTCCCAATGGAGTTGTCCAGCTTGTAGACGAACCCGTTCAACGCCCCGCCGGTCAGCAGGGCGTTGAGGATCGAGCCCGAGCCCATGCTGGCGCTGTCATCGACGCGGGTCAGCGTCGCCGCAGCATCGCCGCTCAGAGTGACCCCGGTTAGATCGACCGGCGCCGCATTGCGATTGGTGCAGCGGTTGGTTCTGTTCTCCCAAACCTCAAGCCCCCGGTCGCAGAGCGGGGCGGAGTTGGCGGGCACGAACGACAGCGCCCCATTGGCATGGGTTACGATCTGTGCCGACGTGGTGAGGACATCGAAGATGCCGGCCAGCGTCGAGGCCGAGCCGTTGAGCCGGTACTGCCCGCCCTTGAAGTCGGCATGGACCGAAGCGTCCGGATCGTACCAGACGACAGTCATCGTCACGGAGCCCGAGGCGGCGCTCTCATTGCCGGCGACGGTCGCGGTTGCAGTGATGGTCTGCGCCCCGCTGCCGAGGGCGATCAGGGCGACGGACCAGCTGCCCGCGCCAGATGCGGTCGTCGTGGTGTTGAGGACGGCGTTGGCGAATACCTTGATCGTCGCGCCCGCAGCGGACGTGCCAGTGATGGTCGGGTTCGTCTGGCCGATGGTCGCAGGCGTGGTGGTGATGACCGGAGCCGCGGGGAGAACCTCGGCCAGCACGCCAGGCAGGGTCGGGAGGCTCTCGACGCTCGACCAATTCGCGCTCGTGGCGAAATACCACCAGTCGCCAGTGCCCGGCGTGTCGACATAGCTGCGGCTAGAGCCGGGGCTTGAGTAGAGCGGCCCGGCGATGAGGGTCGCGCCGGTAAACGAGCTGGACGAGTTGCGATAGAACCGCAGCGATGCATGCTTGGGCGAGTTCGGCGCGGTCGCCTGGACCGTCACCGAACCCAACGTCGGCACGCCCTGCTGGGCCGTGAGACCGGTCGGAGAGGGCGGCGCCACGGGATCGGCAACGGCGGTGAACGACACCGGGGGAGTCGAGAAATCGCCGCCCGCCCCGCGCGCCCCCAGGAACCGAACCTGCGCCTCGTAGCCTTGGCCATCGGCGAGCGGGTTGGTTTCCACCTGGAGGCCGTCCTGCGCCACCGGCAGCGACTGCCAGGGCGAGACGGGCACCGTGACGGGGCGGTAGCGAGCACGGGCGGTATAGATCGGCCTCGGAGGCGGGTCCCACGTGATCACGCCAACTGCCTGGACGGTCTGGCCATTGATCGGCCGATGCACGATGGCGACGGCAACGTTATCCGGGATCGGGATGTCGTCTTCGTCCTCGTCCTCGGGTGGCGGGACAGCCGGCAACTTTTCGTCGACGGTCGCGGTCCAATCCCACCAATCGTCATAGGAGGACACGTCGATCTCGACCATCATGGTCGTCCGGTCCAACCGCATCCCGGTCACCTCAAAGAGACCGTCGATCAGCAGCTCCGGGATGACGAGCGTGATCCAACGCTCGCCCCAGGCATCGAGCCCGGCGAGCGTGGTGCGGACGGTTCCAATCCAAGTCGGGTTGCCGCGGCGCAGTACCTCGCGGGCGACCCGCTGGGCCTGACTCTCGGCCGGGACGAACCGGAGCTTGATCTGGCTGCTCTCCGTTCCGTTGCGGTCGATCCCGGCGTCATCGGTTTGGATGCCTGCCTCGGTCTCGGCCCAATCCCAGGCCTCGGATACGTAGGTCGCGCGGACCTCGTTGACGCGCTCGATCGCAGCCTTGCCGTTGGTCAGGTCCCACCCGAAGAGCTGGTCCTCGCCCAAGGTCACCGACGAGGCCGGGACGCCGCTGGGGATGGTCCACGGGTCAGCCGGCAGCGTGCGATAGCGTCCTGCGCCGACAGAAAGCCCGATCTTGCCCTGCGGGGTCTGGATGAGCCGGCCAGCACAGGCGTCGAGCAGATCCTTCAGAACGTCCTTCCGGTCCTCCGTAAGCTCATAGCCTCCCCAGGAGCGCCACCGCTTCTCAACGCCCGCGACCACCCCGTTGACCTTGATCGGGATGAGCTGATCGCAGATTGCCGCGGCAGTGGCGAAGCTGGCGGTATCGACCCGAGACCACGCGATCCCGAACCCGACAGGGATGCCGTTCTCGGTACGGGTCAGATAGTCGAGGACGACGAGCGCGGCATTATCCGACCACTTGTAGCCGGACTCGGTGCCGGCATGCTGGGCCGGGTCCCGAGGGTCGAAGATCTTGGCTCCCCTGAGGACGACGCGATAGGGGGGCGGCCCCTGCGGAAAGACCTTGAGCTGGTCCTCGTCCTTGAGATCATTGTACTCGACGTAAGTACAATTGAGCCCGTGCCCCTTGTGATCGGCGGTCCATCTGTCGTCGAACTGGGCGATGACTTGGCTGGGCGCGCCGAGATAGCTGATGATCGTGACGACGCTGTGCCCCTCGTCACCACCGAACCCGCTGCCTTCTTGCCACCACGGGTCGTCGGTTACTTGCCCGTTGTCGTCAACCTGGACGCGTTCGTCGTTGAGCCAGTGCTCCTCCGGGTTCGGCGCCCCGATGACCGAATCGTCGACCTCGTGAGCCGCGTGGCAAACGAGCGTCTTCAGATCGCCCTCGGAGGTGGAGTCGTAATACAGAAATACGCCACCTAGCCGCTGCCGGCCGTAGATGCGGCGACGCGACGGGATCGCCTGCTTGACGGAAACGTCGCCGTCCTGCATCTGCGGCTTGGGCGGGGTTGGCGACAGCATCATCTGCGCCACCGACCCGAGCACGGTGAGGCCGACGCTGATCGCGGCCCAGCCCCAGGCCCCGATGCCGAGGAAGGTCAGGCTGGCCGCTCCAGCGGCGATACCGCCAGCGACGCCGGCCCCGGCCGCCGCGGCACCGAGGGCAAGCGGAATCGCAACCGGCATTTACGGGAGCCTCCAGGCAAAGGTCGCGTGATCGGACGCGGCCAGCTCGTCGCCGACTTTGGCGAGCCATCCATCCGGCCCGCAGATCGCCAGGGCCGGACCGTCGCTCGTCGCGATGACCCCGATGTCTCCAGGCCGGCAGTCGCTCGGGGGGATGATCTCGGCGCCGATGGCATCCATGCGCCGGGCCGTCACCCGCACGAGCCCACCCATGGGGATCAGCAACCGGAGATACTCGGCGCGGGTGTGGTATTTGCCGCGGAAGTCCTCGGCGAGATCGATGCCGACCCGCTTGCGAACCCAATCGGCCACCCACAGCGAGCAGTCGCACCGGCCCAGCTCGACGGGCGTCTCGTTGCCGATGCGTAGATGGTCCGCCAGGCCGGCGTCGAAGGCCGGCCCCCCGGCGCCTAGTGGCGCGGCCATGCCACGTCGCGATCCACGAGAGAGGGCGGGAATTGGCAGGCCAGATCGCCCGGAAAGCGGCGCTGCTGATCGCGGTCGGTCAGGAGACCGAAAGGCGCGCGGCTGCGCTGGGCGAACAGGGTCTCGCAGGGGAGATTGATCGTCCGCAGGCTCGGGCCCGTCGCCGTAAAACTCGGCTTCTGCATGGCCCAAACGCCAAGGACCAGGAGATTATCTAGCGGGACCAAGCCCGGTTGGCTTGCGTCGAAGAACCCGATCTGCACGGTCAGATCCCGGCCCTCGATCTCTTGGTTCGCGACATCCTCGCGGGCTGCGGCCACGACCGTTTGATCCACTCCGGAAAGCGTGAGGCTCAGTTGCGGGGCTTGCCCGTTGATCGCCTCCTCCAGCCCATCGATCGACTGCAGGGGGCTCCCGTCGTTGTTCACTCGGGAACCGACGCCACGCCACGTCTCACCCTCCCGTTCGAGTTCACCGTCCCCCTCCCAAACGCGGATCGGGGTGGTCAGGAAATCGAACGTGATGAAGAGCGATGCGACAACATGGAGGCCCTGCGCCTGCGCACGAACCGCAGACGGGAAAGGCGGGAAGAAGGGCATTTACCAGACCTCGACGAGATCGATTGTGGCGTTGCCGTAACGGCCGAGGCTCAGGTCGAACCGACCGGTGTCATCGGCCATGAGCCGCATCGGGCAGCGGGCCTTGCACCACTCGACAACGGTGTCCACGGGCACCGCGGCGCGGAGCTTCGGAGTGAGCGTGAGGACGGTCTCGTTGCCAGCCTGCGGGGCGGCGCCGATGATCAGGTATAGGAAGTTGCCGAGGCCGATGTAGGAGCCGGTCAAGATCGGCGTTTCAGTCGAGGCGTTGTAAATCCGAACCTGATTGGTGCCGATCGGCGCGAGCGCGACCACCTCGGCCGGGACGCCGCCTTGGGAATAGCCAGCCCCGTCGCTGTGCATCGTCTGATCGCTGTGCGGGATGCCGCCGATAACCTCCCTGAGGCGGTTTCCGGTGGAGCAATCGCAGGGACCGATCAGCGTCCGATTTCCGCGACCTTCCATCTGCGCAATCCAGGCGCGGAAGGCCAAGATCGTCTCGCGGCTGTAGAGCGGAAATGACAGCGACGCCTGCCAGCGCAGCAGCCCGGAGGACACGACTTGCTCGCGGCCGACGACGGTCTCGCCGCCGGATCTCGTGCGGGCGTCGAGCCACCAGTTTTGCAACGTGGGGGACAGCACGACGGGGAATGGGATCAGCAGCATCAGGGTGCGAACCGCAGATTGTAATTGCGCTGAATGCTCGGGACGTTCTTGCCGGCCTGGCGCACCCCTTCCGTCACCCCGGCGGAGATCATCCGCATGATCTCTTGGTTGCCCTTGGCGCCGTTGACGACGATCTGCATGGGCTGGCCATTCGTGGTCGGCGACAGCAGTCGCCGGGTGGCGTTGGCCGGGGCGATGTAGCCCCGCGCTGGCATGTTGGCGATCTCGGGCCCGCTCTCGCCGACGAGGACGGGACCGGGTCCGCCCATGCCGCCAGCGGCAAAGGACCGGCGGAAACCGGTCCCGAACCCAGGCGCAATCGACGCCGCGGCGCCAGCGGCCCCAGCGGCTCCAGCTCCGCCGCCGGCTAGGCCGAGGATGCCGCCAGCGCCGACGTTGAGGAGTTGGTTGAACAGCCCCCCGAGCGGGCCTGCGCCAAAGGCACCCTTGGCCAGCATGGTGAGGAGCTGGAGGCCGATCTTCGCGAGAGCGTCGCTGAAGCTCGTCGCGCCCTGGATGCCGGACTCGATGGCGTCGCCGACCCCGCCAATCGCCTCGATCAGCTCCTCGTTGTGGTCTTTGGCCTTGGCGACGGCGCGCTGGTAGTCGGTGAAGGACAGGGCCCCGGCGTCGAGCATCTCCTTGTAGTCGGCGAGGAGCTTGGTCTCCCGCTCCTGATCGGTCATCAAGGACTCGTGGAGCGTCTGGCCTTCCTTCATCAACTCCAGGCGATGCTCAAGGCCGAGGTTGACCTCGTTCTGCTTGGTCTGGATATCGACGAACTGCTTGAATTCGTCCGATCCCTCGGCGAGGCCCGTCTTCCGAGCCTCCTTGAGCGCCAGATACGAGGCGGTGACCCGGTTGCGCGCCTCGACCCCCTGGTCGTAGACGACCGCCAACTGCTGATTGAACGCGATCTCGTCCTTGAGGGCCTGAGTGCGGTCCTCGGCGCGGTCCTCCGGGGTGACCTTCTCCTTGGCGGCCTTCTTCGGCTTGATCACCCCGCCGTCGCCATAGAGATCCCTAGAGAACCGGCTCATCTCCAGGTCCGCCGGGCTCTCCTTTCCGAAGAGCTGGCCGAGGAGGTCCGTCCGGCTTGGCAGGCCCTTGAAGTTGATCCCGCCGCCGCCGATCGTGAACGTCTTCGGCGCCTTGGACAGGTCGACGACAGACGCCTCGGCCGCGCGGATCGAGTCCGTGAATTCCTTCGCCTCCGGGACGACCTTGGCGAACCCGAGGCCGAGCACGTTGAGCGGCTTGATCGCGTTGTTGATCTCGTCGCTGTCGACCCAGGCAGGCTCCGACAGCAGCGACGACGGGTCCAGGTTGCCGAAGGTGTTCCCGACCGTGCCGAAGCCCTTGGCACCGTTCGGCTGGCCACCGAAGCTCATTTTCCCGCCGGCCATCGGGAAGGTCGGCTTGGCATTGGACATAGCGTCCATCGCCCCGACCGCGCCTCGGACAGCGTCGCCAAAATTGACCGCGTCGACGGTCGCGTCCACGAAGCCGAAGCCGAGCACCTTGAGTGCCGTGGTCGCCTTGCCGCCGCTCCGCGCGAACGCCTCGTTCAATTCGTTGAGCGCCCGAGTGCGGTCCGCCTGATCCTTGAGCTTCGCGATCAGGGGCGCGACGGCTTCGAGGAGGCCCGTGATGCGTTGTTCAGCACCCGGCACCGTCCCCTGGAGGGCCATCAACTCATCGATGAAGGCCTCGATCTGCGCGAGCGTCGGCGTCGTGGTCTTGCCCAGCTCGTCCAGGGATTGCCGGAACTTGTCCAGCCCAGGCCCGAACTTTTCGCCGAAGCTCTGACCGGCGCGGTTCGCTGCGGCCTCATATTGGTCGAGGACCTTGGTAATCCAGGCCCAGTCACCGGCCTCCTTGATCTCGTTGAAGCTCTCGGCGATGGCCTCATTGTTCTTCTTGATCGCGTCACTGAGCGCCAGCTTTGCCAGGCTGGAATAACCGAGTTGCAGAAGGCTGAGTGCGTCCTTGGCGTCCGAGACTTTCTGCTGATTTTCGGTCAGGACACCGCCGAGCGCATCCTGGGCAACTTTGAACGAGTCGGTCGCCGCGGCAGCCTTATTTGCCTCATCGCCCATGCCGAGGAGGGCCGTGCCCAGGGCACCGAGCGCGCCGGCCGCCGCACCGAGGATCGCACCCCAGGGCCCAAAGGCCCCGAGCACTTGCGATCCTTGCTGCGTGAGGGCTCTTATGACCCCTTGCCCGCCTTCAATTTGGACGAAAAAGTCACCGACTTGGTAACCGACGTTCTGTAGCTGCTGGCCGAATTGGCGGGACGATCGCTGCGCGTCCTGCATCGCCCGCGTGGCCGCAGCGCCAGCCCGAACCGACCGGGTCTCGATGTTCCCTAGCGCGTCGTTCGCGGCCTTGCCGGCCCTCTTGAATCCGCCTTCGGTCATCTGACCGAGTTGCTGCATCTGCTTGGAGTAGCGGCGCAGATCGGCTTCGACCGTGACTAGGAGGGTCTCAAGCTCTGTATTTGCCATCGAGGCCGCCCCGTGGTATGCGTGCGGAAACGACTCAGAAACCCGGGGATTTCAATGAGCCATTACATCCCGCTGATTGTGATCGCCGCCTTGGTGGGCGGGGTGGCTGGCGCCAATGTCCACGACTTCGGATCGAGCAAGCCGGACCCGGTCGACGCGTATTTCGAGATGGCCAGAGCCCAGGGCGACGCCGATGGCGGCAGGATTTTCTGTCTCAAGGACGACGCGGCCGAACGGTACAAGGTCAGCAACGCCATCGTTGGTCACGGCATCGCGTTGCCAGGGCTCGCCGAGAAGGCAGGCCTCGCACGTGAGACGGTGCAGCAGATCGTCGATGCCTATTTCGATCGCTTCAACGCTCAGTCCGTTGGCCCTTGCGATCCCGCAAAGGTGGAGAGCAACGAGGCGCGGGCTCTGGAGTTGAAGCGGTCGCTCAGTGCAGCGTCTTCGGCGGGTTGATCTGCTTCAGCCGCTCCAGGGTCATCGGCTCAACGCCGCTGCCCTCGCCATCGCCGCCATGGGCAGAGTTGAACCCATCCACGAGAGCCGTGAGTTCCCACAGGCTCATTTGCCAGACCTCGCTCGCGGTGTAGCCGAGGGCTCCGCCGAGACCGAGAAGGCGGGCGAGGCTGAGAGCATTTCCTCCTCCTCCTCGTCCGCTTGATCTTTTCCCGCGGAGAGCCCGCTCGGCGGTTCAAGGATGGCCGCGTTGACGATCAGCCAGAACAGCTTGACGTTCCGGACCATCGGCCACGCCATCATGCAGCGGTCGACAACCTCCTTGGCCTGGAGGGGGTCCTGGCCACCTCCCACCAGCGCCGTGATGAGCACGGCACGCATCTCCCCGATGCGCCATTGGTTCGCGCGGAACCGCTCAACCCATTCGATGGTGCCGGCGCGGAAGCGGGTCTCCAGGTCTTCGAGCTGGCCGAGGCCAAGGCGAAAACGGTGCAGTTCGTTGGCAAACGGCACCTCGATCAGTGCGGTCCAGGTCACGTCGTTGCTCCGGGGAAGGTGAGGTCAGCGGTGTAGGGGACCGGCCCATCGCTCGTGAGCGTGATCTCAAGGGTGACATACCCTTCCTGCTCGCCTCCGATGTTGCGGCTGGTCATCAGGAAGGGTCCCTGCCAATAGCCCGTGTTGAGCAGGCCGATCCGCCAGCGGTGCGAGGCCGCGGATTTGTAGATCGCCTCGAAATCGTCCAGACGCTCCTTCGCCAGCATCCCGGTGCCCGAGATGTCCTCGGCGAAGTAGTTTGCGGTCACCCGCCGCACGGGCAGCGCGGTGGGGTCGTCGCAATCGGCGATCGGGGTTTCCGTGTTGTTGAGCGTGCCGTTCAGGGCTCGCGAGTTGATGCCGCAGGCGAAGAGCCAAACATTCGGGACATTGGGATCTTCGAAGTACAGCAGCAGCTCCCTCGCACCGACGAGTTCGGGCTGGGCCATGGCGTGGGCTCCATCGTGGGAATGGCGCGCATCACTGCGGGCCGGTCAGCCTTGCCCAAGGGCCGGGTCGGGCTGGCCGTTAGAGATCGGCCGTGGTGTCAGCGCGGTAGTCGGTCACGAGGTGCCGGGTCGTGCCGTCCGGATCGCGCAATACCTGAGTGCTCTGATGCTCGATGAGCTGAAGGGCATAGGGCCCTGGCAGCGGGAACCGCTTGGCATGGAGGCTGGCATACACCGCAGCCCCGAGGGCTCGCATGGTGTCGCCAGCATGGCCATCTCGGCCCCAGCCGTGGAGGGTGAAGAAGATGCTGGCCCCCGTGACGCAATGCGCCTCGAAGGGTTGGATCAGGGTCTCGCCGATCTGGAGCCAGGGGAAGTCGACTCCCATGTCCGGTCGGTCGAAAACGCGGGTGCCGACGATGGCGCTCACGGCCGGCTCTGCGAGCAGCCGTGTGCGGACTGCCGCTAGAAGTTCGTTGGAGCAGTCAGGGCTCATTGTCCGGCCTTCGCAATCGCCTTGATGGCCCGGCGAGACGCGAGTGAAATCTTCGACTTGATCTGCTTTTTCTTGATGCGGTAGGCCGGGAAGAAGAAGGGTCGGGGCGGCATCTTGCGGGTCCCGAACTCAACCCATTTCGCCCAATAGGCTTCGCCGCTTGGGGTCCGGCCCGCATAGGCTTTGGCCGCGAGCTGGAGAGCGCCCTTGGCCCCGAGGTTTGCCGCCCGAAACTTCTTCAGCCCCTCCAGCCCCTCCTGCCCAGGAGTGACCCAGCCCCAGCCGATGCTCCGCTCCAGCTCGCCCGTCCGCCACACCCGATGCGCGAGCCGGCGCTGGTAGTCGTTGAGATCCTCCATGCCCTCCGCGATCGCTTTGGACATGGCTTCGCGGACAGCCTCGGGCATCTCCCGGAGCTTCTGATCGAGCCGGGCTTGGCCACTGACCTTGAAGTTGCCCATCGCCTAGCCCGGCTTCCCCGTGAGCAGCAACAGCTCAATCATCCGGCGCATCTGGTCCGGCTCGGAGACCGAGACGATGGCGAAGTCCGGCCCGTCTTTGCCGGCGCGGAACGCCGACGTGATCAGCTCGGTTTCGCTGTCCCACCGAATGCGGACGACGGAAGGCACCTGGGCCTCAAGGCGCCCGGCCTGGAGCTGCTCCTTGCCTCGCATCCCGGCCATTTCGGCCCAGCGCGAGACGAACGGGGTCCAGCCAAGCTCCACGTTGCCGGTGGGGCTCTCGTTTTCGACCGGGCTGTAGAAGGTCAGGCGGGTCCGGAGCCGCCGAGCCCGCATCGGCTGCTTGCTCATGCGAGCGCCGGGTCCCGGTCGCGATGAACGATATCGATCACGGCCTGTGACAGCGGGTTGTCCTCGCCGTCATAGAGCGCCCGGATGACGAGCAGGATCGCCGTCTGGATATGCTCTGGCACGGTGTCGATGGTCCAGCCACGGTCGAGGGCGCTGCCGACCGGCTGGGGCTTGAGATAGCCCAGCACAATCCGCGTGCCCTCTCTCATGAGCCGTTCAACGTCGGGCTGATCATCGACCGCGTCGATGCGGAGCCGATCGCGGACCATCTCAAGCGTGACGAGCGGGGCGGTGGCCATCAGAACTTGCTCCCATCCGGAGCGATCTGGGTCAGGTCACGGCCCTGCGGCCCCTGCGGACCGCGCTCGCCGCGCTCGCCATCCCTGCCGTCCCGGCCGTCACGACCGCGCTTGACGGTCAGCGTCCAGGCCGCCTTGGCCTCGCCCGGCCGTTCGGTGGTCTCCAGGTTGCAGTGCCACCAGGAGCCGCCGAGCGTGACGATATCGCCGGGGAGATAGGTGACACCCTCCTTGAACGTGCCCTGCCAGATCGTGGTCTGCGTCTGGATTTCGTTGGTCAGAACCTCGTCGCCACCACCGACCGTGACGACGAGCGTCCGGCCACCGTCCGGCGTCGAGAAGTCCAGATCCGTGATGCTGTAGCCGTCGCGGCCGGGGTCCCCCTTCTCGCCGCGCTCGCCTCGGCTCCCGACCGGGCCGACCTCGCCCTGGGGGCCGGGCAAGCCGCGCTCGCCCTGCGGTCCCTGCACGCCATCGCGCCCGTCGCGGCCAGGGGCGCCGTCCAGGCCCTTCTCGCCCTGGGGCCCAGCCGAGCCAGCCGGACCAGCAGGACCGGCCTCTCCAGGCGCGCCAGGGGCGCCGTCCATACCGTCCAAGCCGTCGCGGCCAGCCTCGCCCTGCGGCCCTTGCTCGCCGGGCGCGCCGTCCTGGCCGTCGACACCGTCGCGGCCAGCCGGTCCCTCCGGGCCCTGCGGCCCTTCCGAGCCTTGCTCGCCGGGGTCGCCCTTCGGGCCGGGAGCGCCGGCCAGGCCGGGTTCCCCTTGCGGCCCCTGGGGGCCAGCAGGGCCGGGGTCGCCACGTTCGCCCTTGGCACCGGGCGCCCCTGGGGCGCCATCGGCCCCAGCGGGCCCCGCTGGGCCGGGAATAGGCGCCCTGGCCTCCAGGGTGGCCACCCGCTCGGACATTTCGCCGAGCCGCTCGACTAGACCATTGATGACGACGTTGGCCTGTTTCAGCTCGGCCTCGACCGCGCACAGCATCGCCGTGCAAACTTCGATGTCCTGCCGGTTGGTGGTGGCCAGCCCGCGGACCGGCTCGACGAGCGTCTCCAGGCGGCGCTCGGCCCCGTTGACCAGGGCCCGCGCCACGACATCGACATCAAACATGAGCAGCCTCCCATGCGCGCTCGATCCGCGCGACCAAGGCCGCGGTTACGTCGGTCGGCTCCTCCTCCTCGGAATCGGCCTCGGGCGGCGCGAGCTGGGGCGCCGGTTGTGGCGCCGGCTTCGCAAAAGGGTCGCCGCGGTCGCGCTCGTCCAGGGCTGCGAGCGAGTAGTTCTGCTGCTGCAAATAGGGAGTGGCGCCACCCTTGACCGGCGGGAGGTTGAGCCGAAGCCGGCTCTCGTTCGGCGCCTTGATGCCAGCGCCCACGGCCTCGGCCTCGGCCTTGATCATCGTGGCCGTGTCCATCCGGAGCAGATCGTCGATCGAGAAGCGGGTGCCGTAGGCTTTTGGAAGCGCGAGCCCTTCGTTGAGGCAGATCTCGATGCTCTCGATGTGGATCTGGAGGCACTGCGAGTAATACTGCTGCGAGAGCGCCTCGATGTTGTTGTAGGTCGGGGTTGCGCCGATCCCGACCATGTAGGCAGGGACCCCGAACGCCGCGCAGACCACCTCGGCCGTCCACCGGAGCTGCTCGATGAGCTGCGAGTCCACGGCAGAGAGCGCCATGGCCTCATACTTGAGGCCATCACCGAGCACCGCGATCTTGCCGACATTGGTGCCGCTGTAGTTGGCGTCCCAATGCGCCTTCAGCCGAGTAGCGGTCTCATCACTGATCGCGCCAGGAGCAGTCAGGATGCCGCCCGGCTGCGACCCATTGCCGAAGAACGCCGCCGAGTTGTTCTGGATCTTGAGCCCTTGCATGGCGGCGAGGCCGCAAGCGAAGATCGGCGAGGTCCCGCAGAGGGGGTGGTAGAGCGTGTTCCACCGGTCGTGAATGATCTCGCGGGCCGGTACGACGACGCTGTTCTCGATCCCGTTGAGCGTGTCGACCGCGAGCTGATAGTAGACCGAGCCGTCCTCGGCGATGAGCGGCTGGCACCGCCACGGGTCGAGCACGTACATCGCCACCACGACGCCGCGCTGATCGCGCTCCTTGAGGACGTAGGCGTTGCCGTTGACGAGCTTCGAGATCACCCACGACTGGAAAAACTGGATGCGCGTCTGGTACGGGTTCGGCTTGGCCAGGACCGGCGAGAAGGCCGGGCTGTCGGTCTCGGTCCAGATGCCATTGGCCCAATTGACCAGCATCAACTCCATCTTGGCGATGTCGGAGCTGATCAAGCTGATGCAGCGGTAAACGGCGAAATAGGCCAGCACCTCGTCGGTGGACCATTCGACGTTCTGCTGCCACGCTCCCGCATAGGGCTCGCGGACGAACGGCCACCACCCGCCGCGATTGGATGGGCCGCGCAGATTGGCCGGCACCGCCTTGGCCTCGTCCGCGGTCCTGGAGATGGTGAGGCCGAAGATCCGCATGGGCTAGTCCGATGCCGCGATCACGCCGAGCCGGAAGCCGGGCGGAAGGACGATCAGTTCGTGGTCGGGGAAGGACCGCTTATGCTCATGCATGATGTGGACCTGCTCGTTCTCTGTGAGCACGCGGTCCGTCATGAGGACGAGCTTGTCGCCGCGGCGCAGCCGGAGCCGCTGGAGATCGCCCTCCAGGACACGGACGTTGAGGACCAGCTCCGGCCGCTCCTCGGCCGCCGGGGTGCTGGGCCAAAGGTCGCTGTAGGGCTCAGTCATCGGCCCGGAGGTCCCGGCGCTGATACCGTTGCGGCTTGCGCTTGAGCTTCGGCCTGGCCGGCGAGTCCTCCGCGGTGACGGCCGCCACCTCGTAGCCGCGCTCCGAATTATTCGGAACGGCGTCCCTGGCACAGCGGGCCCGCTTCAGAAGGTCGGCCTCGATGTCGGTCGGCACCGTGAACGGCACGCCGGGGCGAAGCGCCCGATGGCGATAACGCATGGGCCTGAGAGAGATCAGTTCTGGCACGGCGACCTCTACTTGTGGCGGAACCAGCTCGGGCCTTCGTTGCAGAAGCTCTTGAAGACCGTATTCACCTCGCGGCCATGCTTGAGCCGGGCGGCGAAGAAGGTTCGAGCAGTGTAGTTGAAGACGCCCATATCGGTCGTGCCTGGGCCCGGCAGCTTCTTGATCGCGGCATCGGTCAGGGCGTCGAAGTAGACCGAGATCAACCGCTGCAAAAACTGCACCACGAGCTGGCGCCGGCCCCCGAGGAGGCCCGCGTTGAGCAGCGGCAGATGGCCATATCGGCGGAAGAATTCGAGCAAGAAGATCGCCCGGTGCTGCTGGAGCATCCATGGGCATGCGAGCCGGGAGGGCTCATCGCCGATGTACAGGTGCTCGCCCATCTCGATGAACGGGTCGTTCAGCAACTCCACGTCCGTCGCATCGACACAGAAGACGCGATCGATTTCCGGATGCGCCCGAAGATACTGGAGGTACGAGATCCACCGCTGAAAGTAGGGCTGAATGGCGGTCTCGACCCGCACGTGCTTGAGCGTCGGCGTGTCCGGCGCATCCAGGCAGTCGTGCAAGATCACGAGCTGCTGCCCGTGCATGCTGTTGATCAGCGGCAGGAGGTCATCGTAGTTCGTGGGCATCCGGGCGTCGCCGCGCTGCGGGTCCGGCTGTCCGGTGAAATAGCAGGACAGGACCACGTCCTCGGTTGCCCGGAAGGGCACGAACTCGGTCGCGTCCCGGAGCCCCTGGTGGAGGCCGCGATTGCGGGCGATCCACTTCTGGCGCTCCTCGCCGTAGACCGTCGACTTCACCTCCAGGAATTCGTCGCCACTATGGATCAGCCGGTCGCTGCCGGTGACATCGGCATATCGGAAGGTGGTCAGGCCGAGATTGTAGATCCGCTCCGAGAGGTTCGGGTGTTCCCAGCCCCAGCGCCCGAACGCCGGGTTCATACCGCCGGCCCGTTCCAGGCAGAGCCGATTGAGATAGAGCATGCAGCCGCGAGCGTGGCTGTATGCCGTGATCTTGCTGTCGCCGTAGAGGATGGTCGTGTCCCGAAGCGTCGGACGATCACGGAAATCGGCAAAGATGTACATCAGGTGCGGCTCGTCGCTCTCGACGTAGGGCCGCCACCAATCCGGGCAGAGCGGATAGGTGTCGTCATCGAACAGGAAGAACTCGTCGCACCCGGCTTCGTCCAGCAGCTCCAAGCACTTGTTCTTCGCACGAGCGATGCCGGCGTTGACCGTGAACCGGAAGGTTGCTTCCGGTGCCGGCTCGGCGCTGGCGTCGTCCACGATGACAAGCACCGAACCCGGCGGTGCGAAGCGGCGGATCTGCGCAAGCGAGTGGAGGAATGTCTCGCGCCGGTTGTGCGTGGTGACGCCGATGCCGATCTTCATCGACCGACCCCTGCAAGATGGGCCGTGGAGGCAAACGGGTTCCGCGCGCCCCAGCGGTAGAGATGAAAGAGGTAGATCCCGAGAGCGACGCCGAGCCGGCCACCGCCGGCCCGCACCGCCTCGCAGAACGTCTTGTCGAAGTGGATCGAGCGTTCCTCGAACGGGTGCTCGACCCAGACCCGCTTCGGGAAGATCAGGCACATGCCGGCCAGGACGCCGCGGGTCAGCGGTTGAACCGCGGTGCCGTGTTCCTTCCACCGGGCAAGGGCGATATCGCGGTGCCGCCCGATGTCCGGATCGGTCGACATGACGCCGCCGTGGAGCTGGTGGGGCGACCGGAGCCGATTGGTCATGCAGCCGAGCACCGCAAAAGTCTCGCCGTGCTCGGCTACCACCCGCTCAACTTGGTCGCCCCAATCTGACGTGAGCCAGATCGTGTCGCCGTCACGAAGGCAGACCCAGGCGTCCTCGGGCAGGCGCTCGACGAACAGGTTCAACCCGCCGCCGATGTCGCCCGAGAGCCAGGGTGTCGCGTGCCAGATCACCCCGATTAGGTGGTCGGCGCGTAGTTGGCGCCGGTCACGAGCGCGACGGCCTGGGCCCGGCGCTTCTGCCAGTTGATGAAGCGCTCGGCCTTGATGCCGATGGAGTTGGTCTGCCAGAGCGAGACCAGCGACGTGGCAGTCGGCGGCGCCGAGCTGTTGGTCGGGTTGTCCAGCATCTCCAGGGACGCCTCGCGGGAGGCGTCGATCACGACCTGACCGTCGTCCGCGAGGTAGACCTGGTCGGCCGCCACGAGGATGATCGTACCAGCCGGCACGTACTGCGACGTGATGACGGGCACGCCCTCCAGCGAGCCGCCGCGCGGCCCGATGTTGGGATATTCGGTCTGACCGAGCGGGGTCTTCACGCGAGCGATCTGCTGCGCGAGGATCTCGCTCATGATGAAGACCGCGTTGGCCGTCGACAGGTTCGCGGTGATGAACGCCGTGTACAGCGCGTCCAGATCGGCCGAAACGTCGTCGGTCGAGACGATCGGGGCGACGCCGTTGGTGATGGACGCCGGGGACACGTTCGCGACCGCGGCCTTGGCCGGGTCGATGAAGTCGGTGTCCATGCGGGCCCGCACCGCCTCGGCCAGGGCGTTGCGGACGAGGGTGTCCGCGCTCGGGTTGCTGAAGCGGACCAGCTCCTCGGTCAGGACCGCGATGCTCGCGATCTTGGCCCAGCGCAGTTCGATCTGCGAGAAATCGAACTTGGTCAGGGGCTTCGGCTTGCCTTCGCCGACCCAGTAGGCATTGCCGCCGCTGGTCTGTGCCGGGATCTTGATGTTGAACGGCACGTTGAACAGGTTCGGGATGCCATTGGCGCCGAACTTGCCGAGGATGGTGGTCGGCCGCAGGAACTCGATGAAGTCCCCGGCGAAGGTCTGGTAATCCACCAGCGGGCCGGCCCAGGTCGGGTCGGTCGTGGTGCCCGCGGCCACCGCGGCCTTGAGCACATTGTGGATGCGGCCGTTTTCGGGATACTGCGACTTCGCGATCTCGAACGCGATCTGCGGGTTGCCCTTCGCCGCGGCGAGCGCCTTGACGTAGCGGGCGAACTCGATGCCGGGCGGCAGCTTGGTCTCGCGGACGATGGCGATCGGGCTCTGGCCCCGGTCGGCCAGGCCGCGCTCAGTGGCAACCGTGGTGACCGGACGGGCGGTGACGGCCTGGAGGGCCTCCTGCTCGCGCAGCCGGCCGAGATGGGAGTCGATCTCCTTCACCTCGTCCCGCAGGCCGTCATACTCATCGGCCTGCTCGGTATCGAGGGTGACATCGTTCTCGCCAGCCTCGTTCATGATGTCGCCCATCCGCGCGGCCTTTGCGGCGCGGGTGTTCTCAAATGCAGCGATCTGCTCTGCGATGGTCCTCGGCATAGCCTTGGCCCCTTTCTTCGCATTGTGTTTCAGGGAGCCCGAGGCGCCGGGCAGCTTGGGACGATCGGCCCTGCGCTCCGACTGGCCGGTCGCGGCCCGGAGTTCGGCGTCGATCGATCGAATGGCGGTGATGGTGGCGTCCGCATTGGCGGGAATGGTTACGAGCGACAGCTCCAGCCATTCCCAAGTGCGGAAGCGGATGCCGCCGCCTTCGAGGAACTCGCGATCGATGGCCCGGAAGCCGATCGACACAGCACGGACGAGGCCGGCCTTGACCGACTGCCATGCTTCGTCGACACGATCGCGGAGAGTGCCGGCATCGGAGATCTTCGCGATGACGGCTCGGAACGGGATGCCTTCCTTGGTCGGCTTGGCGAACTCGACGTGGCCGACCGGCATCGTGGCGTTGTGCTGCCAAAGCAGAGGCATCGGCAGCGCGAACTTGGCGCCCATGGGCTCGACGACATCGCCGATACGGTCCGGCCGCGGGGTCGAGGCGATGCCCTCGATCACCCGGTCCTCGTCGTTGACGCTGCGGACGTGCAGGACGCTGTAGGCCCGATCAAGCATGGGCAGCTCCAGAAGCAAAAAGGGCACAAGACTGCGCCCTTGTAGGTCTCAAATGTGTGCCCTAAGATCGGCCTCGGCGCGGCGGCCCGAGCCCCCACCTCGCAGGCTTCGGCCCAAGACGAAGCCGGTCGTCGCGCCGCCTAGCTCCCCAGGAAGAGCATCTGATAGGTCGGCTGCACGACCCGCTGGAGGTCGCGGGCCTTGAGCCCAACAGCCATGGCCGTCGCGACCGCACCGTCGATGCGGAACCGGGTTGCCGACTTGTCGAGCTTACGGTTGCCGGCCGGGTCGCTCACGGCCTGCGCATTGGCGATGCAGAAGTTGAGCACCGGGTTGCCGTTGTGAGCGAACCTGCGCTGCAGGATCGAGATCTCCAGAGCGTCGATCGCCGGGCTCATATCCCGGAAGCCCTGGCCCCAGGAGACGAGCCGCAGGCCGCCGGGGATGGGCTTGTCGTCGTCCGCGTAGGCGCGCAGGCCAATGCGGTCGAACTCCCGCATCAAGTCCTTGATCCGCCAGCGATCATAAGCCAGGCCGACAATGTCGTAGTCGGTGGACAGCTCCGCGATCTGCTCGGCGATGTAGCCGTAGTCGATGGCCTTGCCCGGTGGGGCTCTGAGCCAGCCCTGCTCCTTCCACAGGGAATAGGGCGCCCGGTCCCGCAGCTCGTGCTCCTTGACCAACCCGCCCGGCTTCCAGAACCACGACCCGATCCGGTCGCCGCCGTCCGCCGAGCAGGCGACGAGGGCCGTGAGATCGGTGGTCGCCGACAGGTCGAGCCCTAGATAGATCCGCTCGCCCGGCTGGAGGGTCTCGGCGACCTTGCACGCCTCCCATTCCGACCGCGGGATCAGCGGGCTCTGCGCATCGACCCGTTGGTTCAAATAGAGGTTGCGGAAGGACGCCTCGAACGAAGGCATGCGTGACGCCCGTTGCGCCATCGCCCGCATGTCCTCCAGGGAGCGGAAATCGTCCAGAGCCGGATTAGCGAGCGGCCAGACGGCTTCATCGAAGATGTCTTCGGCGTCGTCGGGGACCGCGTAGAGATGGCAGACGATCGTGGGGTCTTCGGCCCGAAGCCCGTCATCGATCAGTTGCGACAGGATGTGCTGCGGATCATTCGATTGCGTGCTGATGATGATGAAGAGCGGCTCCTCGCGGGCGCCCATGCCAGAGTCGAGAGCATCGTAGAGAGCCCGGTTCTTGCTCTGCGCCAGCTCGTCATAAACGACGACGCTCGGGTTCAAGCCCATCTTGGTCCCGGCCTCGGCCGAGATCGCCCGATAGACCGAGCCGTTCCGGCGGCAGATGATCGTCTTCGTGGACGGGATCACCTCAAGCCCGGCTCGAGAACGCAGTTCCGGGTCCGCCGCGATCATCTGCTGGCAGACCTTGAAGACCTGGGCGGCCTGCTCTCTTTCGTTCGCGGCCGAGTAGATTTCGCCGTTCGGGATCGCCTCGGGTCCGCACAGATGGACCAGCACGAGGGCCGCGATCAGCGCCGTCTTTCCGTTCTTCCGGGCGATGGAGAGGATCGCCCGCCGCACCACCCGGCGCCATCGCCGCCCCTTGAAGGTATGGGGCTCATAGATCGCCTGGATGAACTTCCTTTGGAACCGCCGCGTCCGAAGCGGTCCACCCTGGCCAACGCCGGACGGGACGATCAGGCATTCAATGAAGCGGCGGACCCTCTCTGCGCGTTCGGGGAACGCGCCGCGCTTCTTAGGCAAGCAGCCCGTCGAACTTCGACCCGTCCTCGATCGGACCAGCGGCGATACGGGATCGCGCCGCCGGACTCATGCCGAATTCGCAGGCGTACCGGACCATGTCGGCGGCGGCCTTGTGGGCGGTGCCGACGAGCGGGTTCTGGATGGCGTTGCCGTTGCTCGTCTTGATCATCAGACCACCGGTCAGGAGATCCCGCTTGGCCATCTCGGCAATGGCCTTCTCGGCCTGGACCCACCGACCATAGGCTTGGCAGTACGCGGCCAGGGCGGCCCTATCCAGGCCGGTCAGCAGCCCAAGGGCATGCAGTTCCGGCGTGATCCGCATCCATTCGATCGCAGCGGCCGTCGACAACACTTCCGGCGGGTCGGGGATCGCAGAGATCGGCTTCGGCTCGCGCTTGTTGATTGGCCTCTTGCCGGGGTTGCCCTGGATGAGCTTCAGCGCGGTCGGCTTGGCAGAGGATCGGAGCTTTGACATGCAAGGTCTCGAACAGGCGCCGCACGAGGTACGAGCGGGCGATGGAAACAACCGTGAAGATCGCGCCGATCGCCATGTTCTCGCCGAGGCTGGTGTGCAGCCCGAAGAGCGGGAACACGGCGATCTGCGTCGCAGTGGCGACGACGAACCCGATTGCCGTCGAGGTGCAGGCTTCGATCAGCGAGAGCCGGCGGCTCTGCATCGTTCGGTTTCTGCCCAATGGACGATGGCCAGGCCGCATTCCCGCAGGGCCGCGGCATTGGCCGCCATCACCGCTGCAAGGGCCAGGAGAGCCGCGTCCAGGCGCTCCAGCGCGACGGCGGCCGACTCTGGCGACAGGTCTGCGCGCAAGATCATCAGCAGCCCCCCCTAAGTCTTGGCACCGACCCGCGCGCCGATGCCGACATTGGCGCTGCAAAAGTCACCCTCGGTGAGCCAACCGAGAGAGCCGTTGACGTTGACGACGATCGTTTGACCTTCAGCGGGCTCGCTCAACAGATCCACGAACGATTCCGCGGCGGCTTGGGCCGCGGCGCGGTCCGTGGCGTGGACCGGCTGATCGCTGGCAACACGCTCCAGTTCCGCGGCGATCTTCTCCTTGGCTTCGGCTTTGGTGTCGGCCGTCACGCTGAAGGAATAGCTCATAGGATCGTCCTTCCGCTGTCACTGGACCGTCTTGGCCAGCTCGGGGTGCGTCGGGGCCTGGAGGCGCCGGGCCTGGACGGCCTCGTAGGTCTCGCCGGTCCCGTCCAGGCGGGCCTCCTCGCCCGTGAATTCCTGCCAGCGGCGAATGATCACGTCGCAATAGACCGGGTTCAGCTCGCAGCCGTAGCCGGCGCGGCCCATCATCTCGGCCGCGATCAGCGTCGTGCCCGACCCGAGGAAGGGATCGTAAACGGCCTGGCCGGCGGAGGAGTTGTTCTCGATCGGCTTGCGCATGCACTCGACCGGCTTCTGCGTGCCGTGATCCCAGGTCTTCTCCTTGCCCTTGCCCGCACCCATCGGGTTGTTGTTCTTGATCTCCCAAACGGTGGTCTGCTTCCGATCCCCGTTGTAGTGCCCGGTCTTGCCCTTGCGGACCGCATACCAGCAGGGCTCATGCATCCAGTGGTAGTCGCCCCGCGACACCACGAAGTGCTGCTTGACCCAGATG
>Ga0136846_1221223_pt1 | contig 69142 bp, 65 predicted proteins | sample HopSoiMetagenom2_FD_96841 | JGI IMG/M metagenome (GOLD analysis project Ga0136846, IMG submission 96841) | Grasslands soil microbial communities from Hopland, California, USA - 2 Assembly 2016 (version 4) | ecosystem: Environmental > Terrestrial > Soil > Grasslands | place: USA: Hopland... | reverse complement strand
CAACGACGAAATGTCCCCACCAGGGCGGGTCGAGCCCCCAACCTGCCGTCCAGACCCGCCCCTACCCTAAGCGTCGAGGCCAAAGTTAGCGCCTATGCCCCCGGCCCCTCTCCCAGGGGGAGAGGGGAACCCGGTTGGAGCGACCTTGCTGGTCTCCTTCTTCTCCCGGGGAGGGGGGTTGGGAGGGGGCGGGAGAAGAGGGCCGGGGTGATGAGGGTCTTGGCAAGGGGCCCCGCCTCCCCTACCTCTTCCCCTTCACCGTCACCTTGAGCACTCGCGGCGGCCCCTCCACCAGCTCCCAGTTGCAGCCCAGCGCCTGACAGACCTTGTCCAGCGCCTGACCACACGGCGTGTTCTCGAGATCGAGGCTCACTTTGCCGGTGATCGCCGGGTCCACCTCCGGCGCGGCACTGAGGATTTCGCCGAACGTCTTCAGGACGTCCCGGCCATCCGCGTTGGTGACCCGCAGATCGATGGGCTCCTCGACGATCGGCCGCGTGGCGGCAGGGGTCTTGCCGGCCGGCGCGGGCCATACCCGCAGCTTTGGGGGATTCCCCGGCTGCAGGTCCCAGCGGCAACCGATGCTCTCGCAGACCGCGTCGAGAAGGGTGCGGACGCGCACGTTGCGCAGCTCGATCGTCACCTTGCCTTTCAGCGCCGGGGCCACCTCCGCCTCGGCGCTCAGCAGCTTGGCGAAGCTGCGGAAGGTGTCGTCCGGCGCCGCCTCGCGCAACGCGATGTTGACCTTCGCGTCCAGGGGATTTTCCGCGGCGCGGGCGCCGGCCGCGGAGAGACAGGCCAGGGCGAACGCCACCGCCAGCCACCTCTTCCTGCTGATGCTTCCAATCATTGGCCACCTCCGTAGATGACGATCAGGGTTCCTGTCGGGGACGAGGGCTCCGGGCCGGAGCTCACGATGGAGACCGGCCCGTCCTTCGGCCGCATCACCAGCACCTCCCCCACGGTTTCGATCGACGCCGCCGCCGGGCGCCGGGTTGGCAGAGGCCGCACCAGCAGCACCGCCGCCACCAGCAGCGCGGCGATGAGCGACGCTGCCGGCAGCAGCCGCAGCACGGGGGCCGGCCGCGGCGCGGCGAGAGCCCTCCGCACCACGCGCTCGACGGCCTCAGGCGTGGGATCCAGCGCTTGGCGCAGCCGCGTCTCGTGAGGTCCGTCCAGCGGTTCCATCGCGTTCCTCCAGAATCCGTAACAGCCGTTGCCGTGCCCGGTGCACGCGCATCTTCAGGGCCGAGACCGAGATGCCCAGGACCCGCGCGCCTTCGCTCGGGCCCAGCTCCCCCACTCCCACCAGCAGCAGCGCCTCGCGGTCTCTCCCGGAAAGCTGGCGCAACGCCGCCAGCGTGCGGCCGAGATCGGTGCGGGCCACGGCCCGCTCCTCGGGGCCGGGCAGCGGGCTGTGGCCTTCGAGCAGGACGTTGAGAGGCGCCATCAGGCGCCGCTGGAAGGTCAGCCGGAAGGCCCGCCGCCGCGCAATGGCGAAGACGAAGGCCGCCGGACACTCCGGGGGTCCGTGCCGGCGCCAGCGCTGGACGAGGGCCGCCAGGGCATCCTGGGCGACCTCCTCCGCCAGAGCAGGGTCGCCGGTCCGTCCGAGGGAGTAGCGGAGGAGTTGGGGGGCCAGCTCCCGCACCACGGTTTCGAGCTCCATGTCCCTGATGTACCCGCGGGGCGGAAAGGGTCACACCCCCGTCACGAGGTTCTGTAAACCCCTTGAAAGTCAGCGTTTTTGTGGTACCCTCAGGGCGCCGGGATGGCGTATACCATGAAATCCGCGCCTTTGGCGCATGGGGCCCAACAACGACGTATGGAGTTTCCACAGACGCCCATGCATAGCTCTCGCGTATCCCGAATCCGCCTGCGCCGCCGCGTCGCGGCCCTCTGTCTGCTCGCCCTGCCCGCCACGCTCACCGAGGCCCAGAGCCTCCTCGGCTCGCGGGAATCGCTGCTGCGCCAGAACGAGCAGGCGCAGGCGCACGGCTTCTCCTACCTGCGGACCTCGACCGACGTGCGCGATTATGCCAAGCGCGGCGTGCTGGTGCGCCTGCGCGGCAACGCGGACTACGACGTCGAGTCCGACGAGGTCTCTTTCCCCTACGCCCGTCCCGAGGTCAAGCTGTTCATCGAGCGGCTCTCGGACCAGTATCGCAGCGCCTGCGGCGAGAAACTGGTGGTGACGAGCCTCACCCGGCCCATCACGCGCCAGCCCCACAACGCCTCGGTCATCTCCGTCCACCCCACCGGCATGGCGGCCGACCTGCGCCGCAGCAACGTCACGGCGTGCCGGAGCTGGCTGGAGGCCACGCTGCTGGACCTCGAGGGCAAGGGCGTGCTGGAGGCCACCAAGGAGCAGTACCCGCCGCACTACCACGTGGCGCTCTTCCCCAACCCCTACCTGCGCTCGATCGGCTCCGGCGAGCTGCCGCGCGTCGAGGTCGCCGACGTCGACGTCTCCGACGATCCCGCACCCGCCCGGGCGGCTCATGTACGGCATGCCGTCTCCCGGCGATCCCGCCACCACCGCTCGCATACGGCGCTCGCCAAGCGCAGCGGTCATGGCAAGCATGTCAGACACGCCACGACCGGCAAGAAATACCGCGTCGGCCACGGCGACAGCCTGTGGAAGATCGCCCACCGCAGCGGCGTCAGCGTCGCGCGCATCAAGCAGGCCAACCGCGTCGGGTCCCGCCATCTGAAGCCGGGACAGGTGCTGTCGATCCCCAGCCGCTAAGAGCGGTGTCTGGAAAGTCCTCAGGCAGCCAGGCGGCGCACCAACAGCCGGGTCATTAGCGATTTCGGATCATGGCCTCTCTGCTTTCGATCAGAACCTCGTAGTCCTTGCTCAGCCGGCGAAGCGGTCCAAGCACTGCGTGCTACGATTTGAGCGGGATGTGGCGCCTCTATCTGGAGACCTCAGTAGTTAGCTACCTGACCGCGCCTTTGCCGATGCACTCCATATAGCCACGGCGTCCGTTCACTCGCTGGAGTACCTTCTGACCTGGAACTGCTCGCACATCGCCAACGCGGAATTGCTTCCCCGCGTCACCGGTTTGGTAGAGGAGGCAGGTTTCAAGATGCCGTTCGTCTGCACTCCAGAGGAACTGCTAGGAGAACGCCAAGATGGATGACCCGATCATAGAAGAGCTGCACCGCCACCGAGAAGATCTCCTTCGCGAGCACGGAAACGACCCGGAAGCGCTGGTTCGCTACCTGCAAGAGAAGGAGCGAACATCCGGCCGGCGGGTGCAGTCGCCGCCGGAGAAGGATCCGGTGGTGCGGGTTCGTTTCGCTCGTCGCTGAAACCTCAGGAAGAAGGAGTAAGTAGGCCGGCGGGACGCCAGCGCTCCCAGGAGGCGCTTTACCTCGGTGAGGCGTTCGCTGGCAGCGGCCGCGATCTTCCAAACACCCGCTAAGACCGCGCCACCCGGTAGGCGTGAATCCTCTGCTGCAGGCCTTTGAGCTGGAATTCGCCGAGCGGTTCGGTGCGGATGGCGCCATTCAGGAGCCGCTGGGTCTCGGGCCCTAAGACCACGTCGCCCGGCTGGGCGGCGAAGGCCTCCAGGCGGGCCGCCACGTTGACCGTATTGCCCAGCACGGTGTAGTCGACGCGGCGGGCGCTGCCGATGTCGCCCACCACCACCGGTCCGCTGTTGACGGCGACGCGGGCCTTGAAGCCGGGGAGCCCCTCGGCGGTCCGGCCAGCGTTCCAGAGGTCGAGCCCCTCCTGGATCTCGATGGCGGCGCGCACCGCCCGCAGGGCATGGTCCGGCTGCGCCACCGGAGCGCCAAAGAAGGCCATCACACAATCGCCGATGAACTTGTCGAGGGTGCCGCCGGCACGGAAAATGGCCTCCACGGAGAGGTCGAGGAACGCGTCGAGGGATTCGGCCACGGCCTCCGGCGGCGCGTTCTCGGCGAAGGCGGTAAAGCCCACCAGATCGGCGAAGAGCACCGTGGCATGGGCGCTCTGGAGGCGCTGCATCCCCTCGTCGCCGCGCCGCAAGACCTCCTCGATGACCCCGGGCGAGTGGTAGCGCTCGAGGCGCGTGCGCACCAGCTTCTCGAACTCCGCCTTCTTCGCGTAGCGGATGCGCTCCACCGCCACCGCGACGTAATTGGCGAGCGTGGTGAGCACGTCGAGGTCCCGCTCGCCGAAGGCCCCCACCTGGATAGGGGAGTCCACCTGGATCACGCCCATGATCTGGTCGCCCGACCAGAGGGGGGCGCACATCGCGGAGCGGATCTGATGCAGGCGGATCGACTCGCCGCCCGACAGCCGCTGGTCCGACTGGGCGTCGAAGGTGACGAGGGCCACCCGCTCGTGCATCACCGTCCGCAGCATGGTACGCGAGACGGGCACCTCGCCGGAGGGGCGGAACTGCACCCGGTCCTTGACCCGGGCCAGCTCGCAGACGAGTTCGCCAGCCCCCCCCGGATCGCCCCCGGGATCGCTCGACAACAGGATGAAGCCGCGGTCCACCGGGAAGGCTTCGAACGCCAGGTCGAGCACCCGGGAGAGGACCTCGTCCACCGAGTCGGCGACCGTGAGCACCCGCGCCAGGCGGGTGAGGAAGCCGAACATGCGGTGGACGTAGGCCTGGTCGTCCGTCCCGGCGCCCGGCTTCGAGAGAGGGCCCGTCCCGCTGAGCCCCCCGCTGAGGCCATAATCCGCCGCGAAATCGGAGAGCGGCCGGATGATGGTGGCGTTGCCGAGCCCCAGGGGTCCGTCCTCTCCATCGTCGATGACCGGCTGCGGCCGCACGCTCTGCGGCTCCGCCTCGACCCGGACCTCGAAGGAGCCGATGCCCATCCGGTCCCCCGGACGCAGCGGCGCCTTCTCCACCGGCACGCCGTTGACCTCGACGCCGTTGGTGCTCTTGAGGTCGTGGACCGACCAGCCGTCCACCTCGCGCAGGATCTCGGCGTGGTAGCGGGAGACGGAGACGTCCGAGAGGACGACGTCGTTGTCGCTCCCGCGGCCGAGGCGGACCCTGCCGCCGGTCAGGGGGGTGGTCCGGTCCTCACCGTTGACGACGTAACGCAGACGCAGCATGGAGTGGGGAATGATAGCAGGCCCTCAGCTCTCCCGGCCCTCTTCGCACCGCAGAGAGCCGGGAGCGAGAGGCCTTCAGTCCACCGCCAACCGGGTGAACGGTGGACGGGTGAACTTCCCGTCCTGGTAGTAGCCGCTGTTGATGAGCAGGTCGAGCTGCGGCGGAGCGGCGAGCCCGCCGACGAGAAAGACGGGAGCGGAGTCTTTCGGAACGAACGCGCCATGGCGCACGCCGCGCGGGGCCAGGGAACAGTCGTAGCTCTCGGTCGTTAACCAGCGGTCGCCGAGCCAGACCTGGTCGCCGCCCCACCAGTTGACGACGCACTCGTCCGAGACCGGGTGGGTGTGAATGTCGGCCGTCATGCCGGGGGTCATGCAGGCGAAGTTGAAACCGGTGGCTCCCGTCCCGTAGCCGGCGAACAGGACGAGGAGCATGGACGCGCTGTTCTCGCCGCCTTGCACGAGCCCGGTCAGGGTGCCGCCGTAGAAGGCGTTGAACAGCGCTCCGCCGCGCCGGATGTCGTCGTTGTCGAGGTTCCAGGCGCGGACCTCCGGGTGGCTGTCGTGGAAGGCCATCTCGTTGTTCGGCGGGTACTGGACGCGCTGCGTGTTGATCTTGGCGTAATTGATCGCCTCGAAATTCATCACCTTGTTCACCGGGTCGTAGAAGCCGGAGGCCTCATAGAGATCGAACTGCGGCGGCGAGATCGCAGTCACCAGGACGAAGTCGTCCTGGCTCTCCGCCGTATTGCGCACCGCCCGCTCGGTCGTGGCGGGGAAATAGGCGACGTCTCCGGGCTCGAGGTCGAGCCACTGCCCACGGAGGAAGACCTGGCCCTTGCCCTTGAAACAGACCATCGCCTCCTCGGCCATGTCGTAGGCGTACTGATCGCTTTCTTCTCCCGGCTTGACCGTGAGCACGTGCACGGCCTCGGTCTGGAACCCATTGCCCGGCCAGGCGATCGGACGGGTGTCGATGCCGTGCGTGGTGATGGGGATGCCGTCCCCCAGGTTGCTGAGCGCGCCGTTCTGCTGGATCTGCGTGTGCGTGAGATAACGTTCCCGATAGCTCTCGAGCTCCATACGAATCTCCTTGGTTTTGACGTAGCGTTGACTGCTTGGTTTTCGCTTCGCCTCTCAATCCAGGAGGTCGACGCTGATATTCAACGTTGTCCCAGAGACCCGGTATGTGGCGACATTCTCGGTATTCGGATCGTAGACCACGTGCTCCCGAGCTTTCTTCGTTTTCCCCAACACCGCATCCACCTCGGGCCAGACCTCGATACCCGGGGGTAATCCCAACTCGCGCAGGTCCATGGTCTTCGACTGATTGACAGGATAGTTCCCGGTCCAGCTCGACGACAATTTACCTGTGCCCAATCTGACCCGGAACTTCATGACGAAGCCACCGTTGTTGTTGCAGGCGATCTTGCTGACCTGTTGCATGATGAATCCTCCCTTTGAGATTGATCGATCGGATTAATTCTGATCGATGTTGCAGTCAAAAGCAGGATTGATGCCAGCGCTCACGGCGAGGCGAGGAGCGCTCGCGGAACGGTTTTTCACTCACCGATCGGTGAGACTCTCTATCCGATCGGTTAGACCCGCAGGCCCAGGTTCGAGATCAGCCGGTGGAGGTAATTCGGATGCAGGCCGAGGAGGGCGCCGGCTTTGGTGACGTTGCCGCCGGCTTCGGCCAGGGCGGCGAGGATCAGCCGCTTCTTCGTCTCGTTCAGCGTCTCGTGATAGCGGGTGACGGCCGCTCCCGGGCCGGCGCCGGCTTCGAGCACCGCCTCGGGGAGGTCCTCGGGACGGATGAGGTCGTCCTCGCCCAGCACGAGCGCGCGCTCGACGGCGTTGGCCAGCTCGCGGACGTTGCCCGGCCAGTCGTAACGCAGCAGGCAGGCGCGGGCCTCGGGGGTGAAGCCGGCGACGGGCCGCCCGAGCCGCCGGCTGGTCTGGGCGGCGAAGTGGCTGGCGAGGAGCGGGACGTCCTCGCGCCGCTCGCGCAAAGGGGGCAGGTGCAGCGTGATGACGTTGAGCCGGTAGTAGAGGTCCTCACGGAAGGTGCCGGCGCGGGCCGCCCGCTCGAGGTCCCGGTTGGTGGCGGCGATCACCCGCACGTCCACCCGGATGGGCCGCGTGCTCCCCAGGCGCTCGATCTCCCGCTCCTGGAGGAAGCGGAGGAGCTTTGCCTGCAACGGCAGCGGGATCTCCCCGATCTCGTCCAGGAAAAGGGTGCCGGAATCGGCCACCTCGACCTTGCCGGTCCTGCGCGACACGGCGCCGGTGAAAGCCCCGCGCTCGTGGCCAAAGAGCTCGCTTTCGAGCAGGGTCTCGGAGAGCGTCGCGCAGTTGACGGCCACGAAGGGGCGCTCCGCCCGCGAGCTCGCCCGGTGGATGGCCTGCGCCGCCAGCTCCTTGCCGGTGCCGCTCTCGCCCAGCAGGAGCACGGTCGAGCCCGTGGCGGCCACCCGGTTGAGGAGACGGTAGATCTCGCGCATGCGCGGGCTCTCGCCCACCATGTCGTGGGCAAAGCCGGCCGCGAGCCGGCGGTTCTCCTCTTCCAGCCACTCGATGCCCCGGACGGTGGCGAGCGCCGCCGCGGCGATGCCGGCCACGGCGGTCACGAGCTGGAGGTGCCCCTCGTCGAAGCGGGTCCCGGGCTCGCGAGTGTCGAGATAGAGGAGGCCCAGCGGCCGGTCGAGATGACTGAGCGGCACGGCGAGCAACGACTGGATGAGATCGCCGCGCAGGCTCGCGGCCCCGGCGAGGTCCGGCTCGGCCAGCACGTCCGCGGCGAGCACGGAGAGCCGCTCGCCGAGCACCTTCCCGGCGAGGGTCCGGGAGACCGGAAAGGGGTCGGTGGCGCCGTGGCGGTCGAGCGCGAAGGCGTCCGCCAGCTCGGCCGTGCCGCGATCGGCGAGGAGGAGAGCGGCGCGCTCCGCGGGCACGGCCGCGAGCACCAGCTCGAGCAGCCGGCGGGCGAGGGACGGGGTGGACCGTAGCGATTGGAGGGCGGTGCCGACCTGCAGCAGGGTGTGGAGGTCGCGGGCGGTACGGCCGCCGCGGTCGGAGGCGAGCGCGGCGAGGACCTCCTGCGGCCGCGAGTAGAGGGCGTCCTCGGGCGAGAGGTGGATCGTCGTCTCCGCCGTGGGGGTCGCCCCTTCCAGGAGGACGGCAGGCCCGCTCCCGGGGGTGCCCTCCTCGCGGACCTGGAACAGGAACAGCGAGTCGCCCAGAGTCACGAGGTCCCCCTCCTCCAGGAAACGCTCCTGGACCGGCAGACCGTTGACGAAGCTCCCCCGCCGGCTGCCGAGGTCGCGCAGCCGGAAGCCTCCGGCCGCCGGCTCGAGGACGCAGTGCTGCCGCGAGACGCCGAGGTCCGGGAGCTGGAGGCGGTTCGCGGAGTGGCGGCCGATCGGCAGCGCCTCCCCGTCCAGCGGGAAGGTCTGGCCCGCGAGCGGGCCGCTCAGACAGACGAGCCTCGGGTTCAAAGGCGAAGGACTCCTATCGGATCGGCTAGAGTCTAACCAATCCGTTAGAGATTTGCCCACTCTCCGGCGCCCTCAGAAGGCGGAGCCATCTCGGCCATCTCCCTCTCAGGGAAGGAGTTCAGGGATCAGGAGAAGGCTGGGCGCCGTTTCCGGAGGGCCGGGCATCGGGTGTGCTCTTCTGGACAGCCGAGGATGCAAACCAATCTGAAAAGGAGGAGCGATATGGAAAGAATCGCGAGCATCGCCCGCGTCGGGGACAGTAATCAGATAACGATCAATCCGTCGGAAATCGAGCTGAGCGATGGGGATTGGGTACGGTGGATATTTCCAGATCTGCCGAGCGATCAGTTTGGATTCGTCTTCTTCCTTCCCCGGTTCGGTCCCTTCCACTCGCTCCGTTCCTTCAGCAACACACAGGTCCTGGGGAAGGGCAACGTTGGCTTGGCAGACTTGGCGGGCAACCGGTATGACTACACAGCCATGATTCTTCGAGCGGGAGAGAAAGATCCGATCGCGACCGGAGTGGGAACGATCACGAACAAGGCCACACGGGTGGATACGGCACCTGAGGTCTTCGTGACCTACGATCCGACTCCGGGCCTGAAGCTTTCGGAGGCCATCAAGGTCATCCCCGACCCGGTGAGCCTCAACCCGGGTGACACGGCGACCTGGTATTTCGTCAATCTGCCGGAGGGTGCTTTCGCGAACTTCCTGTTCGTACCCGACAGCCTGGCACCCAGCCTGAGAGTGGCGAACGGGCCGTTCATGGACTTCTATGCTTGCGACGGCAGCGGTCCCGTCACGGTGCGGGCGAGCGGCACGGGCTTCGCCGCGGCCCCTCTACCCGAGAACGAGGCCTGGCCCCGGAATTTCACCTACCATCTCGAGGTGCGGAACCCGGAAGGCGTTCTCATCGGGAGCCACGATCCGGTCATCGACAACCTCGGCGTACCGCCGACGAGCCCTTGAGCTGCGAGAGATCAGCGGGTGGGCTTCCGGCGCAGGAGGGCCTGGAGCTCCGGATCGTGGCGCAGGGTGCCGAAGGCGGCGAGGGTGAACCAGCGCGGCTGGATCCCCTTTTCCAGGGCGCTCTGGGCATTCACCAGGGCGGACGCCCGGTCGCCGGCGAGGGCGTAGACCAGCGAGGCGGCGTAGAGGATCTCGGGATCGTCGAAGCTCTGCCGCAAGGTGCGTTGCGCCTCCGCAACGGCCTCGCGGGTCCTGCCCAGGTGGGCCAGGCACTGGGCTTCGATCATACGGTCCGTGGGGGAGAGGCCGGCCGCGGTCGCCTCCAGCCGCTGCAGCACTTGACGATAGAGCGACCGGGCCTCGTCCTCACGGCCGAGCGCGAGCTGGGCATCGGCCAGGTTGAGGGTGACGGCGATATGGCCGGGAGCCAGCTCCAGGGCCTGCCGGTAGGCGGCCACGGCCTCCCCATGACGTCCGAGCAGGGAGCGGGCGAGGCCGAGGTTCGTGTAGTAGGGACGCTGGGGGTGGAGGCGGATCAGATCCAGGTAGAGACGCTCAGCGCGGGCAGGATCGCCCACCAGCAGCTCCAGATTGCCCAGCTTGTCCAGGCCCCAGACGTTGCTCGGGCTGCGCGCGAGCAGCTCTTCCAGGTGGCGTCTCGCATCCACGACACGGCCGGCCTTGATCTCCAGGTCCGCCAGCCAGAAGAGGTTGGACCACGAGGGATCGCGCCTGGCGGCGGCGGCCAGGTCGGCGATGGCGCGCGGCAGGTCTCCCTGGCTCTCGGCGACCTGGCCAGAAAGGACCAGGAGGTCCGAGTCTCCCGCGAGGAGCGGCTCGATCTGGACGAGAAGTCGGGCCGCCTCCTCCGGCTGGTGGGCCTCCAGAGCCATTTTGAGCGCGGCGACGAGGGGCCGGGGATCCGCCGGCGCTAGGGCCTGCGCGGCGCGCGCGGCGTCCCGGCCGCGTTCGAGGTACCGGGGATCGCGCGTCGAGCGGAAGAGGCTCCGGGCCATGCCGACCACCTGGAGGTGGGCCTCGAGGAACCGGGGTGACCCGCGGACGACGGCTTCGAGCCGCTCGAGCTCGGGCTGCGAGGGCGCGGACCCCGCGTCGATCCGCTGCTTGATCCGCAACAGCTCGGCGTAATCCTCGTCGCGGGCCGCCAGCTCAGGCGTGCCCGGCCGCAGGCGCCGGTCCGAGTAGGCCCGCCGCAGGTGGACGGCGACCGCGTCGGCCAGCAGGCGGAGGTCCCGGGGCTCGGTCGGCACGGTGAAAGTCTCCGCCCAGAGAACGCGCCCATCGCTCCCCTGAACGCGTCGCAGCGTCACCCTCCCGCCGAGCGTCCCCTGCCTTTCGAGCGTGGCGGCGAGCACCTCTTTCGCCGCGGCCGCCCGTGCCGCCGCAGCCAACGACATCGCGGTTCCAGCCTGCGCCGGATCGAGCGGGGCCACTCCCTCGAACGACGCGAGAGTCGAGAGGCTCGCCACGAGGACGCCCGAGGCGGCGAGTCCGAGCCCCTCGTCCCTGGCGGGAGCGACCTGAGGCTTGAGGACGGCGACCCGCAACGGCTCCGGCGGGCGCTGCCGGTCCACGAGGTAGACGAAGCCGAGCGCCAGCGCGGCCAGGGCTGCCACGGCCGCCGCCAGGTGCCGCCGCCGGTAGCGGGGAGACAGAGCGCTCGACTCGTTGGCCGGAGCCGCCGCGGTTGCCGCAGCCAATGAGGCACGGGTTGCCGCCTCGCTCCAACGTTCGCCGCGCGGGGGGACTCCCTTCCCGGCCGCGAGCGCCGGCGAGGCCGCGATCTCCTCGAGGCTTCGCGCCACCTCCACCGCGGTTTGCGGGCGCGCCGCGCGGTCCTTCTCCAGCAGGCGATCGACCAGCGCGGAGAGGTCGCGCGGCAGGTCCGGCCGCAGGGAGGCGACCGGCGGCGGGTGGTGCGCGATGACTCGCCGCAGAGTGTCCAGGGAGTTGCTGCCCCGGAAGGGTGACCGGCCGGTCAGCATCTCATACAGCAGGACGCCGAGAGAGAAGAGGTCCGAGCGGGCGTCCACGTCGCCGCCGCTCGCCTGCTCCGGGGACATCGAGGGATAGGTGCCGATCACCGCGCCGTGCGCCGTCAGGGGCTCGTCCCCCTCGTTCGCCAGGACCGGTTTGGCGAGGCCGAAGTCCAGGATCTTGGCGTGCCCGTCCGCGGTGACGATGACGTTCTCGGCTTTTAGGTCGCGGTGGACCAGGCCGGCGGCGTGCGCCGCGGCGAGCCCCTCCGCCACGTCGCGCGCCAGGCGGACGGCCAGCGCCGGTGCCGGAAGCCCCTCCGCCGTCAGCGCGGCGAGGATGCGGCCCTCGACGTACTCCATGACGATGGCGAGGCCCGCGGCGTCCTCGAAGAGCTCGTAGACGTGAACGACGGCCGGATGGCTCAGACGCGCCGCCACCCGGGCCTCGCGGCGGAGCCGCTCGCTCTGGCGGTCGACGCCCGAGCCCTGGCGCACGCGCTTGATGGCGACCCGCCGCCCCAGGCGCTCATCCCAGGCCAGGAAGACCTCGCCCATGCCGCCGTGCCCGAGGCTCCGCTCCACCCGGTACGAGCCGATGCTCCAGCCCTCCGGCGGCGACGACGGGCTGGCGCTCGCGAGGTCCTGGCTGGCCTGGCGCTCGGTTTGCTGCTTCGGTTCGGAATCCACGGAGAGCTACAGTGTACTCCGAAGCGGCTTGACGGTCAGGGCGCCAGGGCCGGCTCGAACAGCATCCCGGAGAAGCCGTCCGCCGCCTCGGGGGTGAACCGTCCCGTTTCGAACAGCCGGCGAAAGGCCGCCACCACCCGCGGACAGAGCTGGGTGCCCGCGCCGGCGAGGATCTCGGCGGCGGCCCGCTCGCCGGGCAGCCCGGCACGGTAGGGACGGCTGGTGGTCATGGCGTCGAAGGTGTCGGCGACGGCGATGATGCGGGCGCCGAGCGGGATTTCGGGGTCCCGCAGGCCGTCCGGATAGCCCTTGCCGTCCAGCCGCTCGTGGTGGTTGCGCACCCCGACCAGCACCTGCGGGTTGGCGAGCGGCGTCACGATCTCGGCGCCGAACACGGTGTGGCGCCTCATCACCTCCGCCTCGTCCGGGTCCAGAGGCGCGGGCTTGCCCAGGATGCGGTCCGGGATGCCGATTTTGCCGATGTCGTGCAGGGTGGCCGCGAGCCACAGATCGTGCAGCTCGTCGCGGCCGAGCCCCATCTCGTCGCCCAGCAGGATCGAGTAGCCGACCACGCGGCGGACGTGGCCGCGAGTGTAGGGGTCCTTCTTCTCCAGCGCCTCGGCGAGGGAGGTGACCATGCTCAGGAACTGCCGGCGCTGCGCCGCGTAGAGCCGCGCGTTCTGCAGCGCCGGGGCGAGGATGGCGGCGAACTGGCGCATGCGCCGGAGGTCCCCCTCCGTGAAGCGGTCGCGGTCCACCGGGTTCAGGAGCTGGACGACGCCGATGACGCTCCCCAGGGCAATGAGCGGCACGGCGAGGATGGCCCGGGTCTGGAAGGCGCCCGCAGGATCGCCGTGCCAGCGCGGGTCGGCGCCGACGTCGTTGACCACCTCGGCCTCGCCCGACAATGCGACGCTGCCCACGATCCCCTCGCCCAGCGGCAGGCGCATGCCGCGGATCGCTCCCGCCGCCCGCCCGCGGACGACGCGGAAGAAGAGGTCTCGCCGCTCCTCGTCCAGCTCCCAGATGGAGCTGGTCTCGGCCTGGCAGACGTGCTCGGCGTGCTCCAGGGCCAGCTCCAGCACGGTCGTCAGGTCGAGCGTGCCGGAGAGCTTGATGCCGACCTCGAACAGCATCTCGTACTCGGCGAGCTGGCGGGCCGGTTCGAGCAACGCCCCGGGTGCCGGGGCTCCAGATTCAGCAGATTCCGCCGCGATCATCTCCCCTCCCTTCGATTCACCGGCTGCCGGTTCGACCTCCACCCTCCGGCCACGGCAATAACGCGCCCGTGCCAGCAATTCCCTCAGGCGCTTAAGCCCTCCAGATCGCGGAGCAGCTCCGCCACCGAGCGGTAGCGCTGGTCCGGCTCCTTCTTCAGGCACTTCAGGATCGCCGCCTCGAGGGGCGGCGGGATCTCCGGCCAGCGGCTGCTGGGCGGCGCCGGCTCCTCCCGCAGGTGCTTGACCACGACCTCCATGACCGACGGCCCGTCGAACGGCAGCACGCCGGTGAAGATCTCGTAGAGCACGATGCCGCAGGAGTAGAGGTCGGTGCGGGCGTCGGCCTCCTGTCCCTGGAGCACCTCCGGGGCGAGGTACTGGGGGGTGCCCACGATGAAGCCGGCCTGGGTCTGAGCCGGGGTGAGCCGGTCGATGGGCCGGGCAATGCCGAAGTCCATGAGCTTGGCGTTGCCGGTGGGCTCCAGGATCATGTTCTCGGGCTTGATGTCGCGGTGCAGCACGCCCACGGCGTGAGCGGCCCCCAGGCCGGCGCAGAGCTGCTTGGCCAGACGCAGGCCCGCCGAATAGGGCAGCCGGCTCGTCTGGTCCAGCATGTAGCGCAGGGTCACGCCGCGGACGTATTCCATGGAGATGTAGGGCACGCCGTCGATCTCGCCGAAGTCGTGGGTGCGCAGGACGTTGGGATGGGTGATCTTGCGCGCCAGCTTGATCTCGCTCTTGAGGCGATCGAGCTGGTTGCGGTCCCCCCACAGCTCCCGCCGCAGCATCTTGAGGGCCACGAGGTCGTCCAGCTCCCGGTCGCGGGCCTTGTAGACGATGCCCATGCCGCCGGCGCCGAGCACCGAGAGGATCTCGAAGCGCTGCCCCAGCAGGGCGCCGGGCGAGATGCCGGAGAGGGTGGCCCGGGCCGGCGAGCCCAGGGTCTCGGCGTCGAGCGTCCGCTCCAGCGTCACGCTGGTGGCCATGCGCCCGCTGACCACGTAGAGGGGCTGGGGGGTGATCACCCCGCGCCGCGGCGCCAGCCGGTAGCCGGCCTGCTCGAAGGCCTCCTTCAGCTCTTCGTGCACTTCGCGAGAGAGCAGCAGCTCGCCGGGGGTGGCCTCGCGCAGCAGGCTCTCGAGCACCTGCACGGGCAGGCCCACCAGGGCCCGCTCCGCCCGCTCGCCCCAGGTGACAGGCCCGGTGACAGCGCGACCGGCGGAGAGGGCCACCACCGGCGCCTCGGCCTCGTCTCCACCCTCCCCGTCGAGCGGCGCGCCCAGCACTTCCGCGGCCACGGCCAGTGCGCGGTACCCCCGCCCGTCGCCCTCGAAACGGGCGACGATCCGGTGGCCGGCGACGGACTCCACCTGCCCGCGGCGGCGGGCCACGGCGGAGGTCACCCGCTCGAGATCGCCGGCCAGCCGCTGCAGCGTCTCCTTCGGATCGCCACCGGCGCGGGCGTACTGGCGCAGCTCAACGCCCAGCAGCACCACCTCCCGGCTCTGCGGCTCGCCCAGCAGGGCCCGCGCCTGCTGCGGCTCGGGGAGGTTGCGGGAGAGCTCGGTGACGTACTGCTCCATATCCCGCTTCTCCCGCAGGTCCGCCATCAGCTCCTGGAAGGCGTGGGCGAGGCGGCCGACCTCGTCGCGGCGGTCGGTCTCGATCTGCTGGTCGTAGTTCCCCTGGCGGGCAGCCTCGGCGGCGGTGAGGAGCTGGCGCACGGGCTGGAGAGCGCGGCGGGCGAAGGCGAAGGAGAGGAACGGGGCGATCAGTACGGCCGCGAGCCCCGCGCCCAGGAGCACGTTCTGGATCTGCCGGTAGACGGCCAGCGCGTGCTCCAGCGAGGCCAGGGCCACGGTGGCGCCCACCGGTTTGCCGGCGGCGTCGAGCAGCGGCGTCTCCAGGGCGAGCCACGGCTCGCCGCCGAGCGACACCTCGGTCTGCGGCACCCCCTTGCCGGCGCGCAAGGCCCCGCCCAGGGAGCCCGGGCCGAGGGCGGCGGCGAGGCTCTTGGCCGTGGCCGGAGGCAGGGTGGTGGCCACGATCTGGGGGCCGCGGGCGCCGTTGGAGACGAAGGCCACGTCGGCGCCGCTGACCTCCCGCACCTGCCTCACCCCTTCGGCCTCGTCCGTGATCTGGAAGCCGGTCACCAGGTAGGCGAAGGGGGTGAAGTCCTTCACCACCGGCACGACCACCGCGTAGTAAAGGTCGTCTCCCTCCTGCCAGACGCCCTCCCCTTCCCGGGTATCGCTGCGCAAAGCCGTTTCCACCAGGGCCCGGTGCGAGAGGTCCTGGCCGGTGGCCTGCGGCTGGTCGGTGCGGGCGATCACCTTGCCATTGGGGTCGAGGAGGATGGCGAAGTCGTACTTGAAATCGTTCCGCCGCTCGTTGAGCAGGTCGAGGATGGAGCGGGTGTCGCGCTTGTCCGCGGCCTCGGAGACGTAGGCGGTGAGGTACGGCTCGGCGGCGAACAGCCGCGCCATCAGCCGGAGCTGCCGGTAGCCCTGGTCGCGGAAGGCCTTCTGGGCCGCGGCGCTGCTCTTCAGCGATTCGAGGGCCGCGCCGCGGGCGATCCGCCGCAGCATCACCGAGGTCACCGCCACCGCGCCGCCCACCAGCAGGGCGATGAGCAGCGAGGTGACCAGGAAGATCCGGGTCTCCAGCGACAGGCCGGTGCGGCGGCTAGCGGTTGTCGTAGCGGTCACGTTGCGACCGGAAGTAGGACTGTCCCTGTTTATTGAGATGGGCCGGAATCAGCGGACGGACGATCTCGATGCCGATCTGGACGGGCGTCTTCTGCGGCAGCTCCACCGTTCCCGTCCAGGGGTCCCCCTGCTCGTGCCACACCGTCAGCTTCCCCGGTCCCTTCGGCAGGCCGGCGAGGACGAAATCGCCGGCGGCCGAGGGCGAAGCCGAGTACGGAGTGTCGAGCACGAGGATATAGGCGACCATGTCGTGGTGAACGTTGCAGTAGACCCGCACCAGACCCGGCTCCTCGAAGCGCTTCTCCTTGCCCGGACCCTCGCGGTAAAGGCCGAGGTCGAACTGGTTGGGCGAGGAGACGGAGAAGACGTTGTGCAGGATGGGGTCCTGATTCGGGAAGCGCACCCGGCTGCCGCGCGGGATCACCAGCACCCGCGGCACCAGCTCCTTGCGCCGGGTGACCATCTCGAACGGCTCGCCAGCCGGCCGCACCGGGTGCGAGCCCGCCGGCTCGAACCAGACGATGGCCTGGCGTACGTCGCTCCCCCGATCCGGGCTCTTCCCGCCCTTGGCCAGGAGCTGGATGCGGCCGCGGAGGTCTTCGGCGTGCAGAGGAATGGAAAGGAGAGCGAGGAGCACGATCAGAGCGAGGTGCCCGATCCGAACGGCTGGGCCCTCATCACCCCGGCCCTCTTCTCCCGCCCCCTCCCAACCCCCCTCCCCGGGAGAAGAGGGAGACCAGCAAAACCGCTCCAACCGGGTTCCCCTCTCCCGGGGAGGGGGGTGGGAGGGGGCGGGAGAGGGGACAGGGGTGAGGGCCCGCCCCGAAGGGGCGGCACCTGCGGCGATGGCGGCGCTGACGATCGTGCGCACCCCTAGATCCTCCACCGCAGGGTCGTCAGGACCTCGTTGTTCCCGTGCGTCGTCCCGTTGCCGATGACGAAGCGGTTGAGGGCGTACTCCGCCGTGAGGTCGACCCCCGGGAAGATGCCGAGGCGCAGTCCGGAGTCGATCTTCTCCCAGTTCCAGGCGAAGCTCGGGCTGGGCGTCGGCGGGATGTTCTTGAAGTCGTTCGTGAGCTTCGAGTAGCGCACGGCGGGAGCGATGAAGGTGAAGAGCTGCCGGCCGCCCACCGCCCACACCAGGGGCAGGTCGAGCTGCCAGGCCACCTCCGCCTCGATGCCCTTGCGCGGCAGGCCCGCCAGCTTCTGGTCCACGTACTGGCCGAAGAGGGAGAGCCCGCCGAGATACACCCAGAGGTTGGCGCCGGCCTGCTTCTTGTCGTCGTTGGTGAGGGGGAGGATATGGCCGTCCCCCGGGCCGTTGAGCAGGTCGAGGTCGCCGCCGTAGAACGAGCCGTCGCGCGGCACGGTCTTCGCCAGCTTGCGTTGATAGCCCCAGACCAGCACGTCGACGCCGTTCTTCCCCGCCTCGTCCCCCGTGCGCCAGCCGAGAGCCGCGCCGGTCTGCGGGTTGGTGAAGCCGACGCCCTCGATCTTGGCGTCGTAGAGGATCACGATGCCGCTGTGGAGGGCCGGGTCCGGGTTGGGCTGCAGCAGCTCCGGCGTGCCGTTGTCGCCGGCGAGCGCGTTGGGGTCGCGCAGGAACACCGGATTGCCCTGGGTGGCCGAGAGCTTGGCGTAGAGGTGGCGGCCGAGGTTCAACCCCAGCTCGGCGCCGACGTCCTCGAAGCGGTTGAACGCCGTCCCGACCACGCCGTAGCTCTCCAGGTGGCGGTCGTTCTGGCGCTCCAGCTTGGGGAACTTGCCCACCTTGAGGTAGACCCCGCCGCGCGGCGGCAGGGTGGCCGGCGCCGCCTCGATGCCGAAGCGGATGTACGCCTCCCGCACGTCGACGTTGCTGTCGGTCGAGGTGGGATTGCGGTTGTAGAGGTCGATGAAGTGGATACGGCTGTGGGCCGTCAGGCCGTCGCCCCAGACCGCGTCCACCAGCAGCCCCACGTTCGACAGCTCGAAATGATCGCCGGGGTTGACGGTCTCCTCGAAAGCCTTGGTCTGTCCCGGCGGAAGCTGGCTGGGAGGGAACGGGAAGGGGACGGCGAAGCGGTTGTCCTCGCTGTGCCGGAAGTTCGCCTTGACCTCCAGCCCGAAGGTCAGCTTCGGCTTCAGGCTCTCCGGCTCCGGCGAATCCTGTGCACGGCTGGCCGGAACGCACAGCGCCGCGCCGGCCAGCAGCAGGACGCAACACCTCTGACGAGACTTCAACAACGCCATTTTCGACGGACCTCCCCCTGCGGATGCTACGAGAACTGCGGGTAGCTTAGATGCATGCCGCTCCGCAGTAAAGGGAGGGGGGCCCCCGTGTCCCCTGCGCGCCTCCGGGCTGCACCTTGTTTTGCGCAAGCCAGTTGCCATGGTCCGGGTCCGCGAAGACCCATCGGATGTGGGACAATCGCTAACGCTCTCCTGCGAGCGGCAGCACCTCTCTCGGGAAGGAGATTCAGGTGATCTCATCGGAAGACTTTCGCAAAGCGCTGCGCCACTTCCCCGCCGGCGTCACGATCGTGACCGTCAAGGCGGGCGAGCGGAGCCATGGCCTCACCGTCTCGGCCTTCGCCTCGGTCTCGGCCGAGCCGCCGCTGATCATGATCATCATCGAGAATCGCCACCACGCCCACACCCTGCTGGAGGAGCCCGAGGCGGTCTTCGCGGTGAACATCCTGGGCGAGGGGCAGTCCGAGCTCTCCAACCGCTTCGCCTGGGTGAAGGACGAGGACCGCTTCGCCCTGGGCAACTGGTCCACGGCCGCGACCGGCGCGCCCATCCTGGTGGACGCCCTGGCGTGGCTCGACTGCCGCATCCACGCCCGCTATCCGGCCGGCTCCCACACCATCTACGTGGGCGAGGTGACGGCGAGCCAGGTGCCGGAGGAGGAGGCGCCGCCCCTGGTCTACTGGAACCGCGGCTACCGCAAGCTGCACCGGCACGAGGAGGAGCCGCCGGCGTAGGTCAGGCTCCCGGCAGCTCCTGGCCGAGGGCCCGCCCACGGGCCGCGGCCAGGAGGCGGAACCCCGCCCAGGCGACGACCCCCACGCCGCCGCAGCCGAACCACAGCGCCCGCATCCCCAAGTGCTGGTAGACCCAGGTGCCGGCCAGGGGCGCCGCCACGAAGGCCATGGCGGCGGCGAGATTGAGCACGCCCATGTAGCGGCCCAGACTGTCTGTTCCCGCCCGGTCGGCCACCACCGCGCTGAGCATCGGAAACGTCAGCATCTCCCCCACCGTCCAGACCACCACCGTGAAAGCGACGTAGAGGAAGCTCGAGCCCAGGGGGAGAAGGGCCATGCCGCCGCAGAAGATCAGCGCGCCGGCCGCCACCACCGCCATGGGATCGCGCCCCGACAGCGAGTGCACCAGGACCATCTCGAACGCCACGATGACCAGCGTGTTGACCGCCAGGGTGAGCCCGATCTTCGCCTCTGAAAAGCCGTAGAGGTCGTGCAGTGTGAGGGGGAACGTGCTGGCGATCTGAAACGTGACGATCGTCATCAGGAACATCAACCCCATCATCGCCAGGAACGGGCCGTCCCGCCACGGCGACGAGCCGCCGCCCGGCCGCCGCGCGGGCTCGCCGGGTGCGGCCGACCTCAGCGGCGGAATGAAAAACAGGAGGCCGGTGGCGAGCAGACAGGTCACACCGTCGGCCACGAACAGCCAGCCGTAGTCGTGGAGCGCCAGGAACCCGCCCACCGAAGGTCCCAGCGTCATCCCCATATTGACCGCCAGCCGCAGCAGGCCAAACCCCCGGGCGCGATTCTCCGGCCCGGCCGCCGCCGCCAGCGCCGACAGGTTCGCCGGCCGGAACGCCTCCCCCACCAGGCTCAGGACCAGCACCATGCCGGCGATGGCCAGCCGGCTGCGCAGGTGGCCGAGCAGCAGGAAGCTCACCCCCGTGAGGCCAAGACTGACCTTCATCACCTGCACGGACCCGAAGCGGTCGCAGAGCCACCCTCCAGCATACGAGGCCACCATGGCGCCCAGGCCATACAGCGCCAGGACCTGCCCCGCCTGCGTGGTGGTGAAGCCGCGCTTCTCGACCAAGTACAGGGTCAGGAACGGCATCACCATCGTGCCGCTGCGGTTGACCAGCGACGCGATGGAGAGCAGCCAGACGTTGCGGTTGAGGCCTGAGAAGGCCTCCCGGTAGGCGGTGGCGACGGCGCGGAACATGGCAATTTTGGATTGGGGATTTTGGATTTTGGATTGGCGACACGAAGGGTATCCAGGACACGCAGGATACTGCCCAGACCGGGGCTCCTCGTCCTTGATGTCCTCGTTGTCCTTTATGTCCTTGTTCAGCTTTTCTGGAGCGCGATCAGGGTCTCTCGCGCTCCCGGCGGAGCCGGTCGACGTTCTCCTGGGTGACACGCTCGCGGGCGGCCTGCGCCTCCTCGATGGATCTGAACTTGAAGACCCCACGTGGATAGACCATGCCGCTCCAGGCGGATGTTCGCGCCCAGAGCCCGGCGATTCTGCGCAGACAGTCCTCGTCCACGGTCTCACAGGGAGGGACCGGCGGCATGTCCTCAACGCTGCGGAATTTCTGAATTGGCATGAAATCCTTTTCGACGGGTCAAAGATCGTCGTCTGTGAGCTTGAACTTCTCTTTCAGTCTCGCGGCGTCGGAATGGTCGATGTCGCGAACCGTTCCCTTCTTCATCCAGTAGAGAATCCTGGGGGTGGCGATCCTGACCTTGACGCCCTTGTATTCGATCTCCTGGAATTCCAGGCTCTCGTAGGTGGCGAATTCCCCGAGCCGGGTCATGATGTCCAGGAACAGCTCGCCTTCAGGAGGATAATACCGAACCGCCGGATAGTCTCCCAGCAGATCCTCGGTCGAGATCTCGTCGATGCTCGGATCGTCGTAGACTGCTTTCAGGGCTCTGCGCAGGCGATCGACGTTCTCGGCCGTCGGTCGGACGAAAAAATCGAGGTCTTCCGTTGCCCTCACCAGCCCATGCATCGTCACCGCGGCGCCGCCCACGAGGACGTATTCGACCCTCTCCTTGCCGAGGCTCGCCAGGACCCGCAGCGCTTCATCGAGATCCATGACTCCCCTTACTTCACCAGCAGCACCGGGCACCGCACCACGATGGCGATGCGGTAGCTGAGAGTCCCCAGGCCGAGGGCGGGATGGTCGCGGTCCACCTTGTGGGAGGAGAGGATCACCAAGTCCGCGTCGTTGTCCTCCGCGTAGCGCACGATGGTCTCTGCCCGCTTACCGATGAGCAACTCCTGGCGCACGGCGACGCCCGCCTCCTTGAAGCGGTCGTGGAGAGTGAAGAGCCGCGCCGTGGCCCGCGTCTCCAGGCTGCGGTAGAAGTCCGCCATCTCGCCGGGCTCCAGGTGCTCGATGGCCTCGATAACGTGCAGCAGCGTGACCTCGCAGCCGCCCACTGCGCGGCCGGCGATCTCGATGGCGGTGCGCAGCGCCGCCTCGTTCTTGTCGGTGAAGTCGACGGGGACCAGAATCTTTCGGAACATGACACCCCTCCTCTCTCGTCCTCCCTTCCATGATGTGCATTGCCCGGTTGGAGTGTCAACAGCCGGAGGTGCTATCGTCCACCCATGGAAACCGTCGCCTGGGCCATGGAATGGCCGCGTTGCCACCTGCTCCTGGAGCTGGCGTTGCAGTATTCGGCAACAGGACGGACTCACGGATGCGACAAGCTGATGGCGCGCATCGAGGAGGGCCGGGGCCGCCTGGACGGCGCACCGGACCTCGTCTTCAGCTTCCTGAGCGAGCTCTCCTATGCCACCTGGCTCCTGGGCCGCAACGAGCGCGGAGACGCCCGGCATCACGTCGCCGAGGCCGCGCGCAAGGCCACGCGGATCGAGGTCCTGCTCCAGCGGCTGCGGCACTCGGCAGCCCGCGAGCGAGGCCTGCACCTGCGCCGGCAATCCGCCGAGCTCCAGGCCAGGATACCGGAGCTCCTGCGGCGCAGCGCCCAGCTCCTCTCCCGGTCGCTCGCGGTGCGCCGGCCCATCCGGGTCTAGGAAGCGCGACCCAGTCGCGCCACCACGGCGGTCAGCTCGCCGGGATCGACGGGTTTGGCGAGGTGGACCTGGAAGCCGGCGTCGAGGGCCCGCCGGCGGTCCTCGGGGCTGACGAAGGCAGTGACCGCCACGGCCGGGAGGTCGTCCGGGCTGTGGCCGAGGCCGCGGACGTCGCGGATCAGGTCGTAGCCGTCGCGATCCGGCATGCCGATGTCGCTCACCAGGACATCCGGCGCGAACCGCTGGAGGGCCGCCAGCGCCGCAGCGGCCGAGGCCGCGGGCACCACTTCAGCACCGCGCAGGCTCAGCAGCTCGGCCACGAGGTCGAGGGTATCGGGATCGTCATCCACCGCCAACACCCGCAGGCCGGCGAGGGGAGGGGCTGCAGCGGGCGGGCTCTCTTCGGCGGCTGGGTTCAATAGACGCTCCTTGTAATCCCGACACGTCGTGCGCAGAAAACGCCCCGGCACAGCACGACCTTCCGAGACTCGACTCCCTGCTGGCCGGGTTCCATGTGGCTCAGAGCGAAATCGCCCGGAACAATTCAGGGCGAAATAAGCAAAAAACGAGCCATTTTTGTCAGCGGCGCTTCAGGCGCCGCCGCAGTCCGCCCACGAACGCCTCCACCTCCTCGACTCCGGCCAGGCGGCAGAGCAGCAGGTAGGCGAGGCCGTAGGTGCCCAGCACCACGCCGGCCTTGAGGACGAAGGAGAGAGGGGGCAGCAGCCACCAGACGACGGCCGCCGGCAGGGCCGCCCCGAGCGCGAGGAGCACCATGCGGCCGTCCTCGCGCCAGGGCAGCTCGAACTCGGGGAGCCTGCGCCGGAGCGCCCTGCGAAGCTGGTAAAGCTCCATCCAGGCACCGAATCCGGAGGCCAGCGAGAGCCCCACCGATCCCAGGTACAGCGGGTTGCCGGGCGGCAGCGGTCCCACCAGGGCGGACAGGGGGAAGAGGTCGAGCAGGTACATGAGAGGCACGGCCAACAGGGCCGAGGTGCCGACGCGGAGCGCCGCGATGCGGGCCGGCGAGCGGGTGTCGCCCAGGGCGTAGAAGGTGTTCTGGAGCAGCCGCGAGGTGGTGGTGGCGAGGATGCCCGTCGAATAGCCGCAGAGCACCAGGTAGACCAGCCAGTTGGCCCCGGCGCCGAAGCTCCCCCGCCGGAACAGGCCGATCACCAGGTAGCCGAAGGCGAAGTAGCCGACGACCGTCGGCACGTTGAGGAATGCCACGTAGCGCAGGGCCCGGCGGACGCGCTCGAGCATCGCCGCCGCCGCCCCCTCGGCCCGCAGGCGTGACAGCTCCGGCAGCTCCGAGGCCGCCACCGAGATGCCGAACAGGCCGATGGGAAGGAGATAGAACGTCTGGGCGAAGCGGTCCGCCGACTGCGCGCCCGGGGCGAGCAGGCTGGCCAGGAAGAGATCGACGTAGCCGGCGATCTGCACCACGCCGCGGCCGGCCACGGCGGGCCACCACGCCGCGAGCGCCTCGCGCACTCCGGGCACCTGGACGGAGAACGACAGGCGGAAGCCTTTGACGACGCGCACCAGTCCCGGCACCTGCACCAGGAACTGGAGGAGGCCGCCGAGAAAGCCCCCCCAGCAGGCGGCCCGGAAGAGGCCGGTCTGCACCGCGGCGTCCTGCAAGCCATGGCTCCCCACCACCACGTGCCCGCCGGCGAAGGTCAGCGTGCCGATGATCGCCGCGTTCCACAGCACCGGCGCGAAGTAAGGGAGGAAGAAACGCCGGTGGCTGTTGAGCACGGCCAGAGCCCAGACCGACAGCACCAGGCAGCCGGTCATGGGGAAGAGGATGCGGACGCCGGTCACCGTGAGGTCGAAGCGGTTCACCGCCAGCGTCCCGGCCGCCACCTTGACGGCGTCGCCGCGGAAGCCCGGGGCGAGGAGCAAGACGACGGGCCGCGCCAGCAGGTTGCCGAGCAGGGCGATGCCGGCCGCCATGGCCACCATGAGGCCGAAGATGGCGCCCGCGAAGCGGCCGGCCTCCTTCTCCTTGCCCGCCGCCAGCAGGCGGCTGTAGATGGGGATGAAGGAGGCCGAGAGGATCCCCTCCCCCAGCAGGTTCTGGAGGATGTTGGGCACCCGCATGGCCGCCGACAGGGCGTCCTGGTAGGGACTGACGCCGAAAAAGCGGGCGAAGGTCCCCTCGCGCACGAAGCCGATCAGGCGGCTGAGCAGGATGCCCGCGAAGACCATGACGGCGCCGCTTTTCGCGCGGGCCGGGGGAGGAGGCAGGTCCTCGGGCTCGCTCACTTCGGCAGGTCGTTCCAGTTGAGCAGCACGTTCCAGACGAAGCGGAAATCCGCCAGGTTCAGGTAGCGGTGGAGCGGATTGAAGGAGAAGAGGATCACCCGCCCCTTGCCCACCGGCAGGTCGAGGATGGCCGGCTTGCCGTTGAGGGCGTCCTCGCCGCGTACGAAGCCGGAGAGCACCAGCCGGTCGTCCTGCTTTCCCTTCGCCGCGGGCTTGCCTTCGGGCTTCGGCGCTCCGGCCGGGGCGTCCAGCTCCTCCACCTCGATGCCGCCCGCCGCCTTCGCCTCCTTTTTCTCGTCCTCGCCGTCGGTCTTCCTGGTCCCGAACTGCACGATCACCCGGCCGCGCTCGGACTTCGGCACGTCGAACAGCGGTCCGTTGCTGCGGAAGACCTGGGTCAGCTCCTCGTAGCCATAGGCGATGGGGTGCTCCGGCCGCAGCACCTTGGCCCGCAGCTCCGAGCCGGGGGAATTGAAGCCGCCGGGCGGCACGCGCTCCGCGCCGCGGACCAGCCCGCCCTCGACCGGCAGCGTGCCCGAGCTCCCCAGGGCGACGAGCACGCCGCCCGCCTCCAGGAAGCGCTGGAGGTTGAGCATCCCCGCGAAGCCCATGCCGCCGGTGACATCGTCCGAGGCGTCCGGAATGCCCTGGCTGGGGAACTCCGGCGTGCGGTTGAACGGCAGAGGCGAGAACTTCGCATCGAGGCCATGGATCAGATCGGTGAGGCTGCCGCGGCTCTGCGGGAAGAGGATGACGTCGAAGCGCTCGGCGAGGCCGCCACGCTTCAGGTCGTCGTCGTTGATCGAGGTGTAGGGGATCTTGCCGCGGTCCAGGGTGTAGCGCGCCCAGCCGGCGTCCTGGGTGCTGATCCAGTTGTGAAGCACGGCGAGGCGAGGGAGGTCCACCACGTGGCGCCGCACCTCGGGCACGGCGGCCGCGGCGGTGAACGACAGCCCCGTGCGGCGAGCCGCCTCCTCCACCGCCTCGCGCGGCCCCTCGACGATCCAACTCCCCGGCGGATAGGAGACGCCGCCGGCCGTGAAGGCCGTCTCCGCCGCGTCCACCTGGGCTCCGGCCAGCAGCACGCGGGCCTCGAGGAGGGCCGTCTGGCCGGTATCGCGCAGCAGGAAGACCGGCCCCGTCCCCTCCACTCCGCCGGTGGCGGTGACATCGGCGGTCAGGGGCTCCATGGCGGCGGCGAGCACCTTCCTGTCGGCCACCGGGCTGCCCTGGACGCCGTAGATCAGCGGCCAGGTCCAGGCCACGTCGTCGTAGGGAGGATTCGGCTCGTCGGCCGGGAACTTCTGCTCCTCCAGCAGGCTCACGGCGAGGTTGCGATAGGGCTGATCCATGCGCACCACGTAGCTGCCGGCGGTCCAGGTCTTCTCTCCCAGCTTCAGATCGCCGCTGAGACGGTGGACGTCGATGCGCTGCGCCCGGAGCTGGTTGACGAGATAGGCGAGGCGGGCGGGATCGCGCTGCTCCAGCGAAAAGATCCAGGCGTAGGGAGCCTCCGTCCGCCCCTTCTCCAGCGACCGGTTGCCCTTGATCCAGAAGTCCTCCAGCAGCTCCTGCCGGTGGGCGGCGGCGTATTCCAGGGCTGACAGAACACCGGCCTCCATATAGTTGGTGTTGTCCCGCAGCGACCAGCGGAGCTTCTTCTTCGGCGGCAGCGGGCGATACCACTGGACGTCGGTGACCGGCTTGCCCACGAACTTCACGTCCGAGAGGTCGCGGTCGAAAGTGCCGGCGGCGGCGTTGCCGAAGGTCTCGTAGAAGCGGCCCATGGAGTTGTGGTTGTTGGCGACACCATTCATATAGCCCGGCCACCAGCCGTCCCAGAACCCCCAGGTCCAGACGCCGGTCAGCCCCTGGGCGGCGAGAGCGCCGGCCTCGTGATAGCCGAACTGGGTCCACTCGCTGATCGTCACCGGATCGATGGCGTGGTTGTAAGGGCCGTAGCCGGTCATCACGTAGAGCAGTGGGAGCGACTCGTGGAGGTCGTGCATCGCCTGCGGATGGAAGGCGAAGAAGGTCTCGTGGACGGCGCGGCTCAAGGCCTGGGTGAGCTGCATGCCATCGCGGTTGTTGTCGTGGAAGACGTAGTGGCCCCAGTACGGCGGCGAAAGGATTTCGCCGAGCTCCTCGTAGGGGAGCTTGCGGTTGCGGACGTTGCGGTAGTACCAGTCCACCATGCGATCGCGGCCGTCGGCCTCCACTACGGGAGTGATGAGGACGATGGCGTTCCTGCGGATGGCCTGGACCTCCGGCTTCTCGGAGACCGCGAGGCGGTAGGCCAGCTCCATGAGCATCTCGGGGCTGCCCGTCTCCGCGGAGTGCAGGCCGCCGGTGAGCCAGTAGAAGACCTTCCCCTGCTCGGCGAGCTGGCGGGCCTCGGCGCGCGAGGTGCGGCGGGGATCGGCGAGGCGGGCGGTGACGTCCCGGTAGCGGTCGAGCTCGGCCAGGTTCTGCGCGTCGGAGACGAGGACGAGGAGGATCTCCCGTCCCTCCTCACTGGTGCCGATGGTCCGCACCTGCACCCGATCGCTCGCCGCGGCGAGGCGGCGGAAATAGCCGTGGACGTCGGCGACGCGGGACAGCTCGTCCGGCGCGCCCACGAGATGGCCCAGGACCTTGGCGGGCGAGGGCACCGTGGCCGAGTCGGGCACGTAGGCCACGGACTCCGGGAGGAACTCGGGAGCGGTGGTGTACTCCTTGATCTTCTCGACGCTCCCCGGCTCAGGCCGGTCCGGAGCCCACAGGTCCGGCCCCCCCGGCTCCCCCGGAGGGATGGGCTCGTCGTGGACCACGACCGCGGACGGGGCCGGCTGGGCCGGGGGCGGCGCCTGGGCGGCGAGGGGGGTGGCGAGGGCGAGGAACGCGAGCAGACCAGGGACGAAAAAGCGGGCCATACGAATTCGAGCCTCCTTGCTGCGGATCGACGCGGTACGATACCACCGCGGGGGAAACGCCAAAGCAGGGACTTCAAAGACGTCAGGGACTTCAGGGACGAGGAGGCCCAGCATCAGCGGCCGTGTCCACCTTGTCCCTGGTGTCTCTGTCGTCCCTGAAGTCCCTGCTTTCACCGCACCACCACCACCACCAGCGTGATGTCGTCCTCCGGCTCCGCGCCGCCGCGGAAGAGGCCGAGATCGGAGAGCACGGCCTCGCGGATCTCCCGCGCAGCGGCGCCCTTGCCGGCGCGGTCGAGGGCGCGTACCAGGCGTTCGTGTCCATACTCCCGGCCGGCGTCATCCCGAGTTTCTGTGAGCCCGTCGGTGTAGAGGACCAGGACGTCGCCGGAGCTCAAGGGCCGGGTCTCCGCCTCGTAGCGAGCGTCGAGGAAGGTGCCCAGGGCCGGCGCCCCCTTCCCCACCTCCTCCCAGCCCCCGCTCCCCCGCCGCAGCAGGGGCGGGTGCCCGGCGCTGGCCACGGTGAGGGTGCCGGCCTCGCGGTCCAGGACGGCCTCCAGGAGGGTGACGTACATCCGCCGGTCCGTCGTCTTCCGCACCATGGGGCTCAGTTGCTCCAGCACCCGGGCCGGCGAAGCGAGCTCATCCTCCAGGATGTAGAGGCAGCTCCGCACCCCTGACAGCAGGAGCCCACTCGCCAGCCCGTGGCCCGCCACGTCGCCGATCACCAACGCCACCCGCGAGGGCGCGAGGCGGAAGTAGTCGTAGTAGTCGCCCCCGACCTCGGTGGCGGGCAGCGACGCTGCGGCAAGCTCCAGCCACTCCACCGCGGGCGGGCCCTGCGGGAGCATGCTCAACTGGACGCGACGGGCGGTTTCGATCTCCTCGCGCATCCGCAGCCGCTCCCGGGCTCTAGGGTGCTCGCGGCGCCATTCGGCGAGGAAACGCTTCTTCTGGCGCCGGGTCCAGGCCAGGTTGCAGGCCAGCAGGAGGACGGCGGCGACGGTACGCGCGGGTGAGAAATCCGTTGGCCCGCTTAAGGACAGCGCGGCGAGTGGGAGGCTCGAAAGCACCCAGTAGCCGCCATACAGCAGCAGCGCGTCCGCCGGCCGCAGGCGCAGCGCAAGGAAGAACCACGGCAGCAGCCCCACTGTCCCCGTTCCTCGATGCAGGCCGAAGCTGACAGGGCTCCAGGCCAGGTCCTGAAGCAAGAGGTAGGCGGTCTGGATCTGCCGGTAGTGCCGCTCGAACCAGGGCTCCTTGCGCGAGCCGAAGAGGGCCACGGTGGCGGCGAGGTCGGCGAGATAGAGGATGAACGCCAGCGGCTTCCCTTCGTCGAGAGTGGCGGCCACGCCGACCAGCGAGACCACCAGGGCGAGGAGGAGGACACCGCGCAGGGCCCGCCAGTTGCGGCCATCGAAAAGCCGCTGCAAGGCCTCACTCTCGGGGAGGAGGATGAGGTCGTCGAAGGTCGGGAGCTTCATCGCGGTTCCGGCCGCAGCGGCGGGCGAGGCGGCTGGGGGATACCTACGGCGGCGGCGGGCCAGAGTTCACGTCCCGGGCCGGCCAGCGCAGACGCACGACCACGACGGTGATGTCGTCCGACTGCTCCTCGTCGCCCTTGAAATTCGCGAGGTCACCCAGGATGGCATCGCGGACCTCGCGGGCCGTCCGGCTGTCGGCGGCCCGGGCCACCGCCCGCCGCAGACGGGCGTCGCCGTACTCCTGGCCCTGGCCGTTGCGCGCCTCGAGGAGGCCGTCGGTGTAGAAGACCAGCAGGTCGCCGGACGACACCGGCAGCCGGTCCTCCACGTACTGGGCCTGGAGGAAGGTGCCCAGCGGCGGCGCGCCCTGGCCGGCCTCGTCGAAGCAGCGCCGCTGGGGGTCATAGCGCAGCACCGGGGGATGGCCGGCGCTGGTCACCGTCAGGGTGCCCGCCTCGCGGTCGAGCACGGCACAGAGCAGGGTCATGTAGGTGCGCCGCTCGGTCGTGCGCCGCACCATGTGATTGAGCTTCTCGAAGACCGGGATGGGCGCGCCCAGGCTCGGCTCCAGGAGGTAAAGGCAGCTCCGCACTCCCGAGAGGAGCAGGCCGCTCGCGAGCCCATGGCCGGAGACGTCGCCCAGCACGAGCGCGAGCTGCGAGGGCGCGAGCCGGAAGTAATCGTAATAGTCGCCTCCGACCTCGGTGGCTGGGAGAGAGGCGGCCGCCAGCTCAAGCCAGTCGATCTCGGGCGCCCCTTGAGGGAGCATGCTGAGCTGGATCTTGCGCGCGTAGTCGATCTCCTCGCGCATGCGCAACCGCTCGCGGTACCGGGAGTGCTCCTGGCGCCAGACCCCCAGGAAACGGCGGCGCTCGAGCTGCGTCAGGCCGAGGGCCACCGCCAGGCAGATCACGGAGAGGATGGAGACGGCCACCGTTTCCCCTGTGTCCGCCGGCGGAGCCCCGGCGGGCCGCAGGCCCAACCAGCTCAGCGGAAAGACGGCGATCACCCACGAGAAACCGTACAGCATCACGTGCTCGGCCAACCGCAGGCGGAAGGCCAGCAGCAGGAAGATCACCATGATGAAGAGCGCGACCTCGCCGTCACCCTGGATGTGGCGGGCGGCGAGCTTCAGCACGACGATCTCCACACAGAGGAAGATCAACAGGATCTGGCGGAAATTGCGCGCGAAGAAGTCCCGGTCGCGCAACACGAAGAGGGCCGCGCAGAAGAGCAGGTCGAGCGGGTAGAGGACCAGACCCCAGCGGTCGTGAAGGTCGGCGGCGGCCGCGATCCCGGCCAGAGCGCACAGCGCCACCAGCACCAGCAGCCAGCGGAAGGTGCGGTAGTTGCGAGCGTCGAGCTGGCGGTGCAATGCCAGAGGCTCGGGCAGCAGCACGAGCTCGTCGAGGGTAGGGGCTTTCATGGATGGGGACCGGTTCAGGGAACGCCCCAATGCTATCAGCGGGTCTAGTCGAAAAACCGGCGGATGCCGCCGGCGAGCAGGCCGGCGACGAACTCTCCGAGCCAGCCCCCCGGAGGGCGGCCAGGGGTGAAGAGCAGCCGCTCGGACTCGGGCTGGTTCCAGGGCTGGAGCCCCTCGCCCAGGATCTTCTGGCGGGACTCGATGCGCTCCTGCTCCCGCTGGAGCTTCTCCGCCCTCTCCTCACCCCCTTCGCGGATCCAGCGCAGCAGGCGGTCCAGCTCGTGCAGGTCGAACCACAGGCCGTGGCGGGCGCAGACGTCCACGATGACACCGCTCTTGCGGCCGTAGTTCTGGCGGTTCATCAGCGCGCCGCAGGTCACGCAGGGGCGGTACCTCAGAGGCTGCTCCGCCGACGGAATCTCGGCGGCGACGGGCACGCCTCCCCCGAACCCTTCCGGCAGCTTGCCCGTCCGCGCCCGGTCGGCCAGCACCTCGAAGATCTCCTTGTCGATCCACAGACCGCCACAGACCTCGCACTCGAAGAGGGCGACGCTGGCCGTCCCCAGCCGCCGGCTGCGGAGAGCGCGCTCCCCGGGGCAGGCGGGGCACCGGTAGGCGCTCTCCGAATCCGCCTGGCCAGAGAGCAGCGGCGTCGCGCAATGGTGGCAGAAGCGGGCGCGGCCGCTGACCCGGGCCATGCAGCCGGGACAGATCGTGTCCAGGTCCCGCTCGTGCAGGGTGAGCTCCGAGCCGCAGTAGCGGCAGGCGGGCTCTCCCCCGTCGCGCGGCGCGCCGCAGGCGGAGCAGCGGACCACCGCCGCATCGTGGGCCTGGGGCTGGGGAACGGTGACCGTCGCGCCGCAGGAGCAGGGGAAGGCCGCCCCCACAGGACGGCCAGTCACGTCGAACTGGCGGCGGCACTCAGGGCAGGCGACGAGGAATCTCACCCCTCAATCTTGACCCAGAGCGGCGAGCGGGTCCACCGTCAGGCCGCGGCCGGCGAGGGCGTCCCGGTCAGCGCGGGCGGCGGAGACGCCGGAGCGGCGAAGCGCGGGCTGCCCAGCAACCGGGTGGCCGCCTGCCGCCAGACGAAAGCCAGGCCGTTGAGCAGGTTGAGAGAGAGAAGCGTGAGGATGACGCCCAGGAGCCCGCAGAGCAGGGCATCGCCGAAGGTCGCGGGCTGCCAGATCACGAGGTCGATGTCGAAGCTCATGTCGGCCCAGGGCCAGAGCACGGGGACTAGCACCAGGGAGGCCGACACCGAGAGCAGCGTGACGAAGGCGACGAAGGACGCAACCCCCAAGGGGAACTTGAGCAGCAGGTAGCCCATCCCCTTCCAGGTGACGGGATTGGAGAGGAAGGCCTGCACCCGCTGCCAGAAGCCAACGGTCTCCGCGCTGGGCGGCGGCGCCATGGGCGGTACCTCGGCGCCCAGCAGACGGATGGCGAGCTGGCGCTCCATCGCCGACAGCCACCAACTCCCGGTGAACACCAGGCCGAGGATGGGGATGCCCACCCAGACGACCGTCAAACCGTAGCCCAGCGTCAGCCCCACAGTCAGGAAGATGAAGTAGACGAGCCCGAGAGGAAAAGCCAAGGCCAGGAAGAGCAGGTTCGCATAGGTCTGCAATCGGAACGGCGCCCGGAAAAAATAGGCGAGGACGCCGGGGAAGGTCAGGGTTTGCTGGTCAGATTCGAGAGTCATCATCGTCTCCTCCTCGCTGGGGACTACGAGGGGGAGGGGAGGAGGGTTTCAGGAGACGGAAGCCGCGCCCGCGAAGCGAATTCAATCCTGCTGTTACACCTGGTCCTCCAGACTCATCCGGCCAGCTCACGCGCCGCTCGGATCTCGGCCTCGATCTGCTCATCCCGGAGGTTGATCGCAGGGACGCCGATCCGGTCGAGCTCACGGAGAAAGACCATCCGATTCATACCTGCCAAGCGCGCCGCCTTTCCGGAGGACAGGCGGCCTATCTCATAGAGCTTGGCCGCCGCCAGGAACGACAGCTCATGAGCGAACTCGATATCGGATAGCTTCAAGAGCTCGGGAATGCCGGAGGGGTACTCAATGACCGCTTGTTTGGTATCGGTTCCCGCCATGACCCTGACTTCCATGAAGAGTGTAACCCTGTCGGCCGGCTTCCTGCCGCGGGGTCGTGATTTTTCCGGAGGCAAACCCTACCCCATCATCGCCTCCCCTGCCGGCTCGCGCAGGTTGTAGCGGGAGCTCATCACCCGCCCGTAGGCACCGGCGTTGGCGATCAGCACCACGTCGCCCTCGCGGGTGGGGGGCAGGCGGCGGGAGCGGCCGAGGATGTCCCCGGTCTCGCAGATCGGCCCCACGACGTGGGCGACCACGGCCGGCGGCTCGTCGAGGCGGGTGAGGTTGTAGATCGGATGGTAGGCGCCGTAGAGCGGCGGCCGGATGAGCGAGTTCATCCCCGTCTCCAGGCCGACGTAGGTCACCTCCCCCTTGTTTTTGATCTGCGTCACCCGCGCCAGCAGCACCCCCGCCTGGGCCACCAGGAATCGGCCGGGCTCCAGCCAGAGCTCGAAGTATGGATGCACCGCTTTGAAGCGCCGCAGCAGCTCGTCGAGGGCCGCGAGATCCAGAGCGCTCTGCCCCGGCCGCTCGGGCACGCCGAGGCCGCCGCCCAGGTCCAGCACCCGCACCTCGGGAAAGCGCCCGGCTTCGGCGGCCAGGAAGAGGGCCACCTCCTGCCAGGCCTCAGGGCTGCGGATGCCGCTGCCAACGTGGGCGTGGAGCCCCGCGACCCGGGTCCCGCAGGCGGCGAGCAGGGGCACGATCTCGTCCAACTGCTCCGGAGCGATGCCGAACTTCGACTGCGCTCCGGCCGTGCGTACGTGGGCATGATGGCCGCGCCCCCGGCCCGGATCGAGCCGCAGGAAGACCTCCCGCCCGGCGAACACCTCGGGCCACTCGCGCAGCGGGTGGAGGTTGTCCAGGGTCACCCGGGCGCCGGCCGCGAAGCCGCGGACGTACTCCTCCCGCGGTGCGAAGTTGGGGGTGAAGAGGAGACGCGAGCCGTCGAGATCATTGAACAGCGACCGCACGTGGTCGAGCTCGGCCGCCGACACGCACTCGAAGCTCAAGCCCTCGGCATGGAAAACCCGCAGCACCTCCGGATGGGCGTTCGCCTTCAGCGAATAGAACAGGCGGTCCACCGCCGACAGGGAGCGCAGGGCGGTGGCACAGCCGCGCAGCGTGGGCTCGTCATAGACGTAGACGGGGCCTCGCTCGGCGGCGAGGGCGAGCAGCTCGGGCCGGCGCCGCGACCACCACTGGCGGGCAACGCCGCCCGCCGCCTCCGCCATCTCGCCGGTGCCGCCGAACAACTCGCTCCAGGTGGGGCCGAAGACGGGGCCCTCCACCTGCTGGCCGAAGAGGAGGCCATGGAGCTGGCGCACCAGTCGCTCGCTCTGCTCCTCGTCGACGACGAACGTCAGGTTGAGGTCGGAGGCCGCCTGGGTCACCAGGTGGATCTGCAGTTCCTCGAAGGCCTCCAGCACCGGCCCCATCTCATGGAGGATGGCGCGGATGCCCCGCCCCACCAGGGAGAGCGAGGCCGTGGGCGCGATGACTCGGGGCTCGCAGAACGCCGCGAGGTCCGCCAGCACGGCGTTGAGCACCGCGTCCTCCAAAGCGTTGGCTCCGGGGTCGAGGGAGACCGTGACGTTGGATTCGGACGTCGAGACCGAGTCGACCGACAGGCCGTGCCGGGCGAAAACCTCGAAGGCCCGGGCGAGGAACCCGATCTCCTGCCACATCCCCAGCGTCTCCATCGAGATCAGGGTGATGCCGCTGCGCGACGAGATCGCCTTGACCTGCGGTCCGGCCACAGGGCCGGAGTCCGAGATCACGGTCCCGAGGATATCCGGCCGGTCGGTCGAGAGGACGTGCAGCGGGATGCGATGGCGGCGCAACGGCGGGATCGAGCGCGGATGGAGAACCTTGGCACCCATGCTGGCGATCTCCTGCGCCTCCTCGTAGTGGAGCGAGCGCAGCAGGCGCGCCGAGGGGAGGAGCGAGGGATTGGCCGTGAACAGGCCGGGCACGTCGGTCCAGATCTCGCAGCGCTCGGCCCCCAGCCGCGCCGCGAGGTAGGAGGCCGAAGTGTCCGAGCCGCCGCGGCCCAGGAGCACGGTCTGCCCATCGCGGTTGCGAGCGATGAACCCCTGCGTGAGGATCGCCGCGCCGGGCAGAGCCGCCAGACGGGCCGCCAGCTCACTATCGCGCTCGAAATCGCGCTCGAAGTCGCAGGTGGCCGAGAGGTAGGCGCGGGAACCGAAGGCCACGGGGTCCTCCCGCGCCTCCAGGGCCGTGCGGGCGTCGAGCCAGGAAGTCGCGATCCCCCGCGATTCCAGAAAGGCGACGCCGATGCGGGTGGACATCAGCTCGCCGAAGGCCATCACCCGCGCCTTGAGCGCCGGCCCGGCCTCGCGCAGCAGCGAGGCGGCGAGAGCCAGGCGCGACAGCTCCTCGAAGTCGTCCGCCAGCCGTTCGGCGGCGTCGATCCCGAGCCGCTCCCCCAATTCCAGGTGGCGCTGCCGCAGCGCCGCCAGGGCCTCTTCGTGGCGCCCCGCGACGGCGAGGCCGAGGAGCGCCTCGAGCTGATTGGAGATCCCGGAGAGGGCCGAGCAGACGACGAGCGGGCGCAGCCCGTCCGCGATCCGGCGGGCGGCGAGACCGGCGATGGTGCGCCAGCGCTCCGGGGTGGAGACGCTGGTACCCCCGAACTTGAGGACGACCCAGCGGGTGGCCACCCGCGGTTACCCCTTGGCGGCCCGCACCGCCTCGGTTAACGCCGGCAGGACCTCGTGGAGGTCGCCCACGATGCCGTAGTCGGCCACGGTGAAGATGGGCGCGCCGGGGTCCTTGTTGATCGCCACGATCACCGACGAACCCTTCATCCCCACCAGGTGCTGGATGGCCCCCGAGATGCCGGCGGCGACGTAGAGCTTGGGGGCGACCGTCTGGCCCGAGGAGCCGATCTGGCGGTCGCGGGGGAGCCAGCCGTTGTCGATCACCGGCCGGCTGGCGCCGATCTCCGCCCCCAGGGCCTTGGCGAGGGCCTCGACGGGCGCCATCTTATCCGCGCCGCCGACGCCGCGCCCCACGGCTACAATGATCTCCGCCTTGGTGAGGTCCACCGTGTCCCCCCCCACCTCCTCGTAGCCGAGGATCTCGCGGTCCGGCTTCACCGCCGCGAGGTCCACCTCCAGGGGCTTGACCGGGGCTTCCCCGCGGACGACGCCGTCGGCCGGGAAGGCGCCGGACTGGACGGAGACCAGCACCGTTCCCTCGCCCTTGACGCGCACCTTCGCCTGCAGCTTGCCGCTCATCACCGGACGGGTCCACAGCAGGTCGCCGCCCTCGCCCTGGAAGGCGGTGACCTGGGGCAGCAGCCCGGCGCCCACCGCCTGAGCCAGGCGGGCCATGTAGTCGACCGTCTGATAGGTGTGAGGGAAGACCACGAAAGCCGGAGCCGCGGACTGAATCGTAGAGGCCAGGGCCCCGATGTACGCCCCCGGCGTGTAGGCCCGGAGGGCGTCGTGATCCGCCACGTGGACGGCGGCGAGATCGCTCTTCGCCACCTCGGCGGCGGCGAGCCCGACCCCCGAGCCGAGGAGCACGGCCTCCGCCTTGCTCCCCAGGGTGGCGGCAAGCTTCTGCGCCGCGCCGACGGTCTCCCAGGAGATGCGCGAGATCTGCCCCTCGCGGTGTTGCAGCACGACCCAGACCTCGTTGGCCATCAGAGTACCCTCGCTTCCTTCTGTAGCTTCTCCACCAGGGCCGTGGCGGCGGCCTTGGCATCCCCCTGGAGGATCTGCGCCCCCTTGCCCGACGCGGGGAAGGCGACGGAGACGATCTCCAGCCGCGACCCCGCCTCCCCCACCTGCGCGGCGTCGAGCCCGAGATCGGCGGGAGTCGCCGTGGCGATCTCCTTCTTCTTGGCCGCCATGATCCCCTTGAGCGAGGCGTAGCGCGGGTGGTTGAGGCCGGCCTGGATCTCCAGCACGGCCGGAAGCTGGACGCGGGAGACCTCGTTGACGCCGCTCTCCATCTCGCGGGTCACCTTGGCCGCGCGGTTCCCCTCCTCGAGCTCGACGCCCATGACTAGCCAGACGTGGGGCCAGCCGAGGTGGCCGGCGACGACCGAGCCGGTGCCGCCGTAGCCCACGTCGTCCGACTGCGAGCCGGTGAGCACCAAGTCGAAGCTGTCGCGCTTCAGGGCGGCCGCCAGCGCCCGGCCCGTGGCCAGGGCGTCGCCGCCCGCGAAGGCCGGATCGGCGAGGTGGACGGCCCGCGCCGCCCCCACCGCCAGGGCCTTGCGCAGGGCCTCCCTGACGCGGTCCGGCCCGAGGCTGAAGACGACGACCTCGCCGCCGGTCTTCTCGGCGATGCGCAGGCCCTCTTCCAGGGCGTACTCGTCGCTCTCGTTGATGATGAACGGCAGGTCCTCCTCCTCCAGCCACCGGCCGTCGCGGCGGACGCGCAGCCGGGCCTCGGTGTTGGGGACCTGCTTGATGCAGACGGCGATCTTCATGGGGAGGTCTCCTGGCTGTGGGCGGCTCACGCCTGCGGCGCCCGGCCGTTGAGCAGCCGGCGCAGCACCGGCGGAGCGGGATTGAAGGCCCACACCCGGTCGTCGAACCGCAGCGTGGGCACGACGCGACGGCCGCCGCTGCGCGCGAGCACCACGGCCTCGGCGCCGGCGTCCTGGTCGATGCTCACCTCGTCGAAGGGCGCTGCGGCCTCCTCCAGCACCCGCTTGGCACGACGGCAGTCGGAGCACCAGGCGGAGCTGTAGATGACGAGGTTGCGGGCATCGATGCCGACGCCGCCGGCCAGCCGGGCGGCCTCCTCCGAAGTCAGGCGCACGCCGACGATGCGGACCTTGCCGTCCGGCTCGCTGAGCAGCACGGCCGGAAGATCGACCTCCGGCGAGATCCCCAGCCGCTCCAGCGAGGCCGCGGCCTCCGGCTGGGCGGCGAGGTCGATGCGGTCACCGCAGCCGGCGGGCGGCACGGCATGGCGCGTCGAGTCGAAAAAAATCTGGCAGTCCAACGCGTGGCTCATTTGGCTCATAACGTGGGCCCCGGAACCCGCACGGCGGCGCCGTTGATGGCCGCCGACGCAGGGATGGTGAGATAGTGGATGACCGACGCGACGGCGCCGGTGGTGACCCATTTCGCCGGATTGGCGCCAGGCATCGACGCCCGATTGGCCGCGGTGTCCATGGTGCCGGGCAGCACGGCGTTGGCCCGGCCGCCGAAGGGCGCCATCTCCCGCGCCAGCGCCTCCACCATGCGCAGGACGCCGGCCTTGGCGGCGGCATAGCCCCCCACTCCGGCCTCGCCCAGGAGGGCCGCAGGAGACGACACCGCCACCACGGAGCCGCCCCCCGCCTTCTCGAAGCGGCGGGCGGACTCGCGGAAGATACGGAAGGTGGTGTCCAGGTTGACCTTCATCAGGAAGTCCCAGTCGGCGTCGGAGAGATCGGCGAAGCGGCCCCAGCGGAAACCGCCCACCAGGTGGACCACCGCCCGGGGGACGCCCGAGGCCGCCTCCACCTCATCGAACAGCCGCGCCACATCCACCGAAGACCCCAGGTCCACCTTGCGGACGGACAGGGCGTCCAAGGGCGCCAGCGAGGTCAGCTCCGCCAGGTGCCCCTCGTTGTGGTCGACCGCCAGCACGCGGTCTCCGCCGTCGAGGAAGCGCTCTACCACGCTCCGCCCCAGCGCGCCCCCGGCGCCGGTGATGAGGACTCTCCCGCTCATGTTCTCTCCTGGGTTGGGTACTGCGAGAAACACCCCGCCACGGCCCTATGGGTGCGGCGGCGGAGCGGTGGCGAGAGTATCACGGGTGGGGGAGAATGGAGAGAGGGTGGGGCTTGACTCGGGAAGGGAGAACATGTAGCCTTCAGGCATGCAGAGACAAAGACGAGTTTTCCTCTCCCCCCTTCAGCCAGGCTCCAGGACTCCCGAGGAGTTCCGAGCCGCCATCTGCGCAGTTATGGACGAGCGGGATGACGCGACGAAGGCGATCCTCAGGGACGCGAGTGCGGGTGAAGCTGGAGAGACTTTGACGCCCCAGCCATCCAGAGGGAGACTACGTTCCATGGAAAAGCGAACCCTCATCCCACCCGTAACTCGCTCCGCTCATCGGGCTGCCATCCGGGCGGCTGTCGAGAAGGTCGCGGCCATGAGAGAGGCAAGGGGCGGGAAGATAGCCTCTTCTCGCCAGAAACAGGCTCTTGGGAAAAATGCCTAGTGGAGCCGACCTCCAGTCCCGGTCCGGGTTCTCTGGTCCCGTATCGGCCATCGTCGATGGTCGAACTTGCCGAGTACGATAAAAGCGTCTTTCTCAACTGCCCCTTCGACGGCGCCTATGGTGCCCTCTTTGAGGCGATTGTGTTCGCCGTTTTCGACTGCGGCTTCAGTCCTCGTTGCGCTCTGGAAGCTGACGATGGGGGCCAAGTCCGACTGGAGAAGATCTTAGGGATCATTGCCGACTGCCGTTTCGGGATCAGCGACCTCTCACGTACCGACCTCGATGCCGCCACGAGCCTCCCGAGGTTCAACATGCCCCTTGAGCTGGGGATTTTCCTTGGGGCACGCCGCTTCGGGGACGGCAAACACAGGGCAAAGCGCTGCCTCATTCTGGATCGGGAGAAATACAGGTATCGCGTCTTCTTGTCCGACATCTCCGGCCAGGACATCCGGGAGCACAGAGACGATCCGCTGGAGGTCATTCGCGTCGTCCGGAACTGGTTGCGTAGCGAGTCTCATCGCCCCGACATTCCAGGAGGCAAGGTCATTGGTGAACGTTATCTGGCCTTTCGGAAGGACCTTCCGGCTCTTTGCCGGGAAGTGCGACTGACCGAAGACGACCTGATCTTCGCCGATTACGCTGATCTCATCTTCGAATGGTTGCAGCGGAACAGTAACGCCACTCTGGCCTTCTGAGGTCACCTCCGCCGGTTTACAATCCCGGCGCCATGCCCACCCGCCGCCTCTTTCCCCCCGCCCCCGCCGTCGCCCCGCGAGAGACCCGCAACCAGCGCTGGCGGCGCAAGCGGCGGACGTACGTCCTGCGCTGGTTCGACCGCGCCATCCTCTCCCTCTACCGGCTCATCTCATGGCTCGACCGCCGGGCACCCATCGAGAAGCGCTACTTCCGGGTGGCGATCTTCGGCTCCAGCCGCATCCAGCCGGAGGACGCGGCCTACGCCCAGGTGAAGGAGCTCGCCCGCCAGCTCTCCTATATGGGGTGCGACATCGTCACCGGCGGCGGGCCGGGGCTGATGCAGGCAGCCAACGAGGGCGCGCGGGCCGGGGCTTATCACTACAAGACCCGTTCCTTCGGTCTCACCATCCTCCTCCCCCTGGAGGAGCAGCCCAACCCGTTCCTCGACGAGGTCAAGCAGCACTCCACCTTCTTCTCCCGGCTCCACCAGTTCATACGCCTCTCCCACGCCTGCATCGTCATGGATGGCGGTATCGGCACCACACTGGAGGCCACCATGGTCTGGCAGCTCCTCCAGGTGGGCATGCTCCGCAACCGCCCGCTCATCTTCGTGGGCCCCATGTGGCGGGGCCTGCGCCAATGGGTGGAGCGGGACATCGTGGCCCGCGGGCTCGCCTCGCCCGGCGACCTCGACGTCGTCCATTGGGTGGATACCATGGAAGAGGCCCTGGAGGTGGTCACCCGCAGCCTCGAAGACTTCCTGCGCCGCAACCGCGTCCTCCTCCCCCCGGCCCTCGACGAGCCCGGGAATGGCCCGGAGGGTCCGCCGGCCGTGCAATGATCGATCATCCGGGCACGGCGTTTGCTGGCGCCGCGGGGCCATGGTACGTTCGCCCGGCGGCAAGCGTAGAGGTAGAAGGGAGACTGGGGAGCGCGCATGTTCACGACGGCCTTGACATTCATTCAGTTCGGCGCCCAGCAGGGGCCCGGGATCTTCCGGTTCTTTTTCCAGGCCGGCCCGATGGCGAAGTTCATCCTCGGCGCCCTGGTCCTCTTCTCTCTCGGCTCGTGGGCCATCATCTTCGGCAAGCTGGTCCACTTCAACCGCGCCGACCGGCAGAGCGAGAAGTTCATGGAGGCCTTCCACCGCAGCCAGCGCTTCAGCGAGGTCAACGCCGTGGCGGGCAAACTGGGCGCCTCGCCCCTGGTGGGCATCTTCCAGGCCGGTTACGCCGAGATCGACAGCCAGATCAAGAACTCCCCGGAGCCGGAGCGGCCGGGAGAGAAGCGGGCCTACCGCATCACCTCGCTGACCGCCCTCGAGCGCACCCTGGCCCGCGCCGTCAACGTCGAGCTGCAGACGGTGACGCGCTGGACGGGCTTCCTCGCCACCACCGCCGCCGCGACGCCGTTCATCGGCCTTTTTGGCACAGTCTGGGGCATCATGCAGGCCTTCAACGACATCGGCCTCCAGGGCTCGACCTCGATCGTGGCCGTGGCCCCCGGCATCGCCGAGGCGCTGATCAACACCGCCGCCGGCCTCGCGGCCGCCATCCCGGCCCTCATCGCCTACAACTACTTCTCCCAGCACCTGCGCCGACTGCGCACCCGGATGCAGGACTTCGTATTCGAGTTCCTGAACCTCGCCGAGCGGAATTTCACTTAGCGAAATTTCACTTAGGGGTAGCAGATGGCCTTCAACCTGGGCAATGGCGACGACGAAGATCCGGTTATGGCGGACATCAACGTCACGCCGCTGGTGGACGTGATGCTGGTGCTGCTCATCATCTTCATGATCGCCGCGCCCATGCTCCACCAGGGGGTCGAGGTGGCGCTGCCGAAGGCCAACGCGCAGAACCTCCCCCTGCGCGTCCAGGATCCGCTGGTGGTCTCCATCGACCGCAACGGCCGGGTCTACGTGCGGGAGTCGGCGGTGGAGACCGAGGAGCTGGTGGCGCGGGTCAAGGCCCAGATCGCCGCCCGGGGGGACGATACGGTGTTCCTCAAGGGGGACCGCGACGTCCCCTACGGCAAGGTCATCGAGGTGCTGGACCTCCTCCACCAAGGGGGGATCGTGCACGTGGGCATGGTCACGGACCGGGGGAAGCGGGAGCGGACGTGAGCCAGGCGGTCGACCGCATCCTGGCGCAGCGCTCCCGGCGCGACAGCCGGCGGCCGGAAGCCGTGAGCCTCGCCCTCGCCGCCCTGCTCCACGGGGGAGCCGTGGCCCTCGCCCTCCTCCTCCCCCGGCTCACGCCGCCACCGCCGCCGATGACCTTCGTGCCGGTCCAGATCATCCCCGCGGCGGCCCTCGGCGTGCGCCGGCCGGCGAGCCGGCCCAAGGCCGCGACTCCCGCGCCGCCCGCCCCGGAGCCGGTCCGTCCGGAGCCCGCGAAGCCCGAGCCGCCACCCAAACCCGAGCCCAAGCCGGAGCCCAAACCGGAAAAAATCGCCGCCAAGCCGCGTGACGACGTGCCCACGCTGCCGGACAAACCCACGAAGAGACCGGAGAAGCCGGCGCCGAAGCCCGCGCCCCAGCCCCCCGCCAGCGGCGGCACGGGCAGCAACCCCGCCGGCACGGCGCCCATGGGCACGCCCGAAGGCGAAGCCGGCCGGCGCGGCTCGCCCACCGGCAAGCCCCTCGGCACCTCCGCCTTCGGCTCGGAGATCGCCGGGCTCGACAATCCGGACTTCAAGTTTGGCTACTACATCGACCAACTCCTCTCGGCCATCGACGCCAAGTGGGCGCGCCCGCCCCTCGGCGACAACGTGCGGGCCACCATCTCCTTCCGCATCCAGCGCGACGGCAGCATCACCGAGCTGACGGTGGCCACGTCTTCGGGCTACAATTCCTTCGACCTGGCGGCGCTGCGGGCGGTGCAGAACGCCTCCCCCTTCCCTCCCCTGCCGCGGGCGTACCGGAACGATTCCCTGGGCGTCAACCTGATCGTCCGGTGACCGCGAGTGCCGATTGAACGAGGTGCCATGAGACCGAGATCCGCCGCCCTCCCCGTCCTCCTCATCCTGTTTCCCCTGGCGCTGGCGCTCGCCGTGGCCCAGCAGCCGCCGGCGCCGGCGGCCACGCCGCCCGCGGCAGCCCAGCCTCCGAGTCAGGTGACGATCGAGCTCAACCGGGGCGCCGGGGGGCGCAAGATCAAGATCGCCTTCCCCGCCTTCCGCGGCCAGCTCGGGGGGGACGGCGCCGCCGCGGCCCGGGAGCTGGAGGAGACGGTGCGGCGCGACCTTGACGCCTCCGGCTACTTCGAGATCCAGGGTCCGGACGTGCTCTCCGGCCTCCACCTGACCGGCGACGTGCAGAAGGACCTCGCCGCCTACAAGTCCACCGGCAACGAGGTGATCCTCCTCGGCGAGGTCAAGAACGAAGAGGACCGGCTGGTCTTCGACGGCCGCGTGCTCGACGCCGGCAGCGGCCAGGCCGCGCTCGCCAAGCGCTACCGCGGCCCCTACACCGTCAGCCGGCGCATGGCCCACACCTTCGCCGACGAGGTCGTCCGCGCCCTGCTGGGCAAGGTCGGCATCGCCCTCTCCTCCATCGCCTTCACCTCCGAGCGCTCGGGCGCCAAGGAGATCTGGGTGATGGACTACGACGGCGCCAACCCGCGGAAGATCACCGGCCATCACTCGACCTCGATGTCGCCGGCCTGGAGCCCGGACGGCACCGCGCTCGCCTACACCTCATTCTTCAACGGCCCGCCGGCCCTCTACCTCGCGGACCTCGCGAGCGGCCACAAGCGGCCGGTCGTCACCTCGGGCTCGCTCAACACCAGCCCCAGCTTCGCGCCGGACGGCAAGCGCATCGCCTTCGCCCGCTCGCTGGACGGCAACGTCGAGATCTTCACCACCGATCTCGACGGCGGCAACCTGCGGCGGCTGACCAACTCCCCGGCCATCGACACCAACCCGGCGTGGAGCCCCAAGGGGGGCAACATCGCCTTCACCTCCAGCCGCGCCGGCAATCCGCACATCTACCTGATGGACGCCGAGGGGGCCAACCAGCGGCGGATCACCTTCGACGGCACCTACAACGACGGCGCCGCCTGGAGCCCGGAGGGGGACCTGATCGCCTATGCCAGCCGGCGCGACGGCCAGTTCCAGATCGCCATCACCAACGTCGGCACCCTGGAGACCCAGGTGCTGACCTCGGGTCCCGGCGAGAACGAGTCGCCCACCTTCTCGCCCGACGGGCGCAAGATCGCCTTCACCTCCCGCCGCAGCGGCCGCAAGCAGATCTGGGTCATGGAGCTCGACGGCAGCAACCAGCGGCCGATCACCACCGAGGGCAGCAACGACATGGCCGACTGGTCGCGCGGCGTGCCGCCGCAGTAGCGTGGAATTTGGTACAGTGAAGCCTGGACCGCAAGCAGAACGACGAAGAATCGAGGAGAAGATCGCATGAACCGAAAGTGGCTGGCCTGGATCGTGGTTCCGGCGCTGTTGACCTTTATGTACGGCTGCCCGAAGAAGAAGCCCAAGACGCCTCCCCCGGACCTCAACGTGGAGACGACGACCGTGCCCGCGCCGGCGCCCTCCCCCCCCGTGCGCGGCACCGAAATAGTGGCGACCGTCACGCCGCCGGTGGAGGACAAGAAGGAGGACCCCCTGCTCTCCTCCGACCTGCAGGTGGTCAACGAGGAGCTGCGCCGCCGCGGCTTCAGCCCGGACGTCTACTTCGACTACGACGAGAGCACGCTCTCCGACGACACCCGGCAGAAGCTGTCGCGCAACGCCGACCTGCTGAAGAGCCAGCCGCAGTTCTCGGTGACCATCGAGGGGCACGCGGACTCGCGCGGCACCAACGAGTACAACCTCGCCCTCGGCGAGCGCCGCGCCAACGCCGTGAAGGACTACCTCGCCTCCCTGGGGGTGGCCGCCAACCGCGTGCGCACCATCTCCTACGGCGAAGAGCGTCCCGTCTGCACCGAGGACGTGGAGAGCTGCTGGTCGCAGAACCGCCGCGCACACATGATCATCACCGGCCGCGCCAACGTCGGATGATGGGGTGACATGAGCCCCCTGCGATCATCGCGCTCCCTCCTCTTCGCCGTCAGCCTCGCGGCGGCCCTCGCCGCCGCGGGGTGCGTCTCCTCCCAGGACATCCAGGGGCTGCAGTCGCAGCTCTCCGACGTCCAGAAGCAGATGCTCCAGCTCCAGAAGCAGGCCCAGGAGGCCCCCAGCAAGCTGGAGGTCACCAATCTGCAGTCGAGCGTCGGCCAGCAGATGCAGGGGCTGCTCAAGACCGAGGCGGACATGCAGGTGAAGCTCCAGGACCTGTCGGGCCAGATCGAGGCCCTGCAGGCCAAGCTGGAGGACACCAACTACCGCCTGTCGCAGCTCTCGCAGCAGATCGCGGCCACCAACCAGGAGCTGAAGAGCTTCCACAACCAGGCGCCGCCTGCCGTGGTGCCGGCGCCCGACGGGAGCATGACGGCCCCGCCGCAGCAGCCGCCACCCGGCGGAGGAGGGAGCGGCGCCGATCCCAAGAGCCTCTACGACGCCGCCTACAGCGACTTCCTCAAGGGGAGCTACGACCTCTCGATGCGGGAGTTCCAGGAGTACCTGGCGAATTTCCCCAACACCGACCTGTCGGACAACGCCACCTACTGGATCGGCGAGGGCTACTACCGCCAGAAGCGTTACCGCCAGGCCATCGAGCAGTACGATGCCGTGCTGACCCGCTTCCCGCGCAGCGACAAGACGGCGAGCGCCCTGCTCAAGAAGGGCTACGCCCACCTGGAGCTCGGCGAGCGCTCCCAGGGGGTCGTCCAGCTCCAGCACGTCCTGCGCAGCTACCCCACGAGCGACGAGGCCAACCTGGCGCGGCAGCGGCTGCGCGAGATCGGAGTTGACGTCCGCTAGGGGCCGATGCTATAAAGCTTCGTCGCACTCCGGTGCGACTTTTCTTTGGAGAGAATTAAAGGATCATGGCGAACACCAAGTCGGCCGAGAAGCGCAACCGTCAGAACCTCCAGGCGCGAGAGCGCAACCGGGCGCAGCGTTCGCGCCTGCGCACCGCCATCAAGAGCCTCCGCTCCGCGGTGGCCACCGGCGACGCGGCCCAGGCGGCCGAGCTGCTGCCGCAGACCCTGGGCATCATCGACAAGATCGCCCAGAAGAAGGTCATCCACCCGAACACCGCGTCGCGCTACAAGTCCCGCCTCACGAAGAAGGTCGCCGCCCTCGGCAAGTAGCCTTCTCCTCTAGAACCCCTCCAGCAGGCTCGTCACCAGCGTCTCCGCGAAGCGCTTGGAGGCCTTTTGGATGGCCCCGTTCTCGAGGTCGATGTAGGCGGCCTGGGTGGCCTCCACGGGGTAGTTTTCGCGGAAGGTGTAGTTGTCGCTCTTCCACAGCACCTTGCCCTCCGTCCCCGTGCGCTTGAAGGCGATCTGGGCCGTGATCGAGATCTCGTACTCCGTGGCGCGGCCCGTGTTGTCGAAGGTCACCGGGGTCACTCCGAAGCCGGTGACCGCGCCGGTGATCTCGGCCGTCGCCTCCGCCGCGTTGCCCACCACGGCGAAGCGCTGGCGGGTCACCAGCTCCTGCGCGATCGCCTGGGTCAGCTCCTGCTCCACCTGCTGCCGCGGGGTGCGGTTCTGGAGCGGCTGGAGGTAGACCGAGCGCACGTCGTCGGGGATGTTGCTGCCCTTGCCGACCAGGGCGTAACCGCAGCCGGCGAGGCCCGCGGAGATCAGCAGCAGGGTTGCCGGCAGGAGTCTCTTCGTCATCTTCATATAAAGCGCTCCATCATGCGGACCTTCGCGTCACCAGGTTGATCAGGCGCCCGGGGACCAGCACGGCCTTGGCCACCTCCCGGCCCGCCAGGAAGTCCTTCACCCTGGGGCTGGCGAGGACGGTGGCGCGCACCTGTTTTTCGTCCGCCGCGGCGTCCACCTCCACCCGGTCGCGGACCTTGCCGTCCACCTGCACCACGAGCTCGATGCGGGCGCGGCGCAGCTTCGCCTCGTCGTGCTCCGGCCAGGAGGTCTCGAGCAGGCTCTCGGTGTAACCCCGGCGCTCCCACAGCTCCTCGGTCATATGGGGGGCCAGGGGGTGAAGGAGCTGCACCAGCGTGTCGAACGTCTCCTCGCAGCGCAGCCGCGAGGCGGTCTTCTCCTCCAGCGCCTTGGACAGGCTGTTGGACAGCTCCATCAGCGCCGCCACGGCGGTGTTGAAGGAGAAGCGCTGGAGGCTGTGGGTCACCCGCTGGATGGTGGCGTGGCGGTCCCGCTCCAACTCGGGGTCGGCCGGCGCCGTGGGCGGCGCCTCGGGCAGCTTCTCCAGCATGCGCCACACCCGCTGCAGGAAGCGGTGGGCGCCGGAGACCGCCTCGTCGCTCCACTCCGCCTCCTTCTCCGGCGGGCCGATGAAGAGAGTGTAGACGCGCTCGGTGTCCGCCCCCATCTCCTCGATCAGTTCGTCGGGCGAGACGGTGTTCCCCTTCGACTTCGACATCTTCTCGATACGCCCCGACTTCTCGGAGTAGCGGGTGATCATCCCCTGGTTGAACAGGTTCTGGAACGGCTCCTCGATCCCCACCATGCCGAAGTCGTGTAGCACCTTGCAGATGAACCGCGCGTAGAGCAGGTGCAGGATGGCGTGCTCGATGCCGCCGATGTACTGGTCGACCGGCATCCAGCGGTTGGCCACCTCGGTGTCGAACATCTTCGTCGCGTCCCGTGGCGAGAGGTAGCGCAGGTAATACCAGGAGCTGTCCACGAAGGTGTCCATGGTGTCGGTCTCGCGCCGGGCGGGGCCCTTGCACTGCGGGCACTTCGTCTCCACGAACGATTTCGAGCGCGACAGGGGGTTGCCCTCCCGGCCGGTGAACTCGACGTCGTAGGGCAGCTCGACGGGAAGCTGGGCGTCCGGCACCGGCACCAGGCCGCACTTGTCGCAGTAGACGACGGGAATGGGCGTCCCCCAGTAGCGCTGGCGAGAGATCAGCCAGTCGCGCAGGCGGTACACCACCCTCGCCTTCCCCCACCCCTTCTCCTCCAGCCAGGCGATGAAGCGGCGAAGAGTCTCGGGCCCGTCGCGCAGGCCGTCGAAAGGCGGCGCGTTGCGGATCACTCCCACGTGGAGGATGGGCTCGGCGAGCGAGGCTGGATCGGTGTCGGCGTCTCCCTCCAGGTGGTAGACCAGGCGCACGGGCAGACCCTCCTGGCGGGCGAAGGCCAGGTCGCGGGCGTCGTGGGCCGGCACGGCCATGATGGCCCCTGTGCCGTACTCGGGGAGCACGTAGTTGGCGAGCCAGATGGGGATCTCCTCGCCGGTCGCCGGGTTGACGGCCACCACGCCCGTGTCCCACCCCTCCTTGGGATTGCCCTCGTCCGAGCGCTGAATGCGAGGGGTGTTGCGCACCGTCTCGATCCAGGCCTCGATCTCCGCGTGCTTCCCGTGCTTCGCGATCAGGCGGCCGGCGAGCGGGTGCTCGGGGGCCAGCACCAGGAAGGTGGCGCCGTGGATCGTGTCGGGCCGGGTGGTGAACACGGTCACGGACTCGCCCAAGGCGGGGATCTCGAAGCGGATCTCGGCCCCCTCGGAACGGCCGATCCAGTTGCGCTGCATCACCTTGACCTTCTCCGGCCACCCCTCCAGAGTGTCGAGACCGCTGAGCAGGCGGTCGGCGTACTCGGTGATGCGGAAAAACCACTGTTCGAGGTCGCGCTGCACGACCGGCGTGCCGCAGCGCTCGCAGGCGCCGTCGACCACCTGCTCGTTGGCCAGCACGGTGCGGCAGCTCGGGCACCAGTTGACCGGTGCCATCTTCTTGTAGGCCAACCCCTTCTCCAGCATGCGCAGGAACAGCCACTGGTTCCACCGGTAGTACTCGGGGAAGCAGGAGGCGATCTCCTTCGACCAGTCGTAGAGTATCCCCCAGCGGCGGAACTGCTCCTTCATCACTTTGATGTTGGCGAGCGTCCAGTCGCGCGGATGGATGCCGCGCTGGATGGCCGCGTTCTCGGCCGGCAGGCCGAAGGCGTCCCAGCCCATGGGGTTGAGCGCCCGCTTGCCGTTCATGCGCAGGAAGCGGAACAGCGCGTCGCCCAGGATGTAGTTGCGCCCGTGCCCGACGTGCAGCCGGTCGCCCGAGGGGTAGGGGAACATCATCAGCATGTAGTACTTGCCGTGGCCGTGACGCAGGTCCACCTCGGCGGCGCGCTGCTTCTCCCAGCGGTCCTGCCACTTGGACTCGACGGCTTTGTGGTCGTAGGGTGTGCTCATCGCTCCTCTGCTCTCTCTCCAGCCCCCATCACCCCGCCATCAGGTCTAGGTGAGGCTGCCCGGGAAGGTGTGCTGCTTCAGCAGGCCGTCCAGAAGCCCGTTGACGAAGCGGCCCGACTGCTCGGAGCCGAACTTCTTCGCCAGCTCGATCGCCTCGTCCAGCACCACGAGCTTCGGCGTCTCCCGCTCGTGGAGCATCTCGTAGACGGCGAGGCGCAGGATGTTGCGGTCCACGGCCGGCATCCGTTCCAGCCGCCAGTTGTCCGCCTGGCTGCGGATCAGGTCGTCGATCCGCTGCTGGTTGTCGATCGTGCCCCGGACGAGCTCCTGGGCGTACTCGAACGCCTCCTCCACCCGCTGGCGCCGCTTGTCGTGGTCCTCGCTCTCCTCATCTGGCACCGCCGACGGCTGACCGCGCCGCTTCTCGGCGGCGGGAGCCTCCCGCGCCAGGTACTCGGCCAGATCGAAGGTGTTGAAGATGTTGGGCAGCGGGCTGCCTCCCAAGTCGCTCTGGTAGAGCATCTGGACCGCCATTTCGCGCGCCGTGCGCCGCTTTCCTGCAGTCATGTGCCTCGCCTCAAAAACCCCTAGCGACCGGCGGCGTGTCCGTCGCGCAGCCGGGCGAAGAGGTCGGCCATCTCCAGTGCCGCGAGGGCCGCCTCCCAACCCTTGTTGCCGGCCTTGCCCCCGGCCCGCTCCGCCGCCTGCTCCGAGCTGTCACAGGTCAGCAGGCCGAAGCCCACCGGCACGCGGTGCCGCTCGGCCACGCCGGCGATGCCGCGGCTCGCTTGGGCGCAGAGGTAGTCGAAGTGCGGCGTCTCGCCACGGATCACCACCCCGATCGCCACCAGGCCGTCCAATCGTCCCTCACTGCCCTCACCGCCGGCCGCGGCCAGCTCCTCCAGGGCCTGCGGGATCTCCCACGCCCCGGGCACCGAAACGAGGTGGATGTCCGCCGCCGCCACCCCGTGCCGCCGCAGGCAGTCGGCCGCGCCGGCCACCAGCAGGTCGCCGAGCCGCGAGTTGAAGCGCGACGCGACGATGCCGAAGCGCCGTCCGGCACCGGTCAGCTCCCCTCGGGTCTCTCGGATGTCGTTCACGTCAGGGCCCCCCTGGCTTACAGGAGGGGTGAGTATAGGGAGCCGCTCACCAGGGAGTCAATTGGAGTCAATCGGCCTGGCCCTCGGTTTGCAACTCCTTCTCCACGGAGCGGGGTGGAAGGGGGCAAGAAGGAGGCAACACCATGAAACGCCATCTTATCCGGTTCACATTCCTGGCCGTCGGATGCATCCTGTGCGTGGCCATTCAGGCCCCCGCCCAGGTCGCCGGCCGCCAGGTGCTCTGCCCCGGCGATCCCATCCCCGCCGGGTGGATCAAGGTCGACGCGCGCCCGGACGCCTCGGCCTGCCCCGCCGGCGAGGTGTGGGTGGTCGAGACCTTCACCAACAAGGCCCCGGGCTCGGCCATGGTCGTCTGCGCCGACCAGCCCACGCCGGGCGGCTGGGAGACCCTGGGGATCGCCACCTCGACCGGCCAGTGCGGCGGCGGCACCGGGGCGGGTGCGGGCGGCGACAACGTCAAGTCGATCCGGCGGCTCGTCTAGCGGGTGAGGAAGCTCGCCGCCATGTGCCGCAGGAAAATCCCGTAGGCGGGCGCGAAGGCGGCCTTGATGAGGAGGTCGGCCACGATCCCGGAGAGAGCGAGCCCCATCAGCCGGACCTCCTGGCGCTCGAAGGGCCAGACCCGGCGCACCAGGAGGGGGCGCGAAAAGAGCGTCCCCAGCAGCACGAAGGCGCAGACCCGCAACACGGACCACGGCACCCAGGCGGCCAGCGCGCCGAGGAACGGGTGGCCGCTCGCCAGGGCATAGCTGCCCACGAAATAGCTCATGTAGCCCACCAGCCCGGCGCCCAGGGCGAGGCCCAGGTAGCCGGCGGTCGCCCAGGTGAGCACCAGGAAAATCGCGAGATGAAGTAGATGCTGGGGCAGGAACTGGCGCCAGTCGTTCTCCGGCGCTTCGCCCGTCGCCACCCAGGCGAACATCTGCTGGCGGTAGGGCTCGCCGTGGAGGATGCCCGTGCGCGCCGCGTCTGGCAGCCAGAAGACGAGCAGGATCACCCCCAGGCTGAGCAGGAACGCCCAGGCGAGGCCCAGCGTCCAGGCGCCGAAGTAGTCCCGCTCCCGCACCCGCTCGCGGAAGGGGAGTAGAGAGTCAGCGGCGCCAGCAGCGGCAGCGCCCACTTGCCGCCCGGCACGGCCGCCAGCAGCGGCAGGAAGACCGTCAGCAGCACGGCCGCGTTGACGTTCACAGGGCTCCTCCGGCCGGCCCGAGCTGAATTTCCTCCACCAGAGTGGAAGGATCCGCGTCGAGGGCGTACGAGAGAGCCCGCACCACCTCGCGGGGGGGAACCATGGCGGCGCGGTTCCAGTCGCCGGGAAGAGCGTCCCAGATCGGCGTGTCCGTGGCTCCCGGGTAGAGGGCGGTGATGCGCACGCCCGTCCCCTTCAGCTCCTCGCGCAATACCTCGATCAGGCCGCGCAGCCCCCACTTGCTGGCGCAGTAGGCGGCCCAGCCCGGGAAGGCGCGGCGGGCGGCCACCGAGAGGAGGGGGAAGATCCACCCGTGGCCGCGCTCCTTCATCGCCGGCAGCAGGGCGCGGAGGAGGAGGAAGACGCCGGTCAGGTTGGTGTCGAGGAGGGCCGCGAAGTCGTCCGGAGGGGTCTGCTCGAACGGCGCGATGGCGCCGACGCCGGCCGCCGGCACCACGACGTCGGCGGCCCCCCAGCGCGCCCGCACCTCTCCGGCGCACCGCTCCACGGCCTCGGCATCGCGCACGTCACAGGGGAGGGCGACCCCGGCCTCGCGCGCCCCGGCCAGCGCCAGCGTCTCCTCCAGCGGCGGCTGCCGCCGGCCGAGGAGGACGAGGTCATAGCCGCGGCGGCCCAGCTCCACGGCGATCTCGCGCCCCAGTCCGGAGCCGCCGCCACTCACCACCGCCACGCGCCGGGATCCGCTCATCCGCAGAGCATATCAAGAGCCCTCGCTTGTCCGTCGATGCGGGCTGCCCTCCATGGTATGTTCATACTCCACCGACTCCTCCTCCACCTCTCCATGCCTCCCGCCCTCCCTCTCGATCTGTCGCCCTGCGTCGTGGTGGTGAAGACCCCGGTCCTTGCCCGCGGCGGCGAGACGGCGCGCCTCGCCCAGGCCGGGCAGACCAGCGCGCGACAATTGGCGGCGGCGGCGCAGACCCATGAGCAGACGCTCGCCGCGGTCGTCGGAGCCCTGGCCGAGCGCGGCATCGCCTGCCGCCAGGTGCAGGTCGAGGCCCTCGGCGCGCCGGCGCGGCGGGCGATTGCCGCGGCGCGGCTGGTGGTCTCCGTGGGCGGCGACGGCACCCTGTTGACGGCCTCGCACTGGGTGCGCGACGGGCTCCTGCTCGGCGTCAACTCCGCCCCTCTCGACAGCGTGGGCTTCTTTTCCCTGGCAACCCTGGGGACCTTCGCGGCAGTCCTCGATCGCATCCGGCAGGGAGAGATGCGCCCGGTCGCCGTTCCCCGCCTCGCCGTCGCGGTCGATGGGCAGCAGCTCCCCGAGCCGGTGCTCAACGACATCCTGGTGGTCCACCAGCATCCTGCCGCCACCAGCCGCTACCGGCTGCAACTGGCGGCGAGAGAGGAGGAGCACCGCAGCTCCGGTTTGTGGATCGCGGGAGCGGCGGGCTCGACCGCGGGGATCGCCTCGGCCGGCGGCCGGCGGCTGCCGCTGCTCTCGCGTCGCTTCCAGTTCCGCGCCCGCGAGCTGTACCGCGCGCCCGGCCGCACCTATGGGTTGGCGAGCGGCTTCGTCGCTCCGGAGGAAGCGCTCCTCGTCGAATCGCGGATGGAAAACGGCTGGCTCTTCCTCGACGGCGCGCGCACCAGCTACCGTTTCCCTTTCGGCGCCAAGGCCGAGGTGCGTCTCGCGCCGGCGCCGCTACGCCTGTTCGCCGATCCCGCGCGCTGGACCGGCCCACGACGCTGACGGGCGCTTTAGGATCAGTAAGCCGCCGTCGTGCAGGGAGTCCCTTCGCGGGCGTCGCGCCAGAGGTGCTCGACGTCGCCAAAATGCTCGCGCACCCAGTCGTCGGAGAAGACGGTTTCCAGGTACCGCTCCCCGCGGTCCGGCAGGATGACGGCACACACCGCTCCGTCGGGGATGCGATCCTTGACCTTCTCCACCGCCGCCAGCACGCCGCCGGAGGAGCCGCCGGCCAGGATGGCCTCGCACGCCACCAGCCGCCGGCACCCGGCGATGCAGTCCAGGTCTGTCACGTGGACGCATTCGTCGATCCTCGAAAAATCGCAGAGCGGCGGCTTCAGGCCGGCGCCGAGGCCCGGGATCAGCCGCTTGGATTTTACATTGCTGAAGATGAGGCTCCCCACGGCGTCCACGGCGATCACCCGCGTGGCGAGCCCGTGGTCGCGGACGTACTCGCTGCAACCCCGGATCGTGCCGCAGGTGCTGGTCGCGACGAACAGGAAATCCACGCGGCCGCCGAGCGCCGAGGCCACCTCGTGCATCGTGGTCTCGTAGTGCACGCGCGGGTTCTTGAGATTGGTGTACTGATTGGGCCAGAACGCGTCATCGCTCCGGCCGACCAGCTCCCGCACGCGGTTGAGCCTCGCCTGGAGAAACTCGCCGCTCTCAGGATCGGGCTCTTGCACCACGTCGATCTCCGCACCATAGGCCCGCAGCATCCGCAGATTGGCCGGCGCCGTCTTGGGATCGATCACACACAAGAAGCGCAGGCCGTAATAGCGACAGGCCTGCGCCAGCCCGATCCCCATGTTGCCGGAGCTGGATTCGACGATCAGAGTCTTCGGGCCGATGGCCCTGGCGTGGAGGGCGTCCTCCAGAATGGCCACGGCCGGCCGGTCCTTGATGCTGCCGCCCGGGTTCAAGGCCTCCAGCTTGGCGAAGAGACCGAACCGGGCCTGGGGGATGAACCGCCGGAGACGGACCAGGGGCGTTCCCCCGATAGTGCCGAGGATCCCGTCGCTGATCTTCCCCGGCGCTCCGGCGTGGAGAGCTTCAGACACCTCAGCCGGGGGTCGCTCTCCGTCCGCGCCGGAAACCCGACTCGAGCCGCCGCGGGATTGCGCAGCTTTCTCGATCCGAACATCGTATTCGTAATATGACATCTGCTCGATCATCTCCCAAAAAGATCATACCTTAGGGCTCATTCTAGGGAAGTGCACCAGAACGCCGAATCGGGGACAAGGGAGACCGAACGAGGGCTACCCGCCTGATGCGAAGGGCCGCGTGGACTGGAGAGAGCTGACCGCGGCGCCGGGCCCCATCACCCCGGGTGTCGAAGGGTCGCAATCCCACCGTACCAATCCGAGTAATTCCGAGGCAACGGAATGAATTTGCGGGCTGGGTCCAGAAGGCCCATCGCGGCTCCGCCGTTCGCGGACGAGCTCCAGATCGCGGTGGAGCATTCTCCGCAGCCCCCGCACTTCGCCCTGCTCGTAGAGTCCGACGAGCGCCGTCAGCCCTTCGTTCAGCGCGGCCCTGTACGTCTTCAGGCCGGTCCATCCCATCGCCTTCATCAGGAGCTACTCATTCACTTCGACGTTGAGCCGAGAGTACCTGGAAAACCTGCCCCCGTCTACACATTTCCTGTGAGGATGAGTGTAGATGGAGAGAGGTCGCACACAATTCCTGAGAGGATGTGTGTAGAAACCAGGACGCGGAGGGCGCGGCGGGAGCTGCCATACACCCAAGAACAGAGGAAGTGTGTATAAATCGCTCCGCCATACACTAAATTCGGCGAAAGACGCGTGCGACGCGCGCGGACGGGAGCTGGGTGGCGGGAAATTTACACACATCCTCGGAGGAAAAGTGTACGACCGCCGAGGATGTGTGTAGAAATTTGAAGGTCTTGTGTATGGTGGCGCGAAAGGAGCGAGTCACCGCAGGCGGTTGGTGTAGGGGGACGGAGAAAGGGTGTAGGGCGGGAGAGCGCGAGGGCAGGGACACCCCTCAAGGTTCCGCCGCCGCGAACACCAGCCGGACCCAATCCTTGTCGCGCCGGCTCTTGTCCCTCAGGTATTTCCGGCCCAGCCTCTCGATTATCGCGAGGGCGGCACGCCGGCGCTCCTCGCCGGTCAGGACGGCCAGGATGCGGGGCACCTCCTGCGTCGCGTTGCCGGGTTGCAGCAGGGCAACATCTTGTTCCCACTTGGGCTTCTTGGGCAAGGCCCGGGGTGCGACTTTCATCCGGCCATAGCCGGCGGCGGTCTTGGCGCCGACGCCGTCCTGCTCCAGGGTCTCGGTGAGGATCTCCAGGGCGGCGGTGGCCCACTTCTCAAAACCGGTGACGGCCAGGAGAAAGCGGCCCCGGGTCGAAAGGAACGCCACGGGGTTCGGATTGTCCCAATCCGCGGGAGGGAGGTCCTCCCCTTGATAATAGTAGGGGTGATGAACCGTCATCACGTCGAGATCGAGAAGCAGCCGCTCCCCTTCGGGAATCCAGAGCGCGTCGTGAAACGTGACGTAGCCGCTGCTCGTGGTGTCGCCGAAAAGCAGCCGGTGGGACTCGCCCATCGTGCCCTCGCCCGTGACTTTGCGCCAGTCAGAGTCCGCCAGGTGCTTGTGGGCCGCGGCGGCGGCCAGACCCTTCAAGGCAGAGCCCGGGATGTATGGCACGCCATAGGTGCGATGGAGGGCGATCGAGGTCTCCAGGATGGATTCCGCCCCGAGGCCGACCACCATGCGGCCGAGGACGCTCGCCTCGGCGACGCAAGTGCAGGGCTCCAGCTTCTCGACGGCGGCGCGCCAGCGATCGAAAAAGCGCCGGTAGTCCTCCGGTACCGTGGCCAAGGCCAGCAGCTCGTCGATGTGGGTCTGCCGCGCCGGCCCTTTCTCTTCGAGCTCGGCCAGTCCCTTGTCCAGCCAGAGCCCGGCGTGGGTGCCTTGAGCGGGTGTGAGGCTTTCGAGAGTTGCTCTGCGTCCGTTCATGGTTTCGTTCCAGCGTCCGTTCCGGGCTCAATGCCCCATTCGGAGCGTGACAGGCGAGCGTACCAACCCACGGATGCGAGGGTTTCCCGCGTCAGCCAGACGTAGTGGGAGAGGTCTGCGGCGCGGACCTTGTCGCACAGGCTCTCCTCGTCCGTAATACCCGCGTCGGCGCGGTGCAACTGCTCTCCGAGATGTTTGAGAAGCGCCTTCAGCGGTGCCTTGCCGCGGGATTTGACGAAATGAAGCGCCTGGCAGAGCCCGGCCGATCGGATCAACGCCGGGAGTTTCTGGGCCATGGCGCCATAGACCTTCTGCTGCTCCTTGTCGGTCACGAGTTGGACGTGTTGGTATGCCAGGGCGGCGCGTTCTTGCTCGAGAGTCATGACGGGCCTCCTGAAAACCTTACGAAGCAGCTCCCCTGCCCCACCGTCGCCTTGCCGCCGAGTTGCACGAGACCGCCGGTGAGCGAGGCCACGTGATTGAGGAGCTCCCCGGCGCTGCGCTGGGAGCGGCCGTTGGCGGCGTTCACGTCCGAGGCGACGGCAATGCCGACGAGGATGGTTTCTGCGGGCAGCGACTCCTGATACCAGAGCGCGCCCTGGGCTACGGTCTTGGTGTCATCGTCCAGACGGATGTGCGCGGTGACCTCGGTCGCGGTTTCGAGCACCAGTGACATGAGGTCGTCATCGATCAGGCAGATGTGATTGACAAGACTTCTCCGCCACTCCTGCCAGTCCGGCGACGATTGCGGGAAGAGGGCGCCGGCCAGCGTGGTGGCGAAGGCCTGGAGGCGGGGTTTCTGCTCGCCGGAGACGATAAAGTCGAGATCCTCGAAGACCACCTTGCGGACGGATCCGGCGCCGACGGTGAGCGCCTCGCCGAGGATGCAGCAGTTTGTCGCGCCGGGAGATCCCGGGAGGTCGGCAAGCGCGAAGCGCGCCTCCCGGGCGCCGCGGGCGAGCTTGCGGATGAGGTAGGGCGAGGTGACCCAGGCGAAGGTGCCGCGGATGCTGCGCACGGGCATCAGCAGCAGGTACGCGTCCGAAAATTGGACCGCTCCGGAATGCTCCGAGGCGTTGGCCGTCTCCGGTCCGAACGCGTCTTTGGTCAACTGTTTGTCCCGACCTGAGCTGCGCGCGCGGAGGGCACCTTTGATCGAGGAGCCCGGGATGAGTGGGAGGCCGGTCGGCCTTTCGCGAGCGATGGGCAGGTCGATGGCTCCTACCGACTGCCCGGTGCCGGCGTGGAGCGGTGACATGGCGTGGATGAGGGCGAGGCGGGTCGTCATTTCTTGAGCTCCGTGAGAAAGAGTTGAATGGGGTCGTCGTAAACCTTGCCATCGCGATTCAGGGCCGGAATCCCACCCGCCAGCGCAGAGTCGAGCCGCCACTCGACGGGATACGTGGTCCTTCCCGCCACCAGCTCGCAATCAGGAACCTGAGACGCCAGGACGAGGGCTGCCGTTCGGAAGGATTTATCCTCCGCCATGACGCGAAGGATCAAGGGCGACGCGAAGCGCTCGAAACCGATCGGTTGCAAATGCAGCGGTTTCATGTCCGGGTCTCCGGCGCTTCCCGCCTGGCTCGCCGAGCCGGGATTGAAATGGAAAACGATCGGCATGCCGAAGGCGGCACGCGGAAAGCGAGGAACGGTCACCGCCGGCCTGGCGTGAGAGGGAGCGCTCTTGCCGGTCAGACGCCGGATTTCGTCGGGCTCCGGCCAGCGGCTGCGGCCGGCGGGCCGCGGTGAGCCTGGAGGAACGGCGAATCGACCAAAGCCGCTGCCCTGGCGCATCTGTTGCAGCAGGCGCAGACCCGCCTTCCAGGCTTCGAGGGGACTGGAGCTAGGGTTCCGGGACCAGGCCAAACGCGCCTTCGCCAGGGAGGGCACACCGGAAAGGATCGGGTTTTCTCGCATCGCGGCGAGAGTGGTCTCCACCTCCGTGATGGATTTCGGCGCGTCCACCTGGGCGAAGGCGCCAAAGCCACGGCGGGTGCGGCCGCCAAGCCCGCCGAAGGTTTCCCAGGCCCAGAGCGCGGCTTCGACGTCCTGATGCAAAGTCTCGGGATAGGCCAAGCGGAGTTCGAACTGCGCGCTCCCGTAGTCGAACAGCACCCATGGACGGGCGCCGACTCGCTGAGCGTCACGGCTGGGCTGAAGCGGGAAGGCTCCATAGGCGATCTCGCGCATGCCGTTGCACGGAACCAGCCGCCGGGTCGCGTTGTATTCGAAAACCGGAATTTCCTTCGCCTTTGCGGGCTGCAAGGAGACCACGATCTCGACCGCCGAGGGTTGACTCGTGGAGCCCCAGATCTCACTTTCCCGCTGTCGCAACTCGCCGAGCGTCTGGCACCGGCTGGGATTGCAGGCCCGCCACCAGAAGCGGAGCTGACCGCGGACCGAGGCCACGCGAACGGGGGTCACAGGGTCGCCGGGCTTTTCGTGATCCTCGACCTTCACGCCGCCGCCGAAGACATGGGTGAGGAACTGATAGCGCCGCTCGACTTGATGGCGGAGATTGCGCCGGGTGTCCGCCGGCGAACAAGGCGGTGCAGCTCTCATCGCATCTCCTCCTTCCAGACGCCCAGCGCCGCCAATCCGAAGCCGTCCCACCGATCCTGGGCGTCGTCGCTGACGCAGGCGAGCCAGGTCTCCTCGCACCAGCGGCGAAGGTCCGGCTTGTCGCCCGCCAACTCGAGGAAATAGACGCTGCCCGCGGGGGCGAGGCGTCGGGTCTGCTTGGGGCGACCGGCGGCGAGGTCCCAGCCCGAGACGATCTCGGGCCGCGGCACCGCCGCTGCGCGCACGGTCGCCGCCACGCCGTTCCAGCCCGGCAAGGCGCCTTGGGCGAAGACCGCCGGCGTGAGGAGGATCAACCGCGCCCTTCCGGTTTCCACGATCGTCTCCAGCACGTCCGGAGGGAGTTGCGGCCACTCCCGCGAGGCGCGGCTCCAGCGGGCCAGCCGGCGCTCTCCACCCAGCGGCGCAAGCTGCGCGGCGAGATCGAGGTCTCGGCCGGCCACCGTGGCGCCCTGGGACCAGAGCGACAGCGCGAAGCGGCGAGGGGCGAGACGGGCGGAGCCCTTCGGCCCTTCCTGCAGGAAGCGCAGCCCGGAGGTCTGAAAAAGCATGCCGTCGAGCCCCACCCGCTCGCCGGGCTGGATGGCGAGATGCGCCCGGACCTCCACCGGCAGCCGCTGTGCTCCCAGGGCCGTGAGATCGACGTCAGGCTCGTCCGCGGGAGACCGCAGCCAGGACTCGAAGCGCCTCCAGCACCAGAAAGCCGGAATGCCCTGCGGCGGCTTGCCCCGCCCACCGCTTCCGTGGAGGCACAGCGGACGCAAACCCAGGTCCTGGAAAGAATCCAGGGCCTCGCCAGGAGCGAGAGGTCGGGGGACCAGCCGCCGGATCTCAGGCTTGGCGCCCTCCTCTTCGAGGATCATCGTATCGCGCGGCGCCGGCACCAGCCACTCCTTGACCGCGCCGTCCTCCGGGCTCAGCTCCGCCAGGAGAGGGCCGCGGACGTGGACCCGCTCCTTGAGCTCGTCGAGCGCGCTGCCGGAGAGGGCGAAGGCGCCGTTGACGCTCCCCATGCGGGTGCGCACCGCTCCCGCCAGCATCGAAGGGAAAGGAAAGTGGGTCGTGTCGAACCGCCCGATCGCAGAGGGGCGGCCGTCGCGAGCAATCAGGGGATCGAGCGGTTCGACGAGCCAGACGCTCATTGGGGACCTCCTGTCTTGGGCGGCGTGGCCTCCTCCTAGGCCTGAGCCAGCAGGCGCGCCACGATCAGACGGTCGGCGACGGCGCTGACGGGCAGAGCCTTGATATCCTGGAGTAGGCCGTCCAGGACGCTCGCGTCAATCCCTCCCACCTCTCCGTGCTGCGGCTGTTTCCGCCCGAGGATCCGCGCAGCCTCCTTCTTGACCACGTTTTCGAGACCTTCCCTTTTCTTCTTCAGGTCCTCGCTATCGGATTTCAGATCCGCCTCGGTCCACTCCACCAGCCGGTCGAGCTCGCGCAGCTCGTAGGCCGCACCGTCCGGGATCTGATCGTTCAGGTGCAGGTCCACGTAGTAGTTCAGACGCTGATCGAGATGGCCCCAACAACCCGCTACCTCCACCGGAGGACCGGACCGCTTGTCGACGATCACCGCGAGCGAATTGCGCTTTTTCTTAGCCCGGGCCTCAGCCCTCCGCGCCAGCTTCAGGGCGCCGCCCATCGGGTCCATGAAGTGAGAGATACCGATGCCCGCCGAGAGGGTTGGCGTGACCTTCTTTTCACCCTCCTTCTCCTCGACGGGAAAACCTGAGAGCTGCTTGTGAAAGGCTTCGGCCAGCTTTCCGGCACAGGCGACGGCGCGGTGCAGCGGCACGAAGGCCAGCACGTCGTCGCCGCCCGCATAGATCAGCTCTCCGGCGTGATCCGTCTCGACGATGACGCGGACGCTCTGAGCAAAAAGGTCGAGCTGGCGGGAGAGGTCCCGATGCTTTTCAAAGGACGTCTGGCGCTCGATGGCTTTGCCCATGCGATCACCGTCGGCCACCAGGATCGCGTAATACGGGAGAGGAGTCTTGACGCCGATCTTTTCCAGCACACGGGCGAGGGCGGTCCGCGCCGCCTGCACGGCTTTCTGGCGCCGTTCGCGATCGAGGATCACCTCTTCAAACAGCTCCGGCAGGCGATTTTCAAACAGCAGGCTGCCGTCGTAGCGCTCGAAGAGGGCGAGATGGCTCCAGCCGTCTCCCTGCACGATTTCCTGCTCCTTCAGAGGAACGCCCCATTGCTCGAGGACCGCGAGATACTCTTTCCAAACTCTCTCCAGCTCCGGGTCGCGAACGGCGCGGGTGCGCTCGTAGATCGGCCAGGCCGCGAGGTGGCCGGTGCTGAGGAAGCGGTGGGCGTAGCGCGATCCCTCCCGCTTGCCATGACGCTTGAGCAGACCGACGCCGCACAGCCGCTCTTTCGGCCCCACGCCGTAGAGCTTGCGCACCTCGTCGGGAGTCAGCTTCTCCGCGAGCACCTGATCGAAGACATCCTCATACAGGACCGATTCCCGCTCGCCGTCGATCGCCGACTTCGGCACCGTGTCGCCCCACGGCACCGGCCCCCACAGGCGGGTGTTCTTGCGCGCCGCAAGCAGGGACTCCGCCGCTTCCCGTGCCGCGGCGTAGCCCTGCGGGCCATCCTCCGGCGCGCTGACCCAGGTGATTTCGATCAGCTCATCCACCTGCTGCTTGGCCCGCGAGCGCAGGAAACGCTCGCCGCGGATGCAATCAAAAGCCTCATCTCGCAGGCTCTTCAGCCGCTGGCGCATCCCGGCCTCGCCGCGCCGGGCCACGGCGGCGGGGTCCTTGCCGTCGGGAACGCGAACAACGATTTTATTGGCGACCGAGCTCGGCTTCGACGTGGGGCTCGGCGGCTCCAATTGCTTCCAGTCCGACACTCCCGGGAAAACCAGAGAGTCGAGGCCGCACTCCTCCGCCATGGCCCGAGCCGTCGCTTTCGACAGCTCGCTGAGCAACCAGGAGCCGAACCACAGGTCGCGGCAGCGGCGGGCGGCGGCGATGAAGTCCTGAATGGGACCGAGCGTAACGATCAGTAGTTGGGGCATCTCACCTCGCCAGGGTCCACAAGACCCGAGACTCCTCCTTTGGCGGGCCCGGCCGCAGGACGTCCGGCCGTGCCGCGCGATGTTTCCGGGGATCTGTACGAGGCCCCCGGGGCGTGCTGGAAGGGTGAGACGCAGCGGCGAGAAAAAGGGTAAGAAGCGGTTGGGAAGAGGTCACACGGGTCCTTACCAAATCCTCCCGCCGCGGCGACTCATACCTTCCAGGGATCGCCGGAGCGTGGAACCGGCTTCACGCCGCTGCGCGTCCCCGACGAGGACCGGAATGCGCTATCAAGACTTTGAGATCAGAATTCAGGCCGCACCGCGCGGGAAGCTCAAGGCCGAGGCCGAGTCGCCGTGCGGCTCGGGAGCCTCGACGTTCAAGCTCCCCTTCCCCAAGAACGAGATTCAAGGAGTGGCTGAGCAATTCGACCTCCTGCTCAGCCCGAAAAAAGACCAGACGCCGCAGCTCACGCTGGAGCGGATCGGACAGGCTCTTTATGAGTCGCTTTTCGCCGGACCGGTGGGCCAGCGGTTTCACGAGAGCCGGGCGCGCCTCGAAGGGGGCGGGCAGGACGAGGGGCTGCGCATCCGGCTCAACTTCGACCTCGGGGACCCGGGTATCCTCCTCCTCGCCGGTCTCCCCTGGGAGCTCGTCCGTGACGGGGAGAGAGCGGATTTCCTGTGTCGCCTCCGGAACACCTCGATCGTCCGTTACGTGCCGGTCGGTCGCCCGCCCCTTCCTCCCTTCACCGGCCCGCTCAAGGTGCTGGTGGCGATGGCGGGCCCTTCCGACCTTGACCATCTCGACCTCGAGGAGGAGTGGAAGAAGATCTGGGCCGCTCTGGGGCAGAATCCCACGATCTCGGTCTCCGCCATCCAGCAGCCGAGCCTCGCCGACTTGCGGAAGAAGCTCCTCGAAGACACGTGGCACGTCCTCCACTTCATCGGCCACGGCGGCTTCGACGACCAAAGCGGCAATGGGACGGTCTGCTTCGTGGCACCCGGGGGGAAGGAGGAGCCAGTCACCGGCGCCATGCTCGGCGAGCACCTGAAGTCGTTCCCCAACCTGCGGCTGGTGTTCCTCAACGCCTGCGACACCGCGAGGCTCCCCCGCCGCCAGGGACAGGATGCTCACCGCGCCACCGCGACCGCTCTCGTCCAGGCCGGGGTGCCGGCGGTGATCGCCATGCAGACCCCCATCTACGACCGGCCGGCCATCGAGCTGAGCGCCGCTTTTTACGAGCGCTTGGCCGCCCACGACCCGGTCGATGCCGCATTGGCCGAGGGGCGGCTGGCGATCCTGCGCGCCCAATCGCCCGACTGGGCCACACCCGCCCTGTTCACCCGCATCAGGGACGGCAACATCCTGGGCGAGGAGGGGCGAAACGGCGCGGCGCGGGGCTCTCGCCCGCCATCGACCGCCCGGGAGACCGACCCGATCCGCCTGGGCATCCGGACCTTCTCGGACACCGGCGGGGTCTTCGTCTGGGGCGGGGAGATGGACCAGGAGTGCGACGAGATCCTCGATCTCCGGCCGTTCTTCACCGGCAAGGGGAATCGCTACATCAAGGAATCGTGCCTGTGGCAGACCGAGGTCGTCCCCCGGCTGCGGAAGTTCCTGACCCAGGCCGGCGCTTCGCGGCGGCCCCTCCACCTCAACCTGGCGGCGCACTCGAGCATCGCCTTCGCCGCCGGCTACGTGCTGAACGTCAAGAGCGGGCTCGACGTCACCCTGCGCCAGCGGGTGAGGAGTGACAACCCGGTCCAGGAATGGCGGGTGGCGCCGGTCGCGCCGGATCAGGAGACCCTCTTCCGCAAGCAGCGGGACGTGCCCGGCGACGCCAGCGCGAATGACGTGGCCGTCGCCCTCAGCATCACGCGGCCGGTGCTGGTCGACGTCCGACACTATCTGGAGACCTCCAAGCTTGCGGTCCGGCGCACCCTGCCGGTCGAGTTGGCGACGGGGCCGTCCTGGAACGGGGTCCGCGACGGTCTCCACGCCCTCCGGCTGGCCGAGGTGCTGGCCAGCAAGCTCGCGGCGCGGACGGTGCAGGAGCGCTACGGGGTGCTCCACCTCTTCGCCTCGGCACCCAACGCGCTCCTCTTCTTCCTCGGCCAGCTTTCGCACGGGCTCGGCCGTATCCAGCTCTACGAGCACGACTTCGAGAGCGGCCTGCCGGGGGCGTACATCCCGTCGATCCTGCTGCCGCCGGCGGAGGAGAAACCGGCCGGGGCGTAATGGAATTCAGGGCGAGGAGGATCGCAAGGGGAGCTCGGGGTGGGCTAGACTTACCCCATCGTGCCCCACCGCTTCGCGACTCCTCCCGCCCTTTGGCTCGCGCTGCCGCGAGGGGGCCGTGCCGGCGGGCCGCGGTGACCTTCCAGCCTCGCGAGCCGGAGCCGGCGGCCGACGATCCGGTGGCCGCGTGGGTGGCGCAGATCCAGGCCGGCGTCGACGTCGAGCGCAACTTCGAGCGGCTCTACGAGCGCTTCCACCCCCGGCTGTTCGCCTTCTTCCGTCGCCACGGCCTGGCGCCGGAGCGGTGCGAGGAGCTCGCCCAGGACGCGCTATTCAACGCCTTCGACAAGATCGCCTCCTTCGAGCACCGATCGCGTTTCTCGACCTGGCTCTGGGGGATCGCCGGCCACCTGTACGTCAACGAGCAGCGGCGGATGGGGGCGGCCAAGCGCGACGGCGTCGAGTTGCCGCTGGAGGAGTCGCAGCCGGCCGATACCGAGCGCCGGAGGCCGGGTGGCGTGGTGCTGAAGGCGGCTGGGCCGAGCCCCTACGAGGAAGTGGAGAAGAAGGAGCAACTCGCCACCCTGCGGGAGGCACTGATCTCGCTGCCGCCGAAGATGCAACGGTGCGCCATTCTGCGCTTCCACCAGGGCCTCAAATACCGGGAAATCGCCGAGGTGATGCGGCTCAGCCTCGACACCGTCAAGGCCCATCTCGGCCAGGCCAGGCAGGTCCTGCAACAGAGGCTGGGTCCGCAAGCGGGGACTTTCTTCCACGAGGAAGAGCGATGACCGAAGACCATCCCACGCCCCGGCGCTTGGCCGCTTACCAGGCCGGCCAGCTCTCCCCCGGCGAGGAGGACGAGATCCAGGAGCACCTGGTCGCCTGCCGGGAGTGCACCGTGGCGCTGCTCAGCCTCCCGGATTTTCAGGAGCTGATGGAGGCGGAGGACCTGGAAACCGTGGCCCGGCCCGAGGAGCTGCCCAGCCCCGGCCAGACCCGGGCCTCCTGGCAGGCCGTGCAGGCCCGGCTGGCGGCGTCGAGATCGGCAGCGCCAGCGCCGCCTCCACCCGTCGGCCGCTTTCGCCGGCTGACCACCTCTCCCAGGGCGTTTTTCGCCCTGGCGGCGGGCCTCCTGGCCTGCCTGATCGGCTTCCCGCTGTGGATCGCGAACCACCGGGGCACCAGCGCCGGGGCGCCGCTCGTGGCCTACCCGCCAGGGGGCGGCGAGGTCATTCGGGGCGTGGGGGGCTCCGGCCAGCCCCTCAGCGTCCGGCTTGCCGAGGGTCCCGCCGTCCTCGCTCTGCCCCTCCCGGCGCGCGCCTCCTTCCCCGCCTACAGGATCGAGATCCGGACGCCCGGCGGCGAGCTTCGCCTGTCCGCGGACGCCCTTCTGGTCCCGGTCGCCGTGGGGCCTGCCGGGACCCAGGCGCCAGCCACCGGCGACCGGCCGCCCCGGCTCTTGGTGATCGCCCTCGGCCGTGGGCAACTGGCCGCGGGCGACTACCGCCTCCGCATCGTCGGCCTGCGGGGCTCCCACGCCGAGGCGATCGCCGAGCACGCCCTCCACATCTCCGGCTCCTGAACGCCCGCCCGCAGGCTGCTGCCGGAAAGCCGTATACTTCCGCTCGGTCCCCAGATCCGACGGGAGAGAAAACCTGGCGCTCTTCGCTTCGCGCTTTCGCTGCGCTCTGACCTGCGTGCTCGCGGGCCTGGCCGTCTCCGGTTGCGGCCGCCCTGCCGGCTCGCCGGCGGCGCCGGCCGCCAAGAGCGCCGCGGCGCCGGCCGCCGAGCCGCAGCCGGTGGTGCGCAGCTTCACCCTCGCACCGGGGCCAGGAAGCCCGCGCCAGCTCGCCGGCGGCCAGATCGACGCCTACGAGATCGATCTGGAAGCCGGTAAGTACCTCCACGCCACCTTCGATCAGCAGGGGGTCGACCTCGGCGTCGACGTCTTCGCTCCGGGCGCGAAAAAACTCTTTCGGATCAACACCCCGAACGGAGCCCATGGCCCCGAGGAGGTCCATCTGCTCGCCGAGACCGCGGGTCGCTACCGCCTCGAAGTCTCGACGGATCCGGGAACCCCGGCGGGGACCTACGTACCCAGCCTCCGCGCCCTGAGACCGCCAAGACGGCGAGACCGCAGCCAGGCGGGAGCCGACCGTGCCTTCTACGAGGCCAAGGGGCTCCGCGACAAGCCGGACCGCTTCTCGGAGGTCTCGGCCAGGTTTCAGAGATCGGTGTTCCTGTTTCACGAAGCGGGCGATCGGTGGCACGAGGCCGACGCCTTCCTGCTCCTCGGCCGACTCCAGCAGCAGCCCCGCGAAGCGCTCGACGACCTCCAGCGCGCCGCAGAGTTGTTCCAGACTCTCGGAGATCGCCATTTCGAGGCCACGGCCCTCGATGCGATCGGGACCTGCTACAGAGACTTGGCGGAGTTCGAGCGGGCGGCGGAGTCCTATCAGCGCGCTCTTGAGCTGGTACACCAAACGGGAGAGATAAAAGAGCAGGCTGCGATCCTGAACAATCTCGGCAATTTGTTTCAGCTCCATGGCGATCTCGGGCGGTCGCTGAGTTTTTTTCGCGAGTCCCTGGGCCTCTGGCAGCGGCAGCAGGGCGCCGAGGCGCGCACCCAGGAAGCCAATACCTGGGCCGGCATCGGTCTGGTCTATACCTCGACCGGCGACTGGCAGCGCGCCATCGACGCCCACTGGCGCGCCCTGAGAATCCGCAACCTCCTGGACAACCGGCGCCTGCGTTCAATCTCGTTGACCCAGATCGGTGGGGTCTGGCTGATGACGGAGCCGCACCGCGCCCTGCCTTTCCTGGAGCGCGCACGCGATCTGCAAAAAGACCTGGACTTCCCCAAGGATCAGGCCAACACGCTGGAGACGCTGGGGCTCGCATTTCGACTCCTCGGGAGCTATGACGACGCCGAGGCCACGTATCGCCAGGCGCTCGCAACCTTCACCGCTCTCAACGACCTCGACAGCCAGGCGGTCACCTGGACCAATCTGGGCTGGGTTGCGGTGTACCGGAACCAGCCGAGCCAGGCGCTCCAGCCCTTCGAGCAGGGGTTGAGTCTCGCGCGGCAGGCCCGGAACCCGGCGGCCGAGGCCAGGGCACTTCACGGTCTGGCCGAAGCCGAGCGCGAACGCGGCAACCTCGCCAGGGCTCAGCTCTACGCCGAGGCGTCGCTGAAGATCGTCGAGTCACAGCGGGCCGCCATTCCGCGCCGGGACCTCCAGGCCTCCTACCTGGCCGCCAACAACAGCGCCTACAGCGTGCTGATTCATACCCTGATGGATCAACACCGCCAGCAACCGGCGCAGGGATTCGACCTCCGGGCCCTGGACCGCAGCGAACAGGCTCGCGCCCGCAGCCTGCTCGACGCCCTGCGCGAGTCGCGCCGGCAGCGCGCCGATCTGCAGGCGCAGGTCGATCCCGAGTGGATTCGCCGGCGCCGCGAGCTGCTCCGGGAGATCGGTATCCAAGACGCCCGCCAGCACTCGCCCGCGTCCAGCCAGACCGACAGGGCCGTCGCCGAGCGGACGATCTCCGAGTTGCTCGACCGCCTGAGCGAAGTCGACTCCGAGATCCGCTTCCGGCATTCGGAGCCCGCCGCCGAACGCCCCTCCGCCGACGCCCTGCGGCGCCAGCTCCTCGACCCGGACACCATTCTCCTCGAGTACTACCTCGCGAGCGGCCGCGGCTATCTCTGGGCGGTTTCGACCGCTGGCGTCCAGAGCTTCGAGCTGCCCGGGGCCGAGGTCCTGGAGCCCCTCCTCCGCTCCGCCTACGAGGAGCTCGCCGGGGGCTCGCCCCCGAGCGGCAGTGCGGGGCGAGAGTCGCATCTGCTCGCGCTCAGCCGGCGGCTCCTCGGACCCGTGGCCGGCCAACTGCGGGGCAAGCGCCTGCTAATCGCCGCCGATGGCCTTCAGCAGTACGTCCCCTTCGCCGCCCTCCCCGACCCGATCGGCGGGCACGAGCCTTTGCTGGCCCACCATGAGGTCGTTGCCGTGCCGTCCCTGGCGGTGCTGGCGGAGCTGCGGAGCAGGGCGGCGCAGCGCCGGCCCCCACCCGAGGCCCTGGCCATCCTGGCCGACCCGGTCTTCGACGCCAGCGACGAGCGCCTGGGGTCTGCCGCACCCTTCAAGACATCCGGCGACTCGGGGGACGCCTTCCTCCCCCGCCTCGTCTTCACACGGAACGAAGCCATCGCCCTCGCCCTCCTTCTCCCTCCCGGCAGGGCCTTCCAGGCCCTCGACTTCGACGCCTCTCGCGACCTCGTGATGAGCGGGCGCCTCTCCCGGTATCGCATCCTCCACTTCGCCACCCACGCCGTGCAGCGCACCGATCAGTCCGAGCTTTCGGCTCTCGTCTTCTCCCGCTTCGACCCGCAGGGCCACCCCGTCGACGGCTATCTGCGGGTCCCCGACCTGGCGGAACTCGACCTGCCAGCCGACCTGGTCGTGCTGAGCGCCTGCGACACCGCCCTCGGGCGTCAGACTCCCGGAGAGGAGCTGGCCGGGCTCGCCCAGGCGTTCCTCACCGCCGGGGCGCCGCGGGTCCTGGCCAGCCTCTGGCAGGTCGAGGACCAGTCCACGGCCGCGCTGATGAACCAGCTCTACCGACGCCTGCTCATCGACCATCTTCCTCCCGGCAGAGCGCTCCGGGAGGCCCAACTCGCCATCCGCGCCCAACCCCAGTGGCGCTCGCCGCGCTACTGGGCCGGCTTCGTGCTTCTCGGCGACTGGCAATAGCCGGCGACCCGCCGCGCTCCTCTCCTCCTTACCAAAACTCGCCCGGCCTGCGTCTCACCCTGCAACCGCCATGGCCGGCGGCCCACTCAAGGAAATCGGAGGGAGAGATGACCAAGCCCGACTCCGCACCGCTCGACGACAGCCAGCCAGAGACGATCATCAAACCGCGCCGTGAAACGGACGGCGCCAAAGCCGTCGACAACTCTCAAGCCACTCCCGATCCGGGAAAACCCCGCGACAATGGCGGCCACCACCACCCGCATCCCAAGGACGTCTGACCCGCAACGACCTTTCTCCCGGGACCGGCGCACCCGCCACGCCGGTCCCCCCCCGCCCCCAGGAGACCTTGATGAGAAAGGCGCGCCCCAGGATCCTGATCTTGAGCCTTCTCCTCGGCCTCGCGTCCTGCCGGCCCGCGGCGAAGTCCCAACAATCCTACGATCAGATTCGCGGACTGGTCGCCGGGAAGACCGCCGCCGAGGTGGAAGGGCTCCTCGGCGAACCCGATCTTCGCTCCGCCGTCCTCGGCGACTCCCGCTGGGTCTGGTGGAACTATACGTTCCTCGACGGCGAGCAGTACGCCCCCGAGGTCCGCGGCCAGATCGTCCACCTCGAGATCACCTTCCAGAATCCTCAGGGACCCGGCGCCCCCGTGCCCCTCGCCCAATGGAAGGTCGGCGGCCCGCTCGCCGTGAGCTACTCCAAGTCGTCCCAGGGCCCCTGAGGCAAACGCGCCGTTCTGGGGGCTTGGACGGCGCTTCGATTTGCGTTGTCGGTGTGTCAGGAGCCTGCGCGGCAGAAACGCCAGGACATCAAGGATACAAAGACAAGGAAGACCCCGTCTCGGCGTCTCCTTGGTGTCTTTGATGCCTTTGAGTTCTTGCTTTTCCGAAGCCGCGGCCCACCAACGCTGCCCTTGAGCTTTCTGGCGCACAGACTCTTTAGAGAGGCTTGAGTTAACTCTTTGAGTTAAAAGTGAAATTGGTCGGGACGCCGGGATTTGAACCCGGGACCCCCTGAACCCCATT
>Ga0136846_1233196_pt1 | contig 69586 bp, 57 predicted proteins | sample HopSoiMetagenom2_FD_96841 | JGI IMG/M metagenome (GOLD analysis project Ga0136846, IMG submission 96841) | Grasslands soil microbial communities from Hopland, California, USA - 2 Assembly 2016 (version 4) | ecosystem: Environmental > Terrestrial > Soil > Grasslands | place: USA: Hopland... | reverse complement strand
TCTGCGTCCGATGGGAGCGAAGGTGCCTTCGATCTATGGCGGAAGTTACGACGAGCCATTCCAGATGCCAGAGCCGGCGGAAACCGCCGCGTAGGTTCATCGTCTAAGTTGAGAGCCGCCCCTCGTGGGCGGCTTTTTTCGTTCTGAAAATTGCCGCGGTGCGCCCGATTGACACGAAACCGCAGTTTGAGACGTGGTTGCAACGTATAAGGAACGGGTCTCTCGCGGGAGGATGCACCAGTCACAGAGAAGACGATCGAAAGGGCTCGGCCGGATTCTCTGATTGGGTCCATTACCTAGGTCATCTTGGGTGGGGTGACGATTCGGGTGATGATGCTTGAGAGCATCACCACAGGGCATGCCGTTCGAGGATGCCAGGAAGAATCACGCATGAATATTGATGACCTGCTGCGGATTGCGACGGAACGGAAAGCCAGCGACTTGCATTTGAAGGTGGGAAACTACCCGCACCTGCGCATTGATGGCGACCTGCTTCCATTGACGGACCAGCCGCGCATCAGCGCGGAAGACATGCTGAACATGGCGTTCAGCATGATGTCGGCGCGGCAGAAGCAGAAGTTCAAAGAAACGACAGAAATCGATATGGCGTATGGCGTCGCAGGACTGGGACGCTTCCGTGTGAACATTTTTCAGCAGCGCGGGAACGTGGGGCTCGTGCTTCGCGTAATTCCGACGAAGATTCGGGCGCTGGATGAATTGTTCCTGCCGAAAGTAGTGGAGCAGATTTGCGACATGCCTCGCGGGCTGGTGCTGGTCACGGGCGTGACTGGTTCCGGTAAGTCGACGACCCTGGCGGCGATGGTGGACCGGGTGAACTCGTCGCGCGCGGAACATATCGTGACGATTGAAGACCCGATCGAATTCCTGCATCGCGATAAGAAGGGATACGTCAATCAGCGCGAGGTTGGAGTGGATACGCCCTCGTTCGGGGCGGCACTCAGAGCTTCGTTGCGTCAGGATCCGGACGTGATCCTGGTCGGCGAAATGCGTGACCTGGAGACGATTCAGACGGCGCTGCATGCGGCGGAAACCGGTCACATGGTGTTCTCGACATTGCATACGCTGGACGCGGTGGAAACTGTCAATCGCGTGATTTCGATCTTCCCTCCACCGGAGCAGAAGCAGATTCGTATGCAATTAGCGGCGGTGTTGCGAGCGATCGTCAGTCAACGACTGGTGCGACGCTGCGATGCTGATGGCCGCGTGCCCGCGGTTGAGGTCATGATTAATACAGCGTTCATCCGGGAATGCGTGCTGGTTCCGGAGAAGACGCGGTCGATTCGCGACGCGATTGCGGCCGGTACTTCGCAATACGGCATGCAGACCTTCGATCAATCGCTGTGGGATCTGTTCCAGGCGGGGCTGGTCAACTACGAAACGGCACTCGAGAACGCCTCGAATGCCGACGACTTCAAGCTGCGCATGCAGGGTATTGCTTCGACGGCAGACATTTCGCGGCAGTCCATGCAGTCGGCGGGGTTTGGGGGGAAATAGTCTCGAGTTGCGAGTACCGAGTTGCGAGTTTGGGCGCGAGTTGATCGCGCCCATTTTCTTTGGCGCGGAAGAGCATTAAACCACGAAGGATACGAAGGTTCAGGAAGGAAAACCTTATTCACTCACAGTGAGGAATGGGCTTTTGCGCTATCGTTATGCGCATGGCGTTTTCTCGTCCCAAGCGAAAGCAGTATTCCGAAGAGGAGATGTACGAGTACGCCGTAGGGGCGTTGGCACGGCGGATGCGCACTGTGGCAGAGTTGAAGCGGCTGATGCGGGCGCGGGTAGAGGATCCGGAGTCGGAGTATGCCGAGACGTTGGTGGAACTGGTCATCCGGCGGCTCAAGGATCAGGGATATCTGAATGACGCGAAGTATGCCGCGTATTACTCTTCGATGCGGCGGGACAACCAGAAGTTTGGAAGCCGGAGAGTCATCACTGAGTTGAAGACTCGCGGGGTGCATGGGGATGTCATCGAGAAGGCGATTGACTCGGCGTACGGGGAAGTCAGCGAGGAGAAGCAGGCGCGGGAGTATCTGCGGAAGAAGCGGATGACAAAGCCTCGCGACCAGAAGGAGACAGCGCGGATTTTTCGGCAGCTGGTGCGGGCTGGGTTTGGCACGCGGACAATCTTTGGCATTCTGAAGAAGTGGGATGTCGATGAGGAGACGTTGACTGCGCTGGAGAGCGAGAAAATTGAGTAATTGGGTAATTCAGTAATTGCCGTTCATGTCTGGGTGATTCGGGCATACTTCAAACCATGCTGGAAGAACTTGTAAGGAGGAAGACTATGACAATGAAGATGGCAGGGGTACTTGTGGGTGCGTTGTTGATGGCGGTTCCGTTCGTTTGCGGACAGGACGCTGGCAGTTCGGAGAAGAGGGGCGCGGCGACTGAGGTGAAGGACGCGAGCAAGACCGCAGCGAAGGATACGGAGAAGGGTGCGAAGACGGCAGCGAAACATACAGAGATGGCGGCCAATAAAACCGGGCATGTGACGAAGGCTGCCGCCAAGAAGACGGAAACAGATACGAAGATCGCGACGAAGGACACTGAGAAGGCAGCCAAGGCCGCGGGCAAGGATACGGAAAAGGCGGCGGATAAGACTGGCCAGGTTACTGAGGAAGCCGCCAGGAAAACCGGGCATGGAGTGAAGAAGGGCGTTAAGGGGATCGGGCACGGAGTGAAGAAGGGTACCGATAAGACGGCGAACGCACTGAAATAGTTTGGCTCGCATCGCGGTCACGGGGGCTGAAGCCCCCGTTTTGTTTGCGCTTCACCGCGGCCCTGAAGGGCCGCTCTTCCACGGTTTTGGCCGGCATCAACGGTGGTGCCCGCGCAAGAATATTCGCCACAGAGGACACGGGGGATCAGAGAGGGAGTTCGTGTGATCCCTACTCCGTAGGACTGTGTTTAGGAAATCAAATTCCCCACTCTAAACGTCGCAGAAGACGCGCCGTTTAGAATGGGGCACCCGGACGTGCTGGGGCATCCGCTCGTATAGTGTTGTCAGTTAAAATTGGATATTCATGCTGACGGGTTCGGAAATTCGCAGGAAGTTCCTGGAATTCTTTGTGCAGAAGGGGCACAAGGAGGTGCATTCGTCGTCGCTCGTCCCGGCCAATGATCCGACGCTGCTGTTTACGAACGCGGGAATGAACCAGTTCAAAGACGTGTTTTTGGGGCTGGAGAAACGCGACTACTCGCGGGCTACGACGTCGCAGAAGTGTGTGCGGGCGGGCGGGAAGCACAACGATCTGGAGAATGTTGGGTTCACGAACCGGCATCACACGTTTTTCGAGATGCTGGGGAACTTTTCGTTCGGCGATTACTTCAAGAAAGATGCGATTGCGTACGCGTGGGAGCTGATCACTTCTCCGGAATGGTTTGGGATTGAGAAAGACAAGTTGTACGCGACCATCTTCAAGGGCGAGAACGGAGTGGATCGCGACTCCGAAGCTTATGAGTTGTGGCTGGGGCAGGGCGTGCCGAAGGATCGCGTCTACGAGATGGGGATGAAGGATAACTTCTGGCAAATGGGCGATACCGGGCCCTGCGGTCCGTGCAGCGAGATTCACTACGACATGGGAGCGATCGCGTCGGACGAGGGACATACGGACTGCGAGTTCGGATGCGATTGCGGGCGGTATGTGGAGATATGGAATCTGGTGTTCATGCAGTTCGACCGTGATGCGTCGGGGAAGCTGACGCCGCTGCCGAAGCCTTCGATTGATACCGGGATGGGACTGGAGCGCGTAACGTCCGTGCTGCAGGGAGTGATTTCGAATTACGAGACTGATTTGTTTACGCTGCTGATCAAGAGGGCGGCGGAGTTAACTGGGGCAGCGAAAGCTGCCGAGCTTCGCTCGACCGGACAGCCGAGGGCAGTTGGCTCCACAAAAGTGGATCACAAGGGCGCGGCTTCGTTGCGGGTGATTGCGGATCATTCGCGGGCGGCTGCTTTTCTTATTTCTGATGGCGTGTTGCCGTCGAACGAGGGGCGCGGTTATGTATTGCGGAAGATCGTTCGGAGGGCGATTACGCATGGGCGGCTGCTCGGGCAGACGAAGCCGTTTTTGTACCAGATGGTATTTGCGGTGCGCGATCTGATGAACGATGCGTATCCGGAGTTGAATGAAACGGCGGAGCGCGTGTCGAAGGCGGTCCTGGCGGAGGAGACACGGTTTGCGCACACGATGGAAGTTGGACTGGAGAAGCTTGAGACGCTGCTGAACAATTCTGCGGAAACGCTCGCCGGTGAGGACGCGTTCAAGCTCTACGACACCTTTGGAATGCCACTGGATTTCATGCAGGATGCGGCACGGGATCAGGGGATTGCGTTTGACCGCGCTGGATTCGATCGCGCGATGGACGAGCAGAAGGCGCGGGCCCGGGCTTCGTGGAAGGGAGCGGCGAAGCAGACGGCCAATCCGGCGTATCAGTCTTTGCCCAAGTCGGAGTTTGAGGGATATCGGCAAACGCGGACGGAGAACTGTGAAGTGCTGGCCATCATTCACAAGGGGCAGGGGGTGAAGGAGCTGAAGCCCGGGGAAGAGGGCGAGGTCATCCTCGATCACACTCCGTTCTATGCGGAGGCCGGCGGGCAGGTTGGAGATCGCGGTTGGTTTTACTCGGACGATCACAATACCGTCGTTGCCGACGTGAAGGGGTGCTACTACCCGATTCAGGGGGTAAGGGCGCATCAGGTCGTCGTGAAATCCACCCTCAAGGTTGGAGACAAAGTCGACGCTGTCGTCGATACTGACGTTCGTCTCGCTACCATGCGAAATCACACGGGTACGCACTTGCTTCATGCCGGGTTGCGTGAGGTCCTGGGCAAGCATGTGAAGCAGGCTGGGTCGCTGGTTGCGCCGGGACATCTGCGGTTTGATTTTTCGCATTTTACGGCTGTCGCGGACGAAGAGCTCCAGGATATCGAGGACATCATTAATAAAGAGGTACTGCGTAACCGGAACGTGGAGACGATCGCGGATGTCCCGATTGATGTGGCGGTGAATGAGTATCACGCCATGGCGCTGTTCGGAGAGAAGTATGGCGACAAGGTGCGCGTGATCCGCATTGGAGATTTTTCGACTGAGCTTTGCGGCGGGACACACACCCGCGCGACGGGCGAGATCGGGTTGATCAAGATCCTGAAGGAAGGCAGCGTGTCTTCGGGAGTACGCCGAGTGGAGGCGACTACGGGAGAGGGATCGCTCAGGCACTTCCGTCGGGATCACGAACTTGAGAATGTTGTGTCGGCGTTCGTGTCTCCCACCCTTTCGCAAAAGACGCGAAAGGATGGGGCATCCACTTCTGAGGACGAGTCAAAATCCCCGCCCTCCGCAAAAAGCGCGGAAGGGTGGGCCAACCAGTTTTCTCTTTCTGATGCGTTGAAGGCTGAACTCGAGAAGAAAGACGCGGAGATCAAGCGGCTGGCTCGGGAACTGGATAGCGCGCGGATGAAGTCGGCATCGTCTTCGACTGCGAACGTTGCGGAGAAGATTAAGGATGTGAAGGGCGTCAAAGTTCTGGCACACCGCGTGGATAATCTTGAGCGGGCACAGTTGCGAACACTGGTGGATCAACTGCGCGACAAGATTGGATCGGGTGTTGTGGTGCTTGGGTCGGCGTCCAACGGGAATGTCGCGCTGATTGTTGGGGTGACGAAGGATTTGACTTCGCGCGTGCAGGCGGGCAAAGTGATCGGGCCAGTGGCGCAGAAGGTGGGCGGAAAGGGCGGAGGGCGTCCGGACCTGGCGGAGGCTGGCGGGAAGGATGCGTCTGCGCTGGATGCCGCACTGGATGGGGCTTACGGCGTGGTGGAGGGACTGCTGGGGTGATCTCGGACGACAAGGTGAAAGAGCGGTTGCACTTTGTGAAGCACAAAGGGCACGCAATCTTTGTCATCGACTTCAGCCACTGCGGCGTGAAGGAGATGATGGTTCTGCTTGATATGGTGCGCGCGGATGTGGCGCGTCACGCTCCGGGATCGGTGCTGACGCTCGCGGATTTCACGGGGGCGGAGATCGACAAGACGGTTGCGACGCGGATGAAGGAAGTATTGACGCTGGATCGTCCATATGTGAAGAAGTCGGCGTGGGTGGGAACAGAGAGCCTGCCGCACGTGTTCTACGAAAATATCAAGAGCTTCTCGCAGCGCGATTTTCCTACCTTTAACACTCGCGAAGAGGCGATGGACTGGCTGGTGGCGGAGTAAGACGCACGTGCGGGGGCCGGAAACACCCTGCGATGTACGCTGCGTGCTCGTTCCTGGATACTGCATTAATGTCTGCATGCTGCTTATGGTCCCTGGAGGGCTATCGCCTCCTCAGGACGACATCTACTGAATTCTTTTTGTCGCTACATGATCCCTTTTGTCGCTCGACATAGGCTAGCGGCGGCTTTCTTTTGAGTGCGATTCCAGCAGACTCTTGGTGAGCAAAACCAGTCCTGCGATTTGGGTCCATTCCGAGACGATGTTGCTGATGACCGTTCCCCACTTCGACGTGGGATCGGATTTGGCGAAGAGCCAGATCCAACCGACGCCGCTGGCCGCGAGAAAGATGGTCAGTGAGTGATATTGCAAGATCTTCCAGAGCGGTTTAAGCCATCGATGCGGCGGTCGTCGGCTTTCAGCGGAGCCGACCTCGTAAAAGTATTTTGTAGCAAGGACGGTGACGAGGAGTCCTGTCCAGTCGGCGATCGCGTTGCCGAAGAATGATCCCCAATGTGTGGTGGGATTGGAGCGGATGTAGAGAGCGATCCAGATCAGGAGAATGATCGCACTGACGAGGCTGAGGGAATGGCGATGCAGAAAGCTCTTTCTGCGCTGAGTTGGCATGGGACTTCGATGCCCGGTTTTGGTGCAAGGCTGCTTTTCCGTACTCAGTGCTCAGTACTCAGTTGGCTCGCGAATACTTCAGGGGCCTGGGATGCGGGGGACAGTGATGCCGCATACATGCAAAGCAATCACCACAAAGGACACTAAGGTTCAGTAAAGGACAACTTCTCTAACTTCTCCACTTCAGGGTTAGTGGGGCTTGGAGTGGGTGCTTCATTGGTTCGCCGGTGCGTTTCGACTCGAGGTGGGCTGCTTTGAGTTGGAAGTACCACTTGGCGGGCTTGTCGGCATCGTCGATGAGCATCAGGTGTGGATTGTGTTTCAGGCCCTCGGCTTGCATTTCCATGGTGCGGCGATCTTGTTCTACGAATTTTCCGAAGACATATTTCAGAAGATCGGGGACGAAGGGGACCCAGCGGAAGAGGTTCCAGGCGGCGACTACGTCGATGCGGCATTGATTGCGCAGGATGGGCGTGACGGTTGTAAGGCTGGAGAACCAGTACTTCCCTGCGCGGATGGTTTCGGTGCGGATGTTCGGGAGGACGAAGTCGATGGTTGTGGTGATCGAGTCGGCGTCGGCGTAGAGGCGGAGAAGCTTGTAGGGCGCGGAGTTTGAGCTGGGAGTGTGAGCGGACATGCGGAAGCCGTTGGGGATCGGCTCGAAATTCTTCTTCTTCTCGTGGATGCTGTGCTGGGTGCGCCACCACCAGGCTTGATGGACAAAGGGTCCGTGAGCGGGGTCCATGAGGCCGATGATACCGTGATCGATGCTGACGGGCATTTCGGCTTGAAGGTAAGCGAGCTTGTATTTTGCGCTGAACTTTTCAATGCTTGGCGCGGGCTCGCAGGCTTCGGCTGGCTTGGTGAATCCGGCACCGGGTGGTCCGGGATCGGGGATATAGACCCAGATGAAATCGTCTTGTTCTTCGCAGGGGTAGCTGCCGGCGTAAATGCGATCGACCTTCATCGTCTGATCGGAGGTCAGGGAAGGGATCAGCTGGCATTGTCCGTTGTGAACATCGAACTGCCAGCCGTGATAGGGGCATTCGAGATTCTCGCCATCGAAACGTCCGGAGTGGAGCGGCATGCCGCGGTGGGGGCAGGCGTCGCGAAGCGCGAAAGGCCGGTTTCGGCGGTCGCGGCCGATGACGAGGGGGAGTTCCAACAGCGTTGCTCTGTGGAGTTGATTGCGCTGGACACGGTCGGCGGGCAGGGCACGATACCAGAAGCCGGGAAGCATCAGAGTGTCGGTGGCCTGGCGTTGCGGAAGGTCGAGTTCGGGCATGGGGGATTTGAGAATGTTGATTGAAAAACCTATGCTAGCATCCCTGTCGCGTTCGGATGGCAGAAGCTCAAACCACGAAGGACACTCAGGTCCACGAAGGAAAGCAAACATCGCATGGAGCTCATCGCGCATTTTCGGAGATTGACGGCGGCGCAGCGGAATACTTTCATTGCCTGCTTTCTGGGGTGGTCGCTGGATGCATTTGACTTCTTTATTTTGACGTTTTGTATCAGCGCGCTTGCTACGCAGTTTCAGACGAAGATTTCGGCGGTTACCGAGGCCGTGTTTATCACGCTGGCGTTTCGTCCGGTAGGAGCGTTTCTGTTTGGGCTGATGGCGGACCGGTTTGGACGGCGGCGGACGCTGATGGTGGACATCATCGCGTATTCAGTCTTCGAACTGGCATCGGCATTTGCGCCTTCATTGAAGGTTTTTATTATCACGCGCGCGCTGTTTGGGATCGCCATGGGAGGCGAATGGGGCGTGGGGGCGGCGCTGGCGTTCGAGACCTTGCCGGCCAAGGAGCGGGGGTTTTTCTCGGGACTGTTGCAGGAAGGATACGCTGTGGGATTCCTGATGGCAGCGCTGGTCTACGGAACCGTGTTTGAGTTCGTCGGGTGGCGTGGCATGTTTGTGATCGGGGCGCTGCCGGCGTTTCTTGTGATTTACATACGGACGAAGGTGGATGAGTCTCCGGCGTGGCTGCAAGGGCGAGTTTCAAAGAAAGCAGAGTCGGAGCTGGGGCGGAACATTTTGAAGTTTGTAGGACCGTTTCTTCTGATGACTGTGCTGATGTTCGCTTTCAATTCATTCAGCCACGGTACGCAGGATTTGTATCCGACATTTCTGACTCGAGGTCATCACTTCAGTCCGCACGCGGTGATGTTCGTCGCGGTGATTGCGAACATTGGAGCGCTGGTGGGCGGAGTTGTGTTCGGGAGCTGGTCGGAGCGGATCGGGCGACGGAAGGCCATTGTGATTGCGGCGCTGCTCTCGCTGCCGGTGATTCCGTTATGGGCTTACTCGCGGAGTATTCCGATGCTTGCCCTGGGCGGGTTTCTGATGCAGTTCATGGTGCAGGGCGCGTGGGGTGTAATCCCGGCGCATTTGAACGAACTGTCGCCTGCGGCTGTGCGAGGGACGTTTCCGGGATTTGCGTATCAGCTGGGCAACTTACTGTCATCGAAGAACTCGGTCTTGCAAGCGCGATTGGTGGAGCAGAAATATCAGGGAAGCTATCCGCCGATGTTAGCGTGGACGGTGCTCATTGTCGCGAGCCTGGTGGCGTTAGTTACGGTGAGTGGGCGGGAACGGCGCGGGGCGGACCTTTCGAGCGTGGAGTGACGTCCCGGATTTGCGGTGTCCTGCAAGAGCGAGTGCGGTTTTCAGGCACAGAGGTGCATACAGGACGAGACAAGAAAGATCGATATTGTAGGGGGTGTGCAAGAAACAGCACATAGTCGTATGGCACGAAGGAATCATTGTCAGGTGCAGGGTCCTGTGATACGTTCTAGGTAAATTCCACGCATTCGTCCAGCATTCATCGGGTCCCAATAAACATCGGTTTGCTCGAACGCGTGTATCTAAGGTAGCGCCACATGAAAGAACTAACTATGGATCCCGTAACGAACGGTGAATCCGTCGATCGAGAGAACTTCGCCAACCGCAAGCTGATCCGTCCGACACTGCCGCGTCCGGAAAATCATGGCAATCATAATCACGGGAGTCACAATGCTGCGCCCGCGCAGATGCAGGAGAGGCGCGAGCGTCCGGAAAGGCACGATGGGCGGGAACGGATGAATCACGGAGAACGGAACGAGCGGCCGATGAGCGCAGGGGCCGGAAAGAAGCCAGCGCCGCCGGAGCAAACGAACGCCGAGAATTTTTATTATCAGAAGCAGATGCAGTCGCGGACGCCGATGGTGATCGTGCTGCAGGATGGCGAAGAGATTCACGGGATGATCGAATGGTACGACCGCAATTGCATCAAGGTGAATCGCGAGAACGGCGATCCGAATTTGATGATTTATAAGCCGGCCATCAAGTACATGTTTAAAGAGGGTGAGAATCAGAACGGGTGAGTACAGTTTCTAGTTTCTAGTTTTGAGTTTCGAGTTTCAGAGTTAAAGTCAGTCCCCACTTTACGAAGATCGCTAGAGTGGGGCACCCGCCTCTTTTTACTTCTTGAACGTCTTCGCTCCTGCCACCTTCTTCCCACCTTGGATGCGTAAAACGAGTTGCTGCTGGCCGCTGGACGGACGAATGCGTCCGTCCCTACATGTGTGGCTGGACAGCAGAGGCGGCTGTCCGCACATGTGTCTTAGAGTTTCGGGAGGACAATTCCCTTTTGGGCCTGGTATTTGCCTTTACGGTCGGCGTAGCTGGTCTCGCAGACTTCGTCGGACTCGAAGAAGATGATCTGGCAGAGTCCTTCGTTGGCGTAGATGCGGGCCGGAAGGGGGGTCGTGTTCGAGATCTCGAGGGTGACGAAGCCTTCCCACTCGGGTTCAAATGGGGTCACGTTCACAATGATGCCACAGCGTGCGTAGGTGCTCTTGCCGACGCAGATGGTGAGAACGCTGCGCGGGATCTTAAAGTATTCAACGGAGCGTGCCAGGGCGAATGAGTTCGGGGGGATGATGCAGATGTCGGTCTGTACGGTGACGAAGGATTTCTCGTCGAACTTTTTGGGATCGACGATGGTGGAGTTTACGTTGGTGAAGATTTTGAATTCGTCGGCTACGCGCAGGTCGTAACCGTAAGACGACAAGCCGTAGGAGATCACACCGTCGCGGACCTGCTTCTCGGAAAACGGGTTGATCATGTCGTGTTCTTTGGACATCTTGCGGATCCAGCGATCGCTCTTGAGCATGAAACTCCCTTTTAGAATTGAGACATTAAGTAATTTCGTGATTGAGCGATTGAAAACTCATGGGAGGGACTCAATTGCACAATGACCCGATCTCCCGATCACTCAATTTCTTGTTGGCTGGAGTGCTGGTAGTTTACGGGAATGGTGCTCCGGTTGACAATCTGGCCTATGTTCCTTAGCATCAATGACTTGTAGGACCATCTTGACCCTGCACCCGGGAGCCTCTTGTGATCAAGCTCGATATCATCAACGAAGTGGTTGCAAAAACCGGAATCACCAAGACGAAGGCTGAACTGGCGGTGGAGACCGTTTTCGAGAGCATGAAGAAGGCGCTGGCGGCGGGAAGCCGCATCGAGCTGCGCGGGTTTGGCGTGTTCAATGTGCGTCCGCGGAAGACCGGGATTGGGCGGAACCCCAGGACGGGAGCCGAAGTGTCGATTCCTCCGGGGCGGGCCGTGCGGTTCAAGCCGGGGAAAGAATTGCAGTCGATCGATTGATGGATCGCCCGGGCGATTGTTTGCGGGGCAAGTGCAACCTCAGCGGCTGATGCCGCTTCGTTATTGGCTTCTTCGGCACGACTGAGGTCGTGCCTTGCAACCTTGACGGGCCGGTAAAGAAAATCAAAATCCCCACTCTAAACTCGCAAAGGACGCGATTTTAGGATGGGGCACCCTCGAGTGTTTTTCCGAACGATTTGAAGTCGTGTTCTTCCCTTTTGTTTTCGCCTCCCAGCAGTTCTCATCGCGCGACGTGTGGCGGCGAGATGCGGCCACGACAGCCGCCGGGAGGACGGGGTTACTTAGCGGCTTAACGCTGCGCGCTGGAAGGCTAATTTGCGGAGCATGGGTTGGAGCTGTTTTGCCACGGGGAGGAAGCCTCTCCTCCACAGGCGAAACAAGCTTCTGTTCAGGACGACTGTGAGCGGGCCTGGATAGTTCGTGGGGTATGGGCAGAACTCGCTTTTGAATCTCGCCAAGGTGCCGGGGCCTGGTCCCATGTTGTAGCGAGTTGCGCCGAGCCGGTACATGTCGCGCATGGAATGCCAGTGCAGCAGGGCGGCGGAGTTGCGGTGTTCGGCATCGAAGGCGGCGAGCAAACAGTGCGCGGTCGCGTGGTCGCGGAAAGTGAGCGTGCTGCCGACTATGTTTCCATTCAAAGATGTGGTGTAGAGACGGGCGCCATTGTAGAACCGCGAGCCGCGCATGAGATCCATGTAGAACGATAGAGGACGCTCGAGGCGGAAGTGCTTGCGGCGGGCGCATTCCTGATAAAGGGGCCAGATTTGCTGCAGGTCTTCTGCTGAATCGTGGGATTGCAAGTCGTATCCGGCGCCAAGCCCGCGGCGAATCTTGCGGCGAGCTTCGCGGTCGAAGCTGGCCAGAGTTTCCTCTTCGGAGTCGTGCTGCTGCACGATGTAGTCTTCAGTGACGATCGGATAATCGCAGAGATATGGGAATGCGTCGAGGTCGAGCGCTTCGGCGCTCATACGTTCTCCCGAGTTTGCCAGATCGGTCAGGATTTGCGGGTCCGAGTGTGTGAATCGCAGGAAGATGTATCCCTGAGACCGAGCCCAGGCGAGCAGATCGGCCGACATTGTGCGGGGAAGCTGGATGTCGGACGCAAGCTGAGCAGGACCACGAAAGACGAGACCAATTTTCGCCGGCCCAGCGCCGACGGTCAGGATTGTTGCGAAGGAGAGCGGGTCGCGAGCCGTTCCCCAGGCGAGGTAGCGAGGCTTTACCCAGAGACGGCGATAGGGCTCGTTCCAGAAAGGATACTGGTAAATTGGAGCGTCAGTCGCGCGGAGAAGATTGTTCCACGCGTGCAGGTCTTGCTGGTGCACTTCCGACCACTGGGCATGGAGAGCCGCAGAGGTGGAGCGCACCTCGATTGCAGAAATCGGGGCAGCGAGACTCATTTTTGTAAGGCGGGGAGGAGTGGCTCGTCGGTAGGGGTTCGACTTGCCGGCACAACGGGCATCCGAGAAATGATTGGGGCCGTTCGGAGTGGCGCTAACACCTGCGAACGGTGCGTCCCGTGACGCCGATGCCGACATACTAGGGGATAGTTGCTCGAGGCGAAATGGCCCAATGGTAATACCTCGGAATCACCCGAAAGTGCCATTGGGCGCGGGTTTTGAAGGCTCAGGATCACTCACGACAGAGGAGACGGAGCACGCAGAGAATGGCTGTAGTAGCATCTGACTAGGCGACGATCTCGGGATATTTCTAGGAACTCGTCAAAGACTTGCATGTCGGAACCCGCTCCACCGCTCCCTACTTCTACGATTGAGTACTACCAGGCGTTACCCGTGCCGGAGGCGATGCCGCACGAGCGGTACTGGCTGCATGCGCTTCTGCTGCTTGCCACAGTGTTCACGACGCTGGTTGTCGGCGCCCGCATGGAGTTCAATTTTCTTAAGAATCTGCCTCCGTTCGCTGCGGGGGACGAGTACTTGCCGTTCTTCCCGATTGGATGGGCGCTGGCTCAGCCTTCCCGGCTACTGCTGGGAATTCCATTTTCTGCGACTCTGTTGACCATCCTGCTGGCACACGAGATGGGACACTACCTCTATTGCCGGTACTACGGCGTGCGGGCGACGCTTCCGTTTTTCATTCCAGCGCCGACTTTGATTGGAACGCTGGGAGCGGTGATCCGGATCAAGGCGCCGATTCGGTCGCGGGCGGCGCTGTTTGATATCGGGATTGCGGGGCCGATTGCGGGGTTCGTCGTTGCGGTTGCGACGCTGGCGGTGGCGATGAACCTGTCGAAGCCGTTGACTTCGGGTCTTGGAGCTTCCGATATACAGCTGGGATATCCGGAGATTTTCTATCTTGTTCACGATGTGCTGCGAAACTTGATGCCGGGACATTCGATTGCGGCGGTGCCTTTGAGTCGCGTGTATCTGCATCCCACGGCTATTGCGGCGTGGGTGGGCATGTTCGCTACGGCTTTGAACCTGCTGCCCAGCAGCCAGCTCGATGGCGGACATATCGTGTATGCACTCGCGCCGCGGGCGCACCGAGTCATTTCATGGCTGACCGTAATCGCTTTGGTTTATCTGGGGCGCAATTATGTCGGGTGGCGTGTGTGGGCGGGATTGATTATCGTCATGAACGTGCTTACGTTCCGGCAACAGCAGGCACCGGATTACCCGCGGCTGCCGGCGAATCGTTGGGCGCTGGGGCTGCTGGCGGCTGCCATGCTCGCGCTGACGTTTACGATCTCTCCGTTTCAGGTGAGCTGGAGGTAGAGGTTGCTTCGCCGCCTGATGTCATCGTTGGTGGGCAGGGCGTCCTAACGACGGAATCGCTTTTCCTTGCTGAGAGCACTCGATTAGAATTTTCAGCCGTTTCAGCTTTGTCTCTTCTCTTTTCGCGCTGATCACCCAATAGGTTGACGTGCGGCGGTACCAGGACGGCTTGGATTGGAAGTAGGTCCATGCCTTGGAATTTGCTCTGAATTGCTTTTCCCATGCAGGCGGGAACTTGGCGGTTTTTCGCTGCTCGTAGGCGTAGATCGCGGAACGGTCGTCCTGTCGTTTGTCGAATGCGGCCAGCCCGGCTGGATGCATCAAGCCCAGCTTCGTCATTTCTTTTACGCGTTTGATATTGATTGCGCTCCAGGTACTGCGCGGCTTGCGTGGAGTGAAGCGGATTTTGTAACTGATTTCGTCGATGCTGTGCCGAACGCCATCGATCCAGCCGAAGCAGAGTGCGGCATCTACGCTGTCGGGCCAGGTAATACTGGGACGTCCTGAGTCGCGCTTGTAGAAGCCGACCCAGAGTTCGTCGATGTCGGCGTGATGCTTCTCGAGCCAAGCGCGCCAATGCGAGGGAGTGGCGAAGAAGTTCGGCTGCGGAGATCGCGAGTACTCCGAGGGCATCGGCGGCAGGATATCGCGATCTATTCCTCACATCAACCAGAGCGCATCGACATCGACGATGACCTGCGTGCGCGGGATCTTTTGCTGGGTCGCATAAGTGAGCATGGCGCGGAGGGTGTTGTTGAGTTTCTCGCGGCTCGGTGACTTCAGGACGAAGTGGTAACGGTAATCGCGCTTGAGGCGCATGATGGGCGCGGCGGCGGGTCCGAGAACGCGGACGCCTTCGTGCCGGGTCTTTTCGAACCAACGTCCGAGTTCGCCGGACCAGGTGAGCGCATCATCAAGCTTGTCGCTGCGGACGAGCACATTGGCGAGGGCGGAGTACGGTGGGTAGTGCATCCAGCTACGGAACTGGAGTTCCTTCTCGTAGAAGCCCTGGAAGTCGTGACGGGCGGCGTATTGAACGGCGTAGTGATCCTGAAAATAAGTTTGCAGGATAACTTTGCCGGGGGACTGGCCGCGTCCGGCGCGTCCGGCAACCTGAGTCAGGAGTTGAAAGGTGCGCTCGGCGGCGCGGAAGTCGGGGAGACCGAGTGCGACATCAGCGCCGACGACTCCGACGAGCGTGACTCCGTGGATGTCGTGGCCTTTGGCGATCATCTGGGTGCCGACGAGAAGATCGAGTTCGCCTTCATTCAATCCGGCCAGCGTGCGTTCGAAATCTTCGTGGCCGCGGACGGTGTCGCGATCGAGACGGGCGATGCGGGCTTGCGGAAACATGCCGTGGAGAAGCTCTTCGAGCTTTTCAGATCCAGTGCCGAGGAAGTAGACGTATTCACTGCCGCAGTGGACGCAGGCTGTAGGGACGGGGGCAGTGTATCCGCAGTAGTGGCAGACCATCTTGTGCTCGCGCTTGTGGTGGGTGAGCGCGATGGCACAGTTGTTGCATTCGAGCTTCTTGCCACAGGTGCGGCAGAGGACGACAGGAGAATATCCGCGGCGATTGAGCAGGACCATGACCTGTTCTTTACGGTCGAGACGGTCTTTGATTTGGGCGGCCAGTTTGCGGGAGATGACCTGCTCGTGTCCGGTTTCCTGAAATTCGAGGCGCATATCGATGATTTCGACTTCGGGGAGAGGGCGCTTCTCGACGCGATCGGGGAGTTCGATGAGGGCGTACTTGTTTTTGCGGGAGTTGAAGTAGGACTCGAGGCTCGGGGTGGCAGAGCCGAGGACGACGACGGCACTCGACATCTTGGCGCGCATGACCGCAACGTCGCGGGCGTGGTAACGCGGAGTTTCCTCCTGCTTGTAGGAGGAGTCGTGCTCTTCGTCGACGATGATGAGGGCGAGGTCGTGCACGGGCGCAAACACGGCGGAACGCGTGCCGACCACCATGCGGGCGTCTCCGCGCTTGATGCGGTGCCATTGCTCGGCGCGCTCGCGATCGGAAAGCGCGGAGTGGAGGATGGCGACTTCGTCTCCGAATATCTGGTGGAGATCGGCGGCGACAGCGGGGGTGAGGCCGATTTCGGGGACGAGAAGAATGGCGGAGCGTCCTGACTCGAGGACGGATCGCATGGCGGCGAGATAGACGGCGGTTTTGCCTGAGCCGGTGACGCCGTGCAGCAGCATTCCAGAAAATTTCTTCGCAGCGACGTCATCGCGCAGGCGTTTGAGCGCGGCTTGCTGCGGAGAGCTGAGGTCGAAGTCGAACAGGCTTGGGCGCGGCTTGGTGCGGGAGATGGTGAAGTCCGCGGGAGTGTCTTCGAGGGCGATGAGACCACGTTTGATCAGCGTGGTGAGAGTGGTGCGGGGGACGTCGAGTTCGTGGAGGGTTTCAACGGGGATTCTTCCGGCAGCGGCCGTTAATGCGTCGATGATCTTGCGCTGATTATCATTCAGCTTTCCTTGGGCGGATTTCAGGACGGCGACTTTCATGGTGCGTGTTGCGTCTTGTGGGGAGGAGAGGTCTGCGCGCGTGATCCATTTCTTGCGGAGCATGCCTTCGAGGATTTTGCGGGAAGCTCCCGTCGCGGAGCGCAGAGTTTTCTCGCGGACGGGAGAGCCAACCTCAGCTGGCGGCACGACTGAAGTCGTGCCCTGATAGGAAGCATTCTCGACGGCGGCTGTGACGCCACCGAAATCTGATTCGGCTGCATGGCCGGCGAGGAAATCGAGGACACGGATTTCTTCTGCTTGCTCTTCCGGGCTGCGCTGGGAGCGCCGGGAGGATCCCGAGACACCTGTGAGGTGAAGGGCGGCTTGGCCTTCGTCGGTGATGCGGTAGCCGATGATGCGCTTGAATTCGGCACTCAGGGGGAGCATTGTTCGGAAAACTTCACCGACTGGGGCAAGGTAGTAGTCGGCGATCCAGCGGCCGAGGCGGAGGAGGTCGGCATCGAGAACTGCCGCCGGATCGAGGACGCTGATGACATTCTTCGTGGTGATATTCGGCTTGCGGTCGTGAAGTTCTGTGACGATGCCGGACATGCGCTGCTGGCGGAAGGGGACGAGGACGCGTCCGCCGACGACTGGAGTGAGGCCTGCGGCGACACGGTAGGTGAAGACCATGTCCAGCGGGACGGGCAGGGCTACGTCGCAGAATTCGGGCATTGAGTGGAAGGATAAACTACGCGGCTCTTGATAACTGCGATCCGAAATCGGTCGCCTCAACTCTCGTGGCGCCGATTCAAAATCATCAAGCACGGAGGACACGAACGTTCACGAAGTCAACCCTGGCGGACGCCGCTACACGTTTTCTTTTTGCGGCGGCTTCAGGCCTAGATACTTCATCACCATTTGGAGGTCTTTCCAGGCTTCGCCCTTTTGGCGTGGGTCGCGGAGCAGGAACGCCGGGTGGTACGTGACGGCGAGCTTGGCTCCTTGCCAATTGGGATCGCTGGCGCGGACGCCGGTGGGCATGAAGTCGTAGAAGCGTCCGCGGAGTTCGGACATGGGGGCGTTGATCGCGAGGAGATTCTTCGCCGATACTGCACCCAAGGCCACAATGACTTTTGGCTTGATGGCCGCGATCTGGCGCATCAGAAATGGCGAACAGGTCTCGCATTCGTCGCGCTCGGGAGTGCGATTCCCCGGTGGGCGGCACTTTACAACGTTCGCGATGTAAACGTCCTCGCGGCGAATACCCATCGCTTTGATCATGTTGTTGAGGAGTTGCCCGGCCCGGCCTACGAAAGGCTCTCCCTGGGCATCTTCATCGGCGCCGGGGCCTTCGCCGACGAACATGAGGTCGGCGTGCGGATTGCCTACGCCGAAGACGATCTGCTTGCGTCCTTGCTGGTGGAGCTTGCAGCGCGTGCAGTCGCCGAGGTCTTCGCGGATGAGTTTCAGCGCGGCGATGGGATCGGCAACGTCTTGCTCGGAGTTGGCAATGAGGACTTCGATGGATTCGTTTGGGCGCTTGAGGGCGACAGCCGATTTCTTTGCGGGCATTTCGTCTCGTGAGTTGAGGTCGGGTGCGACAACTTCGGGCGCTACGTCTGCGCTTTCGCGGCGGTAAAAATCGTAGATGCCCAGCTCGTTATAGTAGCGAATCCGCTCGGTTAGGGCGCGGCGCAGGTCGGGATCCTGGACTGATGGCATTCGTCGAGGCCATTATAGCTGCTGGATCGCGTGGTCCCATCATCACGCGAGAAAATCGTCAACCACCAAGCACACTAAGGTGCACGAAGGAAGACACAAGGCTGAGGACACTGAGGTTCACAGAGCAATTACGTTTACGCTTTGATCGGGGACTTTCGGGATTGGCGAAGCTTTACGATTTGGTCCAGGACGCGTTGGGCTACTTCCCACTTCGTGGTTTCGGGGACCTCGACTACTTCGTCGCGGGTGATGATGGTTACGGCGTTGCGGTCGGAGTCGAAGCCTACGCCTTCGCGGGAGACATCGTTCACGACGATTGCGTCCAGGTTCTTTGAGAGCAGCTTCTGGCGGGCGTTTTCAAGCACGTTGTCGGTTTCGGCGGCGAATCCGACAAGGAGCTGCGAGGTCTTTTTTTGCGAGATCTCTTTCAGGATATCCGGCGTGGCTTCGAGGTCGAGCGTCAGCAGGCCTTTGCGTTTTAGCTTCTCGCCAGCTGCCATCTTCGGACGATAGTCGCAGACGGCGGCGGTCTTGATGACGATGCTCGCTTGCGGAAGCAAAGTGAGGACAGCGTTCCGCATCTCGTCGGTTGATTCCACGCGCGTGACTTCTGCTGCTGCGGGCGGATTGATGGAGGTTGGTCCACTGACGAGGAGAACTCGGGCGCCACGGCGGAGGGCGGCTTCGGCGAGCGCGTATCCCATGCGGCCACTGGAGCGATTCATAAGGAAGCGGACAGGATCAATCTTCTCGCGTGTCGGGCCGGCGGTGATCAGGAGCATTTCGCCTTGGAGATCCTGAGAGGCGCCCAACGTTTCCAGAACGGCGGCGATGATGGCTTCGTTCTCCGCGAGGCGTCCCGCACCAACCATGCCGCACGCCAAATAGCCCGATCCCGGCTCAACAATTTTCACTCCCCGCTTGCGTAGAATCTCGAGATTGGCCTGCGTGGCCGCGTGATTCCACATGTTGACGTTCATCGCAGGCGCGACTACGACAGGCGCGGTTGTGGCCAGATACAGCGTGGTGAGGAAGTCGCTGGCGATTCCCTGCGCGAAATGCGCGATCACGTCAGCGGTGGCCGGAGCGACGACAAGAGCGTCGATGGACTGAGCCACACTGATGTGTTCGATCGCCGAATCGATGTTCGGTTCATGCCCCTCTGCGGGAGCGAACATGCTGGTAATGACTTTTTCTCCGGATAGGGCGGCGAAGGTGAGGGGTCTGACGAATTCTTGTGCGGCGCGGGTCATGACGACCTGCACGCGAATACCTCGGTCCTGCAGCAGGCGGACAATCTCGGCTGCTTTGTAGGCTGCGATTCCGCCAGTAACACCGAGGGCAATCTTCATGGAATTAGGTTTCAGATTTTCGATTGCAGATTGAAAGTTTCCGCGCACCAGCAATACAACGACTACTCAATCGAAAACCGCGACAAAGCCGAGGGACCTTCAGTCCTGGCCCAGCGCCTTATTCAAAGTTTCCGCAGCCTGCTCGGCAGCGGAGCGGATTTCCGGGATTTCCCACTTAACCTTTCCGGCTCGGATTTCATCCTGCGCAATGCGGCAGGGCTTTCGGGAATTCGTATCGACGACGGGAGGGGCGCCTGACTGGAGTTGGCGGGCGCGGCGAGCTGCGACCAAGATGTAGCGGTAATTGCTGTCGAAGCCTTCGATCAACTTCATTGGAATCTCCATTCGAAAAGCAGGTTCGAACTTACTTGCCGAGCGTCATCGACTATCCGCAGAACATGACCGCTCGGGACTGTCCCGCTGGGACCGTATTCCCGGCCGGATGCCGGGTTGCAGCGCACCTCAAATGATACCGCGAAACCTACGAGCGTGCCGAGGGAGGTGGCGCACCAAAGGACAACAAGATCGGCTTGACCCTCTCCCGGGCATTCGCGAGCCGGCAGCACTCGGCGCGCTCGATGGTCTTCTTTTCTGCATCGGAGAGCGGCCGGTCGAGGCGGCGCAATCTTTCAGAGAGCACAATCGCGCGCAACTTCTCACACGCTTCTTCGAGCTTATCGTTGATCAGGACGTAGTCATATTTCTCGTACTTCTCGATTTCGCGGGCGGCGGCGAGCAGCCGGCGCTGGATGACCTCAGCGGAATCTTCACTGCGGTTGCTGAGCCGCCATTCGAGCGTGTTTCGATTCGGAGGAAGGACGAAGATGCTGATGGCATCGGTGAGATTACGCTTGATCTGCTCGGCACCCTGCACGTCGATGTCGAGCAGGAGGTCGTTTCCCTTCCGGCCAGCTGCGCGGAGGAATTCGCGAGCGGTGCCATAGCAGTTGCCGTGCACCTTGGCGTATTCAAGAAACTCGCCGTCCTCGATCATGCGGTCGAATTCTTCCATCCGGATGAAGTGGTACTGCTTGCCATTCTGCTCGCTTCCCCGAGGAGCGCGAGTGGTATAGGAGATGGAGAACTCGAGATTCGGAACCAGCTTGAGAACATCGTTGGTGAGCGTGGATTTTCCCGAGCCGGAGGGCGCGGAGATGATGAAGACGAGCGGCTTCTGAGATGGGCTCATTCCAGGTTCTGTACCTGCTCGCGCGATTTTTCAATTTCGGATTTCATGGCCAGTCCTGCTTCGGTGATTTTAAGAGCTTCGCCGGCGAGTCCGGAAGTCTTCGAAAGTAGAGTGTTGGCTTCCCGGTTCATCTCCTGAAGCAGGAAATCGAGTTTCTTGCCGATCTCGCCGCCTTGATCGAGCAGTCCGAGAAAGTGCTGGATATGGGTTTCGAGACGAACGATTTCCTCCTGAATGTCACTGCGGTCGACAAGCAGGGCGGCTTCCTGCAGGATGCGGTCTTTATCGACGCTGGCACTGAACAGTTCCTGCAGACGCGACTGCAGGCGCTCGCTGTAATTCTGCAGAACAGCGCGGCGATGCTGATGGACACTCTTGCTGGCTTCAGCGAGATGCACCATGCGATCGCGGAGTTCGCGGGCAATGCCCCGGCCTTCTTCTTCGCGCATTTGGTTCAGGCGATCGAGGCCTTCGCTGATCTTGGCCATAACGGCCGGTTCGATTTCCTGATCGTCGACATTGGTGGATGAATCCAGCGCTCCTGGGATTCGCAGAACGGCGTTGAGGTCGGGATCGTGAGCGAGCGAGAATTCTGCGGCAGCGGCGCGGAAGGCCGCGATGTATCCGCCAACGATCTGGCGATTGAGAGAAAAAGTCTCGCTACTGGTTCGCTCAATGCTGAGGGAGACCTCGACATGGCCGCGGACCATCTTTTCTTTCAACAGGCGGCGGAGCTGCATTTCGAGCGCATCGGTGCCAGAAGGAAGGCGGAAATGCAGATCGAGGAAGCGGTGATTTACCGACTTTAGAGAGAGGACGAAAGCGAGGCGGCCATTGGATTGAGCCGGACTCGAGGCTGCTGCGTTTCCGTTCTGCTGGATTTCGCCTCGGACTTGCGAGAAACCTGTCATCGAGCGTATTGGCATGGGGGATTCGTCTTTCATGGTTCAGCCACCGCTTTGGAAAGATCCGATTGCGTGAACTGGAGTTCGTAGAGCCGGCGGTACGTGCCGACGTGCTGCATGAGTTGCTCGTGAGCGCCGGTTTCGGCGATGGTTCCGTTTTCGATCACGATGATTCGGTTGGCGCGGCGTACGGTCGAAAGGCGATGCGCAATTACAAAGACGGTGCGCCCGCTCATCAAGTTGTGCAATGCCGATTGCACCAGAGATTCCGATTCACTGTCGAGGGCGGATGTCGCCTCGTCGAGAATCAGGATGGGAGCATTCTTCAGCAGCGCGCGGGCAATTGCGAGTCGCTGGCGTTCACCACCAGAGAGCCGGAAGCCGCGCTCTCCGATGACGGTATCGTACCCCGCAGGGAGGTTCAGGATGAAATCGTGCGCGAGCGCAGCGCGGGCAGCGGCTTCGACTTCTTTCATGGAAACGTGAGGCTGGCCGTAGGCGATGTTGTTGCGGACAGTGTCATTGAAGAGGACGGTCTCTTGCGTCACGATGCCGACCTGGGACCGGAGAGAAGGAATGGTCACGTCGCGAACGTCGTATCCATCAACGAGGATGCGTCCGCCGGTCACATCGAAAAAGCGTGGAAGCAGATGAACGAGAGTGGTCTTCCCTGCTCCGCTGGAACCGACGATGGCCAGGATCTCACCGCGGTTTACATCGAGATTGATGGTGTGCAGGATCTCGCGCGAGTCTTCGCCGTCGGATTGGTATGAGAACGAAACATTCTCGAAACGTATGCTGTTGGCAAAACGGGGAAGCGCTTTGGCGCCGGATTTCTCGGCTACGAGATCCTCGATATCCATGAAGTTGAACAACTGCTGCGATGCGCCCAAGGCCTGCTGAAAACCGTTGTTGAATATCGCGAACTTGCGCACCGGATTGTACATGCTCAGGACGGCAGCGACGAATGCAATGAACGCTCCGAGCGTGAGTTCGTTGTGAGCGATCTGGTCGCGCCCGAGCAACAGCAGGAGAGCGATCGCGACGGCACCGAAGATATCCATCAAGGGAGAGCTGATCGCAGCTGCGGCTACGCTGCGCAGGTTCGCGCGAAAGAGGCGCTGTGCGGCTTTACGGAACCGGGCGACTTCCCAGGATTCCATCCCGAAGGCCTTGACGATGCGGTTGCCGGTGATGGTTTCGTGCAGGATGTTCTGCACATCCGCGAGCTGGTCTTGTCCGGTTCGAGTGGTGGAACGGACGCGGCGTCCGATGCGGATCGCGGAGAAGATGATGATGGGAATGAAGACGACCAGGACCCAGGCCAGCTTGCGTCCGAGAACGATGACCAGTCCTGCGGTAAACAGGAAGGTGAAGAACTGCTGCAGGAACTCGGCAAGGATGCTCGACATGGCGAACTGCACGCGCTCAATGTCGTTGATGATGGTGGAGATAAGAGTCCCTGTGGTGTGCTTCTGGAAGAAGGCGGCGGAGCGGCGCAGAACTGAATTGTAAAGATCGTTGCGCAGGTTCGTGATCATGCCGAATCCGGCGTGATTCACGAGGTAGGTCCCGCAGTAATCGAAAATGCCTTTCAGAACTGTTGATGCGACGAGGGCAAACGCGACGATCGTCCAGGCATTGTGGAAGTGCGTCGGCACGAAGCGCTGAAGGTATATGGGCTGGCCAGTCTGGGGCCAGGTGAACAGGATGATCTTCTCCGAGCCGGAGGAGGGATTCAGGACGCGGTCGAGGATGGGCTTGAGGAGAACCAGCCGAAAAGCTTCAAAGAATCCGACGCCGGCCAATAGTACGACGCCCGGCACGAGCTGGACCAGGAATGGGAGCACGTAGCGGATGAGCCGGATTACCTGGCGCATGGGGCTCCCGCGCGGCACGGGCCGCATTGGCGTGCTGCCGGTGGAATTGGGGTTGGGCGCAAGGATTTATTTTACTTGAGTCCTCTCTTAGAAACCGTGTTGTTTTGGGCTTCCGGCTAGCGCCGCAGGCAAAATCTGCAACGCAGAGGACACAGGGGCCCCACAGACAAAGACTCAACTCGGGCTGTCGCGGTGAACGACCTTCACGCGGTATCCGGCCTTGCGGAGGTGCTTGCCTACCTCTTCCGCCATCATGACCGAGCGGTGTTGGCCGCCCGTACAGCCAAATGAGATCGTCAGGTAGCTTTTTCCTTCATGGATATAGTGCGGGAGCAGGTACACAAGCAAGTCGGAAATGCGCGAGATAAATTCGCGAGTCTGGGGGAAGGAGCGGATGTACTTGGCAACGCGCGGATCGCGTCCGGTGAGCGGACGAAATTCGGGAACGAAGTGCGGGTTGGGCAGGAAGCGCACGTCGAAGACCAAGTCCGAATCCTCGGGTACACCTTGACGGAATCCGAAGCTGACGCAGGATACGAGAATGCCCTTATCGGGAGACTTCTCGAGAAACCGCTCGTTAATGTGCGCGCGCAACTCGTGAACGTTGAACTTGGAAGTATCGATAACGAAGTCGGCGAGGCGGCGGATCTTGCTAAGGTGACGGCGTTCTTGCTTCAGGGCCGACTTGACCGTGGAGTCCGTGCCGAGCGGATGAGGGCGGCGGGTCTCGCTGAAGCGGCGGAGGAGCACGGAGTCTGAGGCCTCGAGGAAGACGACCTTCGTGGGAATCATCTGGCGGACGGACTGCAGCATTCCGGGCAGCTTTGCGAGTTTCGAGCCTTCGCGGACGTCGACGACTAGGGCGGTGCGGCGAATGTCCCTGGACTGAAGCGCCAGTTCCGCGAAGCGCGGGATCAGTTCGACGGGAAGGTTGTCGACGCAGTAGTAGCCGAGGTCCTCAAACGCCTTGAGGACGGAGGCTTTTCCGGAGCCGCTCATGCCGGTGATGATGACGAGTTCCGGCGGGCCGCCGCTTGAGGATGGATGCTTGGATTTTTTGGGCGCCTTAGAGGGTCGTCCGGACGACTTCCGCGGGGTCATTAAAGGGATAGTAGCATCGAAGCGGCAACTCTGATGCGGAGAGCCTGATTGCTGATTGAGATACCGCGCGGGACTGCATCACTCGAAAGCTGGGCGTTGCAGATCTGGATTGTGTCGGGCGCGCTGTGGCCTGTAATCTATGGCGTCATGAAAAAGTTCGAAGAGCTTACGGAGCGAGAGGTGCTGGCTCTGGCAATTGCCCTGGAGGAGGAGGACGAGCGCGTGTATGCCGATTTTGCCGAGGGATTGCGGCAGGACTATCCGGCGACAGCGTCGATGTTCGAGGGCATGCGCGAGGAGGAGTCCGGGCACCGGCGGCGGCTGCTGGAGTTGTATCGCACGAAGTTTGGAGAGCATATCCCGCTGATTCGGCGGCAGGATGTGCGCGGGTTTGTGGAACGTCCGGCGCTGTGGCTGGTGCGTCCGCTGCGGATTGAGGCGGTTCGCAAAGAGGCATCGACCATGGAAGTGGAGACGCGGCGGTTTTATGAGAAGGCTGCCGCGCGAACCCAGGATGCGAGTATCCGTCAACTGCTGGACGATCTGGCGACCGAGGAACGCGAACATGAGGAGCGGGCGCAGGAACTGGACAAGCAAAAGCTTCCTGACAATGTGAAGGCCGATGAGGAGGTCGCGCAGCGGCGGCTATTTGTGCTCCAGATTGTGCAGCCGGGGCTGGCTGGGCTGATGGACGGGTCGGTTTCTACTCTCGCGCCGGTTTTTGCGGCGGCTTTGGCAACGCAAAATAGTTGGGACGCATTTCTGGTCGGACTGGCGGCTTCGGCCGGCGCGGGCATCAGCATGGGATTCGCGGAAGCCTTGTCGGATGACGGAAGTTTGACCGGTCGCGGGCATCCCTGGGTGCGCGGGTTGATTTGCGGTGCCATGACCGCGGTTGGTGGGATCGGGCATACTCTGCCATTCTTGATCAAGGATTTTCGCGCGGCTTTGTGGGCGGCGGGCGTAGTCGTACTGGCCGAGTTGGGTGTAATTACGTGGATCCGCCAGCGGTACATGGATACGCCCTGGATGACTGCGGCGCTGCAGGTCGGACTCGGCGGCGTGCTGGTGTTTGTGACCGGCGTGCTGATTGGGAGCTCGTGAGAAGACGGATTGCAGATTTAGATTGCAGATTGACGTGCGGGCTGCGTTCCTGCTGCGTGTTTTCAATCTGCAATCTGAAATCGCCAATCTAAAATCTTTTTAGGGTTGTGTATCCAGTGGGTGAGTGCTCTTTTCGTAGAACTCCTTCTGCAGTTTGGGGCTGACGTCGTCGGCCTTCACTTCTTTCGTGGCTTTCGCGACTGCATCAATCCACCAATTCATCTGGAATTGGCCGAGCTCTTTGTTGGCGGGTGAGCCGTCGCCCGAATAGTGAAACGGAAATCGGGTGTACCACCAGATGCCCGTGTAGATATTCTCAGGGACTTTCTGGCGCGCCTGGTCAGCGCCGGATTCACTATTGGCGCGATCCATGTGGACGAGATCGGGACGCGAGATCAGCATATTTGACGTTTCACGTTCTCCGGCGTGCATATCCATTGTGGTCTTTTTGGGCGGGCCGCCTTTATCTGGCTCAAGGTCGCTGAAAACGTACACCACGTAGTCGTGGGGCTTATCCAACTGAGTCTGCGCGAAGTATGGGAGGAGGCTGTTGTTGCCGCCGTGTCCGTTGACGATGAGGATCTTCTTGCAGCCGTTGCGACCCATTTCGTCTGTCGTCTCTTGCAGGAGCGCCAGCTGCAGACCGCGGCTGTATGCCATCGTGCCGGGTTCGTGCTTGGCTTCGGCAATCTGGCCGAAGTAGTACTCAGGAAAAACGACCGCGTATTCCTGCTCAGCGGCGTGCAGCGCGGCGTAGCGGACGTCGAGGAGATCTGTGCCGAGCGGAAGATGAGGACCATGCTTCTCAATGATGCCGAAAGGAAGCAGACAGGTTCCCTGGGAACGATGCAGGCCTTCGCGGAAGTCGGAGGCGGTGAGTTCTTCCCAGTGGACGGAGAGCTTCGGCGAATTCGCCGTTTGGGCCCGGAGCTGAGGCAAAGAGAGAACGGATGCAAAGAGGAGAACGGAAAATACGCGAAGAGTCATGATGGCATCTCCGCGGCGAATTGTAGCACGCGAGCCCCGCTATTAAAACGTGTGAATAGCCGATTATTAGAGAGATGCGGCGAACATGATGCGGTGTCCATCGGCGGTGACCAGGCCGAACTCCCGCATGCCCCAAGGCTCGTTGCGGATCGGCTTGCAGATTACCGCTCGCTTGTCCTGCACAGAAGCATAGAAACGATCGATGTCGTCGATTTCGAGATAAGCGAAATAAGAGTGATCGCCGAGTTCGGAGGCAGGGAGGGCGTCAGGACATAATCCGGCCCAGATCGTGCAGTTCCCCGCTGTATAGAAGAGAAAGCCGGGGTCGGAGATCGCATGAATGGAAAAGCCGAGAACATCCCGATAGAACGCAGCTGACTTCTGCAGGTCGCGCACGGCGATTACGAAGCGGGTTCTGGTGACATTGGGCGTTTTCTGAGTCATATAAATGCTGGGAGCTGGTTCTCTACCGTACGAAAGATGCGTAGGGTCGAGCAACCGAAATCTTGTTCTAGAACTGCGGCCCGAACATCCGCGAGTCCAAACAGCCGCGGCGGTTGTCCCCCACATATACTTCGTACAACCATCCAGAAAATCAAAAGCCCCACTCTAAACTCGCTAAGAGCGCGAGTTTAGAATGGGGCACCGTCTTGATCCGGAATGCTTTTAGGGGACTTCGATCAGTTGCATCTTTCCGTCTTTGGCGCGGTGCAGGACCATCACCTTTCCCTTGGGATCACGGAAAACGAAGACATCGCGATCTTTGAAGTGGGCTTCCTTGATCGCTTCTTCGAGGGTCATGGGGCGCATGGCGACGGAATCGGCGGAGCGGACCAGGTGCACTTCAGTCGTTTTGGCAACTGCCGGGTACTTGTGCACCATCACGGGAACAGCAGTTTTTTCTGTCAGGCCGACCGCAGTTTGAATTTCCTCCTGAGGCGAGTGGCCGTTCCACTTGTTGGCTTCTTCAGTCTTGCGAGCGGAGCGCTTCTTCGCTTGCCAACGAGTTTTGTATTTGATCGCCTGCTTCTCGAGGTGATCGAGAGCTTCGTTCACTGCGATGCTCATATCCTTGGCTTGGGCGAGACCTACCAGGGGACCATTGCGGGGACTGATGGTGATTTCGGCTTTATGACGGTGTTTTTCAACTGCGAGAATAACTTTGGTTTCGAATCTGTCGCCCAGGATTTTGCGGATCTTTGTGAGGCCAGTTTCTACTTCGTTGCGGATGGCGGTGGTGACTTCGTAGTGTCTTCCGGTGTATTCCACGTTCATGAGCGCCCCTCCAATTCGTTTGATGAGGTAAAACGGGCACTGCATCAGAAGCATTCTGTAATTGGTGAATTTGGTAATCGGGTGATTTCAAAGACTCGACTGCTGGAGGTGTTCGAAATTACAAAATTACCCAATTACTAAATCTATTTTTTGACCCGGCGCTGGTGCGTGCTGGGGATGCGCATGTCTTCGCGGTACTTGGCTACGGTGCGGCGAGTCACCTGGATTCCTTGCGACTGCAGAATTCGGGTGATCTGTTCATCGGTCAGCGGGCGACTCGGATCCTCTTCCTCGATGAGCTTTTTCACACGGCGCTTGAGGATGAGCAGCGATGTGCCACCTCCCTCAGGGCCTTGCACGCTCTCGCTGAAGAAGTATCGCAACTCGAATACGCCCTGCGGAGTGTGGGCGTACTTGCTGGCCACTGCACGGCTTACCGTCGAAGGATGCACGCCGATTTCTTCGGCCACCTCCTTGATCATCATTGGTTTGAGGAAATCGATACCGCGTTCCAGGAATTCCTGCTGCCGGGCAACGATCGAGTAGCAGACCTTGGTGATCGTCTGCTTGCGTTGCTCGATGTTCTTGATGAGCTGAATGGCGCTTTTGTAGCGCTCTTTGACGTAGTCACGCGTGTTCTTGTCGTTGGTACCGTCGCGCGTGACGAGTTTCTTGTAGGCCGGATTGAGCCGGAGTTGCGGCAGGTCTTCATCGTTCATGATGACCAGCCATTCGTCTCCGTGCTTGACGAATGCAACATCGGGCTCGATCAGCCGCGCTTGGACCTTGTTGTAGCGAAGTCCGGGGCGTGGATCGAGCGTGCGAATGTAATCGAATGCAGCCTGGACGGCTTCGATTGGACGCGCGATAGCTTTGGCGATCTCTTTGTATTGCTTGTTCTGCAGACCCTTCAGATGCTGGTCCACGACTGCCATTGCATCCTGCAGGACCTGTGCTGTACCGTTGCCGTTCTTGTGTTGTGCGAGCTGCGCTTCATGGAAGCGGAGCTGGGCGAGCAGGCATTCGCGGAGATCGCGGCAGCCGACTCCGGGCGGATCCAGTTGCTGCACGACCTGCAGCGCTTCCTGGAGATCGGCAGCAGAGAATCTCGGCACGTAACTGGAATTGACCCGCTTGGGCGGTTCCGGCGCAGGCGCGACCGCAGCGGCGCTGATACCGGGATTTGAGGAAAATGAGGCTTCGGCCCGGGGCTCCGAACCTGCCGGCGTGGCCGTAACTGAAGCGACTCCTGTGGCGGCATCGATATCGGGCGAACCGGCGATTCCTTCGGAGGCCAGATCCTGGTGTTGAGAGTCTGCATCCTTCGCTGGGTCCACAGCGAGCTCGGCAATCCCCAATGCCTGAGCTTCATTCACGATCTTCTTTGCGGTCTCGGCATCGGCTTCAGGCGGTGCGGGAGGAGCAATCCCAAGCAACTCGTCGTCACTGGCGATGAGGTATCCGTCTTCGTTCAGGTTGCCGACGATCAGATCGGCCGCTTCGCGAACTTCGGGGCGAAGGCTCAGTGCTCCCAACTGCCATGAAAGATGATCAGTCAGATTGCTCGGCTTCGAAAGGAAGTTCTCGAACGACGGGCGCTCGATTTCTTCCATTTCGCTGTGGGTGCGATAGCCGGGGTCGAGGTAGTCCTGGAAAAACGATCCGAAATCGATCTCTTCGAAGGGATCTTTCTTCTCCGCAGCGGTGATCGGATTCTCTTCAGTGGTGGCGGCAGCGGCGCGCTCGCGGTCTTCTTCCTTCTTGCCAACCTCGTCGAGAAGAGGAACGGAATCCTCGAGTTCCTCGAGAACGGGATTCTCGACCATCTCGCTATTGATCATGTCCTTAAGCTCGAGCTTATTGAGTGCGAGGACGGAGACCATCTGCACGAGACCCGGAGTGAGGATCTGGCGCTGCGAGAGCTTAACGCTTAACTTGTGTTGCAGCAGGACCATGTATTGTGTCTATTCGCAACGGCAAAATCTTCAACCACTAAGGGCACGAAGGTTCACGAAGGGAAAACCTGGAAATTCGTGGTCAAGCTCTTCTTCACACCAGCGAGAAACTCTCGCCCAGGTACACCCTTCGTACTTCCGGATCGCTGGCTAGCTGTCCCGGCTGGCCCTGACGGAAGATTCTGCCGTCATCGATGATGTAGGCGCGGTCGGTGACCGATAGCGTTTCGCGGACATTGTGATCGGTGATCAGGACTCCGATTCCGCTGGCCCGCAGGCTGCTGATGATCTTCTGCAAGTCGAGTACGGCAATGGGGTCGATCCCCGAAAACGGTTCGTCCAGCAAGATGAACGTGGGATTGATGCAGAGGCAGCGGGCAATTTCCACGCGCCGGCGCTCTCCACCGGAAAGAGCATATCCGCGGTTCTGGCGGATGTGCTCCAGTCCCAGCTCATCGATGAACTTTTCCATCTTCTCGCGGCGCTCGTGCCAGGAAATCGGCTGCGCTTCCAGGACCGCGAGGATGTTTTCTTCCACGGTTAATTTGCGAAAGACTGAAGCTTCTTGCGGGAGATAGCTGATGCCATACTGGCGGGCCCGAAGATACATGGGAACGTCAGTGATGTCCTGACCGTCGTACAAAATGCGGCCAGAATCAGGAGGGATCAGGCCAACAATCGTATAAAACGTGGTGGTCTTACCCGCGCCGTTAGGGCCTAATAAACCAACAACTTCGCCCTGCTCGACATTCAGGCTGACCCCGTTGACTACGCGCCGGCCACGATATGACTTGCCAATTTCTTCAGTGGCCAGGGTACGCATTTATCGTGCCACTCGCGTCGTCGTTACCACAGGTGAACTTGCTTCGCCTTCTACGAGCACCCTATCATCGCGTCTAAAGAAAGTCAACGAAACCCCCGTAATCTTGCCATGTTCGGCATCAAAAATGCTAGGGGGACCGCCCGTCAGTACGAATTTGTCATCCGCTGCGGTGTAGACAAGCTTCTGGCCTTCGGCGCGGCGGTTCGTTTGCTGGATGAGTACATTGCCTTGAGCCACCATTCGATCGAGCTGTCCGGGGCCCGCAACCGTCTTGTTTGCAGACGCTTGACTGTGGGCGACCAAGAACGCATCCACGGTGGTCGCTGATGCTGTGAATGCTAATCCCTTTGCTACGACCCCACCTTCATAATGCGCCTTCCTCTCGGAGTCGGCGTAGGTGAGCTTGAGTCCTGTAATCGAGATGGGGCCAGGCACTGCAGCAGATTCGGCACCGGCTGCCCCAGATTTTATGGGCTCCGCGACCATCGTCTGAACTGGCTGCATGGTGGTGCCCTGCGCGGTCACCGAACGATGATCCCGGTCAAACTGGATCGAAGGAGCCTCAATAACGTTCGCGTCCTGCCATAACCGCGCCTTGCCGGAGTAGAGCGCAGTTCCTGAATTGCGCGCTGTCATGCTTTGAGCGGTCACATGGATCGGAGAAGCCGAGGCAAGCAGCGCTCCGTTTGGCTGCTCCTTAATATCGCTGTACGTACTCTTCACGTCGCCTTCAGCCACAGCTTCGCCGCTAGCTCGGTTGATTCGGATGCGGGTGGACGTAGTCTCCATGCCACCATTAGCAATGCGCGGATTTCCTGTCAGCACAAGCATCTGGTCCGACGGTGTGTAGCGGGCCGATTTGGCCCAGGCCTGCATGCGCGTTGCGGGGTCCTGACCATCGACGTACGCAACGTTGCCGCTCTGGGTAACCGAGTCAATGCCGCCTTGCGGCAGAAACACCGCATCCACAGATTCGCTCGTACTGACCCGGTCTGCCTTGCCCGCAACGGCGTTCACGATACGCGCATCGGGCGAGCCATGCACGCTGGCGAGGTGGTGATGGCCTCCGGCATCGGAGAACTCGCCATGGAACTTGGCGGCAGTGACAATCGTTTGCTGTGGCTGGGGGGCAGCTTTCGTTGTGGCGAGGTCCTGGGTTTGCGCGATCGTGATCTGGGCGGCGCCCTGAGTTTCCGCATGCTTCAGCGTGTTTCCGTGGGCAACGGTGAAGTCGATGGCCGGGGCGGTCAATTCGAAATCCTGCGGGCTGGATGCAATGCTGGTATTCCGTTGCGAGGTCGACTTTGTCTCTCGCAAGCGGACAGCGTCGACTGCGTGGACTCGCCTGAGTTCACTTTGGCCCGCAAAGTCGAAGACCATGCGTCCGGCATCTCCTACCAGAGTTTGGGCACCTGTTTCTTCCACGTGAACATGGCCGCTCATGATCGCAGTGCGAAGGACATCTTCGCCGGGCACGAAAAGAAACTCAGCCTGATCCGCATGGCTCTGGATTTCCGAGGGCTGTTCTTTTCTTGCCGGTGAAGTGGAGGCGCCGTGTGCCGTCGTGCTGATGTTTCCTTCGACCAGGACGCGATCGACGTGGTTCTGCTGACTCAGGTAGAAGGTGGCCCGATCGGCTCGCACGGTGCCGGTCTGCTGCTCGAGATGTGGATGATCGAGCACGATCTCGCGAGGATCGTTGGTGAGAGTGCCGTGCTCGGCGTCGATGATCGCGGGATGCGCGCCCGTGAGTTCCAGATGAATCTGCGACGCTAGCGTCAGTACATTCGTCTTGCCCGAATATTGCACTCCGACCGCCCATCCCTTGGCCTGGGGTGTCTGGAATTCCACGCGGGCGTTGGTCGAGGCGTTCCCAGAGTCTTTGTTAAACACGAGATCCCGCGTCTTCAGATGAATCGGATTCTTCAACTCCTTCGGAGTGGACTGGTCAGGACTGACGATGCCCGCCGGATTGGCCACAAGATCGATCTGGACGTCTCCCATCGCGCTGACGTCGCCCGTCTTCTGATTGAAGGCGAAGTCGTCCCCATAGATCTGGTCGTAGCGGGAGGAGTCGCGCCCGTATAGCACGATATTGACGTTGTGCAATTCGGCCTTGCCGTTGAGCTTAAATTCCTTGATGTCGCTGGCCTCGACGGTAAATAGCGTGCGCTTGCCATCGGACTTGGAGAACTGGAATCCTTTGGCGGTTTGCTTGATGTCGTAGCCGATCTTCCCGGGGATGGTGTTGAGGACATTCGTAGCCTTCGAACGCGCGTAGAAATACATACCAGCCACCACCAGCGTGAGGATCACGGCGGTCGCGGCGAGGATGCGGCGCAGACGATAGACTTTGAGCGGCACTGTTGAGCCTCAGTCTAATGGTAAAACAGTTGTCAGCACTCAGTACTCAGAACCCATTACCAGTACTGAGTACTCAGTTGCTACTCACCTATAGTTTTGGATGCAAATGGCCAATTCTAAGAGTCCTCTGCTCGATCTGTGCAATATCCGCGTAATGCGGGGACTTAAGGTCGCGCTCGACGATTTCAGCCTTCGTATTGAAGCGAATGAACACGTGGCCATTCTTGGGCCGAACGGCTGCGGCAAATCAACCTTGATCAAGACGATTACGCGGGAATGCTATCCAGTGGTTCGTCCGGACTCTTCGATGGCGATTCTTGGCCAGGATACGTGGGATATATTCAAGCTGCGGTCGGGGCTGGGGATTGTATCGAACGACTTGATGCTGTCGGTGACAGGAGATTCCAGCGGGCGTGACGTCGTGCTCTCTGGCTTTTTTAGCAGCACAGCGATTTATCCGAATCACAGGGTCGATCCGAAGCAACTCGAATTGACCGACGCGGCGCTTGCGCAGCTGAAGATTTCGTACCTGGCGGATCGTCCGGTCTGCGAGATGTCGTCGGGAGAGGCGCGGCGGGTGCTCATTGCGCGAGCGCTGGTCCATCAGCCAGGTGCGCTGCTGTTTGATGAGCCGTGCAATTCGCTCGATTTGTCGGCGCAACAGACTGTTCGGAACACGATGAGTGCGCTCGCGAGGTCTGGAACAGCGGTCATACTCGTGACGCACGAACTGGCGGACATTGTGCCGGAGATCGAGCGCATCGTGTTGATGAGCCGGGGACGAGTGGTAGCCGACGGACCCAAGAGCGAGATCCTGCAGGTGGACAGATTAGCGTCATTGTTTGGCGTGCCAGTCCAAATGGCGCAGCGGGACGGGCATTACCATTTGTGGTGACGGACAAAAACGTCTCACCACGGATCTTGCCGGAATTGAACTAAGTGGTTTCAGCAATTCGGTCGTGAAGACCCTGCTTCTCCGCATCGAATGCCAATCAGATAGCACGATGCAGGCAGCTCCCACCACCATCCTCAACGCGAATGCCAACGTGACCAGGAGGAGGAAGTCCAGAACAGCTGCGAGAACACGAATCCAGAAACCGGCGTAATGCGGAAACAATCCGATTGCAGGTGGGGAAATGGCTGATACGGGCTGCGAGTGGCCACAGGCCGCTCATATTTCTGGCAGAAACCCGCATCATCCGCGCTGCAGAAGCCACAGCGGTTGCAGTACAGGTTCATAGACCGCGAGAAGCTTATCAGAAACTCTCACGGGCAATTACCGCTCTAATCATGACATCGAGATCCTTGTTAGTGCGGCAGCTCACTTCCCAGGCACTCTGAAATCACGGAGGGAAAGTTCCAGGCCGCCGTACTCGGGGTGGTCATTGTTCCCAATTGAAAATGCGATGTCGAGCGGATCGCCCGCAAGGAGCGGCGACTTTTGCAGGCGATCCGCCATGTGCCAGCCCAGAGCATCGAACGTGACGCGCATTCTGCGTACTCGATCCTCATCGGAAGGAACGAGATATCCCGCAGCCGTTGCAGAGTTCTTCTCCGAGCGGCGAATGCTTGACGCATCGGGATGGCATCGTGGAGTGGCAAGAATCGCCGCCGCCGCGAGTTCAGACGAGTCTTCGACAGCGGAGTGTTGGAGCACACCCGCGAGGGACATCCCAGCGCGCAACTTCAGCTTGACGTGCTTGTCTTTCAAGATGCGCGGCGGGGCTGTAAGTTCGACACGGCTCGAAGCGAAGACCGGCTCGGCGTTGCCCATTCCGTACGGTTCCAGCAGCTGCAGCGCATGGTACAGCTCAGGCGTAACTTCGGCGAGGTCCAGGTCGCCGTCGAGTTCGAGAATCGGATCGAAGTCCGCCGGTTTGAGGCGCGTGCGCGCGAACTGGTCGAGACGCGTGCGCAGTTCCGGAACGTTCGCGGCAGGCATGGCGAATCCGCAGGCGTGGGAGTGGCCACCGTACCGGGAGAAAAGGTTTCCGCAGGACTCGACGGCTTCCAGCAAGTGGAACGCGCGGATGGAACGACCGGAGCCGTACGCCTGATCGCCGTCGCGCGAGATCACCAGTGTGGGCCGATTGTAGCGTTCAACGATGCGCGTCGCCGTGATGCCGATGACACCGCGGTGCCATCCGTCGCCGTCGATGACGATGCAATATGCATCCGCGAGGCTTGCGTCTTCGGCAAAGCGCTCTTCCACCGATCGCAGAATTCTGCGTTCTTCTTCCTGCCGATCTGTGTTGAGCTGGTCGAGCTTGGCCGCGAGCTCACGGGCGCGCGTGACATCTTTGACGCTGAAGAGTTCGATGACGTCGCGAGCCACGTCCATGCGGCCGGCAGCGTTGATACGGGGCGCGATGCGAAAACCGACTTCGCCAGAGCTGGGTGGACGGCTGGTCGATATCTGCGCAGTTTCTAGTAGCGCCTTGAGGCCGGGATTGACCGCTTTGCGCAAGGCATCCAGACCAAGGGATGCGAATACGCGATTCTCGGAAACGAGCGGAACCGCGTCGGCAATCGTCGCGATGGCTACAACTTTCATGAACGACCGCAGAAGCTTGGTGTGGTCTTTGGAGTCGAGCCGGCGGCACATCAGTGCCTGTGCGACTTTGAACGCTACACCAGCGCCGCAGATCTGCTTGCAGGGATACTCGCATCCCTTCTGATTGGGATTGACGACGGCCAAGGCATTGGGAACACCGTCAGATCCGGGGAGGTGATGGTCCGTGACGATGAGGTCGACGCCGAGGCATCGCGCTGTTTCTGCGGGAGCGAAGGCGCGGATGCCCATATCGACGCTGATGATCAGACGAATGCCAGCGGCAGCGGCGCGCTCGATCACGTCGTCGCGCATGTCGTAGCCTTCGCGAATTCGGTGTGGGACGTGGAAGTCGGAAGTTCCGCCGCAAAGCTCGATCGCAGTCTTCAAAATGATGACCGCCATCGTGCCATCGACGTCGTAGTCACCATAGATCAGAATCGGCTCTTTTCGTTCGATGGCAGCATCGAGGCGATCGACGGCGGCGCGCAGTCCAGTCATCAATTCTGGGGAGTGGAGGTGATCGAGAGACGGAGAAAGGAAGCGCTGAGCGGAGTCAGGGTCGCTGATTCCACGGCGAATGAGAAGCGGAGCGAGGATAGTGGCCGAGTGGGCGACCGGTCCCCGAAAAGGAGAGTCGGAGCACAAAGACGCGGCGAGCGCATCGGCCAGGGACTGGTCCGTGGGCTTTTGGATCCACTGCATGGGAATGTAGCAGTGTACTCCAGAGAGGCTGTGGAGAAGGCGAGCTTCGCTCGCCGGACCGCCGAGGGGGCGTCCCCACATGAGAGGTAACTAGGTTTCTTCGTCTTGATCGGGTTCGTCGAGCGTGAGGCCGCCGAATTCGTCGGAAACTTCGAGGAGGTGCTGGTAGCGCTCGTACCATTCGGTGCTGACTTCGCACAGGAACATCGATCCGTGATACGCCCAGCCCAGCTGCAGGTATCCGACCTTGCCGACGTGAGCTCGGAGCCAGCGGGCGTCTTCAACGTCGTCCCCATCGGTAAACTCGGAGTTGGTCAGGCGCTGCACCATGTCATCGAGTTCCGCGCGATTGAGAGTCCAGGCATGCATGGTGAGGAAGGGGGCGCTGGCCGCCTTGGCCAACTCGACAAAATCCTTCCAGCCGTCGGGGTTGTCGCCCATCTCCCACATGACACACTGCACCTCTTCGTAGTCCACGTAGCCGTGGAAGCGCCGCATGCCATGGCCTTCGATGAAGGCGATCATGTCATCTTTGACTGTGCTGAGATCGTCAGGAATGGGAGACATAATTCACGATCAAACTTTTATTGTATGCCCTTCAGAAGTTTGCTGCCACCGCTGGGGCCTGATTAGTGCGGCGTCTGGGCGGTCATGAGGTCCACAAAAATGCGATAAAACTTGGCGATATCGAGATCGAACTGGATTTGTACCGACTGGGTGGCCGGCGTCAGATTGCCATTCTTCGACCACGTCAGCGTGTTGCCGTAACCCGCGCCGCGGTCTAAATCAACGGTCATATAACGTGTTTCAGTTTTTGTGATGATGCTGGGATCGAGCCAGGCGGCGGCGGTAATTTCGTCCCACATGATGTCGGCACCCGGGGTAAGCATCGCGAATTTGCTGATGTAGCGGGCCAGCGGCGTGCGTGCAGCTTCGATCTGCTTCACCATTTCGGCAGTCATGTGCGTCTTCACGGAAACATCGACTGGAGTACAGATGATCTTCTTCCATGGCGCGCGCAGCACGATCGCTGCGGCTTCAGGATCAAACCAGAAGTTGAATTCGTGCCGGGGATTGCTCACGAACTCGGGATTGTCCGTTTGCGGGCTGATGCTTCCGCCCATAAAGATGAGTTGGTGCGCTAGGTGCGGGACTTCCGGGTCGAGAGAGATGGCCAGCGCGAGATTGGTCATTGGACCGCCTTCGTAGATCGTCACCTCGTGCGGATACTTGTGAAGCATTCGGATGATAAAGTTCGCGGCGTTCTCGTTGGCGGCCTTGGTGGTTGGCTGGCCCTCGGGAAGCGGAGGCACGACGGAAGCCTCATGCCACCAGCGCTCGTCCCACGCGCCGGCATAGGCGGCTTTGCCGTAACGCTCTTGCCAGGCTTGTGCTTCGGCACGAGTGCGCACCAGAGGAAAGGCAGCGCCGGGGACGACTGGGATATCGGTACGCCCCATGATCTCGAGCAGGCGAAGAGTATGGGCGACTTCTTCATCGCGCCAGGCGTCTCCAGTGACCACGGTGACGCCGAGGACCTCGGCTTGCGGAGACTGAACGAGCATGGCAACCGTCTGCATGTTGCTGCCGCCAGGGCCCGAGCAGTCTTCGTTAATGATGATCTTACGGCGGGATTGGGCGAAGCACAGCGTAGCCGAAATTATGAAAACGAGCAGGAACGCGGATTTCAGATTTCGCATGAGTTCGGGTGACCGCACTTGGGCTGAAGGCCTTTCATCTTCTCGAAACTTACGCGGCCCTGTAGGGCCGCTCTGCCAGGTTCATTCGAGCGCTGTTCACGGCCACTTCTCATTTCTTTCCCGGCGGACGCGTCATCAGGTCCGTGTAGATCGTATAAAACTTCTGCGCGTCGATATCGAACTGCACAGTGGCAAGGCGCTCGTACGGGGGTACAACGGACGATGCATCCCAGAATAGCGTGTTGCCGTAGCCTGCACCATGATCGATGTCGATGTCCATATAGAGCTGCTTCTGTCCCGTAATGATCGAGGGGTCGATCAGGGCGATGCCTGCGATCTCGTCCCACATATAGCCGGGGAGAGAATACTTGTCGAGATAGTCGGTGATCGGAGTCTTAGCTTTCGCAACTTCCGCCTTCATCTCGGTGGTGTAGCGCGTCTTAACGGAGATATCGATCGGCGTGATGGTCATCTTCTTCCATGGCGCGCGCAGGACGATGCGCGCCGCCTCGGGATCGAACCACCAGTTGAATTCGCGGCGGGCGTTCAGCGCGCCCTTGTCGATGGCGCCCTTGTCGGCGTAAAGGCCTCCACCCATCAGGACGAACTCCTTGGCGAGCGTTGCGACTGAAGGATCCAGCTTTAGCGCGAGAGCGTAGTTGGTAAGTGGTCCGCCTGCCCATAGGACAACTTCGTGCGGATACTTGTGGACCATATCAACGATGAACTGAGCAGCGGTTCCGGCCTGCCCTTCCATACGTGGTTCGCCCTCTGGCATCGGGGGAACGACGTTGGGCTCGTGATACGGCATCTCGAAAATGATCGAGCGATTCGCCTTGAACTTGTCCGTCCACGCGCCTTTGTACTCGAACTTGCCGTACATCGCTTCCCAGCGCTCGGATTCTTCCTTCGAATTGATAAGCGGAAACTCGGCACCTTGGAAAACGGGGATGTCCGTGTGACCGGAAATTTCGAGCAGTCGCAGCACGTGCTGCGTTTCTTCCTTGACCCACTGATCTCCACTGACGGTGGTGATGCCAAGAACGTCGAACTTCTCCGATTGCAGAAACACGAGGATGGCCTGCTGATCACTGGTACCGGGACCGCGAGCATCCTGGTCGACGATGACTTTGATTTTCTGAGCGGAAGCTGAGAGTCCCAATAGAAGCACGCAGGTGGAAATTCGCACGAGTACCTGTTTATGAAATCGCGTCATACCTTCCCCTGATTCGGCCTGACAAAGTGAAAGGCAGACCAGGGGCCCCCAGCCTGCCGATTACCTTTTCCCTCACCTACCTAGAAGACTAGCTTCAGGGCGAACTGAATGAATCGCGGGTCGTTGATGGTAGCGCTCGCCTTGCCGAAGCTGGACGAAGCAGCTAGGTCTTGCATGCCACTGGAACCACCCGGTAGGTAGAAGTGCGGATGGTTCCAGATATTGAAGAACTCCGCCCGGAAATCAAGGTGAATGCTCTCGTACGGCAGTGGGAAGTGCTTGATGAAAGACATGTCAGTGTTCACAAACCGGGGCCCCGAGATGGGCGCACGTGGAGCATTCCCTAATTCTCCCGGCGCGGCTGCCGTGAAACAGGACGTGTTAAACCACTCACCGATTGTGGGATGGCTCAGTTTCGGGTTACACGTCATATCGGGTCGATTCAGGCTGTTTCCGTTCCACTGGAAGTTGACGCCGGAAGCGTTTCCGCTGTTTACCACAAACAGCGGAAACCCTGAAATTGCACGCTGGATAGCGTCGATCTCCCAGTTGCCCAGCACGGCATTGGTGACGCCGTTCCAGTTTGATCCGAATTGCTTGCCCTTACCGAACGGTAATTCGTAAGTCACGCTCGCCGTAAACTGGTGATTGACATTGAGTTGCGACAAGCTCCAATCCAGTGAGCTAGCACCGGGCAGCGGAAAGTAGGTAGCGCCTGGAAACGTACCCAAGCCGTCTGGCAGGCCGGAATCGTAGGTCTGCGAGTAGGTATAGCCTAACAACGCATATAGGCCGTGCCGTATGCTCTTCGTCTCAGCCTTGATCAAGAACGAATTGTAGTGAGCTCTGCCGACATCGTTGCTGTTGGAGATGGTCAAGGGGAAGAGGAACGTGGGGGCACCCCACTTCGGTCCGAAGGCAGTTCCACCAGGACCGCATCCAAGCGTGTATCCGGCAACTGCGCCGCAGGCAGACGGTGACCCGACATTCAGATTCAAGCCATCCACCAGAATGTGAGAACTCCGGGAGCCGAAATAGCCCGTTGTAACAACGACATTCCCCGGCAACTGATACTGCAAATTCGCATTGAACTGTTGCACGCGCCCTTGTTTAAAATTCAGGTTCTGGGATTGAAGGGTGCCCGGGAACGATTGCGGACTTGGTGGCGATGTGATGGGACTGAGCGTGCTGTCAAGAAACAGATACTGGTTTCCGCAATTCAGCACAACGGGCTGAGCTGAGTTGTTGAATGGACACGGACCGAAAAAATTGTCGGACTCCGCGAAATATGGTGGATTCTCCCACAGCCCCTGAGCTCCCTGGTTCCAAGAGGAATCGTGGAAAATCCCGTAGGCTGCACGAATAGCCATTTTCTGCGACCCAAAGGGCTTCCAGTTCACACCAATGCGCGGTTCGAATGCCGTTTTGTCCATCTGGACGCCGACGCGTCCATCGGAGCGGACGCAGATGGTGCAAGACCCGAAGTCAGCTTTTCCTGCCACAAAAAACTTGCCGGTGGCAAAGTCGAAATTCGCCTGGCGGTTTTGGGCTTCAGTAATGGGTGTTACGAGGGCCCAAGCTAGCCCTAGTTCCAAAGTCAGGTCCGGAGTTACACGCCAAGTATCTTCTACAAATGGGCGGTACAGTTTCCAGCGTCGACCGGTAGTAGCGCCGAAGAAGGTTTGGTCGTGAATACCGCCGCCCAATTGGCCCAACAACAGATCAGCAGTCGCGTCCCCGGTGAGGCCGAAGTTGATAAAAAACCCATCCTGGAACGCATTGGTTTCGACGTTCATTTGCTGAGCGCGGAAGCCCATGCCTACCTTCACGTCGTGCTTGCCACGGATCATGTCGAAGGAATCGGAAATCTGGAATACGTTAGTTCCACCCTGGAAAGGAGCAAACCCTCGATCTCCCAGTGCCCAATAGTTGTTCATAAGCGTGGAACTGAGGCCGCAACTAATGCAGTCCTTGCTCGATTGCGAGGTTAGTCCAGCCGGTGCGTTGGGGCACTTGCTATTGAGATTGGCGCCTAGAATTCCTACATTAGCCGCTTCGCAAGTACCGTTTCCAAACGACAAGATGTGATTGAATACGCGATTGTAGCCTGCCGTGAACTGGTTGATATTGCGGCTAGAGAGGATGTGAGTCTCCGTGATGGCTACGTTGCGTCCCCGGTTGGTGATGTCCTGCGTACTGCCAAAGGCATTTGCCTCTGCAAAGCCAGGAGATCCGCCGGGAATGAAGTTTGTCGCTTGATCGTAACTGAATCGACCGAATAGCGAATCTTTGCTCGAGAAAGTGTGATCTATGCGCACATCGAACTCGTTATCGTCCAGCCTCCTGACTGGAACATTTGCGTAATTCGTTACGGTAGCCGCGTTTACCGCATTCGGCTGAGGGTACAAACTGATCATTGCCAAGCCGGAGGGATCAACTGCAGGATTTACCGAGGGATCGAACATCGCGGCAGGAATCTTGTTGCAATTCGTGCCGACATTCTGAGATCCATCCGGGTTCGGCGCAAGTGGACTTCCCGCGCTGTCGCATTGAAAAGGGCTGAAGGTATATGGACTGTTGATGTCTGGGAACCCGTTCGCGTTCAGGCTGCCGTCGAATGTCCCAGGCCGTGACACGCCGAGCGGGTCCAAGGTGTAGTCGCCAGCAATCATTGCGGGAGTCGGAACTAGACCGCTGTGCGGTTCGCCATGTCGGCGTCTCGTCCCTTGGTAATCAGCAAAGAAGAAAGTCTTGTCCTTCTGAATGGCGCCACCTAAAGCACCACCGAACTGGTTCAGATTGAACTGCTCGCGCGTGGGTGCGAAATAGCTTCGTGCGTCCAACTTCGTGTTTCTGAAAAACTCAAACACGGATCCGTGGAGCTTGTTCGTGCCGGATTTCGTTGTGATCAGGACGGTCGGGCCTGCGCGTGTGCCGAATTCCGCCGAATAGTTGTATTCCAGAACCTTGAATTCCTGAATGGCATCAATTGAAGGCAGGATCGAAATGCCGCCGGCCGTAAGCTCGTTGTTGTCCACGCCGTCGAAGAGCCAGTCCGTGCTCTGGGCGCGCGAACCACCAACGGACAGCGAGTACGTACCGCGAGTTGAAACTTCGCTGCTGGGTCCGCCATTAAAAAAGCTGTTGGGATTCGTTTCCTGCGTCGTGCCCGGGGTCAGAGTCGCCAATTGCACGAAGTCGCGTCCGTTGAGAGGCAGTTCTGCGACCTGCTCCGACGTGATGACCTGACCCAAGGTGGGACTCGTCGTCTCCACCGCGACTTCCGTCGCGTTGACCTCTACGCTGGTGCTCACCGAAGCGGGTTGAACGCTGAAGTTCAGTTCGCGGCGCTCGTCGACTTGCAGTCGGAGGTCTCGGGACTCGGCGGACCTGAATCCTTGGGCTTCGACTTTCACCGTATATATGCCGACGCCGAGCAGCGGGACCAGGAAGTGTCCGGTCTCGTCTGTGGAGGCTTCGCGTGAGATGTTGGTCGCCTGGGCCGTGACCGTCACCTTCGCTCCCGAGACTACCGCGCCTGAATTGTCAGAGACTGTTCCGGAAAAACTGCCCGTCGCTTGACTGAAGAGGACTGAACTACACAGGCCTACGAACAGAAACACGAATACTGCGGAAAGCGTACGCTTCCTCGACATTGGACCTAAGCCCCTTTCGGCGGCCCCTCCCGCCACAAAAGAAAAGACCCTCCCGCTTCTCGACGAAAGTTAGGAGGACTCCCACTGCAGACAGGCCTTATAAATTGGCTGTTACTGTTTAGTCAAGACCTTTCGCAGTGGAAAACAATTAACAGATTCGACGGCGGGCGTATCATCCAAAAAAACGATATTGCAGACGCTGTCGCCGCAGTTGTGCAATTTAAAACCAGGTCGCACGAAGAGAGTAGCCGGAGAGCTTGTGGAAATCAGCGCTGATGGAATCAAAGAGTTTTACGATCGTGCCGCCCACTCCGCATCGAAACGCGCGCGATCATAGAACGATTTCTGCGTTCCGACACCCGTGGTTGACAATGCAGCATAGAGATTTGCGCGACGGACAGCTTCCTTCTCGGGAATGCCTTCTCCGAGAAACACGGCGAAGCTGCCGATGAACGCGTCTCCCGCGCCCGTGCTGTCCATGCTGTTCACCGCGAACGCCGTAAGGTGTTCGTATCCATCCGCGCCAGCGATCAAAGATCCGTTGGCGCCGAGAGTGATGATCACGCGGCGAACGCCTCCCGCGAGCAGGTTTTCGGCGCACGTGCGCGCATCGTCCGCGTTCTTTACAGGACATCCGCTGATTGTCTCGGCCTCGCTCTCATTGGGCACGAAATAGTCGAGATCTTTGAGGGCACTCATATTGACAGGCTGCGCGGGGGCGGGATTCACAATGCAGCGGATTCCGTTCTTGTGCGCGAAGGCAACGGTGTAATACACAGTCTCAAGCGGAATCTCGAACTGCAGCACGATGCAGTCCACGGATTTGAGCATGTCGGCAGCGGCATCGACGTCCGCGGGCTTGAGAGCATCATTGGCGCCTTTAACAACGAGAATGCGATTCTGACCGCTTGGCTCGACAAAGATGGGAGCAACTCCACTCGACAAACCTTCGACCTGCCTGACGTGAGTCGGGTTGATTCCCTGATTTCTGAAATTCTCGATCGTGGCTGGACCGAACAGATCGCTGCCTACTCGCGCAACCATGAAAACTTCGGCTCCGCACAGGCGGGCGGCGACCGCCTGGTTCGCACCTTTCCCACCGAATCCAAGGTCGAACTTCTGTCCGAAGATTGTTTCGCCCGGCTTCGGGAACTTCTCTGTGAATGTCGTCAGGTCGATGTTTGCGCTGCCAACCACCGCAATGCGAGGGCGTTTTGCCATAGTCCCGAGGTCTCCGATGTTGCGGAAGGGCGAGTCTAGTAGCGCACCACAATGATGTCAACGCTGGCAGATGCGCCGGGCGCTTTCTGCTATAGTTTCGATCCCATAGAGCTTCCCGTCTGGAGGATCCATGCCTCGCATCGTCCGCTGCGCCCTGATTCAAGCCAGCAACGCTCTCAGCACCGACCGTCCGCTCGAACAGATTCGCAAGGCGATGATTGATAAGCATCTGAAGTTGATTGAGCAGGCGGCCAAAAAGAAGGCGCAGATTCTCTGCTTGCAGGAGTTGTTCTACGGCCCGTATTTTTGCGCGGAGCAGAATGCCCGATGGTATGAACTCACTGAGAAAGTTCCCGGCGGGCCCACCATTCAGCTCATGCAGAAAATCGCAGCGAAACACAAGATGGTGATTGTGGCGAGCGTGTACGAAGAGCACATGCCAGGCGTGTACTTCAATACCGCTGCGGTCATCGATGCGGATGGACGCTATCTTGGCAAGTACCGCAAGCATCACATCCCGCACTGCCATCCGGGATTCTGGGAGAAGTTCTACTTCACGCCGGGAGATCTAGGCTACCCAGTGTTCGAGACGAAATACGCGAAAGTCGGAGTGTATATCTGCTACGACCGGCACTTCCCCGAAGGCGCGCGAATCCTGGGATTGAACGGCGCCGAGATCGTGTTCAATCCGTCGGCAACGGTGGCCGGACTGTCGGAATATCTTTGGGAACTCGAGCAGCCCGCGCATGCAGTGGCCAACGGATACTTCGTCGGCGCGATTAACCGGGTCGGCACGGAGAAGCCGTGGAGCATCGGCGAATTCTATGGAAAGAGTTACTTCTGCAACCCGCGGGGAAAGATCATCGCGCAGGCCAGCCGGGACAAAGATGAGGTCATCGTTGCCGATCTCGATCTCGAGATGATCAGCGAAGTGCGAAAAGTCTGGCAGTTCTTTCGCGATCGCCGGCCGGAGACGTACGCTGCTTTGACAACGCAGAGCGCGAATACTGCGGCGGCTGACTAGCTCGCGCTTCAGGTTTCAAAGTTTCAAGGTTTCGAAGTTACGAATTTTCAAAGTCTCACGTTCGAAACGTTCAGGGTTTCCAAAGATGGCCACTTCCGAAGCAGCAGCGATGCGGTCACGCATCGAATCCAGCCCTTTGTACAACTCTGACCTTGCACCTGCGAGCGCAGAGAAGCGCCACTGGGGTATGTATAACTTCGCCGCGCTCTGGATTTCCATGTCGGTGAACATCCTCACCTACATGCTGGCCGCCAGCCTGATTCAGGGCGGGATGAACTGGAAGCAGGCAGTTGCAACGATCTTCATCGGCAATGTGATTGTGCTGGCGCCGATGCTGCTGAACTCGCATCCGGGAGCGAAGTACGGGATTCCGTTCCCTGTTCTGGCCCGCGCTTCATTCGGAGTGTTGGGCGCGAACGTCGCGGCGGTGTTGCGCGCGCTCGTGGCCTGCGGATGGTTCGGAATTCAGGCGTGGATTGGAGGCGAAGCAATCAGCACGCTGCTCGCGACGCTGCTGCCTTCATGGAAGGACTTTCCGTATGGCGCACCCGTGTGCTTCTTCATCTTCTGGCTGATCAATCTCGCCGTTGTGCTGAAAGGGATTGAGTACATCCGGATCCTGCAGGGCATCAGCGCACCCGTCTTGCTCTGCGTAGGATTGCTGCTGTTGGGCTGGGCGTATCACTCGGCTGGCGGCTTCGGGCCGATGCTGTCGGTCCCATCGCGGTTCACCAGCTTTCCCGCATTTCTGAAGTTCCTGGTTCCCGCGCTCAATGGCACGGTCGGCTTCTGGGCTACGGTCTCTCTGAACATACCCGACTTCACGCGGTTCGCGCGCAACCAGCGAGAGCAGGTCATTGGGCAGGCGCTTGCTTTACCGACCACGATGACGCTGTATGCGTTCGTGGGAATCGTAGTGACGTCGGCGACCGTCGTGATTTATGGAACGGCGATCTGGGATCCGGTACAACTGCTGAGCCGCTTTCACTCCCCCGTTGCCGTCGTTATTTCTTTAGTCGCCATTGTTCTCGCGACATTGAATGTGAACATTGGAGCGAATGTGGTTTCTCCGGCGAATGACTTCTCAAACCTGTGGCCACAAGGGATCAGTTTTCGTGCCGGAGGCGTCATCACATGCTTCATGGGCGTCGCGATGATGCCGTGGAAGCTGCTCGCCAACTACCGGACATTCATTCTGGGATGGTTGGGCGGATACGCTGCGGTTCTCGGGCCTGTCGCCGGCATTATGATTTGCGATTACTTCGTAGTCCGGCGGCGGGTGCTGCACGTCGAAGACTTGTATCTGAGAGGTGGACTCTACGAATACTCGCGCGGATTCAACTGGCGTGCCGTGATCGCGCTTGCTCTGGGAGCGGGAACCGCGCTGGCCGGACTTGCCTCTCCGTCCATCCACGCGCTTTACGACTACTCATGGTTTGTCGGATTTGCAGTCTCGTTCGTCAGCTACTATTTCTTCATGCGTACCCAGAACCAAGCAGCGACCAACGCAGAACCCGCTAGCGTGGCTTCTCATTGAGAAACTCAGGCAGGACTTCCCGCCGATACATCTCCAGTGTTTGCTCTTCATCGCCGCACATGAGGTAAATGTTGAACTGAGTGACGCCCGCGACGGCCAGTGCGCGCAGTTTCTTCAGGTGCTGATCAACAGCGCCGATCACCGTAAACCGGTCAACTACCTCGTCGGATACAAATTCCGCGTTACTGCTCTCGACCTCGCAATGGTGCTGATAGTCGTAATGGCCGCGAGCCTGGACATACGAGGTCAGCTCCGGAGGAAGATCTTTAGGCTTGTATTGGCGGATGAGATCCATGACGTGATTCGAAACCAGGGCGGGAAACCAGCGCACACGCTCGCGGGCAATATTCAGATCGTTTGATATCCAAACTGGCGCAGCCGCCATGATTTCTATTTTGCTCGGATCGCGTCCAGCAGAGCGGGCACCATCGTTAACGAAGCTCATGCACCACTCGATCAATGCCGGATCCGCGAATTGCAGAATGATTCCGTCGGCGACACGCCCGGCCATCGAGAGCACCTTGGGCCCATAACCTGCAATCCAGACTCGCGGAGGCACTTGCGCCCAGGTAAGCCGCGTGGGCTGACCATCGTGTTGCACTTCTTTGGCAGAAGTGAGATCGCGAAATTCCTGCACGGCTGCTTCGAGTTGAGACCAGCTGACGGGCTTCTTGCCCAATACGCGGCGCGAGCTGTCGCCGCGTCCGATACCGAGCTCCATGCGTCCGCCAGAAATCAGGTTCAGAGTCGCGAACAGACTCGCGGTCACTGTCAGGTCTCGCGTTGCGGGATTCGTCACGCACGTACCCAGCCGCATGCGCTTTGTATTGGCCGCCATCAGCGTGAGCAGCGGATACGGCTCCTTCCAGAGGACATGGGAGTCGAAGATCCAGCCGTATTCGAATCCGGCGTTTTCTGCCTGCCGCGTCAGGCCGATAATTCTTTCGACTGAAATATCGGGCTTGATGGTAATGCCGAATTGCATGGCTGGTCCCTTTCCGACGAAGAGGTGCGGGGCACTTCGCGTGAAGAAGTAAAGGGCGGCAGTGTAGCATAGTTCTCTTTCTGAGCCGCCGAGTACGGGAGAGTCCTATGAGCTTCGACACAATCATCAGAAACGGATCGGTCGTCACTGCGACTGACACGTATGTCGCAGACGTCGCCATCTCCGATGGAAAAGTTGCCTCGATCGGCAAAGGCCTCTCCGTCGAGAATGCGTCGAAGGTGCTTGAAGCAGCCGGCAAGCTCGTCCTGCCTGGCGGGATTGACGTTCACACGCATCTCGATATGCCGTTCGGCGGCACGACCAGCGCCGATGATTTCGAGACGGGAACACGTGCAGCCGCATTCGGCGGCACTACAACCCTGGTCGATTTCGCGATTCAGTACAAAGGACAGCGGCTCCGGCAGGCATTCGACACGTGGATGGGCAAGGCCGCAAGCAAGGCGGTCTGCGACTATGCGTTCCATTGCATCGTGACCGACGTCTCGGCCGGACAACTTTCGGAAATGAACGATCTGGTGCACGAAGGCGTGACCAGCTTCAAGCTGTTCATGGCCTATCCCGGCGTGTTCATGCTGGATGATGGAAGCATCTTGAAGGCTCTGCAGACGACTTCGAAGAATGGCGGAATGGTCTGCATGCACGCCGAAAACGGCAGCGCCATCGACGTGATTGTGCAGCAGGCACTCGCCGAAGGAAAGAGAGCGCCGAAATATCACGCGCTCACTCGGCCCACTACGGCTGAAGCCGAAGCAACCGCGCGTGCGATTGCGTTGGCCGAAATGGCGGGAGCGCCGATCTACATCGTGCACCTCAGTTGTAATGATGCGCTCGAAAAAGTGCGCGAGGCGCGCGATCGAGGACTGCCTGTCTATGCGGAGACTTGCCCGCAATACCTTTATCTCTCAATTGAAAACTTTGATGCACCGGGGTTTGAAGGCGCGAAATACGTTTTCACGCCGCCCCTCCGTGAGAAGTGGCACCAGGAAAAGCTCTGGAACGGGCTCAAGCGAGATCATCTGCAAGTCGTTTCTACCGATCACTGCCCGTTCTGTTTCAAAGAGCAGAAAGAACTCGGGAAAGATGATTTCACGAAGATTCCGAACGGCGGTCCGGGCGTGGAACATCGTATGAGCCTGATCTATTCAGGCGGAGTCGCAGGCGGAAGGTTCACCGTGAATCGTTTCGTAGAACTCGTCGCTACGACTCCCGCCAAGCTCTTTGGACTTTATCCGCGCAAAGGAACAATCGCCGTCGGCAGCGACGCCGACCTCGTGATCTTCGATCCCGATCGAAAGCACACCATCAGCGCGAAGACCCATCACATGCGGGTGGATTACTCGATGTTCGAAGGCATTCAGGTGACCGGAATGCCGGATGTGGTCTTGTCGCGCGGGAAAGTCGTCGTGGACGGGGATCGGTTCCTGGGCCGCCCCGGGCGGGGAGAATTCCTCCGACGCTCAACCTACGCTCAAGTGAATGGGTAGTAGCTAACGCAAAGTAGTAGCTAACGCAAAGCGGTGTACAAAGTCTGCTTCCAGCGCGCAGTATCAATTTGCCAACAGACCTTGGCCTTGCTTGCGGCTGCAATGGCGGGCTCCCACACTGCGAGATTGCGCTCGTCGTCGGCAACGTTGAGGCGGTCCACCACTGTCATCCCGCGCGTCAACTCGCTCTGCGTCTCGACCTCGACGTAATGATCACTCCAAATGGTCCCAACGCTGGGATCAAGCGCCACACACATCGCAACCGGATCTGGCAGGCAGATGCCATCTTCCCCGGTCTGGATCATTAGCGCTTTACGGGCATGGCTGTTGCACTCGATGGCGAAATCGGCGAGCTTCGTCTTAAGAGAGAGCACCTCGTCGATGTCTTTGCTGTCGAGCACAGCTCCCCCGCGGCAAAGCTGCCAACCGATCAGTTCGACAGGCAGTCCACTGCGCATGACAATGCTCGCCGCTTCTGGATCGACAAAGATATTGAACTCCGCTGCCGGCGTGATATTTCCTTCGCAACATGGATTGCCGCCCATCACAACGCATCGGCTGACCTTCTTCGCAATGGCAGGACGCCGGGAGACCGCGAGCGCAATATTCGTCAGCGGCCCGAGGGTGACGAGCTCAATCCCCGGATTTGCCTCAATGGTCTCAATAATGGCGTCAACGGCATGATTGGATTGCTGCGAAAGATTAGGGGCCGCATAGCCGTGATCGCCCAGTCCATCACGCCCGTGAAACCACGTCGCATTCTGATAGATCCGCATGAGCGGCTTTGCCGCTCCCGAGTACACGGGAACGTTGGCACCGCAGAGTTCCACAGTGTAGAGAGCATTGCGCGTTGCCTGGACCACGTCGACGTTGCCCGCAACAACTGTGATCGCAGCAACCCGAACATCAGGGGCGCGTAACGCCATGATCAGCGCCACCGCATCGTCAGAGGCGGTGTCGGTATCAATCAAAAATGTTCTTGGCACGCGCGACAGGATAGCAGATGTGCATGTGTGCCAACTTGTGGGTCACAGCAAAGAAGTGTAGAGTTACTCGTTTTCCAGGGGAGACCACATGTACACGCCTGCAACATTTACTGTTGCGCTGTTGATGATGATTTCCAGTGCGATCTGCTGGGGTTCGTGGGCCAACACCTACAAGGGCGTCAAGAATTATCGTTTCGAACTTTTCTATTGGGACTACGCTGTTGGAATCTTTCTGATCTCCCTGGTTCTCGCCTTCACCATGGGAAGCACGGCCAATGACGCCTCCAGCTTCCTCAACAATCTGCACACGGCCGATGGGAAGAACATGCTGTCCACCATGATTGGCGGCGCGATTTTCAATCTGGCGAATTTACTTCTCGTAGCCGCTATTGATATGGCCGGGCTCGCGGTCGCACTGCCCGTCTCCATCGGAATTGCGCTGGTGGTTGGAACGCTGTTGAACTACATCCTGCAACCGACGGGTAACCTTCTGTTCCTGGCTCTTGGCGTCGCGTGCGCGTTGGTCGCAGTGGTCCTCGATGGAAAGGCCTTCGGCAGCCTGCCTGGAGTTCGTTCCGCTTCGCGCAAGAGCATTATCATCTGTGTCGTTTCGGGCGTGCTGATGGGCCTCTGGAGCCCCTTCACCACATATGGCACGACTCGCGGTAACGCTCTGACGCCATATAGTTCATGCGTGTTCCTGACCTTTGGAGCACTTCTCTCGTGCTTTCTCTGGAACATCTATTTCATGAAGCGCCCGCTCGCCGGAGAGCCAGTCGGGTTCGGAGGATTCTTCACCGCCCCAGCCTCGGGTCATCTTCTGGGCCTCGCCGGCGGAATCATCTGGGGACTCGGAGCCGTATTCAATGTCGTCGCCGGAAAAGCGACCGGGTTCGCGATCTCTTACGCCATCGGACAATCCGCTCCCATGGTCGGCGCCCTGTGGGGAATCTTCGCGTGGAAAGAATTCAAAGGCGCGGGACCAAGTTCGAAAGTGTATTTAACTCTCATGTTCGTCTTCTACGGGCTGGCTATTCTGCTGGTCGCGCACTCTAATGGGTAGTCGGCGGAGTCTGGCCTCGTCACACTATTTACCCTTGATCCGGTCTACAAACATCCGGACGAAACGGTCTGCATCCGACGCGAGGCACACGCGTGCGTTTGTCTTCACTTCCTGGAGACCGTCGATCTCGTAATGATCACCGTGCAGCACATTCTTTTCGTCGTAGCCCATCCGATTGGCAACGGTTTCTCCGCGCGTGAATTCGCCTTTGGTCTCGACATCTACGTGCATGTCTTTCAACGTGACCAGGGTCGGATCAATGACAGTGCCGACTGCTAATGGATCGTACATCGCCGCTCCCTGGTAGCCGCTTTTCTCCGAACGGGTCACATAAAAGTCGGCCAACTTGTAGACGAAATCGCTTTCTGGTCCGTGCATCGACTGGAGTTCAGATAGCTGTCTGCGCGTGATCAGCGTGCGCTCGCCCACATCGGAACCGACCATCGTCACCATCCATCCCGCATTAAAGACGATGGCCGCCGCGTCGGGATCGTTGTAGATGTTCGCTTCCGCCGCGCCGTTCACATTGCCTCCCGTGATTGAACCGCCCATGATCACGATGTCCTTGACCAGCGGCACAATCGAGGGATCCTTCGACACTGCCAAAGCGATATTGGTAAGTGGGCCCACGGGGATCAACGTGATCTCGTGCGGATACTTGTGAACAAACTCAATAATCAGATCGGGTCCGAAACGTGAGTCGGCCTTGCATTTCGACGCCGGCAACTCGACTCCGGCAAGTCCGTTCGGTCCATGCCAGTACTGCGCGGTGATCAATTTCTGATTTAGGGGATGCTGCGCGCCGCCTGCCACCAGCACATCGCAGCGGCCGGCGAGAGAGACGATCTTCAGCGCATTCTCGAGACCTTGCTTCCCCTCAACGTTGCCAGGAACAACGGTCAGCGCTTCCACCTTGAGCTCGGGAGAGTTCAACGCGAGCAGAATCGCCATAGCGTCATCGACACCGGGATCGGTGTCGATGATGACGCGCTGGCTTGCGGCCCTTGCCGCCACTGCAAACGAGACCATTACGAGCACAACAAAGAACCACGGACGCACGAAGCATCGCTTCACGGGAAAGTCCTCAACTGGAATTTGGAAAGATGAATTCTAAAGCAACATGCCGGCGATGGAAGCCGACATCAGATTCGCCATGGTTCCGGCCAGCATGGCGCGAAAACCGAGGCGCGCCAATTCTCCGCGCTTATTCGGAGCCAACGCCCCGATGCCGCCAATCTGAATTCCGATCGAACTGAGATTCGCGAAGCCGCAAAGTGCGAACGTGGCAATCGTGAACGACCGCGGATCCAGAGCAGCCCGCTGCGGGCCGAGCATGGAGAATGCGACGAGCTCGTTCAACACCATTCTTGTGCCCAGAAGATTGCCGATGATCGCACAGTCATGTCTGGGAACACCGATCACCCAGGCAACAGGCCAGAAGATGTAGCCGAAAATCTGTTCCATGCTCGCTGGAAACCAACTCACGTGATTGTGAATGCCGCCGAAGATTCCGTTCAGCAACGCAATGAGAGCGAGGAACGAGATCAGCATGGCAGCGATGTTCAGCGCCAGGTGCAGGCCATCGGTGGTCCCACGCGCAATCGCCGCCAGCAGATTGCCTTCCTTCTCGGCCTTCTCCTCCTCCGTGCTCATCACAACTTTGCCAGCCGTCTTCGCCTGCTCAGTCTCAGGCACCAGCATTTTCGCCATCAGCAATGTGCCTGGCGCAGTCATGATGACCGCACTCAACAGGTGCTTGGGATCGATTCCGAACGAGATGTATGCGGCCATGATTCCGCCGGACACGTGCGCCATTCCGCTCGTCATCACCGTCATCAGTTCCGATCGCGTCAAGTCAGGCAGGAAAGGACGAATTGTCAGTGGGGCCTCGGTCTGGCCCATGAAGATACTTGCGGCGACGTTCAACGATTCCGCTCCGCTCGCTCCCATGACTCGCGTCATCACCCAGGCAAAAATCCGGATGATGAACTGCATAATTCCAAAGTGGTAGAGCACGGCGAAGAACGCGGCGATGAAGATAACTGTAGGCAGCACGCCGAACGCAAAGTAACCGAACTGAGAGCCGGGCTTCGCGAGATCGCCGAACACGAAATGGGATCCCGCATAGGCATAGCTCAGCAATGTTGTGACGCCGTCACCCGCCCTCTGAAAGACTCGCCGGCCGATGTCGATTTTGAGCACGAAAACCGCGAACAGAAATTGAAGTCCAAGTCCCCACGCCAGCGTCTTGATTCGGATCGCGCGACGATTTGTGGAAAAGATGTAGGCCATCCCCATGACAGTAATCAGGCCGAGCACTCCGGTGAATCGTCCCATCAGTGTTTCTCTCCTGACTTTCCGATGACCCTGTGGATCAATGGCCTTTTTGTCTTCGGAGCGCCGTCCGAAATCTCATAGCTTGCCGCAATCAACTGGCGCGCTCGCTCTGCGCGGGGTTTGTCATTGTAGTGGATCGTCGCAAGCGGCTCACCCGCTGAGACGGCGTCTCCTACCTTTTTTTGCAGCACGATTCCGACACTGGGATCTACGGAATCTTCCTTGCGCTCACGTCCGCCCCCGAGAATCACGCATGCAGTGCCGATTTGTTCGCACTGCATGCCGGCAATGAAACCTGCCTGCGCGCTGGTCACCGCTATCTTGTGTTTCGCCTGCGGAAGACGAAAGTAGTCGTCAATCACGCGTACGTCGCCACCCTGCAGTTCAATCATTTGCCGGAAGCGCTCGAGGGCTTTGCCCGACGTAATCAGGTCCGCGCTCCTTTGCTTCCCTTCCGCTACTGATTTGCAGACTCGGCCGAGAAACAGCATCCAGCCTGCCAGATGAAGGCACAGCTCTCGTAAATCCTCCGATCCGCCGCCCTTCAGAACATCGATCACTTCCATGACCTCAAGAGCATTCCCGATCATGTTGCCGAGCGGTTGGTCCATATCGGTGATCAGCGCGACCACCTCTTTTCCCATTCGCTCGCCGGTTTCGACCATGAGTTCAGCGAGAAAGACCGCGTCCTTTTCGTTTTTCATGAACGCGCCGGAGCCGGTCTTCACGTCGAGCACCAGCGCATCGATACCTTCGGCCAACTTTTTGCTCATGATGGACGCACAGATCAGGTAAGGACTCTCGACCGTGCCGGTCACATCGCGCAGCGCATAGAGTTTGCGGTCGGCAGGAGCGATCTCCGGCGTCTGGCCGATCATGGCGCAGCCGCAGGTCTCAAGCACACGTCGAAACTCGGATACGGACAAATTCACGTTGAATCCGGGGATCGCCTCCAACTTATCGAGCGTGCCGCCCGTGTGACCGAGCCCCCGCCCGCTGATCATGGGGACGGGAACTCCTGCCGCAGCCACCAAAGGCGCGAGTACGAGCGACGTCTTGTCGCCAACGCCGCCAGTCGAATGCTTGTCCACTTTCCGCGCGCGCAGTGAAGAGAGATCCAGCACTTCGCCGGATCGCAGCATCGCGTCAGTAAGAGCCGCCGTTTCCGCACGCGTCATTCCACGCAGCAAAACGGCCATCAACCAGGACGAGACCTGATAGTCGGGGATATCGCCACGCGTGTACGAGCCGACGAGTCCCTCAATCTCTTCGCGAGAGAGTTCAAGTCCATCGCGCTTCTTGCGAATGACGTCTATGGCTCGGAATGTCTGTAACACGGACAAGCTCACTTGAGGCGGAATCCTTCCGGCAGTAATGCGGCGATGTGGGCTTCTTTCGGTCCGCTTGCACCTTGGAAGAACACCGTGGCGTTGGGTCCAAATTCATAGATGACTTGCCGGCATGCACCACAGGGCGAACAGGCAACCCGATGGTCATTCGTAACGGCAACAGCGCGAATTTTGATCTTCGGGCCGAGTTGGGCAACAGCAGTAAAGATTGCCGTACGCTCGGCGCAATTGGTCATTCCGTACGACGCATTTTCCACGTTGCATCCGGCGAACACTTTGCCGTTCGTCAGCAGGATCGCCGCACCCACGCGGAAGTTCGAGTAGGGAGCGTGCGCATTTTTCATCACCTTCAACGCCGCCCGCTCCAGTTTCTTGCGCACGTCTGCGGAAAGGACTGCCTTAGAAGCTTGTGAATGAGCCATCTGCTTAACGAATCGGCCTGGGACTAAGGAATCGTGCGCCATTGTAAACCCTGCCGCCAGGTTCTGGCGCAACTCGCCTTGGCGCGTAGAGCTGCCGTACAATTGCAACTCAAGACGGCTGGGATTTCGCTCAAGAGCCAGCAAAGTGTCAGGAATCGAATGCGTTCCAACCTCACGCGCAGTACCGAGCACCGCACCGAAGCAGGCGACTCATATCATGCCACCGCGATTGCTTCTCTGAACGGGCGCGCGCTGCTGGCCAACACCGGGATCCCGCTCGACTTGAACTGGGTGCAAGAAGTGCGCGTGAATACCAGCGCCGTCGAGCGCCGTGCCCAGTCAGAGGTCGCGCGCCGTACCGTGAAAAAAGAGTGGCAAGCCGCATGGCTGCTGCGTGCAGTCTCATGCATGGACCTGACCACCTTGTCGGGGGATGACACGGACGAGCGAGTGCGACGGCTATGCGCGAAGGCGAAGCAACCCATCCAGCAGGAACTCGTTCGCAAACTTCAGATTGAAGAATTGCACATCAAAGTTGCCGCCGTCTGCGTCTACCACACGTTTGTAGAGACTGCGCTGCATGCGCTCGAAGGAAGTGGCATTCACGTAGCCGCAGTTTCCACCGGGTTTCCGGCGGGACTGTCTCCGTTAGCAGAGCGCGTTGCCGAGATTCGCCGGTCGGTCGAGGCTGGGGCGCACGAGATTGATGTGGTGATCACACGCGCCCACGTTTTCGGCGGACGATGGCAGGCGCTGTATGACGAAGTTGCGGCATTCAAGCAGTCCTGCGGCACAGCTCACATGAAAGTCATTCTCGGTACAGGCGACTTGCTTACATTGCGCAACATCGGGCGCGCCAGCGTGGTCGCCATGATGGCAGGCGCAGACTTCATCAAGACCTCCACCGGCAAGGAGCCCACCAACGCCACTCTTCCCGTGAGCCTCGTCATGATGCGCGCAATTCGTGAGTACGCGCAGCAAACTGGCATGGCGGTTGGGTTCAAACCTGCCGGCGGCATCCGCACGGCAAAGCAATCACTCGATTGGTTGGCCATGATGAAGGAAGAGTTGGGCGATTCCTGGCTGCGGGCGGAGATGTTCCGCTTTGGCGCGAGCGGATTGCTGGGAGACATCGAGCGGCAACTGGATCACTATGCAACGGGACGCTACTCTGCGGAGTACCGCCATCCGATCGCCTAGCGCAGATTTCTGCATTTGCCTATACAGGCCGAGGGCTCATGAGCATCGCTGAAAAGTTCATCAGCATGGAGTACGGACCAGCTCCCGAAGATCCGAAAGAAGCAGGAGCATGGCTGGACCGCCATAGTCGACGTTTTCAACTTTTCATCGATGGTGCGTGGCGCGCTCCTGTGGCGGAAGAATACTTCGACACGGTAGATCCCTCGACTGGCGAAAAGTTGGCCAGTGTGGCCCAGGGCGGCGCAGCCGACATTGACGCTGCGGTAAGGGCCGCGCGGGCGGCATCCTCAAGATGGCGCGCACTCACGCCCCACGCGCGCGCGCGTTACCTTTATGCCCTCGCCCGTCTCGTGCAAAAGCATTCGCGTCTGCTTGCTGTGCTTGAAACAATGGACAATGGCAAGCCGATCCGCGAGAGCCGTGACATTGACATTCCCCTTGTAGCCCGGCACTTCTACTATCACGCAGGGTGGGCGCAGCTTCTCGATCAGGAATTTCCGGATCACGAGCCGTGCGGCGTCGTCGGCCAGATCATCCCATGGAATTTCCCCTTGCTCATGCTGGCGTGGAAAATTGCTCCCGCGCTCGCAGCAGGAAACACGGTCGTCCTGAAACCCGCCGAGTTCACTCCCTTGACTGCTCTGGTGTTTGCCGAACTGTGCAACGAAGCCGGGTTACCGGCCGGAGTGGTGAACATCCTCACCGGCGACGGCAGAACCGGCGAGGCTTTAGTCAAGCATCCCGATGTGGACAAGATCGCGTTCACTGGATCAACCGAAGTCGGGCGAGCCATTCGCGGCGCAACTGCCGCCAGTCACAAGCGGCTCTCTCTTGAACTTGGAGGGAAGTCTCCGTTCATCATCTTCGAAGATGCCGACCTCGACAGTGCAGTGGAAGGCCTGGTGGATGGAATCTGGTTCAACCAGGGACAAGTCTGCTGCGCCGGCTCGCGACTCCTCATGCAGGAGAGCATCGCGGAGACATTGATATTCAAAATTCGCGATCGCATGAGCACACTGCGACTCGGGGCGCCGCTCGACAAAGTAATCGACATTGGCGCGATCATTGCGAAGGTTCAACTTGATCGCATTACGAAAATGGTGGAGCAAGGAGTTGCCGATGGCGCCACCTGCTGGCAGCCGCAAGTCTCGATGCCAGCAAAGGGGTTCTTTTATCCGCCGACGCTCCTCAGCAACGTGCATCCGACTTCGATTGTCGCGCAGCAGGAAATTTTTGGTCCCGTACTCGCTGCCATGACATTCCGCACTCCGCGAGAAGCCGTTGAACTGGCTAACAATACCGTGTACGGCCTGGCTTCATGCGTGTGGAGCGAGAACATCAATGTTGCCCTGCATGTGGCGGCTCAGATCAAGGCGGGCGTCGTTTGGGTCAACTGCACCAATCTATTCGACGCCGCTTGCGGATTCGGCGGTTACCGCGAAAGCGGCTACGGCCGCGAAGGCGGACGCGAGGGCATGCTCGAATATATGGAACCGAAGTGGCTGAAGAGTGCGCCTAAGCTTCCCGCCTCGGGCAAGCCTGCCTCGGTTCCAGATCACGAAAAGGCAGATACCAGCACACCGGGCATCGATCGCACAGTAAAGCTATACATCGGCGGCAAGCAGACCCGGCCTGACTCCGGCTACAGCATGGAGGTGCGTTCCTCCGAAGGCAAGTTGCTCGGCGAAGCGCCGCTTGGAAATCGTAAAGATATTCGCAATGCCGTCGAAGCTGCGCGCAAAGCAGAGGGTTGGGCAAGGAGCACCGCGCATAATCGTGCGCAAGTGCTCTACTACTGCGCCGAAAATCTTGCCCTCCGGCGCGAAGAGATCACCGGTCGGCTCACCGCAATCGTCGGGGCGGAACAAGCGGCTGCCGAAGTTGATCTCAGCATCAAGCGGATATTTTCCTACGCGGCATGGGCCGACAAGTTTGATGGTGCCGTCCACAACCCGCCGTTTAGAAATATTGCGATCGCGATGAACGAACCGATCGGCACCGTGGGTGTCATCTGCCCGACGGATTCTCCGCTTCTCGGATTCCTCTCGCTCGTCATGCCGCTGCTGGCGATGGGCAACACGGTGGTCGCAGTCCCTTCGGAAAGATATCCGCTCATCACCGCAGACCTGTATCAAATCTTCGACACCAGCGATCTGCCCGGCGGCGCGATGAATATCGTGACGGGGTATGTTTCGCAACTGCTGAAGACACTGGCGGAACACGACGACATTGATGGCATCTGGTGCTATGGCGATGACGCGACCGTCGCGTCTGCCAAAGCAATGTCCACCGGAAATCTCAAGCAGGTCTGGACTAACGAAGGCCGCATCATTGATTGGTTCGACCCGAAACTCGGCGAAGGACGCTGGTTCCTCGAGCACGCGACCCAGGTGAAAAACATTTGGGTTCCTTACGGCGAGTAGTGCCCGGCCGATGAAACCGCACAATTAGTGTGGCAACTGCCCCGCCCTTCTGCGGGCCGTTGCTTTTGTTCCGGCCCGGAGCTACGATAGCGGCAATCTTTTCTTTCGCCCGGCTTCATTCTCTCGCATATCTGAGTATTAAGGAGGACGTATGGGCATCGCAGTTTCCCCGCAAATTCATCCGCGAGTCGCGGAGTTCATTGGCAAACCACGAACGATGTTAATTAACGGCCAGTGGGTCAACGCCATCTCAGGCAAGACCTTCCCCACTTACAATCCGGCGACGGGAGAAGTGCTCGCCCAGGTCGCCGAAGGTGATCGCGGCGATATCGACGTTGCAGTGAAAGCCGCACGCAAAGCATTCGACAACGGACCATGGCGCAAAATGACAGCCTCGGAACGGGGACGCCTGGTTTGGAAGCTCGCGGACCTTCTCGAGCAACATACAGAAGAGTTCGCGTATCTCGAAAGCCTCGACAATGGCAAGCCGCTCAAGATCGCCAGAGCCGCCGACGTACCCCTCGCCGTGGATCTATTCCGCTACATGGCAGGATGGGCGACGAAGATCGAGTGAAATACAATCCCTCTCAACGTGCCATACACTCCGGGCACGAAATATTTCGCCTACACGCTTCGTGAACCGGTTGGAGTCGTAGGGCAAATCATTCCGTGGAACTTCCCGCTGCTCATGGCCGCATGGAAACTCGGCCCTGCCCTTGCGACAGGCTGCACCGTGGTGCTGAAACCCGCCGAGCAAACTCCGCTTTCGGCTCTGCGTCTCGGCGAGTTGATCATGGAAGCGGGCTTCCCCGAAGGCGTGGTCAACGTCGTCCCCGGATATGGAGAGACTGCGGGCGCAGCTCTTGCCGCTCATGATGACGTCGACAAGGTGGCCTTCACGGGATCGACGGAGGTCGGCAAACTAATCGTCCACGCCGCGACCGGCAATCTGAAGAAGGTCTCGCTCGAATTGGGAGGAAAGTCTCCGAATGTGGTTTTCAAAGACGCTGACCTTGAGGCCGCGATCCCTGGATCAGCCAGCGCGATCTTCTTCAATCATGGCCAGTGCTGCTGCGCCGGGTCCCGCCTGTACGTAGAGAAATCGGTTTACGATCAAGTAGTCGAGGGCGTCGCCGAACACGCAAAGAAAATCAAAGTCGGCGCGGGACTCGAACCCGATACGCAGATGGGACCGCTCGTCTCCGAAGAACAACTCAACCGCGTCTGCGGATATCTCGAAGCGGGCTTCAACGAAGGTGCGAAAGCCATTACTGGAGGCCGCAAGGCGGGCGAGCGCGGGTATTTCGTAGAACCCACAGTACTGGTCGACACGAAGGAGAACATGAAAGTGGTCCAGGAAGAGATCTTCGGTCCAGTGGTAACGGCGATGCCGTTTACCGACCCCGAAGAAATCATCCCTCGCGCCAATAACAGCGACTACGGGCTCGCCGCAGCAGTCTGGACGCGCGATGTCAGCAAGGCGCATCGTATGGCCGAGCAACTGCGTGCGGGGACGGTATGGATCAACTGCTACAACATCTTTGACGCAGCGCTGCCGTTTGGAGGTTACAAGCAATCCGGCTGGGGACGCGAGATGGGACATGACGCCCTCAACCTGTACACCCAAACGAAAGCCGTCTGCACGCGACTCGGCTGAAACGCGTAGAAATAAAAGGACGGTGGCCCGAGCCACCGTCCTTTATTTTTTGACCCGCCTGTTACCTTTCCATTAGCAAGACTTTTTCGGCATCATCCACTTCGGTCAGCTTTACCTCGATCACTTCGTTCATCGTAGTTTGCACATGCCTGCCGACGAATGTTGCTTCCACGGGAATCTCGCGATGTCCACGATCAATGAGTACGCATAACTGCACGCGCTGCGGACGTCCTTGCGAAAATAGAGCATCCAGTGCAGCCCTCGTCGTGCGACCTGTAAACAGCACATCGTCCACCAGCACGATGTTTTTATCTTCAATCTCGAATCCAATCTCTTTCTCGTGCACGACTGGCTTCGGACCAAGCGTCGACAGATCGTCCCGGTAAAAAGTGATGTCCAGACTCCCGACCGGCACCGGCGCATTCTCGATGCGCGTGATGATCTTTCCCAGCCTCTCCGCAATCGGAACTCCTCGGCGCTTAATCCCGACGAGTCCCAGTGCCTGCACGCCTCCATTCTTCTCGACAATTTCGTAGGCCAGGCGCACAAGCGTGCGCTCGATCTCGGAAGCGGACATGAGTTGCGCCTTCTGCCGAAGGCCGATCTTCTTCGATTTCACCGTCATTTAGAGTTGTGCCTCGCGCCTGAAAGCCGGCTACTCAATGTAGTCAACGCAGCGCGGGCTGGTCAAGCGCGGAGAATCTCGGCAGATGAAGCTGCCGCGCACAGGCGAGGAACTACGATTTCAACGCATCGGCGGAGTCAGAAGTATTCAACGAAATATGCGAAGTTGTCGCCGGTTCCTGCCATGACGTTCGGATCACACGTGCAAGCGGTGGTTTCGCTTCCTTCACTGCTGAGAGCGTAATCGCAGCGGGATTCTGAGAGACACCGTCGGTCGGCACAATGCCGATCGCTTGATTGCGCCCAAGCGCCTTTGCCCGGTACAGCGCAGCATCGGCAAGGATGATCGACTCCTCCGCACACATGGCTTCGTAGGCAGTGCGGCACCAGGGATACGCCGCCCATCCAATCGAGCACGTCTTCCGGATCGAAAGCCCCTGCCCCAGATCGAAAGGCTCAGCCGACATGACTTCGAGCACGCGGCTGCAAAATGCCGGCGTGCCGGAAGCATCAGTCGAACGGCTCATGATCAGGAACTCTTCTCCGCCCCAGCGAACCAGCACATCGGACTTGCGCACCACTGTCGAGAGTCTCTGCGCGACCATTTGCAGCAGACGGTCTCCAACGGGATGTCCGTGAGCATCATTCACTTGTTTGAAGAAATCCATATCGACCATGATGAAGACCAGGTCGCGATGATCCAGTTTCCGAATATCGCTCGGGCGCGAACGCTGGTAGTTGCGCAAGACCTGCTCCGCTTCCGACGTGACGATCTCTTCCAGGTAGCGCCGGTTCCACACACCCGTTAACGCGTCGGTAAACGACATCTCCTGCAGCTCAAGATTCTTGCGCTGCAATTCAAGGCTGTGCCAGCGAAGTGACTGCTCCTTGCTCTCGAGTTCATCTTTCAGGCGGCAAGTCTCATCCAAATTTTTTCGCGACAGACGCAGCAGGCTTAGCAACTCCTGATCGAGTAGATGTTGCTTCAGGAAGACCAGGACTCCCATTGTGAGCATCACCGCAACCGTCAGCAGCAGGCGGAACGTGCGCACAGTTTGCGGAACGCTCCCGCCGAATTCCGCCCAGCCGACCATCAGCGGCGTGACGAATACCGCGACCATCGCCAGCCGCGCCTTCCAGAGGCCGAAGCCTCGAACTGGGGCGGCGCCACTTTCGTCCGTCTGTACTTCGCGTGCCATGAAACCAATTCGCACAAACCACGCCATAGATGCGACCAGCGGAACATCGAAGAGGCTTCCCGTATAGTAGCGATGCAGGTCAATTGCTTCGCTGGCACTGAGCGAACCCACGCAATAGAGCAGTGAGGCCCCAAACAGATCGAAGTACAGTCGTCTCCAGTTTCCGCGGCTGCGGCGCCAGACCAGGAACAAACCGCCCGCCAGTACGACTTGCTCGCAGACATACAGCAAGTCGAAGCTGCGCCCATACACATCCACCGTTGGATGCACGTACTGCCACGGAATTACCACAAACAGGTACAGGAAGAGCCACCAGATCAACAGCAAGGCGAAATCGAGAGTTCTGACCCGCATCGCCCGTTCGTCCTGCGGCAGGTGAGGCTGTATCGCGACGGCGGCCATCATAGGCACGACATGAAGGAACAGCACCACGTCGCCCGCAAATGGATTCGGCGCCTCGTGCCGCAGGTACACTTCGAAATATGTCCATAGCACCTGCGAGGAAAACCACATTCCCAGGCCCAGACACATCAATGTCGAGAAGAGGCGGGATCTTCGTGATGCAGATCTTATGCTCGCCGCGAATCCCAGAGTCGCGCACAATAACAGCGTGTTCTGGAGAATGTTGCCGAACGCCGTCAACCCGAAGCTGCGCGGAACGAGCAGGCTCACGCCAATGTGCACGCACACGAGCGCGCCGATTCCAATTGCCCAGCTTCGTCCGTTCTGGAGCGTAGAATTCCCCACCATAGAAATTGTATGGGTTCCCCGAAACCCGCTCGGGTTACTGGCGTAACCACACAAAACGGGGCTATAAATTGTTACTGAAGAGCGTGCACGAAGTGTTCTACAAATCTGTAAACGTCGCGATAACTGTTATAGAGCGGCACCGGAGCAACACGGAATGTGTCTGGCTCGCGCCAATCTCCGATAATTCCTTGCGCAGTGAGGGCTTCGCAGACTGCCCGGCCGTTTTTCGCGATGCGAATAGAAAGTTGCGCTCCGCGGCGATTCTCCTCCCGCGGAGTAATCATGCAGAACTGCGGTGAGGCACTCTGTTGCAGCAGGAATTCCAGGTATCCTGTGAGCAATCTGCTTTTCGCCCGCAATGACTCCATGCCGGCTTCACTGAAGATTTGCATCGACGCGCGCAATGGCGCCAGGGCCATAATCGGAGGGTTACTCAGCTGCCAGCCTTCGGACCCTGGCATGGGATGAAAATCCGGACCCATCTGAAACCTCGTGTTCTGATCGTGGCCCCACCAGCCGGCGAATCGCGGAAGATCCCGCGCTTGCGAATGCCGTTCGTGGACGAAACATCCGGCGATGCATCCAGGGCCGCCATTCAGATACTTGTAGCTGCACCAGGCCGCAAAGTCAGGTCCCCAATCATGCAGCCGTAGCGGGATGTTTCCGGCGGCGTGCGCGAGATCGAATCCAACCTTGCAGCCATTCTGGTGACCGAGTTTGGTGATCTGCTTCATGTCGAAGACCTGCCCGGAGGCGTAGTTCACACCTCCTATCAGAACCAGGGCGATCTCATTGCCGCGACGCTCGATCATTTGTTGAACGTCTTCATCCCGAATGCACGTTTCACCCTCCCGAGGCGTGAGTTCGATCAAGGCTTGCGCAGGATCAAATCCGTTAAATCGAATCTGCGACTTCACCGCATACTGATCAGACGGAAATGCTCCACGCTCGACAAGGATTTTGTGCCTCTGCACGGTCGGCCGGTAAAACGAAATCATCATCAGATGCAAATTCACCGTCAGTGAATTCATCACCACGACTTCCTTTGCGACAGCGCCCACCAACGTTGCCGTTTGCTCGCTTAAAAGCCGGTGGTACGGCATCCACGGGTTCTTCGCGCGGAAGTGGCCTTCTACGCCCAACGCGGCCCAATCGTGCAGTTCCTGATCGATATAGTCACGAACTGTCTTAGGCTGCAGGCCGAGAGAGTGTCCGCACAGATAGATCCACTCTTTGCCGTCGCGTCCAGTGGGGATGAAGAATCGCTCGCGAAAGTACGCTAATGAATCCTGCGCATCCATTGCATCGGCGAACGCTGTCCCAAGCTGAAACGCGACGCTCACGCGAACTCCATAGGCGTTAGTCTTGTCTCGATCAAGTGGTCAGCCTTGGTCCAGTTGAGATCTTCCAGACGCTCGATCCCGCTGCATAGCTCCGAAAGCACGTGTTCCTGCACTTGGCCTCGTTTCAACGCGGTGGCATAGGGAATTCGATGAAAGGTCACCATCGAATATTTGGGGACAAACTTGCGGGGATACTTGGCTTGCAGTGCAAGCTCCACCTTCTTGCGAAATAGAAACTGCCGATCGGCAACCCGATCGCGCATTTCCACGAAGTTCTCGACCGCCAGGTCCGCTATGGCGTCTGTGTTGGGCTTCCGCGCCGTCTCGAATCGCGGGAAGACACTTTTCCAATCTGCCCCGTAGCGCTCCAGCAGGTCGAGAAACACTGTGCAATCCTCAAAACCGCAATTGATTCCCTGCCCAAAGAACGGAACAATCGCATGGACGGCATCGCCGAGCAGGAGTGCTGTCCCGTCCACATGCCAGGGCGAGCACTTGATCGTCACCATGGCGCCCGTGGGATTCGCGAAGAAATCCTCCGCGAGATGCGGCATGAGCGGAATCGCATCCGGAAACCGATCTCGAAAGAACTCGACGACGGCAGGTTCTGTTGTCAGCTGCTCAAAACTGTCCGATCCATCGAATGGAAGAAAGAGGATGCACGCGAACGTACCATCAATATTCGGCAGCGCGATCAGCATGTAATTGCCGCGTGGCCATATGTGCAATGCATTCGTCTCAAGCAGATGCCTGGCCCCTGGGCCGGCCGGGATGGTTAGCTCCTTGTACCCGTAGTCGAGATACTGCTGAGCGAAGTTGAACCGGCTTCGCTTTAGCATCTCGCCGCGAATGGCAGACGCTGATCCGTCGCATCCGATCACCGCCCCGGAAGCGACTGTCTTTTCCTCGTGGCTCTCCTCATCGAGTAGCTGAACTGACCCTGTTTTGAAATCCATGCCTGTGCAACGCTGTTGAAAGTGGATCCTGACTCCGTGCGCCTCAGCCGCATTTATCAAAGCAATGTTCAGGTCCGCGCGGGAAATAGAGTTGATCACCTCGAACTCATCTTTTCCGTACGGCTGAAACGTCAGCTCAGACTTTGCCGAATGCATCATCCTCCCCTTCATCGGGATGACAATCTTCTGCATCTCACTCCACAGTCCGGCTTGCTTGAGCGCGTGAATACCCCTGGTGGACAGCGCAAGGTTAATTGATCGGCCCGCACTGATGCGCACCCGGCGCATGTCCGGCCGCCTCTCATATAACTCGACAGTGAAGCCCCGCTTGGCAAGTTCCAAGCCAAGCAGCGGGCCGTTCAGGCCTGCGCCGATCAGCCGGATGGTCTCTCTGTTTATCATCTGTCCAGGAAGATGGGCCGAGTAGCTTCGCTCGCTATTGCGTGAGTAACGTTCGCGCCTCCCACAGTTCGGGAAAGAATTTCTTATCGAGAGTCAGCTTGAGATACGACGCTCCGGCCGACCCTCCCGTTCCCATTCGCACACCGATGACGCGTTCAACCAGCTGGATGTGACGTAGTCGCCAGCCCACGATGAGTTCATCGAATTCGGTGAGGCGCTCACAAACATCGATCCAGTCGCGATAACGATGCTCGTCGCGGTACAACGCGAGTACCGCTCGCGCCCTCGCCTGAAACTTCTCCTGCTCCGAGGCACTCTCTGCGACATCAAGTCTGCCCAGAGCCTTCAGCGCGCCGAAGAAAACATCGTGCAAAGACGGCTCGCGCAATCTCCGCTCAAGCTGCGCGTGAGCCTCAGGAGTCGGCCGGTGATAGCGCAACATCTTCTCGTCCTTGAGGCCGCAAAGAAACTCCAGTTCACGGAACTGCTCCGATTGAAATCCGCTGGCCGGCTCCAGCTTTCCGCGAAACGCGAGGAAGTGCGTCGGCAGCATCGTTTCAAGAATCGTGAACTGCTCGATCAGCACCCGGGTAATTTCTGTGCAGCGCCGCAGCAGACGTGCCGCCTCATAGACCTCGTCATGCGATCCCGGATTCTCGCCCGCCGCTTGCAGATTGCGCACTACGGCATCGACATCGTGCAACAACTCCTTAAACCACAACTCATAGGTTTGATGCACGATGATGAACAGCACCTCGTCATGATGTGGAGGAGTCGATTGCGGATGCTGTAACTCGAGCAACTCCGGAATCTTCAGGTAAGAACTGTAAGTAAGACCGTCCCCGTGAACTGGAATTGGAGCCGCGGGGCCGGCACTTACGGCTTTTGCAGGCTCTTCTTCTTTCGCCAAGCTGAGAAATTCGACCGCATTTCCGCCAAGCAACTGCGCCTTCGCAGATTCAGGCAACTTGCTCGAGCGGATCAGCGATCCGATCCCATGCTCGCCTAAGGGAAAAGGATAGTCCGATCCCAACATCACCCGATTCGCTCCCATTACTTCGACCAGATACTGCAGCGCCCGCTGATCGAAAACGGCTGAGTCCACGTAAAAGCGCTTCAGATATTCGCTTGGCGCCATTTCACACGTTCCGTGCGCCCCCGGGTGATGCCGCCACGCGTTCTCCAGTCTCCCCAGCAGAAATGCAAAGCTTCCGCCGCCATGCGCAAAACAGATCCGCAGACTCTGCGGCAGCTTATCGAAAGCACCGCCCAGAATCATGGCGACGATTCCCAACTGCGTTTCGGCCGGCATTCCAACGGTCCAGGGCATCATGTAATTGGGCATGCGAGACTGCCCCAGCATGTCCCACGGATGGACCAGCACCGCCGCGCCTTCGCTCGCACAATGCTGTAGAAAGCTCACGATGCCATCATCGTCGAGGTTCTTCTCCCCAACGTGATTTCCAATCTCCACGCCTAAATGCCCCGCGCGCATGCAACGCGAAAGCTCTTTGCACGCAGCATCAGGGTCCTGCAGCGGCACCTGGCACAATGCCTTCAGCCGTCCCTTCCCGCGCTCGCACAATTCCAACGCTGCATCGTTGAACAGCTTCGCGCAATCGAGCGCGTGCCCGACGGGGCGGTCATATGCGAACAGAACCGGCGTCGCCGAGATAACCTGCAGGTCAACCCCGTCGCGGTCCATCTCCTGCAATCGCGCTTCAGGATGCCAGCACGCCGCATAGATATGCCGGAAGAACCGGTCTCCTACCATGATGTCGGCCTGGCCGGGCTCCGTGTGCCGTATCGAGGGCCAGTTCTCTGTGCCGTACCGCGCGCTCAGGTCGGGCCACGTGCGCGGGAAGAAATGATTGTGGATATCAATGACTCGCATTTTTACTGTTTGCCCGGATGGATCATGCCGCAGTGCTTACATTTTCGTAGGCTTTCGTCGCTATAGAACCGCTCGAAGATAGGAGGTAGATCGCGCACGATGCTCTTCAACTTGACTTCCGCCCGATGCACAAGCTGATGGCACTTCGGGCAATACCACTCGAAGGCGTCCAGAGCGCCTTCCGGCCGCGGTACTTCGACGACAACGCCAATGCTGCCCGCCTGCCGCTGCGGAGAATGCCGCATATGCTTTGGCAGCAGAAAGATTTCGCCCTCTTTGATGGGAACTTCGATGGGAGGCTTTCCCGGCGTTTCCATCAGTCTAAGAAAGATGTCGCCCTTTAGCTGACAAAAGAACTCTTCCGTCGGATCATCATGGTAATCCCGCCGCTGATTCGGCCCGCCCACCACAGTCACCATCATCTCGCCGTCTTCCCAGACCTGCGCATTCCCGACCGGAGGCTTGAGCTTCTCCTTGTTGTCTTCAATCCACTTCTGAAAGTTGAATGCCTTCAATTCCCTGATGGACGGCATAGCGTCTCCTAGCTCTCCGGCTTGTAGGCCAGCGCGCGAATCTCGATCAGCAGGTGCGGATGTGGCAACTGATGAACCGCCACCGTCGTTCGTGCCGGCCCGTCGTGTGTGAAGTACTTTCCGTAGACTTCGTTGTAGCCGGCGAAATCATTCATGTTGACCAGATACGAAGTGATCTCTACCACGTCTTTAAGCCCGGCCCCCACACTTTCGAGGATGTCGCGAATATTGTCGAGGGCCGCAGCGGTTTGGATTCGAATGTCAAGATGCGTAGTCCCGAATTCGTCAACGCTCGCCCCCGCGATCGAGTTATCTGCCCGGCGCGCGCTCGTGCCCGACACGATCAGAAAATCTCCAGCTCGCTTTATATGCGGATACTTCCCCCGCGGCACCGCCTTGCCTTCGATTACTTTTGCTTCGATTTTCCCCATGCGGAAAGCTCGACGCGACTACAGCCGAATACAAACATTGTTCAGTTCAGAATAAAAATCCAGCGAGTGTCTCCCGCCCTCGCGTCCGATTCCTGAGAGGCCCACACCCCCAAACGGAGTACGCAGATCACGCAAAAACCAGCAGTTCACCCACGTGATGCCCACGTTCATCTGCTGCGCAACACGGTGGCCGCGCTTCAAGTTTGTCGTCCAGATCGAAGCCGCCAACCCGTACTTCGTGTCGTTCGCCATTGTCACTGCTTCTTCTTCACTATCAAATGGAGCAACGTGACACACCGGTCCGAAGATCTCTTCCTTCACGCAACGCGCAGACTCCGCCAGCCCAGTATAGATTGTCGGCTGCACGAAGAATCCGCCGTCGAGCGCGCTGTCGAATTTTGGGACATTGCCGCCAGTCACCACGGTAGCACCTTCTTCTCGCGCTAGACGGTAGTATGAGAGCACCTTTTGACGATGCTGTGCGGAGATGAGTGGGCCTAACTCAGTCGTCCTTTCCAGAGGGGCACCCACCCG
>Ga0136846_1233324_pt1 | contig 69833 bp, 57 predicted proteins | sample HopSoiMetagenom2_FD_96841 | JGI IMG/M metagenome (GOLD analysis project Ga0136846, IMG submission 96841) | Grasslands soil microbial communities from Hopland, California, USA - 2 Assembly 2016 (version 4) | ecosystem: Environmental > Terrestrial > Soil > Grasslands | place: USA: Hopland... | reverse complement strand
TGTCCCATTCTCCGCAGATTTCTCGGCGTGGTACATGACGACTTCCATCCTCGCGCTGCTCAGTGTGGTGGCTATCGCCGTATGGGGGTTCTACCACTCGGTTGGCGGGCAGCCGCTTTGGAAGTTCGAAGAAGAGTAGGATCTCCGACGTTCTCGGCCATGGGTCGCCTTGCTCAACGGCTGTTGAAAAATCCGGCGGCAAAACCAGACCGGCCGCACTCGCGCCTGGGCCGCCTTGGATGTCTTCCCCGACTCATCCTCCTGCTGATAGGTAGCCTTGTACTGGTCGGGCTGATCACTGCGGTGTTTGCACCTTGGGGATTTTTCATGGGCGGCAAGTTCAACATCTTTGGCTACTGGCAGGGATGGGGAACTCTCAACACGAAAAATGGGAAGTACGTCTTGTATGTCCGCCTGTATCCGAGTCCCTCAGGCAGCAGAATTTATCCGCATCCCACTGTTAAGGGTGTCGGCTATCTTTGCTCGCCCCGCGGGCAAATCTTCAACATGCATCTCCGTGGCGGAATGCGCCGGGGTATTGGCACCAACACGGACGGCGAGAAGATTGGCCTAAGCATGGACTACTGGCCAGTCTTTGGGGGAACCTTCGCGACCGATCACCGTCCATCGATCGAAGTACGCGGACAGTGGAGAAATCCCAGCATAGTCGGTGACGATTTCGGGAGTATCTCTCGTGCCTTTAAGCCGGACGGAAGTGTTTACCAGCGAGGGCAGGACGCGCACGTCGCTTATCCGGGCGACATCGTTCCAGTCACCTTGGGTGCAGGCTCGTATTCCGATTTCCAAAACGCCTGTAAAGCCAACCGTTAGAGTTCGCCCAAGAGACAAAGACACGAAGCATCACGAATCTCTTCGTGTACCTTCGTGTCCTTGGCGTTAACGCTTTTGGTTTTGGTTACTGCTTCTGCGAATCCGGCGAAGCCAAACTCTGCAGCCACGGATTAAACCGGATTCTCGTGCCGCTGACCGAGGCGCATCCGCTCGCGTTCGGTCCTGCCGCGCATCCCCAGTAGTTCTCGGTCGCATCGATGAACGAGGTGCACTGCGCTCCATCGAATGCGCACACATTTGCCACCCCGATCTTCCCGTTCAGGAAGTCATTCAGGTGCACATCCACTTCCGCCGGGGTGTTCACAGCCACCGCGATATCTTCATTGCGAATCACATTGCCGGAGATGATCGTGCCGTACACGGGAGAACCGCCACCGCCGCTGTTGATATTGATTCCTGCCGTCCCCGGAGTCGCCGTATCGTCGCCATCGGCGCCGTTGCCGGCGATAAAGTTTCCAATAATCATGTTCCCTGACATGTCATCCGCAGGGAGCCCAAATGCCGGACCGACATGCGTGTGAAGCGCAAATCCCGGAATGCCGTTGCCCGTCAGCTGGTTTCGCATGAATACATTGTGGGCCACGCGACCCTGACCAGCTCCATCTGAGAACACGCCGGCGCCTGCTCCGCCAACCTTCGCTCCATTGTGCGAAACCACATTCTCGGAGATCGTGTTGTGAACGATCCCGAAGTGTGGCGCGAAATTCGGCGGCGTCGATCCCACCGGCGGATGCGATGCCAGCACAATTCCGCATTCCTCTGGATTGTCATTCACGATATTGTTCGTCACCAGGTTGTCCCGGCTCATGGCTGTTTCATCGCTGATCAGGACGCCGTCGGCGTTTCCGTTGATAACGTTCCCCGACACAACCGCTCCTACTGCTCCCATGAGATGCAACCCGCCGCCGCAATCACCACTTTCATCCGTTTCATACGCAGGTTGACCCGGGCACGCCGGACCCGACCCAAACTGGTGCGGGCTCAGGTCGTTGTGAATGATGGCGTTGTTCCGAATTACCGCGTCCACAGTGTTCAGGATCAGAACGCCTTCATAAAGTGCATTCTTCACAGTGAAACCGGAGACAATCACGTCGTTCAAGCCCGCATTGTTATAGCCGTCCAGCAAAATGCCGTTTGGAAAGTTCGTCGCATCGATAATTGTCTTTCCCGCACCGGCCCCGATCAGCGATAGCGGCTTGTTTACCGTGACAGCTTCTTTGTAAGTGCCGGCCGCTACCTGGATCGTGTCGTGATTGGCCGCCGCAGTCACGGCCGCTTGAATCGTCGAATAGCATCCGTTCGAACCTGAATTGTTGACGCAAAGGCTCTTGGCGGAAACCACCTGGGCCAGCGAAATGGTTAGGGCAAAACAGCCACACAGGGAGAGCGAGAGTCGAACTGGGCGCATACGAAGTGCTCCTCATCTGATATTGATGTTTCCGTTATGAAACGCGGGATGTAGCGGAGAAGGGAACTCCCAACAAAGCGCCGACATTATGTTGCAGCAAGAACAGGCGGTCTATAGGAATAATCCTGTAGCAGCGTGAATGGTGCAAATGACGCCGATAAAGACTGCTAGTTAACAGCAAAAAAGAAAAAGGCGGCCCCGGTGCGCCGCCCCTGAATAGCAAGGATCATGTTAGTCCCAATAGGAGTCGATGAGACCTTCCCACGTGTCGGTCGTACTATGAACGATTTTCTGGTTGGATCCATCCTGATCCATCACGTAAACATCCACGGAATTATTAGTGGAGTTGTAGGTGTTGAACATAATCAGGTTTTTGTAAGACACAGGAGAGAAATCAGGCGCATTCGAGTCAGTGCTGGTCGTCAGTGGCGTTAGGCCCGATCCATCCAAGTTGATGCTGTAGATGTTCTCGGTTGTCCCGTCGTAATCAGTTACCAGCAACTTCTTTCCGTCTGCAGAAAACACCGCCGGTCCCCACCAATCATTCGGGGTGTACACAAAAGAAGGAGCAGTATCGCTTAGTGCCATGGTGTACCAGCCGGTCTGCGTGATCCCGGTACCAGCTGCCGCCGGCCGAGACTTCACCGGACGAGCGCTGAGCCGGGCCAACCAAGGCGAGCTCCGTGCATTCCGATGCGGCTGCCGTGCTGCACTAGGTCCACTGTTGGTGATCACGAAGAACACCACTGACTTGCCGTCTGCTGAGAATTCCGGATAGAAAGATTCCGCAGTTCCAGCGGGTGGCGTGTACAGCGCTTTCTGGTTGGATCCGTCGGAATTCATGGTCATGATGAGACAATCGCCTGAGGCGCAACTGACATAGGCCATAGTCTTCCCGTTCGGGGAGAATACAGACTCACATGCATCTGCATTGGTCGTAAGCGGCTTTTCTACTCCATCCAGACCCATCCGCAGGATTTCGTAGTCTGAAGCCCCGGCGGTACCGATATCGCGGCAGTAGGTAACAGCGGTAGCCGTGCTGTTCGCGGCGAGAAACATAGCCGTATCTGGAATCGGAATCTGTACAGGCGCAGCCTGCTTCGTTGATTCATTCAGCTTGAAAAGTTGTGGTGCTGCCGGTGTACTCGAGCCGCTCATGTCGCGAGTTATGTAGCTTAAAGTCGGAGAATTCGAATTTCCACAGGCGGTCGCTGCAATCATCAGTGCGATGGCCAATGCGAGTGCGAGCTTCTTCATGAACTTACGATCTCCTTCGATCAATGTCGGATTTCACAGCTAGTGCCTTAAACTCCGCAGCGGGAGTCGCCGCAGCCCCGTCCGAAAGGCGGTCCGAACGAGAACAAGATTTGCTGTTTGTGACTCGCGGGCTTTGGCTTTGGGGGATGGACCCGCACGACTGCGCCACTGCTCGCACCTTAATTGTGGTAAGGGCTCAGAAGTGAGAGAAATCTAATAGAATGAGTTACTTTCGTCAGCTTTCTGCCCTCGCATAACTGCAGCATCCTCCAGCGTCTCGCTCTCATCTAAACATTGACAACAAATCACTCAAGTCTTAGGATGATATCCGGCGCAATCATAACGGTATTGATTCGAAAGCACTTATAAAGTTCAGGAGGATGTTTATGGCAAAGATTATCGGAATTGACCTCGGAACCACCAATTCCTGTGTTGCTGTTATGGAAGGTGGCGAGCCCAAGGTCATAGCCAACGAAGAAGGAGGGCGCACTACGCCTTCGGTAGTCGGTTTCACCAAGACCGGCGAACGGCTCGTCGGACAGGTCGCCAAGCGGCAGGCGATTACCAATCCCGAGAACACCGTCTATTCCATCAAGCGGTTCATGGGACGCCGTTTCGACGAAGTCCAGGAAGAAATCAAGATGGTGCCCTATAAGGTCGTCCGTCAGGGCGATCACGTTGCCGTTCTGGCGCAGGGCAAGGAATACACGCCGCCCCAGGTTTCGGCGCTGATTCTGCAGAAGCTGAAAAAGGCTGCGGAAGACTACCTCGGCGAGAAAGTCACGGAAGCGGTGATTACCGTTCCTGCGTACTTCAATGATGCGCAGCGGCAAGCAACCAAAGATGCAGGACAGATTGCCGGACTCGAAGTAAAGCGCATTATCAACGAGCCCACGGCAGCCGCGCTTGCCTATGGTCTCGACAAAGGCAAAGACGAGACGATCGCGGTCTACGACTTTGGCGGCGGTACGTTCGATATCTCCATCCTCGAAGTCGGGGAAGGCGTAATCGAAGTCAAGGCCACCAACGGTGACACCCACCTCGGCGGCGACAACATCGACCAGCGCCTCGTGGATTGGCTTATCGACGAATTTAAGAAGGATGAGGGTCTCGACCTTCGCGGCAAGGGCAATGAGATGGCCCTGCAGCGTCTGCGTGATGCCGCTGAGCGCGCCAAGATCGAGCTCTCGACCACCATGGAGACCGAAATCAATCTGCCGTTCATTACGGCCGATGCCAGCGGTCCCAAGCACCTGGTCAAAAAGCTCACGCGCGCCAAGCTCGAAGGCATGATTGAAGACATCATTCAGCGCTCGGTCGGTCCATGCAAGCAGTGCATGAAGGACGCTGGCGTTGATACCAGCAAGATCAACGAAGTCGTGCTGGTTGGCGGACAGACCCGTATGCCTCGGATTCAGCAGTTGGTCAAAGATCTCTTCGGACGCGAAGGCCACAAAGGAGTGAATCCGGACGAAGTAGTCGCGATCGGCGCAGGCATTCAGGGAGGCGTGCTCAAGGGCGAAGTGAAAGACCTGCTCTTGCTCGACGTAACTCCGCTGACGCTGTCGATCGAGACGCTGGGTGGCGTATCCACGCCGATGATCCCGCGCAACACGACGATTCCGACCAAGAAGACGGAGACGTTCTCGACCGCGGCTGATAGTCAGACGTCGGTTGAAGTGCACGTGCTGCAGGGCGAGCGTCCAATGGCGGCGCAGAACCGGACACTTGGCAAGTTCCACTTGACCGGAATTCCGCCGGCTCCGCGTGGCGTGCCGCAAATCGAGGTTACGTTCGACATCGACGCCAATGGCATTCTGAACGTGACCGCGAAAGATACGGCCACGCAGAAAGACCAGAAGATCACGATCACGTCCTCTTCCGGTCTGTCGAAGGAAGAAGTCGAGCGCATGGCGAAGGAAGCCGACGCGCATGCGGCCGAGGACAAGGCGGCCCGCGATTCGATCGAAGCCAAGAACCAGCTGGACTCGATGGTTTACAACATCGAGAAGATGCTGAAGGAGCACGGTGACAAGATCTCCGGCTCCGAACGCGGCGACGTCGAAAACGCTCTGGCCGACGCCAAGAAGGCGCTCGAGTCCAATGACAAGGCGCAAATGGACAGGGCGCGCGAGGCCCTGACCACCGCCTCGCACAAGCTGGCGGAGCAGATGTACAAGGCCGCTCAGCCTGCAGGCGGAGCGCAACCTGGTCCGGGCGCAGGCCCAACGCCGGGAGCCGGCGCTGAGCCAGGTTCGAACGGCTCGGGGCAGAAGAAGGACGAAGGCGTTATTGACGCCGAGTACGTGGACGTTGAAGACAAGAAGTAAGCTGCCGGCCATCAGCCGTCAGCAAGACTTGTCATCCTGAGCGGAGTGGATGCTGCGCGACAGCAGCGCAGTATCCACGGAGTCGAAGGATCCCTACCAGCGGGAATGACGTGGCAGGGCAGGGATCGTTCGACTCCGTTGCCGGCTGCTTCGCGGCCGTCAACTCCGATCAGGATGACATATTGATTTGTGGATGACAGGGAGAATGCATTGAACTTCCAGGTGAACGAAGAAACATATTACTTGGGCCTCGCCGATGACGAGCGGCAATGGCTTGTTTTCGTCGAGACCCCAACCGGAACGCGGCGCATCCCGATCTATGTGGACGCACCCACATCCGAAGACTTGAGTCTCGTGTGGAAGACAAAGACAAACGCAAGATCGTGAACTAAGTAAGCCGTGTGGCGCGGGCGCTTTCGCCCGCGCTGCAGCGCGATAGGCTATGAAGGCTACGTGATGGCCACAACCGCCAAAAAAGATTATTACGAAATCTTGGGCCTGAAAAAGTCCGCCTCGGCCGACGACATCCGCAAGGCCTTCCGCAAACTCGCGCGCAAATATCATCCCGACGTCAATCCCGGAGACAAGTCGGCGGAAGAAAAATTCAAAGCTCTCTCCGAGGCCAACGAAGTTCTCAGCGATCCCAAGAAGCGCAAGATCTACGATCAGGTTGGCTTCTACTCCGACAACATCGATCCCGCGACTGCGGAGGCCTACGCCCGCGCCGGTGGTCCTGGCGGAGGCTTCGGTGGCGGCTTCCCGCCGGGCGCGCAGCATGCCGGAGGAGGTGCAGGACAAGGGGCCCACTTCGATTTCGGCGGATTCGATTTCTCCGACTTCATCAACAACGCCGGACGAGGTCAGAATACTTCAAACACCGGAGGCAGCTTCCGCGACATCTTCTCCGGAATCTTCGGCGGCGGCCGCGGTGCGGCTCAGGCCGAAGAAGGTCCCGAGCCTGGTACCGATCTCGAGTATCAAGTCAACGTGCCCTTCTGGACGGCCATCCGCGGCGGCGTTATGCGGCTCAACATCACCCGCCGGGACATCTGTTCGCAATGCCATGGCCAAGGTGCGCTGGAAGCGCCGGGCAAATGTCCGGAGTGCAATGGCACCGGCCAGATCACCCAGACCGGTGGACGCATGAAGTTCAACGTGCAGTGTCCGCGCTGCCACGGGACAGGAAAGAACCTGACGATGTGTCCGACCTGCCACGGCGAAGGGACGGTCACCAAGACCGAGCCACTCGAAGTTCGTATCAAAGCCGGCACTCGCGATGGCCAGCGAATCCGCCTTCCCGGCAAAGGCAATGCTGGAGCACACGGCGGATCTCAGGGAGATCTCTACGTGATCATCCGCGCGGGAGATCATCCGATTTTTCGCCGCGAGGGCGACGATATTTCGCTCACTGTCCCGGTCAGCGCGACGGAAGCAGCGCTGGGATCGAAGATAGAAGTGCCGACAATCGACGGCCGCGCTTTATTGAAGATTCCGCCCGGAACACAGTCAGGCCAAAAGCTTCGGCTACGAGAGAAGGGCGTGCCGTCGGCCACAAGAGAAGGCGTCCGTGGCGACGAAATTGTAGAAATCACAGTGACCGTCCCGATGCCGAGAGATGAACGCACGAAGGAACTGCTGCGGGAGCTGGCCAAGCTGAACCCGGAAGACCCCAGGGCCGAATTGTGGAGCAAGGTCTAGCAGTCCGGTGTCTGTGTTTGTAAGCTCGATCCATGCGGACATGGGCCATCGCGTGTTCCATCTTTATCCTGCTCTTGGCGGCTCTTTTGCGAATTGAATACCGCCTCGCCCAGCCGACGGTTCCTCCAGGAATACAAAGAGCCGAGTGTCTTAAGCCCCGACCCAGTCTGAAACTGGAGGGGACTGGCTAGCTCGCCTCGGCGGTCACCGCACCCGCTACCCGAATGCGCAGTGGCTTGGCAACGGATTCACAGCTCCCGACATTGCTCAGGGCCGCGATCTCAGCATGTACGACAAGCTGGAGCTGAAGGTCCCCGCACCACTCCACCCCTGGCAGAACAACATTCCAATTTTTGCGCATGCTCGCACCTTCTTATGGCAACACTGGCATGACGAAAAACGGGGACACCTGACCGTCACCCTTAGCAGCGTCGACCACACCGGAACCTCCCACATCTTTGCGGAGCCCGACTACAGCGGACGATGGAGGGTGTACTGGAGAGTTCTGGACCGCCGCGAACTCATTGATGAACCCACTGCGTATTGGGCGCTGTGGGTCGTTCCGGGTCGCGACAAGCCGCAACTCCGCTCCCCTCAGGTACTGCGCCTGATCCACTCGTCAACCAACTCGAGTTTCGAGACCTGTGTGGAGAGAAGATTCGCGAGTTGTAAAGATTCTTTTCGCTGCTCATTGCTTATCGCATTACGCCAGTACCTCTCCTCCCGCTTACAAAAATTTTGTCCCAACTAGGGCAAAAAACTATTGCATCTGTGGAAATTTTCCGTAGTCTCTAACGAGCGAACTAACTTCGCCGATGTGTCCGGGAAATCGCGTGCGATCCCGGGAGCCGCGAGCAGCACGTCTTCGATCTCGAAGACCAAGGGAGACGCGGTGGTGAGAGTGAGTCGCTTCCGGAGGAAGACATAGAAATTGGCAACAGCTAGCGCCCAACGTCCACAACTGGAAACTTCCCAGCCCCTCTCGGCCGTTCCCACCTGGAAGAAATCCGTCCGCCTCACGCTTTGGCCCTTGGTCGCCGCCACCTTCTTCATGGTGTCAGGCGGAACCTATGGCATCGAAGACATCGTTCACGGTGCCGGCTATGGCAAAGCCATACTCTTCCTGATCCTTACCCCAGTGCTTTGGAGTTTGCCCACCGCTTTTATGTTGGGTGAATTGGCAAGTGCTCTTCCTCACGAGGGCGGCTACTATGCCTGGGTACGCCGCGCAATGGGCGATTTCTGGGGATTCCAGGAGGCTTGGCTCTCCCTCGTCGCTTCGAAGTTCGACATGGCGATTTATCCCACCTTGTTCGTCGCCTACCTCGTCCGTATGTTTCCTTGGTTCGCCAAGGGATATCGAGGTGTGATGGTCGGACTCGCCATTGTCCTGGTTTGCGCCTTGTTGAACATTGCTGGAGTGCGCGCCGTCTCGAACACTTCCGTCTGGCTGTTCCTGCTGCTCTCCGCACCCTTCATAGTCATCGTCGTCATGGCCCCATTCCGTCATGGAAGTTTGCTCAACGCGGTCACGACGCCTACGACCTCGACCGTCGACATGATCGGAGGGTTGCTCATCTGCATGTGGAACTACATGGGATGGGACAATGCCTCGACCATCGCCACCGAAGTGGAGAAGCCTCAGCACACATATCCCCGGGCGATGATCTTGTCCGTTTGCATCATCGCGCTCTGTTACATCTTGCCCGTCGCCGCAATGTGGATCACCGGCCTGGCTCCCTCGGCGTGGGAGACTGGTTCCTGGGCTGATATCGCCGGCCTGATCGGTGGCCCGCTGCTTCGGAGTGCCCTCGTCATCGGAGGCATGATCAGTGCGTTCGGTATGTTCAATGCACTGGTAATGAGCTACTCGCGGCTGCCCTTGGCTATGGCGCAGGATGGCATGTTGCCCCAGTTCCTTACCAAGCTGCATCCCAAGACACGCGCGCCCTGGGTGTCGATCACGGTGTGCGCTACTGGATGGGCACTGTGCCTCGGCTTGGGACTCGACAGGCTGGTCACCATCGACATTCTTCTTTACGGTGCGAGCCTGCTGCTCGAATTCCTGGCATTGATCTGGCTACGAGTGAAAGAGCCGGATCTACCGCGTCCATTTCGCGTTCCCGGCGGATGGTTCGGTGCAATTGCCATTGGAATCGCGCCCATGCTCCTGCTCGGATTCTCCGTTGTACGCAGCCAGCACGAATCCATCCTCGGCATGAGTTCGTTCGCCTTCGGCATGATCCTGATCGCCACCGGAGTTGTGGCGTACCTGATCAACCATGCTGTGAAACCCGCCGGATGGTCGGAGACCCCGGAACGCAAAGCGCAACCGGCGGCCTAAGTATCACCTGAATTTCAACTTGTCTCTTACAGGGTCATCCTGAAGCCCGCGTCCGCTGCTGGCTTCAGGACCTATGCATTGGGCTCGAGTCGTTTCACAGCATTCCCCGTCTGCACTCCAAACGGAAAGGACCGGCAACCGCCGGTCCCCTCACCACTCCAACCGATCACTCGCCTAAGCCGCCTTCGTCATGTCCCGCAGGCTCTTCACCCGGTCATGAACCTGCCGTACGCTTTCGGCCTGCCTTCGCACTACCTGAGCAATGTTCTCCGGCAGATCGCTGGTGATGGCATCCTGGTACGCATCCTTGGCGACATCCTCGCCATGCTCCAGCCAATCGAGAATCGTGTGATCGTCGCCGCCCAGAGCCATCTTGGTATCGATCCATGCCCGATGCAGCGCGCCCTCGGTCGTGCCCGATACTCTTTCATCCGCCTTTCCCAGCCGTACCAGTTCATTCTGCAATTCCTCAGCGAAGCGCCCGCGCTCCAGGCTGACCTCGTTGAAGAACGTCTTGAGATCGCTTCGCTTTGCCTTCTGGGCCGCCTCTTTGAAGCCATTGTGCCCATCCCTGCACCGCTCAATCAGATGTTCCAACGCATCGATCGCGCTTTTCTGGTTCATGAGTACCCTCCACAGGTTCGATGCCGCAAGGGCATTCAGGTTTGGCGGGTTTCTCCGGTGAGCCGTGCGGGACTAGGAAGAAGGGCAATCGCTGCTCTAAAATCAGACGCGGGAACCCATGACTAAACGGAAATCCAAGGGCGCGTACATGATCTCGAGCGTCGCCGAGATGTACGGCATTCATCCGCAAACCCTGCGTCTCTATGAGCGAGAAGGGCTGCTCAAGCCCTCGCGCACCGAAGGCAACACCCGACTCTACACAGACGAAGATCTGCAGCGCCTGGAATTTATCCTGTCGCTCGCGCGCGATCTCGGCGTGAACATCGCTGGCATGGCGATCATCCTGCAAATGCGCGAGCGCATGGAAGAAATGCAGCGCCAGATCCAGGAATTCGTGCAGTACATCCAGCAGGAAGTCCTGACCCGCGCGACAGCGGCAGCCGATCCCGCAAAGGGAGCCATCGTCCCAGTCCGCCGTCAGATCGTCGCGCCCGTGCAGCCGAATAAGAAACGCTGATTCTGTTCTCTCAGTTCCCAAGCCTTGTCATCCTGAGTCCTAACGTTTTTCGGAGGGCTCAAGATCTATGCAGTTTGGGTGAGTGCTAACTTACAATTCCGACGCCGCGTGATGATTGCGTCCCGCCGCGTATCATAGGGAGTCCTCAGCCCACGTAACTGGCTGCTGAGTGCCAATTCTGAATGCTCCGTTTCAAGCTCGTTTACAGCGACGCCTACTTTCTCCCGATCGGCCAACATGTGTTTCCCGCTGAGAAGTACCGCCGCGTTCGCGACCGCCTGATCTCCACCGGAATGGCTGACGCCAACGACTTCCTCGAACCCGAGCCCGCGAACGATCAGGACATACTGCTCGTCCACAAACCCGAGTACGTCCAGAAACTTCGCAATGGCACTCTCACTGCACGCGAAGAGCTCCAGATGGAAATCCCGTACTCCCGCGAACTGGTCGAAGCCTTCTGGCTCGCAGCCGGCGGTTCCATGCTTGCCGCGCATCGCGCACTCAGAGACAAAGTCTGCATTAGCATCGGCGGAGGATTTCATCACGCATTCGCCGACCATGGCGAAGGATTTTGCATGATCCACGACGTCGCGGTCGCGATCCGCCGTCTACAACGTGATGACGAGATCCGCACTGCGATGACCGTTGACTGCGACGTCCATCAGGGCAACGGCACTGCCGCGATCTTTGCCGGCACACGTACCGAGAGTGTCCATTTGCCATCTGTTTCTGCTTCGAAAGTGAGCCCGACCGACGCATCGAAAACAAAAATGCGCGGAGCTCACGCGGGCGATGTTTTCACCATCTCCCTGCACCAGCACAACAACTACCCATTGTGGAAGCCGCCTTCCTCCATCGATGTCGATCTGCCCGACGGCATCGGCGACGACGACTATCTCGCCTGGCTCGACAACGCGCTCAGTTCCGGGCTGCGCCAGTTCGAGCCCGACCTCATCTGCTACATTGCCGGAGCCGATCCCTACCGCGAAGACCAACTCGGCGGCCTCGATCTCACCATCGATGGCCTCAAGAAGCGGGACGAGCTCGTTTTCCGCGTTGCGCGCGCCCGCAACATCCCAATTATGGTCACCTACGCCGGAGGCTACGCCCAGAACGTGGAAGACACGGTCACAATCCACGCCAACACAGTGATCGCAGCAAAAGAAGTCTTCTGCGTTCCTCAGTGAACGCCCGTACTGAAAGCCGTTGCCCTTCTCCCGGAACGCCTGAGCTTCCGTGGCGAAGGTTTGCTCTATTCGAAAGGCTCCCAGCAAGCTCCGCAGAAGCTATACTCGCCCGATGAACGTGCTAGCGTCGGATCTTTCTCACCGTGACATGTACGGCATCATCCTGAACTGCGTGGCGCCACGCCCAATTGCGTGGGTTTCGTCGCTCAGCGCCTCCGGACAACTGAACCTCGCGCCCTTTTCTTTTTTCAATTGCGTGTGTGTGACGCCTCCTCTGCTCGCCTTCGCGCCATCGCTTCGCGAGTCCAAAGAATCCGGTAACACGCATGGCGATCCCAAAGACACGCTACACAACATCCGCGAGACGAAGGAGTTCGTCATCAACGTTGTCACTTACGGCCTGCTAGACCCAATGAACATTACCAGCGGGGATTATCCAGCGTATATCAACGAATTCGAACTCGCAAAACTCACGCCACAGCCGTCGTGCATGGTGCGTCCCCCGCGTGTTACGGAGTCTCCCGTCAGCTTCGAATGCAAGCTGTACCAGGTCCTCGACTTCAACAAGGGACCGGACGGAGGCAGCCTCGTCATAGGCCAAATCGTTGCCATTCACGTCGACGACGCCCACGTGAAAGACGGACGCATCGACCGCAACTCCCTTGACCTGATCGGCCGCATGGGAGGAATCCAATACACCCGCACAATAGAGAGGATCGAGCTGGCAAGGCCGAAGGTAGGCTAAGCCCATGCTAGGACTTGGCCTCGTGCGTCCCGCGGCTCACGTGTCTAGGACCGCGGTCCATCTCACGTGCACACGGCTGTGATCCGAATCACATCCTTGCTCCCGGAAACCCGAGATATTCAGGGCTACCGTTCGGGCCGCAACTGCCGTACACTATCGCTTCGGTTGGCCCGAGCACGAGTGACAGACGAACTTCCGCGAACTGAGGAGACTTCCAATGAAGATGTCGGATGATCCATTCGGGACGATCGAGAGTGCCCATGATTTTATGGTCCTGCTCGCGGACGCCGTCTCGGAAGCAAAGCAAGAGCTGCAGGTGGACGTAGATCGGGAAGCCGCAACCCCAGATCTCTCGCGGCACCTCGATGCGCTACGCATCGCGCTCTACAATCTCGAGAAACTCGAGCTTCACCTGGGCCGCAGCAGCCGGATCCTCAACGACCTTCGCACCTTGCGCCGCTTGCTGTTCGAAGAGAGGACGACGAGTGGTCGTCCGGAGCCTGTTTCCCGCGTCCGGAATGAGGCTGCGGCGTAGCCAGGCTTCTCAGCACATCCAGTCCTATGGAGCTGTCGTGCACCCGGGGCTGAGTACTTTTCTTCACAGGCCTAACGCCGCCCCGAAAGTTCGCTCTGCTGAATCGGAATTCCAATTCAATCCCGCTGCGAGATTTTCTGGATTTCCCCAAAGACCAGTGGTATCTTCCGGTGTTCCTAAAAGGCCAGCAAGACCGGCTACGTGGATAGACGCGGAGGCGTCCCATGAGCAGGTCCCACTCCTGTCGAGCAGTTGTGATGTTCAGTTGTTTCGCAGCCTTCCTTTCGGCTGCGCCTTTTGCCTTGGCGCAACTCGAGCGGCCTGAGGCACCCTCTCAGCTGTCTGTCCTCACGTCGAAAGCGCAGGCGGGAGATGCCGACGCGGAATACCGCTTGGCCAACGCGTACTCGAAGGGCGCGGAGGTTCCCGTAGATTTGCCAGAGGCAGATCGCTGGTGGACGCGCGCCGCTGAGCAAGGCAACGCGAGCGCCGAGAATGAATTGGGATTCAGCTATGCCCACGCGCGCGGCGTCGGCCAGGACTCCGCTCAGGCCTTTCACTGGCTGCACGCTGCCGCAGAACAGGGCTTGCCTGCGGCGGAGTACAACCTGGCGCGCCTCTATGAAGATGGCTCAGGCGTGACGAAGGACTTTACACTTGCCGCGGATTGGTATCGAAAGGCCGCGAGTCAGGGCTTCGCGCCGGCCGCGAACAATCTCGGCATGTTGTACCAGCATGGACTTGGCGTTCCGCGCGACGATTCCCAGGCGATCCAGCTGTTTCAGCAAGCTGCCGAAAAAGGAGAAGCGTCCGCCCAGCACAACCTAGGCCAAGCCTATTTCGCAGGCCGCGGTGTTCCGAGAGATTCCGCGAAGGCGCTGGAGTGGTTTCGCAAGGCTGCCACTCAAGGACTCGTCAATGCTGACTACGCCATCTGCTACATGTATGGAGAAGGCATCGGAGTTCGGAAGGACTTTCACGACGCCGCCGTGTGGTGCCAGAAGGCGGCTGCCGGAGGTTATGGCCCGGCGCAGACCGCGCTCGGGCAGATGTATCTCGAAGGCCGCGGTGTACAACAGGACCAAAAGCAAGCCGTGCACTGGTTGGGCCTGGCAGCGGAACACGGAGAAGCTCTGGCGCAGAACGCGCTGGGGTGGGTGTATCTGACAGGCATCGCCGTCAGAAGCGACTTTCGCGAGTCGGCGGCTTGGTTCGGCCGCGCGGCCGACCGAGGCTATGCCGTCGCCCAGAATAATCTCGGAAATCTTCTCGAGCATGGCAGGGGTGTGCCGGTCGATTATCCGGAGGCGTATAAGTGGTATCAGCTGGCGGCGAACGCCGGATTCACGCCGGCAAAGCAGGCCATGAATCTCCTCGGCCAAATCATGACGCCGAAGCAACTCCAGGAAGGCCAGTCGCGGGCGGCCGCCTGGCAGCAAAAGACTAAGGACATCGAACTGAATCCCAGTTCCCTCGCTGCTATCGCGAGCAATTGAATTCAGTTCTGCAAACCTCTAACCCAGCCTTAGTGCTGGTCGGGATCAGGTTGGCCCGCACTCTTAAGAGTGACTTGATCGTCTGAGACTTCACCGCTTTTGGGAACAGGTGCAGCTTGCGCGTGGCGATCAGGACGCGGTTCCGCCGGCGGGTGAGCCACTTGCGTCACGTGCATCGGATGAACGCTGTCGATTGGATTGGTCATGACGGTCTCCTGTAATAGGGAATCGGCAGTGCTGCATGAAACTTCAATATCCTTGGAAATCGTTGGTAAGAGTTACTGCAGGGGCAGAACTTACGGATTTCCTCTCTCACGAGCGGCACGGAACGCCTTCGTAGCCGTCGAAAAAAGCCTCACGCGCGCAGCGCACACGAGAAATGGGGCAACCTAGTAGACCCTTCCCCCGAAGTTCTACCGGGTTTGCAGCACGTCGCTTTGGACGATTTCAATCGCACCGCTTGCGTTGCGTGCCGCATCGATCCGAAACACAACCCGAGTTTCGGGATCGAAGAGCAAGTAACTGACGCATTGCTTGGTCTCATCCAGTCTCGGACCGGTGAAGTTCTTGCCCGCATTTGCCAGTTGGCGCACCACGTCGGTGCGCGTCTTCTCATCGTGAAGAACAACCCCTCCGCCGAGATCGTTGTGGAAACGTGTAACGATTTCGGCCCACCAGTCGGCGGACGCCTGAGCGGAGCAATCATCCAGTATCCTGGCCACACGCTTGCCGTCTCCAATTCCGAGAACTTCGTTGTCCTTCAGCAAAGCAAAAGTGCGGACGTAGGAGAGCGGTCGCACTTTGTGGCGCGCGACATAGAACGAGCACGAGGGGCGGCGCAGATCCTGTTCTTCGTCGATGCGCACCTCGTCCGCTTTCCAGCCGTCTTCCGCGGCGGCGGCTTCTGCAATCATGCGTCGAACTGTGTCTTCCATAGTCATTCCCTCAATCGTGCTTACACTCGTGGTCAATCCGAAAAGCGCACCGAGCAACACTAGTGAGAGCGAGTAGCTAGTGATTATCAAGATTTCCTGCCCCTGTGGGCGCTTCCCACACACTCAGAGTCTTCCAGTCTCGATTAGGATCGGAGTTGTTCACGACGTCGCGAACGTTGTCCGCATTCACATCCAGCCCGGTGACGCTCTTCACGAAATCGAATAGCTTCTGAGCTTCGGCGGGATGGTCGAGCGCCCCCTGTGTAGTTGGACCATACGCGAGCTTCGGATCGAACTGATCGCGAATCCGTCCCATGGCTTCGGCATTGGTCGGCAAGCGGCCATGCTCCGCCCGGAAGCCCACGACCCAGGCGCGGTATTCGGAGTTGAAGTACGCAAATGTGTCATGCACTTCATCATGATTGACGAGGTGGTTGACCTCGTGAGCGACGGTGTTCAACGACAGGTGATTCGAACGGTAGTTTTCGACCATCTTGTCGTTGCCCGCGTTAACCAGATTTTTGTTGAGCGTCAGAACGTTGTTATCGGCCTCTCCATACAGAGTGCCCGGTCCTTTCAGGTTCTCCCACTCCAGCTTGAAAGGGGAGGCAGGCGAGAGCAGCCTGTCGAGCGTGTGGTCGATGATGCCGCGGTCCCCATGGGGATTGTGCGAGAAGCGCGCGATGGTCTTCAGCGAGCGCTGCATGTCTGGAAGGCTCTCGGAGGTGAACCAGTCTTTTCGGATCAGCCGCTGGAGATTGCCCACGGTCCGCGGGTCGGGATAGTTGCCGGCCTGGCTCAGGACAGCGGTTTTCACCGCGGCGGGAAGCGCGCGGAACGCTGGATCGTCCACCAGTTTTTTCAGCGCCCGCGCGTACGCGGGATCGCAATGCGCGCTCATGAGTCCCTGGAGCGCACCTTTGCGCTCAGCAGGAGAGAGATCTTTCATCGAGCCCACCAGATCCAGCGCATTCGAGACCTTCTCCTGCGTGAGCGGCGGATTGCCCGCCAGGGTGAGCAGGAAAGTTTCGCGCTCGGGCTGCGTGAGCGACTGGAATTGTGGTTTGTGATAGACCTCGGTTAGGAGGCGCGTGAGATCTGCCTTCTCACCAGCTGTATATCCTTCGCCGGAAATGTGAGCCACGGGAAATTCCTGCGTGATGCCCCCACTGCCTGAGACTGCGGGGCTTGCGGCATCGAGCATGGCTCGCATTTGTAAAGAATCCAGATTCTTCTCTATGCGCTTCGACGCGGCGGAAACACCGGCGTCGGCAGGCGGTTCTTGCGTCGAAACTTGCCCTGATGAAGTGGCAGGATTGCTCTGCGGCAGGTGGAGTTCCATCCCAGCCGTGAGCGAATTCGAATTCGTGATCTCTGGGTTCGCGCTCTTCAGCGCTTCTGGCGCGACACCCAGCCGCGCCGCCACCTGCGCCAACGAAGTTTCGCCGATCCCTACAGTGGCGGTCGAAGCATCCCCTGTCCCATTCTGGATTGCACTGGATGCGATTCCCGCTGAATCGATTCTCATTGGATACAAAGCCTCTGCTCAGTTCACAGGGTCGGCGCTCGGATCGCGTTCGCTTCTTGTCGCGTCCGCGATTCGGGGAAGTGCTTTGAATGTGTTATCGGAAGCGGTGCCAGAAAGTTGCTACCGCAAAATATGAGACGGGAAGTTGTGTTGACACGAATACAACAATGTGCCAGAGCTGACCGAAATGGAGTACACACTGCGGCCACAAATCGTTGGCGGCATGTGTCTTGAGAAGAGGCGGGCTACGCTCCGGTTACGAAGAATTTTTCTTCCGCCTTCGTCTCCGGTTTTTGCGGGTCCGCATTCGCCGTTACGTCCTGTGCGAACTCACGGCGGCGCTCGGGCTGGCCTTTGCGTTCGACCTGGCGCACGCGGCGGGTCGGCATATTGCTCGGCTCAAGGCTGACGATCCGGCCTTCGCGGACCACGATCTGCGAGCGGAACCAGTCGGTGCGGAACATGCGCCCGGCGGCGTAGAAGGTCATAGAAGCCGCAATGGGTCCCTCGAATTCATATCCTGTGCAGGAGAGAATTCGCTTGCCCAGCTCCTGCGTCCACGTCATGCCACCCACGAGCGGGTCGTTGATGCGGCAGCGCTCGAAGGGCATCGCATGCGACAGCTTCCGAAGCTGCAGCAGTTGCAGGAGCACCGACGTCTTCGCGAGATTCGTGACGATGATGCGCGCTTCGGTGGGGGAGACGCGCTCGAGTTTTACGTGGAGGTCGGGTGTCCATTCGCGCTCGAACTCTTCGCGCGCCAGGGCCAATCCCTTGTCGGTCGCTTCGACGTAGCGGAGTGTGGCCCGGGCGAGAATCACACTGAACAAGGTGGTGACGACCGTGGCGATCACCGGGATGTAGCTGATCAGCGTGCCCCAGGGCACACGGAATGAACTCATCATCTGCAGAGTATTCATCGCGACGAGTGGCTCCTCGGCAGGCGCGCTGTGGGGGAGGGCGCCGTGAAAGGGAGTCTAGCCTCGCAGGTTGCCCGGTCCTAGATGCAGTTGGGGATTGAACGGTAACAGCGAGGTAACCAATACTTCCGTAATGACAAATCTGCTGACCCAGAAGAAGATCCCCTGTGTTGCTCTGTGTCGCGCTGTTGCTTTTCTATTCCAACACGCTGTCGTCGAGTTTCTTCTTGCCCCAGTCGGCGGCGGCTTGAACGAAGGCCAGGACGATGGGATGCGGCTTCTTTTCTGTCGAGGAGAGTTGCGGCTGGAACAGAGTGGCTACATAGAACCGGTGCGTAGGGGATTCGATGGCGCGGATTTCGCCTTGAGGCCCGCGCGCTACCACCGGGAATCCCGCTTCCATCGTGGTCCATTCGAAATCCGGATTGATTTCGAAGTTGCAGAAGAGCTCTTCTGTGACTGTCTCTTCTCCCTTGCTGTAAAAACTCTGCAGGTACGACCCCGGACGGAGCTTAATTCCGCGCACCGGTCCGGAGAGCTTTGGCGCGTTATCTTTACGGTCCGGAACCGCGCAAGCGACCGGATAGATGATGATGTTCTTCGACCCGGAATTGTTCTCAGCGGAATCGGCGTCCGAAATGTGCAGGACGTTGCGGGCGAACTCGATGAATGCATATTGGAAGCCGCCGCAGGTGCCGAGAAACGGCCAGTCGCGACGGCGCGCGAACTCGATCCCCTTCAACATGCCGTCGAAGCTTTTATACGGACTGCCGGGAGCGGCCCAGAGTCCATCGTAGGCTTCTAATTTCTTTTCAGAGTCGGCGGCAGTGAGCGACGGTGTCGGAATCCACTCGCCTTCAACCTCCATGCCTAGCTTCCGGGCAGCATGCTGCAACGCCTCGTTCGTGGCCTGGTGCGAGCGGAATTCACTATTGAAGTCGCCCAGAATTCCGATGCGTACGGGGTCGCTCACGGCACTGATTGTACTAGACGCCGCCCGGAGCACTCATTGGAGCCACGGTTTCTACGGTTAGAACCATGGTGCATCTTGCTGAAACCGCGTGAGTGCCGGCTTGCACAATCGGGGCTTTTACAAAGTATTGACACTTTTCGCGGGCGTGCGTGGAACAATCTGCATCGAAATGTCGCTATGAGGCGGCTGCTATGAAAGCACTGGCCGGTCTGCCTGCTCTTTAGTCCATGCGGTATATCTAACAACTGCGTCACAGTCTGCGGCGCAATCTCCGTATTCGATTAAGAGTCTCGGAGTGATCAACACGAATGGGTATAGCACTGCGACATTCAGCAATACGTACCACGCATTTGTGTATAGCGGCGGCAAGATCCCGATGGAATTAATGCGTCGGGACAAATTGTAGGACAAGGACGCACAACGGCGCGACACACGCCTACCTGCTAGCGCGGCAGTAACAAGTTTCCACAAAGGGGTGGACACCTGGCCACGTTCGAAGAATGAACGTGGCCGTTTTTCGTTGAAGTTGAGATCAGTTGAGATAGGAACCTGGTTAGTGCTTTGTAAGGTTCCACACCGAGCCGAGATGACTCGATCAGTCCGGATTTACGGTAGGACAGTCATTCCCTTGGTCGGGGGGCGGAGAGTGTCCCTATTTTGTACGCCCCCGGCTCTGCCGTGCCCCGGCTCTCCCATGCTGCCGCCCGCTGTTTTCATTGCGGAGCACTAACCACTGCTCCTCATTGTCTTCAGGAAGGCCGCCTGGAACTTTTCCATCTCCGGCTGCGTGCCTACGGTAATGCGGACCCACGTCGGCATCGACGGCCACGTGCGGCCAATCATTATGTTTTCTTTCAACATGGCTTCCCGCACTTCTTTCCCGGGTCGCTTCGTCTCGACCATGAAGCAGTTGGATTGCGATGGGATGTACGTGAAACGGTTACGATCAAGCCACTGGAACGTTTGCTGGCGGATACTGCCATTAATGCGGCGCCGTTCGGGCACGAGCGCCGCATCTTTGAGGCTGGCGATTGCCGCGACCACAGCGGTGATCGGCATAAAGTTCCATCCGCCCCGAGCCATGACTTTCTCCAGCAGGTCGGGACGCGCAATAACAAATCCACAACGGATTCCCGCCATGCCGTATGCCTTCGAGAAGGTGCGCAACACAATGACATCCTTGCCCGCCTTCACAAATTCAATGGCGGACGGCGCGTCTGCAAAGTGTATATAGGCTTCGTCCACCAGGACAACGGAGTCCTTTGGCTTATTAGCCAGGAGGTATTCAATGTCGGAATGCGCAGTGAGAGTGCCGGTCGGATTGTTCGGATTGCAGATGTAAAAGACGCCGGCATCGGGTGCCGCCGCGAGCATCGACTTGATGTCGTGCGCATGACTGCTCGTGAGCGGCACTTTCACGACGCGCGCTCCGCTGCTCTCCGACGCCATCATTCCCAGCTCAAACCCCGGATCGGCAGTGACGTAACTCCTCTGCGGCGAAGTGAAAGCCAGCACGCTCAGGCTCAACGGAGGAGTCGATCCGATTGTGGGGCGAACCCAGTCCGCATTGAGACCTTCCATATCGGTGAACGTCTTCACGAGTTCTTCTGTCAGATCGTCGCGGTAACGGCCGCCTTGGGAAAGGATGGTCGCCATGGCCTCACGCGCAGCCTGGCTGGGCCCAAGCGGGTTCTCGTTCGAGTCAATCACAACTGCATTCGGTGGAGGTGCCTCATGCCGCGCCGCGGCCGCCAGCATCGGTTCGGTCATTCCTCTGAAAGCCGCGGCAGCCGATGCTGCGGCGGAAAAGTGTAGGAAAGAGCGGCGTGAGAACCGTGGCATGCGGAGCCTCCGATTCTGAGGAGTGTAGCAGGGGCGAGGTTCTCTAGGCGATACGCTCGTGAGAACGCCTGTCAACGCCAGACATTAATCCTGCGCCTTGGGAGCGTAGTACCCGGAGCGTGCCTGAATCTTGTAGCCGTTGTCTTTGGTCTTGATCTGGATCTTGCGGAAGGTGCCGTCCTGCTTGTTGTTGCTCGGAGTGTAGCCGATGTTGTACTGGCTGCGGAGTTCCTTGGCGATCTGGTCGAAGGCTTCCTTTAGCTTGTCGAATTTGTTGCCGACATTGATGACGCGCCCTCCGGTCTGGTCGGTGAGCTTGCGCATATCGCCTTCGCCGGAGTAGCCGAACCCTCCATAGAAGCCCCGGTCCGCGCAGAGCAGAACGTAGACGATGGCGTCGGCTTTCTGTGCGGCCTCAATCGCGTCCTGAATCTTCAACCGGCTGCCTTCGTCCTGTCCATCGGTCAAAAGGATCATCGCCTTGCGTCCGACTTCCTTGGCAAGCATGTCATGCGACGAAAGATACACGGCGTCATACAGAAGAGTTCCCGGGGAATTGCCGCGCTGGGGAACCGGGCCTCCGCCCATCCCCGGTATGCCTCCGCTCGAGTAATCGACATTCACTTTTGCTTTGTTCAAAGCCGCCTGCAGGCGGTGCGTGTCGCGGGTGAAGTCTTGCAGGAGATCGACTGTGATATCGAAGCTGAGGACATAAGCTTCATCTTTCTCCGTGAGAATCTGCCGCAGGAAAGCGCCGCCGACCTCTTTTTCCATGTCGATGACGTTCCGCTGGCTGCCGCTGGCATCGATCATCATGCCGATGGTCAGCGGTAAGTTCGATTCGGCGGTGAAGTACTTGACGGTCTGCGGCTTGCCATCTTCAGAAACCTCGAAGTCCTCTTTTTTGAGGTTGGGAATGAGTGCGCCGTGCTTGTCCTTCACGTTGAAAAACAGCTGAACCACGTTGACGTTGACCTTCAACGTTTCGGTCGGCTGCTGCGAGTCGTCGGATTGCTGGGTAGGCTGCTGTTGCGCTGGCTCCTGAGCCAGGGCGAACGGGGCCGCCGACATGGACGCCAAGACGGCAACAGATAGTACTCGACGCACAAAAAAAAGACGTTTGAGCATTCCGGGATTCTCAGGATGGTTCTTTGTTAGTCTAATCCTGTAGCCTTAGATGCACCAAACGGGTTGGAATTAGCATCCCAGAGGATGACGAGTGCTTTTTTCTGGACGCGAGGGAGCGAACATGCCGGCAAAGGGGACTAAGAGCGCGATGCGTCTGGTGCTGCTGGCAGTTCTTTTGGCTCTAGAACTTGCGGCGCATGGACAGTCCGGCACTCAAGGACAGACGCAGCCGCCTTCCAGCGCCCAACCGGCACAAGAGATTCCCGATGCGCCGTCGACAGTACAACCCCCTGCTCCAAAGCAGCAGCCCGGGTCCTCCAGTTCAGCGGATACCGAACAGCAGGGTACTGAGCCCTTGCCGGGTGCGAAGCCCCCCTCCGAGCAGCCTCAACCGGTCAGGAATGCTCCACCACCACCGATGCCGCCGGTCGAGACTGTGCCCCCCGGGTCGGTTCCAGACACCACGCAACAGACACCCGGACCGCGCAACCAGATCAACCCTACGGAGAACCTGTACAAGTTTGTCGTATCCACGAATTTTGTACAGATTCCTGTCATGGTGAAGGACGATCGTGGCCGCCGCGTGGATGGCTTGCTGCCCAAAGACTTCAACGTTCTCGAGAACGGCAAACCTCAGAAGCTCACGTACTTCACCAGCGATCCATTTCAGCTATCGGTGGCGATCCTAATCGATCTCGGAATGGCCGATGTCGCCTTGCAGAAGGTGAACCAGACCTACTCCGCACTCGTGGGCGCTTTCAGCCCGTACGACGAGTATGCCCTTTACACGTACAGCAGCACCGTCAGTCAAGTCACGGATTTCACGGGCAGGTCCGAGAAACTGACCACCTCGCTCGATGCGATGAAGCTGGTTCGAGGACATCCCAATGGGCCTCCGGTGTTGGGCGGTCCGCTGGGTCCGCAAGGGCCTATGGTGAATGGGATGCCCGTAGGCACATCCGGTCCACCTCCCGTGTACACGCCACCCAAGGAATCGCATGTCTTAAACGATGCGATCTTGCGCGCCGCGATCGACTTGAGCAAGCGCGACCGGACACGGCGCAAAGTTATCTTCGTGATCAGCGACGGTCGCGAGCGCGGCAGTCAGGCGAGTTATAAAGACGTTCTAAAGCTGCTCGAGACGCACGGCATCCAGGTGAAGGCTGTGGTTCTCGACCAGGGAGCCCTACCGGTCTACAAGCAGGTGGAGAAGATCCATCATGTATTCAATCAGGGATACGCCAACATCCTGCCAAAATATACGAACGCGACCGGGGGAGGCGTACCGTTCAGCGAGCTCTCTCGAAACTCGATTGAACAGGCTTACGCGCAGATCACATCTGAAGCCAGAAACCAGTACACGCTGGGCTACACTCCGAAGGCGGTGAGCGGCAGCTCAGCCTACCGCAGTATCGAAGTGCAGGTGGACAAATCCGGGCTGAACATCTACACGAAAGCCGGCTATTATCCTGTCCCAGCCGCCAGATAACATTCAAGGTGTCGTCTTGCTTCGAGGCGGTTCCCGTTCTTCTTCCGCATTTCTGCGAAAGAGGTGGGGATTCTTACTTCCAGCCGGGGAAATTGCCGGTCAACTCCGTTAATAGTGGTGCCCTAAGTCACGTCTCATCCGAGGGCTGGTGCACAGGGGTCACCTGAGTAACCTGCGGTGGGTACCCCCCATGTGATATAAAATCCGCGAGCCTCCTATTACGACATTTTGGCGTGCGGTCGTCCCACAGGGAAGTGTCCGCGTTAAGGAAAGCCTTTGAGTTTCATCAACTTCGCAGCCCGAGAGATTAACTGCAAGATCGTATATTACGGCGCCGGTCTGGGCGGTAAGACGACGAATCTGCAGGTGATCTATCAGAAAACTGCGGATCAGCAAAAAGGCAAAATGATCTCGCTCGCTACCGAAACCGAGCGAACGCTCTTCTTCGACTTCCTGCCGCTGGACCTCGGCTCCGTTCGCGGATTCAAGACCCGCATTCACCTCTACACCGTGCCCGGGCAGGTTTTCTACGACGCCAGCCGCAAGCTGATTCTCCGCGGGGTGGATGGCATTGTCTTCGTCGCCGACTCCCAGGAGCAGCGCATGGACGCCAACGTCGAGGCCCTCGAAAATCTGATGTCGAACCTGAAAGAGCACGGATACGACTTCAACAAAATTCCCTACGTCCTGCAGCTGAACAAGCGCGATCTCCCGAACATTCTGCCCATCGATATGCTCACCACCGAGCTGCGAAAAAAGAATGAACCGGTGGTCGAAGCAGTAGCGTTTCAGGGCGTCGGGGTCTTCGAGACCTTGAAAGAAATCGCCAAACAGGTCCTGACGGAACTCAAAGCTGGAGCCTAGCTGGTACCGCAAGGCCGATCCATGTGACGACTTCTTTCAATGCGCCAATGGGACTTGGCGGGCGAACAACCCGATACCCGCTTCGATGACCCGCTGGGGCCGGCCGCCCCGACAGCAGCCCAGACGATCATGGGCCTTGAGACCAAGTTGTAGCGCCGGCGTCTCGCCCTCGCAACCCAAGAGACGACCAGATCTTTGAGAGTTATGCAACACCGCGGCAGAAAGCGCGAGCTACTCCGCGGGTTCGTCCCAATTGACAACACGTCTTTCGTGGCTACTTTTATGGGCCAGCACCAGCGCGCGCTGCGTGCGCAGAAATTGTTCTGGCGGAACTTCCAGCGCCGCGTTCTTTTCGATGGCATCGCGAACGTTGGCATAGAAACCGCGATAATCCCCGCGCTCGGTCTCGACCTTGCGTGACTCCTCGCCGACGCGCGTGAGCGTTCCCCAGTGCTCTTTCGCTTCGAGGCCCCAGTTCTTGCCCCAGTCGAGCCCATCGGGGTAGTGATCGCTGCGCAGGATCTCTTCCTGCGGATCCATCCCGAATTTGATGAAAGATCCGGCAGTACCGTGGATCAGCAGATGCGGACCCGGCTTGTAGGCAATAATGCGTGCGCGCAAAGTAGCCCGCAATCGCGGATATTGCATGATGATGTCGAAGGCATCGTCAACGGTTGCAGATTTGCGCTGGCGCAACGCGGCCGCGTAGATCGACTCGGGCTCGCCAAAGAGTACGAGTGCGCCGTCCATAAGATGGGGGCCGAGATCCCAAAGAACGCCCGCGGCAGGGAAGTCCGCCACTTCGCGCCACGCCCCCGGTTTCGCATCCAGCCGAAAGCGGTCAAAGCGGGCTTCGTATTCCATGATTTCGCCCAGTGCGCCTTCTTTTACCAATTTCTTCACTGTCAGGAACGCCCCATCCCAGCGCCTGTCTTGGTACACCGTCAGCAGCCGTCCGCGTTGCTGGGCAATGCCTACGAGTTCTTCTGCTTCCTTGAGCGTCGGCGTCATGGGCTTGTCGAGGACCACGTCGCGATCCGCTTCCAGGCAGGCTTTGGTGTAGGAAAAATGCGTGTCATTCGGCGTGGCAACCACGCAAAGATTGATGCCCTTGTCCGAGAGCATCTCGTCAAGCGTCCGTGCAATGCGCACTTCAGGGTATCGCTGCTTCGCATTATCGGTGCGGCGTTCGAGCACGCACGCGAGTTGCATTCCAGCGACGCCTCGAATCATGGGGGCATGAAATGCCTGTCCAGCAAGGCCGAATCCAATGAGTCCTACTCGTAGCATTTGTCTTCCTCAATCGTGCTGATTTGTGACGATAGTACTAGAAGCTATCTTATAAATGGTTTCAGGAAGGGCACGGCGTCAGTCGCGCCGCATAGGTTCTGGGAAGGGGACGATCTAGGTCGTGCCGGGAAATTCCAAAATGCCGTGGTACGGTGGAAGAGCCGCGCTTCAGCGCCGTAGCGCCCAGGATCAAAAGCGGGCTTCAGCCCCACCGGTGGCCCATCGCAGTGATCGGAGTGTTTCCGCAACTCACGCGTGTGCTCGATTCGTTGAACAGCGTCTAGCGGTCTTTGACCCGCCGCACGAATTTCAGCCCGGACCAGACCTCGGTGACGGCGCAGACTTTCACATCCACCAGTCCTGCGGCCAATCCGATCTCGCGTACCACATTTTCATTCAGATCTGTCGCAACTCCCGACGTCTTCTTGGGCCAACTGATCCAGAGCATTCCTGCGGGTGCGAGAGCTTTTGCAATTCGCGGAAATTCTCTCCGCAGTTCTGCGCTGGATTTTGTGAACAGCATGGCGAAGTCGAGGGGCGCTTTCGCAGCGGCCAGGAGTTCACAGTTCGCGAGCTCCGGTTTTAACTCGGCGTGGATCTCCGCGGGCGCGGTGGTCACGTTGACGCGGAATCCATCTTTGATTCCGAGTTTTTTCGCGAGAGGAGCGCCTGAATAGCCTGGCATCGTCTGTAACCCTGCAAAAAGCCTGAACCGCTAAGGACACGAAGTTACACGAAGGCTGGAAAAACAAGCTCAGTTCGAGCGCTATTGAACGGGAGCGTAGTATCCCCGGCGCGCGCGAACCTTGAAGCTTTTTCGGTCATTGGCCACGATTTCGATTGTGCGATAGTGCCCGTCGTTCTTGAAGTTCGCAGGCTTGTAGGAGATGGCGTACTGGCTACGGAGTTCGTCCTGAATTTCGGCGAAGGCATTGGCCACGTCGCGCAGCTGAAACGGAAAAAAAGCGCGGCCGCCGGTGGCGTCGGCGATGCGCTCCAGAACTTTGTCCCCGGCCTGCTTCGTGCCACTCACGTTCGTGCTGATGGTGTACACAATCGCTTCCGCGCGTTGCGCCATTTCGATCGCCTCTTCGCGCGTGACGTGACTCTGGTTGTCCTCGCCGTCGCTCAGAAGAATGATAGCTCGACGAACTGTCAGCCCCTTTGCCGTCTTCAGAAGCTTGTCTCTGCACGCGAAGTACAGAGCGTCATACATCGCAGTGCCGCCGCCCGGCCGCAAGTCATGTACGCCGTGCGCGAGACGTTCGGTGCTGTCCGTGAAATCCTGTGTGACTTCTGGCGTCACGTCGAAGCCGACAACAAATGCCTGATCTTTGCCCGGATGGACCGTCTGATTCAGAAACTCAATGGCCGATTCCTGCTCGAACTTGAAACGGTCGCGGACGGAATTGCTGGCATCGATCAGCAGTCCGACTTGCAGTGGCAGATTTGTTTCCGCGTGGAAGCTGCGAACCTCTTGCGGCGGCTTGTTGTCATCGACGATGTTGAAATCATTCTGCTTCAGGTCGGTGATGCGCCGCCCGTGCTTGTCGGTGACGGTGAAAACGACATTCACTTCATTCGGTTGAATCTTGATCGTCGTCAGCGGCTGGTCGTCCGCGCTTCCATTGCCCTCAGAGGAAGCTGGCTGCTGTCCCGGCGCGGCGGTCTGGGCAGCTGGCTGCGTGCCAGACGGAGTAGCAGCGGGGTTCGGTGCGGTTTGGCCCAGGCTAAAAATGGAGCAGAGCGCGAGGAGCAGAACCCAAACGCCAAAAATTGGCTTAGTCCCCAGGATTTTCATGGATAACCAATATTATAGCTGCCCCATGCAACCTCGCGCTGACAACAAACCTTAAGCAACCCAGACACGAACGTAACGAAAGAAGGTTACAACCTTCGGTTGTTTTTCCTTAGCGATACTTAGTGTCTTTGGTGGTTAGGGTTCGCTGTCACCGCGGATGGTTTCGAGAAAGCTCTGCAGTTCCCGCGGAAGAGCGCTTTTGAAATCCATGGTCTTTCCAGTGCCGGGATGCGTGAGTTGCAGTTCGGCCGAGTGCAGGAAATTCCGTGGAAGCGAGATGCTGCTGGCCCTTACGTTTTTGACCCGCGCAGGACGAATCTCTCGCGGCGCGCCGTAAAGCGCGTCTCCGACCACCGGATGCCCGAGCGAGGCAAGATGGACCCGGATCTGGTGGGTCCGTCCAGTGTCGATTCTGACTTCAACCAGCGAAAACTTGCCGAATGGAGTGTCGAGCCGCTGCAGGACTTGGAAGTGAGACACGGCTTCGCGGCCTCCCGACTGGCGAGTGGTCATCCTGATCCGCCGCACGCGGTCGCGGCTAATGCTCGCTGAAATCGTCCCGGAATCTTTCTTGAGCCATCCGTGAACGAGGGTAAGGTATTTCTTCCTAACCTCGCGGCGAGAGAACTGTTCCGCCAGCTTGCGATGCGCTTCGTCGTTTTTCGCTACCACGATGAGCCCGCTGGTCTCTTTGTCGAGCCGGTGCACGATGCCCGGCCGCATCTCTCCGCCAACTCCGGAAAGAGTTGCGAAATGATGCAGCAGCGCATTGACCAGGGTGCCGCGATTCCGGACATCCTCCGTGGCCCCCGCACCGGCGTGGACCATCATCCCGGCAGGCTTATTGACGATGGCGAGATCCTCGTCTTCATAGATCAGGTCGAGTGGAATCTCTTCCGGAATGGCACGGAGCGGCGGACGCTCGGCCGCTCCGACAACGGAGATCTGCTCATCTCCGCGCAGCTTCAAAGACGATTTGCCGGGCCCGTCGTTGATGAGGATCTTCTCTTCCGATATGAGCTGTTGAATCCGCGCCCGGCTCACCCCCAGCCTGCAGGCCAAAAACTGATCCAGGCGCTGACCCGCGTCTTCAGCACTGACTGCAATCGAGATTGGAGTGGCTTCCGACATCGCCGTGAACAATCTTACAGGTCGTGACTGACAGCCCACTCTAGGTTTCAAAGTTCCTGGCTTCCGCTGAGGGCAGAAGTGGCATCTTACGTGCCGGTACCCATGACTGGTAAGAACTGGTGCATTCTCCTCATTTGCTACGCCGGCGTCTGTGCGCCAGCTCGGCTAGCAGCGCAATCCCCTGACTCGGCTCTCCCGGATGCACCGAGCCAGGTTGCATTCTCCGACCGCGAGCCCTCGAATTCGCCGGCGTTCCACGACCAGGGAGCGCTTTCCGATGAGGCTAATTTGCCGGATGATCCCGGCCAACTCGCCTCCTCCGAACATCACGGCGGAACTCCCGCTAGCGAACGCCAGGCCGGTTGGCATTCCTTGCCCAAGGATTTCCTGCACGATCAAAAGCAGATCTGGCTATTCCCCACAAAATTGGCGAAAGGAAAGCATTGGGTGCCGACCATCGCAATTTCAGGACTTACGGCAGGGTTGATCGTGGCCGACCCTCATGCGATGCCGTACTTCCGGTCGCATCGAGGCAATTTGGACGACATCAATGATATCTTCGCGACTTCAGTCACAACGGCGGCGGTCATTGGAGTTCCGGCCTCACTCATGGCGGCAGGCTATGCCCGCCACGACGAATATCAGGTGAGCACCGCGATATTAGCCGGTGAAGCTTACGCCGATTCCGCAGTCGTGAATCTGCTCATCAAGGCGATCACGCGCCGCCAGCGTCCGATCGATGTCGCGCCCACCGGCACGTTTCACAACACCTTCTTTGCCGGCGGCAAATCGCCCTTCAAAGGCAGTTCCTTCCCGTCCGGGCATGCCATGGGAGCCTTTTCTGTCGCAACCGTCATCGCCAAGCGCTATCGCAACCACAAGTGGGTTCCATGGCTCGCCTATGGGTTCGCCACCACGGTGAGCCTGTCGCGGATAAGCACACTATCGCATTTCCCTTCAGATATTTTCCTGGGTGGTGCCCTCGGATACGCAATCACGAACTACACGGTGCTGCAGCCGCGCCGGGACTGAGCCAGCCTATCGGGTGGCTCCCACGGGCCGAGCAGGCAACTGCTTCGAGGCTGGCCGCAGCCACCAGATCACGCCTCCGGCAAGCACGAGTCCGATCGCGATCAGCTGTGTTCCGCTCATCGAGCCCCCGAACACCGATCCTCGGCCTGGATCGTCCCGCAGGAACTCGAGCAGGAATCTGGCGATTCCGTAAATGAACACGAATGCTCCGATGATCTGCCCGTCAAATTTTCTGCGCTTCAGCAGCCACATCAAAAAGAAGAAGTTCGCGAACTCGACCGCGGATTCAAATAGTTGCGTTGGCTCGAGAGGAACATTCAGCGGCGTGCCCGTGATCGAATTTGCCAACGGATTCTTGAATACAACTCCCCACCAGTGATGCGTTTCCTTCCCGTAGCAGCATCCGGCGGCAAAGCACCCAATCCGTCCGATCGCGTGTCCGAGAGCCAGCCCCGGCGCGAAGGCGTCGCATGTGCCAAGAGCCGGCATATGATACTTCCAGACATACCAGGCCGCCGCGGCGAACGCAGCCAGCAGCCCACCTGAAAAAACGCCGCCCGCTTGCAGCGTATTGATGCTGAAAATTTCCGACGGATGTGCCGAGTAGTATCCCCACTCGTTGATGACGTAGAGAATCTTCGCGCCGACAATGCCACAGAGCACGACCAGAATCCCTAGATTCCAGGCCTTATCGCCGTCGTACCCGAGACGCTCGGAATTGCGCACGCTGATCCAGAGTCCGATCAGCACTCCTAAAGCGACCAGGAACCCATAGGTGGGAAGAAAGAAGCGGCCAACATGAAATAGCTGTGGAAACACTGTTTTATTTGGATGCGCGAAGCTTGAATTCGCTACGAACCCAGTCTAGCAGGAAGCGAGGGAAGTCAGAACTCTGAAGTCAGAATGCAAAATAACCCCACTCCGCTTCAGTTCTTCATTCTTACTTCTGCAACAAGAATCAAGCCGACCCACTAGGCCGTGTGATGGGGCCGAGAATGAACCCGTCGGTAGACGTTGGGCGCCCTCCGAGACCCTTTAGGCATCTGCGCATGGCGCAGCGTCGCTCACCGGATCTTAGTTCGAGTCGAGCTCCCGTTCATTCTGCATTGGTTCAAATATCGGTTACCCACCATCACCAACACAGCAGGCCGGCTTTCAATTTGGATGCTAAGGGGAAATCGCAGCCCTTGGCAAGTGTACGAAGGTAAAAAGATGGCAGGACGGTTGCAAACCGGTTCGGGTTTCCACGCCGGAAGTACTTGATTCGGCGGGTCGACTATGGGTTTATACTGCGAGGCGCAGAATGCTCCCGGGCGCGTTGGACTAGGCGGCAAGCAGCCGCAGAAGTTTCAAATGCCAAAACTTCGTACGATCTCGGTCGGGATCGCATGTGCTCTGGTCGTCCTCCATATTGCCGTGCTGCTGACCCAGTATGGCACCGACACGGCGTCGGTGCGGGGCGACTGGATTGATGCGGCTACTCCGCTGATCGCCGCGATCGTCTGCTGGGCGGTCTCACGCCGCTCGGGACCGTTTGGCAGGCGCGTGTGGCGGCTGGTCTCTTTATCAGCGCTTCTCACCTCTGTCGGCCAGAGTCTCTACACGTACTACTTCGATTACCTGCACGAGTCCCTTGGCACGTTGTGGCCTAGCGACCTCCTGGTGTTCTTCTGGATAGTTCCCGCGATGACCACCCTCTTCCTGACTGCTCGGCAGTCCGGCAAAGGACTGGAATGGCTGCGCGCATTCGATTTCGTTCAAGTCTGCGCGCTCGTTCTCGCCGTCGAGCTGTCGCAGATTTACGTTCCTTCGCGCTGGCAAACCGCAGGCCAGAGTATGGAATCGCGCACCGTGTACGTCGGCATGTTGTTCTTTGGGCTGCTGGCAGCGAGCTTCCTGGGGAGATTCTGGCTAAGCGAGCACAGCGCCGAAAGAGCGTTCTACGGCCGGATGTGCGGCTTCCTCGTGGTGTACGGCATCGTGCTCACCGCGACCTTGAAGTCGCAAGCTTCCGGCCACTATCAGCAGGGAACTTGGCTAGACCTTTCTTGGACGGTGGCTTACGCTCTGCTGATTGTTCTTCCCGGAACATGGAACGAAGTCGAAGAGCCGCCGGCCAGAGAGACGCGTTCCACTCTGCTTCAGCTCATTGCGATCTTCTCGCCCCTGCTGATTCCCGCGATTGTCTTTCCCCTGCTGCTTGGGATCGCACAGGAGCGGTTTCTGTGGACGATCAGCCTGGCAATAGTGTCATTCGTCGCCGCGGGCGGCCACCTCTTTTTGGTGCAGAACCAACTGATGGTGACCTCCCGCGAGCGGCAGAAGAGCCTTACGCTGCTGCAGGGCATCATGGAAAGCACGACCGACGCCGTCTTCGTTAAGGACCCGAGCGGGCGCTACCTGATGGTGAATCCCACTGCGGCTCGCATCGCCGGTCGCCGCACGGAAGACGTCCTCGGCAAGACTGATCTCCAAGTCTTCAATGCCGAAACCGCGCACTCGGTCATGGAGTGGGACCGACTGGTTATGGAAACCGGCGTTCCGGTCACCTATGAGCAGGCCGGTATCGCAAAAGCCGATGCCACTCGAACCTTTCTCTCCACCAAGGGACCGTACCGTGATTCCGAAGGCAAGATCGCCGGCGTGCTGGGGATCTCACGCGACATCACCGACCGAAAGAGAGCGGAGGAGGAGATTCGGAATTCCCAGCGTAAGCTGCGCATCCATTTCGACAATACGCCGCTGGCAGTCGTCGAGTGGGATCTGCATTTTCGAGTGACAGACTGGAATCCCTCGGCGGAGCGCATCTTCGGATATTCCAGGGCAGAGGCCATCGGGCAGCACGCCAGCTTTATTGTGCCTCCGCAGTACCGCGACCACGTGGACAACATCTGGCAAGCGTTGATCTCTCAGCGTGGAGGTGAGCGGAGTACGAACGACAACGTCACGAAATCGGGACGCACGATTTCCTGTGAGTGGTACAACACTCCCCTGATCGACGACTCCGGCAAAGTTCTCGGAGTCGCATCGCTCGTGCAGGACATGACGGAGCGCGTGACTCTGGAAGAGCGTCTCCGCCAGTCGCAAAAAATGGAGGCCGTTGGCCGCCTGGCGGGAGGCGTCGCGCATGACTTTAACAATCTGCTGACCGTGATCCTGGGCTACGCGCAGCTTCTTGCCGACGGAGTGCCGCACGGAACCCGCCTCACCGATAGCACCGAGGCCATAAAGACAGCAGCAGAGAAAGCGGCCGGCATCACGCGGCAGTTGCTTGCCTTCAGCCGCAAGCAGGTGCTTTCTCCCAGGGTCATCAGCCTCAATGACATTCTCCTGAATCTCGATTCGCTCTTGAGGCGCCTCATCGGGGAGGACGTTGAAGTCATGACGGTGCCAGCCGCCGACCTTGGCAGAGTAAAGGCCGACCCCAGTCAACTGGAACAGGTCATCATGAATCTCGCCTTGAATGCGCGAGATGCCATGCCGAATGGCGGAAACCTGACACTCGAGACCGCGAACACGTATCTCGATGAGAGCTACGCGCACCAGCATCAGCCGGTCGTACCTGGGCGCTACGTGATGCTCGCTGTAAGCGATACGGGTGAAGGCATGAATGCCGAGACGCAGGCACGCATCTTCGAGCCGTTTTACACGACGAAGGAAGTCGGCAAGGGCACGGGGCTGGGCCTCTCCATGGTGTACGGAATCATTAAGCAAAGCGGCGGATACATCTGGGTCTACAGCGAGCCCAACCGCGGGACGACTTTCAAGGTTTATCTTCCTCGCGTGGATCAGCCACCGGAAGCTGGCGCTATTGAAACGACCGGCAACCGTGTGCTGCGCGGGACTGAGACGATTCTGCTCGTGGAAGACGATGAGCAGATTCGGCAACTGAGCTCGTCAGTGCTCGCGCACTGCGGGTACAACGTGCTCGTAGCTGGAACTCCCGAACAAGCACTGGAACTCTGCAAAGCGAATCAGGACAAAATTCGCCTGCTGGTCACGGATGTAGTGATGCCGCGGATGAACGGGAAGCAGTTGGCCGACCAGATCCTGAAATCCTGCCCGGATCTTAAAGTCCTCTACGTTTCCGGATACACCAACAACGCTATTGTGCACTACGGAGTCCTCGAATCCGGCCTGCATTTCCTGGCCAAACCTTTCACGCTCTCAGCATTGGTAGCGAAAGTACGCGAAGTTCTCGACACGGCTGCGCTTTGACAGGTCAATGCTTTGAAAGGGTGCGGTCAGTCGCACCGTCGCAGGCACAAAACAGACGCGGCTTCAAGCGCTGAGGGAAAACTTTGGAATCAAGGCAGCCGCGTAGCAGCGAAAGAAGATGCTCCCCTATGGTGCTCGCAGCCAGGGCATTTTCTACGCACCGGACAGTCTGAATGCCGCTCTACTTGGCGCCTTCCACCCAATAACTCGTTCGTGCCAAAACCGTGCTCTTCTGCGGATCCCTCAACCGCACCTGAATCTGGTGCAACCCGGGACGCGGCTCTCTCGGCGCGAAGCTCAACAAATACCGGCTGTGCAGATGGTTCGCGAAGTCGTTCATCCGCGCCTCAAATTTCTTGCGACTGGTGAACAATTCGTATTCACCCCCGGTCATCGACGCCACCGTTGCGGGGATGTTCTTGCGCATCGCTTGTCCCACTCGATACGCGAGATCGAGAAAGTTGACGCCCTGGTGCATCTCTTCCTTATTATTCCCGCGTCCCGTGTCGAGGATGTTTGACACTCCCGGAGAGAAGGTCAGCGCGTACATCACCGAATTGGATTGCCCAATCGACGAGACGGCGTCTTCGACTTTCACGTCGCTGCCGTGATCGTGTACCTCGCTGATCAGAAGCAGAACGCGCAGGCGTCCTTCGGGTTCATTCTTCAGCAGTCCGACCGAATAGTTGATGGCGTCGAGAATGGACGCGCCGCCGTCCCCGGGTTGCACATTGCTAAGGTCGTCTTCTATCAGGATTTCATCCTTCGAAAAATTCCTCGTGAGGTGTACCTGACTGTCGAACTCGACAACGGCAACGCGCGCCGTTCCTTGCGCGAAGAGCGGATCGATCATGCTGCGGAGTCCGAGGATGCGTTCGAATTCGTGATTCGCCCGCCGTCCGGTCTGAACGGCCATCACCAGCGAGATCGGCTGGCCTTCTGGAACTTCGTCCAGGCGGATCGGCTGTTCCACCCCGTCATCTTCGATGACGAAATCTTTGGATTGCAGTCCGTACACGACCTGCCCCTGGGAGTCCTTCACCAGCGCAGGCACGAGCACGACGTTCGATTGCGTGCGGAGAGTGGTTTCCTGCCCGGCGGTAGAGACGACGAGCAGGACTAGAGAAACAAGAATTGCGGCACGGCGCCGCACACTACCCTGCCTTGCGGGTTTCTTCCTGCAGCACTTCGTCGAGCGCACTCACCAATAGATGCGCGCGCTTCTGGTAGTCGGTTGCCCCACTGTCCTGCTTCTTCTTCAACAGATGATATTCGTCGGCGATGTTCAGCGCCGCGAGTACAGCGAGACGTACCGTGTCAATCGTATTCGTCGCCTCGGCGACTGCACGCATCTTGGCGTCAACATATTCCGCCAATTTCAGGATGTACTCGGGATCTGATCCGCGGAGATTGTAGGCCTGGTCAAAAATCTCGACCCGCACACTGGCGTTCTGCGCGTCACGCACAATTTGGTCCTTCGTCGCTGTCGCCATTCAAGGTTCTCCGTAGAGTGAAGAAACTGCGTTCTACGATCCCGTTCGCGCTGCCCTAGCTTGCTTCCGCGAGCGACTCGATCTGCGCCAGCATCTTTTCGACCCGGCTGCGAATGTCCTCGCGTTCTTTCTTTAGTTGCACAGTCTCGCGACGGAGACGAACCACTTCTTCCTCGCGATCCTCCATCTGCTGACGTAGCCTCTCGACATCGCGCTCCGCGGTGGCTTGAGCCTGCTTCGCAGACTTGTACATCTCTATCGTGCGATAAATCTTCTCTTCGAGCGCCTGAAAATCGTCAGCTGGAACCTGATGTGGCACCTGTTCAATCGCATTCGAGGCCATAAATACACTTCCCCACTGAAGAATTCGAACTTATTCCGCAGTATACTCCACATCTTTGTGGAGAAATATCGGGGACTCTGGTGCATTTCAATAGGGGACAGGGCAGCTATAATGCCCTGCGGATTTCAGGAGGCACTATGAAGCTTGCTGCCGGTACAGCCGTCGCGGTCCTCGCGCTTTCTTGCTGGAGCGCGGCCAAAACCAAAGTAGATTTGAAGGACGCCCAGGGGAAGGACGTGGGCTCTGTAATCATCTGGGATGCAGGATCGGGCGTCGCCCTCCAACTCAACCTGCATGACCTAACTCCGGGCGAGCACGCCATTCACTTCCACCAGGTGCCTAAATGCGAGGGACCCGACTTCAAGTCTGCGGGCGGACACTTCAACCCCGAAGGTAAGAAGCATGGGCTGGAGAGCCCTGATGGGCACCACGCCGGCGACATGAAGAACTTCACCGTAGAGCAGGACGGCAAAGCCAAGGGCCCAATGGAAGACCCCGACGTCACTCTGAAGGAAGGTCCGCACTCACTGCTCAGCAATGGTGGCACAGCCGTCGTGGTCCATGCGAAGGCAGATGACTACCAAACCGATCCGGCAGGGAATGCCGGGGATCGAATCGCTTGCGGAGTCATCCACAAGTAGCGCTGGTCACGGTCACCGTCGGCTGCGCAATTTCTTCAGCCGGCGGCTGGCCTCGTCAAGCGTCTCCGGTTTCTTGCAGAAGGCGAAGCGAACCTGCTTCGCTCCATCGCGCGGATCGCGGTAGAAACTCGATCCTGGCACGCAAGCCACGCCGATGTCCTGAACCAGATGCTTCGCGAAGGCAACATCGTCTGCGAATCCGAAGCCCGAGATGTCGGTCATCACGTAATATGCTCCCCGCGGGCGGAAGCACTTGAACCCGGCGGCAGTCAGTGCCGGCATAAGATGGTCGCGGCGCACGCGGTATCCCTCCGCAAGCTTCGCGTAGTACTCAGGCGCCAGGCTCAACGCCGCCGCGCCAGCCTCCTGTAGGGGAGCGGGAGCGCCGACCGTGAGGAAGTCGTGTACCTTGCGGATGGCATTCGTGATCTTCTCGGGGGCAACGGCCCAGCCTACGCGCCATCCCGTGACGCTGTAGGTCTTAGACATCCCGTTGATGGTGACCGTGCGCTCGCGCATGCCGTCGAGCGACGCCATAGCAATGTGCTCCGTGCCTTCGTACAGGATGTGCTCATAAATTTCGTCCGTAATCGCAAGCACATCGAACTCGACGCAGAGGTCGCGGATTAATTCGAGTTCCTCACGCGTGAAGACCTTGCCCGTGGGATTGTTGGGCGTATTGAGAATGATTGCTTTCGTGTGCTTGTCGAATGCACGCCGAAGTTCCTTTTCATCGAACGTCCACTCACCGTGCTCGTCTTTCGGCGGGCGCAGTTTCACGAACTTCGGCTTCGCGCCGCTCAGCACCGCATCGGGTCCGTAGTTTTCGTAGAAAGGCTCGAAGACAACAACCTCGTCACCCGCATTACAGACGGCAAGCAGCGTGGAGATCATCGCTTCCGTTGAGCCGCAACAAACGGTAACTTCTTTTTCGGGATCGACCTTCATCCCCTGCCACACGCCCATCTGCCGCGCGATCGCGTTGCGGAGACTCTTCGCTCCCCATGTGATGGCGTATTGATTGACGTCGGCGGCGACAGCCTCTTGGGCTGCCTTCTTGATCTCGGCAGGCGCGGCGAAGTCGGGGAATCCCTGGGCCAGGTTGACGGCGTTGTGCAGCATCGCCTGCCGCGTCATCTCGCGGATGACCGACTCGGTGAAGTGCGAGACCTTGTCGCTGAGGAAGTGCTTGACAGGGTGCGGAGCTTCTGCGGACCCGCCTCGTTTTGCGTTGGACCCTTGTGTACCTCGAATGCTACGACTTGCCATAAACGGCAGACTAGCACAGGTGAAAAAGCGCGTGCTTGGTGCAATTCTGGGAAGGTTTGTCGCTATCTGTCCAATCGGGGAGTGCCTTCGTGTACCTTCGCGCCCTTCGTGGTTCAAGCTTTTGCCGGCCCGGCCCTTGTTCCACTTTTTCGGGTTGTACTATTACTAGTTGGTTAACCCATCCCGAGTAGCCGATCTCTCCTGTTTTCATCAACGTAATATCCGATTGTACGTACAATACTGTGCGCTGAAGTGTTCCTGCAGGAACATATGTAAAACTTGCATAGCCGGATCCTCAATGGCTTAGCCAGCTTTTCAAGTGGGAAAAGATCACGCAGTCAACGGCCTGAACGCTGTGCTCGAGCACTCGACGAGGGCTTGTATGGTAACCGCTGCAGGATCGCAAACGGATCGAAAGCGTACGACAGGAAGTGCGGGCTACTGCACCCCAAATCGCTCTGCGGCACGCGCTTTCGCCTTCGCTGCTTCCTCTTCCCGGTTCTTCGCAGGCGCAGTGGTTTCGAGCGAGCGGAGAAGGCGCTTTGAGATTCCGGCGACTTCATCCACGGCTGCCAGGAACTGCGCCTCATTCGCCTTGGAGGGTTTATTGAAGCCGGTAATCTTCCGAACGAATTGCAGCGAGGCTGCCTGGACCTCGTCGTCAGTGACCGGAGGATCGAAGTTGAATAGAGTTTTGATATTTCTGCACATGAAAGTTGGCTCACTGAGTCGCGGCTGGCGCGAACGATCCATATATTCTGACTCAAACGCGCTCGTCTTGGAAAGTTCGAAGCAACAAATCGTGCCCTGCTACCCTCGGCTTGCACGGGTCAGTACGGCGCGGTATCATTCGCCTCTATCCCGTGCCGTGACTTCGTATTAGCCCATCTCCCCGGGCGAGCAGTGGGGTTCTCGACACACGACTCTGTGGGGGCTTGCAAGTGACATCTTCCGTGCGGCCACTGGCCGTGGACGAACAGGTCGGAGGCTACAAGATCCTCGGGACCGCAGGCGTCGGCGGGATGGGTGTCGTCTATAAGGCGCTTGACCTCAGACTCAACCGCACAGTGGCGCTGAAGTTCCTGCCCAGCGATTTAAATATTGGATCACGAGATAAGGAGCGCTTCCTGCAGGAGGCGCGCACCGCCTGCGCGCTCGACCACACCAACATTGGAGTCATTCACGGTCTTGAGGAGACGGTGGACGGCCACACGTTCATCGTGATGGCGTATTACGAGGGGCTGACGCTGCAGGAGAAGATCCGGCGAGGGCCGATGGCGCCGAAGGAAGCGATCGAGATCATGGTGCAGGTCTCGCGCGGCTTGGCGGAGGCGCACGAGCGCAGCATCATCCATCGCGACGTCAAGCCGTCGAACGTGATCATCACGCGCCAAAGCGTGGCGAAGATTGTGGACTTTGGGCTGGCGCGCGTGGCGAGCAATGTAGCTACAACGCTGACCGCAGGTCCTGTCGGTACGCTGGCATACATGTCTCCGGAGCAGGTGCGCAACGAGCCGCTCGACCGGCGAACGGATATATGGTCGATGGGCGTAATGTTCGACGAGATGCTGACGGGCAAGCATCCATTCGAGCGGGGAAATGTTTCGGCAGTGCTGCTGGCGATTCTGGAGCAACCACCTCCGGTCGAGGGGATTGATCCGGCGCTGGGTTCCATTGTCTGTCGCGCGCTGGCGAAGGATCGCACGCACCGCTACAGCGACTGCCGCGAGTTCATGGCAGAACTCGAAGCGTGCAAGCCTGCATTCGAGTCGGTGCCGCCTGCGCCGTCGTCCCGCAATCTGAAAGCTTCGACGCGCGATCTGCGGAAGGCACTGGAGCATGCATCATCAAGCCGTACGCTGACAACGTCAGTGGATCGGGCGCGGCGCTGGGCAGTGGAACTTGCGGCCGCGATTCTGATTCTCGCTGCTCTGTCGCTTGTGATTCCGTCGGTGCGTCATGGGGCAGCCGAACTTCTCTCGGGCAAGGCGAACGGCGGAGCTGAGAAACACATTGCTGTGCTTCCCTTCGACAATATTGGCAATGATTCTTCGAACGAGGCGATCTCGAAAGGCCTGCAGGACAGCTTGACGAGCAAGTTGTCCAACCTTGACGGAGGGCAGCAATCGTTGTGGGTGGTGCCGGCGAGCGAGGTGCGGCGGCGCAAGGTGAACGATCCGGAGGAGGCGCTGAAAGAGTTTGGCGCAACAGTTGTGGTCACGGGCAGCATGATGCGCGACGGTTCAGGCGTTCACCTCACGCTGAATCTGATTCGCACGAAAAACGTGAGGCAGGAAGGATCGCTGTCGCTGAACGATGCGGCAGGGAATTTCGCGTCGCTGCAAGATCAGGCGGTCTCCGGCCTGGCGCGACTGATGCACCTGGAAGTTCCGGCCACGGCACTGCGTACCGCCGATGCCTCGGCGGCTCCGGCGGCATACGAGTCCTATCTGAAGGCGCTCGGATACATGCAGCGTTACGACAAGCCGGGAAACCTGGACCAGGCGATTGGGGCACTGTCGAGCGCAGTGGCAACGGATCCGCAGTTTGCGTTGGGATATGCCGGTTTGGGTGAGGCATACCGGCTGAAGTATCAGGTAGACAAAGATTCAAAGTGGACGGAGTTGGCGCTCCAGAATGGAACAAAGGCCACACAGCTCAATAGCAGCCTGCCTTCTGCATACGTCACACTGGGACGGATTCATAGCGCGCTGGGCAAGAACGACCTAGCACTCACGGAATTTGAACGCGCGCTGCAGATGGATTCCCGGAATGCAGAGGCCCTTGCAGGCGAAGCGAGGGCTTACGACCTAGCGGGTCGGACTGCGGACGCCGAGATCACGTACAAGCGCGCCATTGCGCTTCGCCCGGATTACTGGGATGGATACAACAGCCTGGGACTGTTCTATGACGATCACGGGAGATACGACGAGGCCATCGCGCAACTGCAAAAGGCCATTACGTTGACTCCGGACAATGCTCAGGCATACTCGAACCTTGCAGCGGTGTATCTCGATTCGGGAGATCCAAAGAAACAGCCGCAGGCGGAAGCTGCGCTGAAGAAGTCGATCGAACTGAGCCCAAGTTATCCGGCGTACGCGAATCTGGGGTATCTCTATTTGTCGGAAAAGCGTTACGCAGAAGCGGCTGCAGCGTGTGAGAAGGCAACAGAGCTGAATGACAAGGACTACCTCGTTTTTGCAAATCTGGCCGCTGCCTACGATGATTTGAATCAGCCTGACAAGGCGGCTGCCGCGCGCAAGCAGGCGCTGTTGCTGCTTGAGCATGTCGTCGAACGATCTCCCAGGGAATCGGGCGCGCAGGCTCGACTAGCTAATTTGTACGCACAACTCAAGATGCGCGACAAAGCACTTGGGCGCGTCCAGACTGCGCTCGCACTGGCTCCCGACGATGCTGACGTTCTGGAGAACGTTGGGGAAGCGTATGAACTTTTAGGCGACCGTTCGCACGCCCTGCAGTACATCGAGAAAAGCATTGCGAAGGGATTTTCGATGGATTCCCTCAAGGGCAATCCGACCTTACAAAGTCTGTTGTCCGATCCGAATTTCAGGCCTCGTCACAAATAGTTGGAATTTAAAGGAGAGAGACTATGGCAGCGAAACCACTACCCGAACTTGCGTTGTGGACCGTACACATCGCTTCTGGAGGAGTTGTCAGTTCGAATGGATATATCAAGATCGCATCGCAAGACACCGTGACGTTCTTCAACGGAGCGGCCTTTCCGGTGAACATTGTATTCACCAGCAACTTTTCTCAAATTACGCACCTGCAGCCGGGACAAACCAGCCCCGCGATTGGCGGCAGCCCTCTGAACATCACTGTGGACTACACAATCTATAACGCAAACACGGGGCAGCCGAGCGGTGGTCCATATGCCATCGAGTTCGGAACGGGGCCGCTCATCGTTCATATTTCGAACTTGGATACGTCGCCCGGTGCGATCGCCATTCCGGCAGGTGGCGAGATTCAATTCAACTCCGACGCGACTTACAACGTCACCTGGAAATTCGCGAATGGATCCCCCGCGAACGTGTGGTCGCCTCAGCCACCGCAGATTGCAACGGGAGTGAATCAGGTGCAGAGAGCATTGGCGGGTGCTAACGGGCAGAGCCTCGTATACACAATTGCCGCCACGCTGCTAACACGAGGAGGAGGGACGGTGAAGGTTGGAAGTTAGGACTGCGACCTGACACGGTCCCGGGGCTCTCTCGCGAACAGGAGCGGGGCAGTGTCGATTTTCTGACGCCACTGCCACTTCAAGCACGATTTAAGGTTCGTTGCCTGGGCGGAAGGTCCACCCGGGAGTCCGTCTGGCTTGACGCGAAATCGTCGGGTTGCCGAACAAGCGGTGTGCCCGTGTTACAATTCTTTATTCTCAGTTGGTTAGAGTACGGAGGATTGTATCGATAAGCGTTTTATCCGCATCAATGATCGTATTCGGGCGCGCGAAATTCGCGTGATTGACGACGAAGGAAATCAGCTCGGCATCTTGCCGCCTTACGAAGCGATCAAAAAAGCCCGCGAGAAGAATCTGGACCTGGTTGAGATTTCGCCCACCGCGCAGCCTCCCGTGTGCCGCATCATGGATTACGGGAAGTATCTCTATCAGCAGGAAAAGAAAGAGCGCGAAGCCAAGAAGCACCAGAAGACGATCACCGTAAAAGAGGTCAAGTTCCGCATCAATGTGGACGACCACGATTACGAGACCAAGAAGAATCACGTCTTGCGCTTCCTGGGTGAGGGCGACAAGGTCAAGGCGACCATCTTCTTCCGTGGCCGTGAGATGACGCGCACCGGTCTGGGACGCCAGATCCTTGAGCGCCTCATCAAGGACGTGGAACCCGAGAGTATCGTCGAGTTCCGTCCGAGGCAGGAAGGCAATACGCTGCACGCGATCCTGGCTCCGAAGAAGTCGGACAAGGAACGCGAGAAAGAACGACAGAAGGCTGCGGCACAGAGTGCGCCTAGCCAGCCGGCTCCGGCGCAGGTCGCCAAGCCCGCGTCGTAGTTTGAGTTGCAGCACGAAGCAGATTCCTCCCCGTCGGCTTCGCTCAGGGTTGGACTGACGAAACTCATCTGAGCGGCCACCGGATATCTGGGCAAGAAGAAGCTAAACTGAGAGCTGTTGGCGGAAGCTGACGGCTGTTCTTGAGGATTTTTATGCCGAAACTGAAAACACACAAGGGCGCTGCCAAGCGCTTCAAAAAGACGGCGACGGGAAAAGTGAAGCGGGGGAATGCGAAACTGCGCCACATCCTGACGTCAAAGGAAACGAAGACCAAGCGCAAAATGCGTAAAGGCTCTTTGGTAAGCGATGGAGATCTCCGCAAGGTGCTGCGGATGATCCCGTATCAGTGAAAACGATTGCAGAAGGAAGATTTCAGATTGCAGATTGAAAACCGCAGCAACGCGGTTTCAATCTGAAATCGAAAATCTGAAATCTGCGATCCCGGCGTGTGAAGAGGTCAAAGGCCTTATAGCCTTCCTTACCTCCAGCCGCCATTAAGACGAAAGCAAAAAGGAGAACACCATGCCTCGTGTAAAGCGCGGAACCAAACGCCGCCAGAAACGCAAGAAGATACTCGACCGCGCGAGCGGTTACTTCCTCACAAAATCGAAGCTGTACCGCTCGGCGAAAGAGTCGGTTGAGCGTGGGCTGAAATTTGCGTACTCCGGACGCAAACAGCGCAAGCGGCAGTTCCGCTCGCTGTGGATTGTGCGGATCGGCGCCGCCGCCAAGCTGAATGGGATGAGCTACAACCAGTTTATCCACGGCATGAAACTGGCTGGCATCGAACTGGATCGCAAGATTCTCGCGGACTTGGCGGTGTATGATCCATCGGGCTTTGCGAGCCTGGCGACGCAGGCTAAGGGCGCGCTGGCGTAGGACTGGTCGCACGCTTCGGGGTTCAGCAAGCGAGTGCATCACGCATTTTGCTGCCGCATTCTTGTATAACTTGTCGTTCCGAGCCGCCTTCAGACGCGCGCAAGCGCGGAGAGGACGCGAGGAATCTGCTGTGTGCTCATGGCGAGAGAACAGCAGATTCCTCATCGCTTCGCGATTCGGAATGACAATGGTTTATATATTCGGAATGACAACGGCTTAGACAACGATATGAAGATCAGGTGATGGCCTACAGCGTTCCCAAAGTGACGGAGTACACGGCGCAGGCGCTCGAAAAGGCTTTTACCGAGTGCGTTTCAGCGTGTCTGACCGATGCAGCCGCAATCGGCGATGAGTCGGAGTTGAAGGCTTTTCGGGACCGTTGGCTGGCTCGTAAAAACGGAATCCTCACACAGGTAAATGATGTCTGGCTGAAGGGCGCTCCGAAAGAAGCGAAGAAGATCGCTGGGTTTTGGGTCAATGCGCTGAAAGCGCGTATTACCGAACTCGTGGAGGGTGCGCACGTGGATGCGGCGGGCGCGGGTACGCTTGCTGCCGAGAGTGTTGATGTTTCGCTGCCCGGAATTCGGCGGCCGATCGGCGCTGAGCATCCGATGATCAAGACGATGAAAGAGATCGTCGGTGTGTTCCAGAAGCTGGGCTATTCCGTTGCTGAAGGGCCTGTCGTTGAGACCGATTATTACAATTTCGAGTCGCTGAATTTTCCGCCGAACCATCCGGCGCGCGATACGCAGGACACGCTCTTCATCGCAGGTCAGCAGTCGAAGCCCCAGCGCGAGCGTTTGCTGTTGCGCACGCATACATCACCGGTGCAGATTCGCACGATGGAGAAGATGCGTCCGCCGATTCGCATCGTGATTCCCGGCAAGGTGCATCGCAACGACCCTCCGGATGCGAGCCACTCGCCGATGTTTCATCAGATCGAAGGGCTCGCCGTCGATACCAACATCACGTTCGGTGATCTGAAGGGAACGCTCGATCACGCCATGAAGGCGCTGTTCGGGTCGTCCGTAAAGACGCATTTCCGGCCATCGTTTTTTCCGTTCACCGAGCCAAGCGCGGAGTTGTATGTAACCTGCTTTATCTGCGGCGGCAGTGGAAAGCGTGGCGCGGACCCGTGCCGTCCATGCAAGCAGACGGGGTGGATTGAGGTGCTCGGGTGCGGGATGGTTGATCCGAATGTGTTCGAGTTCGTGAAGGACAATGGGTACGACCCGAAGAAGGTTTCGGGATTCGCCTTCGGCATGGGCATCGATCGCTTGGCGCTGCTGAAGTACGGTGTGGATGACATTCAGCTGTTCTTTCACGGGGACGTACGGTTCCTGGAGCAGTTTGGGTGAGGCGGTCGTTAGTCGTTAGTAGTTCGCTTACGCCGGTTCAGTTGAAATGAAACTCTCTCCCAATTGGATTCGCGACTTCGTCGACCTTGGCGTCGACGACAATCGGCTTGCGTCTGATTTGACTGACGTTGGGATTGGCGTTGAAGGGATCAGTGGGAGCGGCGCAGATACGGTTTACGAAGTCGAGATCGGGACCAATCGCCCGGATGCGATGAATCATTACGGGGTGGCGCGAGAGGCGGCAGCAATTTATGACTTGCCCCTTAAACGCCTTTCAGCGCTCAGCCATGAGCCATCAGAAAAAGTGACGGCGCCATTTCCGATTACTGTCGAAGAGCCTTCGCTTTGTCCGCGATTTTCTGCGAGGGTGATTCGCGGGACGCACATTAAGCCTGCGCCCGAGAAGATTGCGCATCGGTTGCAACTGCTCGATCAGCGGCCTATTTCGAATGCTGTGGATGCGACCAATTACGTTCTCTGGCAAATCGGGAAGCCTACGCACGTGTTTGACGCCGACCTGCTCGAAGGCGGAGAGATTGTCGTGCGCAAGGCGCATGCGGGAGAAACGCTGAAGACGCTTGATGGCGTCGAGCGCAAACTTACGACCGAAGATCTCGTCGTGTGCGATGCGAAGAAACCTGTCGGACTTGCTGGTGTGATGGGCGGATATGACACGATGATTACGGAGAAGACCCGCAACATCGTCATCGAGTCGGCGTGGTGGGATCCGGGAATTGTGCGCAAGATGTCGCGGCGGCATGGGATTCATACCGATGCATCGCATCGCTTCGAGCGCGGTGCGGATTTCGAATCCACCGTGATCTCGTGCGATCTGGTCGCGCGGATGATTCTTGAATCGGGTGGCGGCGAACTGGTCGGCGATGTGGTCGATGTGATCTGCCAGCGCATGGATCAAGCTCCCGTAGTGCTGCATGTATCCGAAGTGAAGAGGATTCTCGGCGGCGGTCTGGACGCGGGGCAAATTTTCCGGCTGCTGAAGCGGCTCGGATTCGAGTTGATTCCCGAGGGACAGGACGACGCGCAATTCCGGGTTCACATCCCAAGCTGGCGTCTGGATGTGGAGCGCGAGATTGACGTTATCGAAGAAATCGCGCGCTTGCACGGGTATAACAAGTTCGCTAACACTTTACCTGCGTACAGTGGCGCAGTCGTGGAGCTGCCGCAGGCGCGGGTGGATGCTGCGTTTCGCGAGCGCGCTTTGGCGTTGGGATATAACGAGGCTGTGTCGCTGACGTTCATCTCTCATGCAGACGCTGAGAAGTTCTCGGCTGGCGCTGCTGCGGGGAAGGTCCTGGAACTGGAGAATCCGCTGAGCGAAGAGGCGTCGGTCATGCGTACCTCGCTGGTACCCGGCATGCTCGACATGCTGGCGTACAACTTGAATCGCGATGTCGCGGACGCGCGGCTGTTTGAGATGGGGAGCATTTATCAGATTGCCGATGGCGAGCGGGTTGAGCCGAGGCGGGCATGCATGGGAGCCACGGCGTCGGCGGTGCGTGCGACGCTCCCCGCCGGTGGGGCGCTGGACGTCAGCAAAGGGGAGCATGCGGCTGCGGCGGAAGCGTTTCGCGGGTTCAAGGGAGACGTCCAGAATCTGCTGGCGGAGTTTGCGGGGGAGTTTCGCTACGATCGCGACACTTCAGAATACTTCCATCCTGGGCGGTCTGCGCGTGTGCAGTTGAATCGCACGACGGTGGCGCAGTTCGGGCAGGTCCATCCCGAGGTGGCGTCGGCGCGGAAGCTGCGTCAAGACGTATTCCTGGCAGAGTTCGATTTGGAGCAGTTGTATAAGGTGGGATTGCCCGCCGTAAAGTTTGTGCCTCTGGGGAAATATCCGGCGGTCGAGCGGGATTTCTCGTTCGTGTTCTCTGATGACGTTACGTTTGAGCAGATCGAGAAGGCCGCGCGGGGTAACGGCATTGCCGAGTTGCGCGACTTCCGTCCTGTAGAAATTTTCCGCGGCGGAGCGATTGCTGCTGGGAAGTATTCCATTCTGCTGCGGGTGAAATTTCAATCGAGCGAGCGGACTCTGCGCGAAGATGAGCTGGTGCAGTGGTCCGGGAAGATCGTTGCCGCGCTCAGCGCGCTTGGTGGAGTGCAGAGAGCTTGAAAGTCAAAATCCCCACTCCATAATCGCATAGAACGCGATTTTTAAATGGGGCACCAGGCTGGAGATGTCTCGCGGCAGAATGCATAGATCCTGAGACGCGCAAAGAAGGCACGGGTCGGGATGACAGCCAGAACCTTTGATCCAGCCGCGAATCCAGAGCTTCGTCGAAATCTTTACGCTTTCCTAAGTTCCCGTTGCGCTAATCTTTTCTTGGCTCCTGCCGATGTAAGTCGAGTGACTATCTCTGCCGTTCAGAACGCGCCGGATGTGCCTCCCCTCAAGCCGATGCGATACGTCGCTCGGCAGCCGATCTTCGACCGCGACGAGAAAGTATATGGATACGAGCTTTTGTTTCGCGATGGAATTGAGAACGCGTTCCATGGCGATTCGGAGATTGCGGCGCGGGCAACGCTCGACAACAGCCTGGTGATGGGCGTGGATGTCCTGTGCGACGGCCATCGGGCATTCGTGAACTGCACACGGGACACGCTGATCAAGGGTTTGGTGCGTTTACTGCCCGCGGCGCCCACCGTGGTGGAGGTGCTTGAAACGGTGCCGCCGGATCCCGATGTGATTGCCGCCTGCGTAAACCTGAAAGAGGCGGGCTACATGATCGCGCTGGATGATTTTGTGGCGGACGACCGGCGGGAGCCGCTGGCAGAGATCGCCGACATCATCAAAGTCGAAATGCGGCTGACAACGAACGAAGAGCGCATGGGGCTGATGAAGAAATTCGGCAACCGGCGTTGCCGGATGCTGGCCGAAAAAGTTGAGACGTACGCCGACTTTGTCAGGGCGCGTGATCAGGGGTTCGTTTACTTCCAGGGATATTTCTTCCGCCGTCCTGAGATGCTTGCCGCGCATGATATCCCGGCGAACCGGCTGAATTATCTGCGCATGCTGCAGGAAGTCTCGCGTCCCGAGCTTGATGTCCCTGCGCTGGAGAAGCTGATCAAGGCTGAAGCGTCGGTGTGTTACCGCTTGCTGCGCTATTTAAATTCTGCGGTGTTTTCGTTCCAGAGCGAGATCCATTCGGTGCGGCATGCGCTGTCGATCCTTTGAGAGCGGGATGTGCGGCGTTGGGTTCGTCTGGTGGCGGCGGTTGGAGCGGGGCAGGAGAAGACCAGCGATCTGGTCCTTTCGGCGCTGGTGCGCGGACGGCTTGGGGAATTGCTGGCTCCACATGTGCCGCACGGCGAGTCCGACCTGTTCCTGATGGGATTGCTGTCGTTGATCGATGCGATGCTGGAAATTCCCATGGCGGATGTGTTGGAGAAGATCCCGCTGGATCAGGCGACGAAGGCGGTACTGCTTGGGAAACCCAGTCCGTTGCGAACTGTGTTTCAGTTGATGCTGGCGCACGAGAGCGGAGAGTGGGCAGCTGCGGCCTCACTCTGTGAGACGCTGCATATGGACTCGGAGGCTGTGGCCGGGTATTACTGGCAAGCGCAGCAGTGGGCGAGCGAGTTGAGCCACGGACAATGACGTAACGCTTCTCACGAGACAGGTGAAGCCGGGTCGTCTCCCTGCGTGTCCTGCGCCTGCGGTTAATCCTGTAGCCTAAGCACTCCTGTGCAAAAGCAGGGTGTTCGAGCCCTTGCGCGGTGGACGAAGTACGGGTACCATAATATTGTTCTCATTAGGCCTCGTTCCCGCGCAGGCCTTTCGCGCCAGCCGTTCCGAGGCGGCGTCTAACGGATCCGATAACGGAAAATCGAGACACGCTTAGTAAAGTTTCATTCGAAAGAGCAGTTCGTTCTGAGGTGGGGTTCGTTCGAGATCGTTTCCAGCGGTAACCCGCAAGTGCGCAGAAGTGATGGTGTGCGCCAACGCGCAACTTTGCCCTGCCGTCCGATCGGGAGACTTGGGGAATTCTGAATTCAGTACAGCATCCAGACCAGCAGTAACAATTTGAGAGGACTATGAACGCAGGACCAGGAAGGCCCTCCGGCGGTGGAGGAGGGGGAAGAAGGCGTCGCAGGGGACGCCGCCAGCACCAGCAACGGGGGCAGCGCCCGGGACAGGGCCTAAGCCGCGAGAACAAAGACGGCATTTACACCGCACCGATGGACCACAGCTACCGCGCGGCTCTAGCCGGGAACAACAACGGTCATAAAGGTGGACGGCAGCGTCCGGGGTACGGCACGCAGTATCCGCAGCCGGAACCGGAACCGGTGCCCGCCGGTGAATCGAACGGGAATTCGCGCATCTTCGCTTTTATTGAAGATCTGTTCTTCATGGCAAAGATCCAGGAAACCGCGCGTAAGCTCAACGTGAAGGTCGAATTCGTGAAGAGCGACAAGGATCTCATGGACAGGGTGCAGCAGAACGGGGAAGAGAAGCCATCGCTCATCATTTTCGATCTGAATAATGCGGGGGTGAAGCCGCTGACGCTTATCCCAAAGCTGAAAAGCAAGCTGAAGAAGGGGACGTCCATCATTGGATTTCTATCGCACGTCCAGGGAGATTTGAAGCAGAAGGCGCACGAAGTAGGCTGCGACATGGTGCTGCCACGATCGGCATTTTCGCAGAATTTGCCACAGTTGCTGCGCCGGCACGGGGCGCCGGAAGACGCCGAGCCAACGGTACAGTAGTCCATCAAGCCCGGGGCAGATTGCTGACGGACGATTTCTTTGGATGGGCTTCCCTCAGCGGCTAAAGCCGCATTCGTTCTGCATCCTTTACGGCGCGGATAAAGCTGCGCCCTTTTAAATCGTTTATACCGTGCGGCTGAAGGCGCGGCCGTCAAACCCTTCTTGTACGGCGTAGCTGAAGGACGTCCTTCCGAAGCATTCTTAAACGACTATCCCGGAGGCCACGAGAGCGGGCGTCCGCCGAGCAGGTGGACGTGGAGATGGAAGACGGACTGGCCTGCGCCGGGACCAACGTTCAGCACGGTTCGATATCCCTGTTCAATGTTGCGCTGGCGAGCGATCTCCGCAGCCGCCAGGTGACAGCGTCCGATGATCTCGGCGTCAGCGGCCTGCGCTTCTTTCAATCCTGCGAAATGCCGTTTCGGAATAATGAGCACATGGGTCGGCGCCTGAGGTTGAATGTCCTCGAAGGCGAAGACGTGCTCATCCTCGTGAACTTTCTTCGTGGGGATCTCGCCGCGGATGATGCGGCAGAAAAGGCAGTTTGGATCGTTCATGAACGGTTCCTGCGGAGAAGATAACACAAGACTGGGTTCGTGGCCGGGCATCACAGACCAGCGGTGAGAAGAGTGCACCGGAGGAAAGGCCTGGCGATCTTCGCCGGACGGACGAGGTGTCCGTGCCCAGCGGCCTTAGTCTAGGCGCACCAGGAATACTGCGCCTTCGGGAGTTTTCGTTTCGGCTGCCAGCTTTTGTGCGCGATCGCGATCGTCATCCAGGACGCGCACGCGGATCCACCAGTCTCCGGCGGGGCTGGCGAAGCGCAGGATTTTGGCGGTGCGATAACGCCGTGTCAAGTGATCGGCCAGTTTCGTCGCGGCAGGCTCGTCGGGAAATCCGCCAATTTGCACGGCCCATTTTCCTTGCGTCGCGGCCGACGCGGCTGACTGCATCAGCTCGACTTTCACTTCGGCGACGCCCGGCTTCCATACATCGAGTTTTCGCGCAGCTGCGAGAGACAGGTCGAGTACGCGTCCGGAAATGAAGGGACCGCGATCGGTAATGCGCACGAGCGCGGTGGAGCCGGTCTTTACATTTGTTACTCGCACGATCGAACCCAGGGGATAGGTGCGATGCGCGGCAGTCATCGCGTGCATGTTGTAAATCTCGCCATTCGATCCGCGGCGGTTGTGATATGGAGGTCCATACCAGCTGGCGAGTCCCGTCTCGCTTGCGAGTGGTTTCGCGTCAGGGAGAATCGTGGGCTCGGCCAGATCCGCGTCCTCTTCAGGACGGGCCCGAGCTGAGGGCTTAGTCGTTCTGCCTGGAATGCTTGCACCCGGCTGAGCAGGCGTGGGTTCTGGCTTCGACTCAAGCGGAGGCGGCGGAGGCACGTTTACGCGCGCCGCCTTGGGATGGCCGCAGGCGCTAAGAAAAAGGATCGTGATCAGAACGATCAGCAACATTGAAGAAGGCGCGCGGCGGCGCAATGATGCGCGAAATTCACTGCGGCCATAAGCTACTTCGTTGGGTGCTGCTCCATATAGTCGGCGAACTCGGACAGCTTCTTTGAAGCGACGCGCAGCGCTTTGGTTGAGTGAGTGCGGACAGCAGGCACTACTTCGTTGTTCAAATAGTTGATGAATTCGGGGATCTCTTTTTCCAGGCGTTCGGCGGCGTCGTTGAGCGTCTGGCTCACACGCGAAGACGCGTCTTCCACCTTGCGGTTGAAGTCGTTCATGGGGCTCCTCGGGATGTTTGGGCGTGAAATAGTCCACGCGACAAAGCGGATGCCAGGCTCAGACATTATTTCGTGCCCGGCGGGCCGGGTCAATGCGGAAGTAGTGACTGAGGCTGCGATAAAATGCGGGCTTCTACATGCGTTCGAACAAAAGTAGCGAGCCCGTCGAAGTGCGCGGGCCGGAATTTCGGGAGAAACTGCTGGCATGGTACGACGTCCACGCGCGTGAATTGCCGTGGAGGAGAGATCGCGATCCCTATCGCGTATGGGTGTCCGAAATCATGTTGCAGCAGACGCGGGTGGCTGCAGTGATCGAGCACTATCAAGAGTTCCTGCGGAGGTTTCAAACCGTCCAGAAGCTCGCGGTCGCACACGAAGCATCCGTGCTGGCCGCGTGGAGCGGGCTGGGATATTACCGGCGCGCGCGCATGTTGCATGCTGCTGCGAAGGTGATTGTGCGCGAGCGTTTGGGTGAGTTTCCCAGCATCGCCGCGGCATGGCGAGAGTTGCCGGGTATCGGGCGTTATACATCTGCGGCAATTGCGAGCATCGCGTTCGGCCAGCCCGTCGCAGTTGTGGATGGGAACGTAGAGCGCGTGTTGCAGCGTATCTCTGGTGATCGGCTCCCGGGCGAGAAAGTGTGGATTGCGGCCGAGGAGGTGCTCGACCGCGAGCGTCCCGGCGATTTCAATCAGGCGATGATGGAGTTGGGTGCGACAGTGTGCACGCCACGATCGCCCGCGTGTCTGACGTGTCCTGTGATGGACCTTTGCGTGACCCGCGGGGAGATGGCTGCAATCGGGAAAGCTGCGCGGCAGAAGAAGAAGGAAATTCATTATGCGCTGGATTGTGCCCAGGGGAAGGTCCTGCTCGTTCAGCGTGCGCGGGATGCTTCGCTCATGGGCGGGATGTGGGAACTGCCGGACATTTCCGCAGAACTAGTCTCGCGGAGAGAGAACGGCAATCGTTCGGGGAGGAGTAAAGCTGCTGCATGCCTGTTTTCAGTAAGACATTCCATTAACACGACGGACTATACCGTTTCCGTCTGGAGTCGCAGCGTTGCGCAGCTGCCTCATGGGGAGCGCTTCCCGTTGCGCAAGATCTCGAAATTGCCCCTCACGGGTCTCGCACGAAAAATCCTGCGCAAAGCCGAGATACTGGCGTGAATAGGGCGAAGAACGACGATAACCGCAAAGGGCAGGAAGGTACACGAAGGTTGCCTATTTCGCGTTCGTTCGTCTCTTGCGTGCTCAATGATTTTTGCCCTTAGCGTAAATCCGAGCACCGGGCGTGGTCATCTAAAGGTTGTGAGCCGCGATCGGCCGGGAAAGGAACTAGGAATGGCAGCACTTGGGATTGGAGCGAAGGCTCCGGAGTTTGAGCTAAATACGGATCAGGGGAAGAAGTTTTCAATCACGGAAGAACTCGGTCGTAGTCCAGTCGTGTTGGCGTTCTTCAAGGTTTCCTGTCCCACTTGCCAGTACGCGCTTCCGTTTCTTGAGCGTCTCTACAAGGCGTATGGCAATAGGAGTGTCACGCTGATCGGCGTGTCCCAGAACAATGCCAAAGATACGGGCGCTTTTGTTCGGCAGTACGGCATCACCTTTCCCATTGTTCTCGATGATACGAACACGTATCCCGTGTCGAACGCTTACGGCCTGACGAACGTCCCGACCATTTTCTGGATCGCGCAGGATGGCGAAATCGAAATCTCGAGTGTCGGATGGGTGAAGGCCGAGTTCGAGCAAATCAATCGCAAGATAGCCGAGATTGGCAAACTCGCGCCGGCTCCGGTGTTCAGGCCGGGTGAGGATGTCCGCGATTTCCGCGCTGGTTGAGGGTCGAAGAATTAGGCGCCGGTCGGGTGCCTCAGCAAGAATCAAACAGAGGGCCATAGAGTTAGCACAGAGGATTTCGTGCGCATCGGGACAGGTCCGTCGGTGCGCATTTTCCTCTGGTTCTTGCACTCTCGTACCCGTGTAACCTGCCTTTTCCATACAGCCTGAAGGTAGCGGCTCCGCTACAATCGCTGTAGAAATTCACAGCACTTCAGACTTGGACGAGCGTGCTTCGTTTGGGGGAGAGCCTATTTATGCAGGGAATGGCGAGGATTGTCTCGGCATGTCTCATCGTGTGCCTGAGCTTGCCCGGGTGGGCGGAAGGAGCGGGAGCAGCCGCCGGCGGATCAAAAGGACCGTCGGTGAAGTTGCCGGGCGCGGCATTCGTTGCGCTGGAAACCATCAATCCCGATCACATTCGCTGGCACGTGCGCTATCTCTCGCATGATCTGCTGGAGGGTCGTGGCACCGGGCAACGCGGCGGCGATTTGGCCGCCGAGTACATCGCGACGCAGTTCGCCGAGTATGGATTGAAGCCTGCTGGGGATCATGGGACGTACGTGCAGCGGGTTCCATTCGTAGGAATCACGCCGCTTCCCGAGACGATGTTTTCACTGAGCCCGAAGCAGGGCGAAACGATGACTCTCAGGCCGCTCGACGAGTACGTTGCGTATGACCAGACGCAGCAGCCGCAATCCGAGGTGGATGCGGATGTCGTATTCGTCGGCTACGGCATCGAGGCTCCGGAATACGGTTGGGACGACTACAAGGGGACGGATGTCCGCGGCAAGGTTTTGCTGATGCTGGTGAATGAACCGCCATCGGACGATCCGAAGTTCTTCAAGGCCAAGGCGCTGACTTACTACGGCCGGTGGACCTACAAGTACGAAGAAGCCGCGCGAAAGGGCGCGGTCGGAGTGCTGCTGGTGCACCAGACGCAGATGGCGAGTTATCCGTGGGACGTCGTGCGCAGTTCGAACTCGGGCGAGAAGTCGGCGCTCAAGGTGGAAGGCCCGGCGCTGAAGGTCGCTTCCTGGATTCAGTTCGAGGTGGCCAGCAGGCTGGCTTCCGCTTCAGGCATGAATCTTTCGAAGATGCTGCAGGATGCGCAAAAGCGAGAGTTCCATCCGGTGAGCCTGGGAGCGAAACTCAGGGCACATATGGTCAGTAAGGTTCGCAACTTCGAATCGAGCAATATTGTAGCGGTGCTGCCGGGCTCGGATCGCAAACTGGCGGACGAAGCTGTCCTGTACACCGCCCACTACGATCATTTGGGCGTGCGCGCTGACATGCCGGGGGACAACATCTTCAACGGCGCCGATGACAATGCGACTGGCTGCGCAATCCTGCTGGAATTGGCGCGGGCATTTGCATCTTCGGCAGCAAAGCCGCGACGCTCGATTTTGTTTGCCGCAGTCACAGGCGAGGAGCAGGGTTTGCTCGGCTCCGAGTACCTGGGAAAGCATCCTCCGGTTGCGGCCGGGAAGATTTCGCTCGATCTGAACTATGACGATGTGAAGCCGCTGGGAGCTCCCGAACAGGTCGAGGTCTCAGGGGCGGAGCGCACGACGTTTTATCCGAGCGTGGAGGCTACGGCGAAGGAGTTCCGGCTGGCGATTCGTCCGGATGCAAGGCCCGAGGCCGGCCACTACTATCGGTCGGATCATTTCAGCCTGGCGCGCGTCGGCATTCCATCGTTCTCAATCAGTGAAGGCCCGAAGTTTAAGGGGCATCCGGAATCGTGGGGACTCGACCAGGAACGGGAATACGTGGAGAAGCACTATCACCAGCCGAGCGATGAGTACCATGCGGACATGGATTTCGTCGGCGACTCGGCGATGGCTCGGTTCGGATTCGCCTTGGGATTCGAAGCAGCGAGCTTGCCCAAGCTGATCGGATGGCAGAAGGGCGATGAATTCGAGGCGGCTAGGGATAAGAGCCAGCAATAACAGAACGCTGCCGCTTTCTAACAAGAGCAACACAGGTGAGCCTTATAGCCACCGTTTGCGGAGCGCGAATTTGTAGATCTTCGCCGCTGGAACGATGAGAGGAATCGCGTACCAATACCTCTTTTTGATGAAGTTGGCATTGAGTTTACCGGCCCACGAATCCGCCACGTCCTCTTTCCCAGATATTCAGGCCGGATGGTTCTGTGGATATGATGGCCTATCTCATGGAATAAAACGTGGCCGAAAACCAGCTCTCTGAGAATTGGGATCCGCCGGGAAACTCCGCCCACTGCGGCAAGAATTTTGTCGACCCGAAGCTCGATAAAAGCCGATCCGCGCCGTGAATGAGCACTTCCGTGATAAAGACCCAGAACGCTGCTTTTATCGTATTTTCTTTTTCGTGCCCGCACCTTTCCAACGCGGTCGCGTCGGGGAAGTGCCGCCTGGTTCGTTAGCACAATACAATCTAAGTCATTCAGATATCTTTCCGGAACGCTGCTCAGGAGTTTACGGACAACGGCAGACGCGTCAATTGGCGGGCTATAGTTCCTATAAACTTCGTTAATCCTGATCTCGTTGCTAACGGGTGTGGGCGGCACAGCGAATTACACCATCCCGGTTCGGAGCTGCACAAGGATACGATTGGTGGGGAACACACACGACTGTCTATGACCGCTCAGCAGAATCAATCACTTAGTCCGTAACCTAGGTAACTTTCGTCCTCCGACGCCGCCTGCTAGCCTCGGTATGTAGCTGTGTAATCAGCAACTTCCAAAGAGACGCTGCCAGCATATGCCGAGAATCCCGCTTTTTCGTCTGGGCGGCGGGCCGGAGAAACCGGCCCCCCCGAGTCTGGCTGCGTCTACTCCATTCATTTCGCTCGAAGGGTTGGCAGTTGGCGTCGATAACCTGCGCCACGATGTCCTGCTGAGTTCGAAGTTCGTGGAACTGGCTCGCGCGCAACTGGTGCGACTGATTGGGCGGCACGGAGAAATCGAGGGGCTACTCGGTGCTGAGACTTCACAGCAGCAAGGGCCTTCGTGGATCAGCAAACAGCTTGGCAAAGCGGCACGCCCGAGGGTCGATCCGTCAGAGTGGAAATCAGCACTCACAGAACTGCAAGTCGCGTCTCTGAATCGGGCAAAAAAAGAATTCAAGCTTTCGATTGACCTGCTGGCGCGGCTTGCGGTGATCAAGTTTCTGCGCACGGAAATGAATACCCAGTTCGCGCAGGTAGTGGAGCGATGCCGCGTTCTGCTGAAGAATTACGACAACATGAGGGCAATGCGGGCGCACGAGTATCGCGAGCGTGTGGCGGGGTTTCAGGTGCGCAAGAGAATTATCCTGCGCAAGGCGGGTCAGGAAATTTTCGAAACGCTGCGCGAGGTCGAAAAGAGCACGTTGGCGCGCACTCGCCGCTCTTTGTTCGGAGAAGAAACCACCGGAGGCGCGTACTTCAGCTATCCGCTGTTTGTGAATCGATTGCTATTCTCCGAAGACGGGCGGGACGATTATCTCTGCGCCGAGCATTACGTGATGCTCGGGAATTGGGATCGCGACTCCGACCGCTACGGGCGAATCCGCGAGATTGTCTCGGGATTTCTCCGCTCGCAATATGGGGATGAGATCAGCGCCGAGACGATCGACTCGTGGATCAACGTCCCGGAGAACGCGCGCGAACTGGTGGGCACGGGAACGCCCGAAGACTCGGCCGAAGGATTGGCACAGCAGGAGCGGTTGGCTGCGTGGGTGCGCCTGCTCGAAGACGAACGCGTGATGGAAAACGTGATCGCTTCGTATCATGTCATCCCATTGCTCAACGAATACGCGCCACGAATCAATCCGCAGCAGCTCAAGAATGCCCTGATCGACCGGACGGAATGCGACCGGGTGGAACGCCTGATCCAGGAGCATGGCAAGCTCTCGCCGAATAGCCTCTACGCGGCCGTGGCAAAAGTTGCCAGCTGCCGCGGGGCGGAGCGCGCCAAAGTAGCCGCACGATTTCTGGGAGATTTCTTCCAGTATCATCGCGATCTGCGGCGGCTCGAAGTCACCAATGCCACCCTTGACTCAGTGAACCTCGTCGCCAATGAGCGGCTGCAGGAACTCTCGCGGGTGAACGGGACTTTGTACGAATTTCTTTTGCCGGAGGAGCAGGGCGAAACGGAGTCTGATCGCGTGTTACGCCATGTCGTGCTCAAGGCGGACGTGCGCGACTCGACGCGGCTGACGCGAACCATGATGGACAAAGGGCTGAATCCAGCTTCGTACTTCAGCCTGAATTTCTATGATCCGGTCAACAAGTTGCTCGAGAAGTATGGCGCGCAGAAAGTTTTCCTGGAAGGCGATGCCATCATTCTGGCGATTCTCGAGCGCGAGGGCGAACCTGGGCTCGCCGTGAGCCGGATGTGTGTCCTGGCGCGCGAAATCATCGAGATCGTCCGCGGATATAACGAGCTCATGCAGCGCTCAGGAATGCCGCAACTGGAACTCGGGCTGGGCATTACGCTGCAGGAGTCCGCTCCGCTGTATCTGATGGATGGCGAGCACCAGATCATGATCTCGGAGGCATTAAACGAGAGCGACCGCCTGTCGGCGTGCAACAAGCGCGCCCGCAAAGTGATGGAGCCGCAGGCCGGACCGTTCCACGTGTACGCGTTTCAAGCGGCCGATCTGGATGCGGACGGCAATCCGGAAGACGTGATTCTGAGCTTCAACCTGGGCGGCATTCGCATGAACGAAGCCGCCTTCCGCAAGCTGCAGCAGGAGATCACGCTTGAGCCGTTGAAGGTGAAGCTGCCGCCAGCGTTAGCATCGTCAGATAAGGGAGAGTACAAGCTCTTCAGCGCGACGGTGCCGGTCGATCGCGATATCTTCCGCAAGATTGTGGTGCGTGAGAGCCGCATCCCCCGCATCAATCCTTCTGACTTCGCGATCAAGGGATGGACCGAGCGATCGTACTACGAGATTTGTACCGACCCGCTGATCTACTCCGCGCTGGAAAAGCGCAAGGGAGCTGGTTCGTAGAGACGTTGCTTGCAACGTCTTCTCTCCAGCAGCCTTCTATGGATGCCTTCAGAAATTCGTTCCTATACGCGCCGGACGGAACGGGATCTGAAACGTGGCTTCTACGTCAACCGGCGCGCCGTTCTTCGTGGCGGGTTCAAACTTCCATTGCGAGATCGCCTGGCTGGCGAAGCGGTCCAGACGATCATCCACTCCTCGCAGGACTCGCACATCCCCAACACTTCCGTCGGCGTGAATCACAGCGTAAAGAATCACAGTTCCCGCCACGTTCTCGCGCATGAGTTGGATCGGGTAAGCAGGATCGACTTTGCGCGTTGCCATTGGCTGCGTGAGATCGGGACTAGCAGCATCGGAATCGCGGCTCGGAGTCTCGCGCTTGAGTTCCGCAAAGCGGATCACCCAGCTTCCTCCAGCAGAGTTCAGGTTCGGCATGTTTAGAGTGACCGAGTAAAAGCGGCGATTGCCAAAGACCTCGCGCTCCGCTTGTGAGAGTTTCGTGGCGCTCTCAGGCTGCATGGGCCGCGCATTGCTTACACGCGGCGGACGGATGCTGGCCATCAGGGCTGGATTCACTGTATTCGCGCGAGAAGAATTTCCCGCTGGACCTGCGACAGAGGAAGTCGGCACGTTCGCTTTTCCGACGTAAAGGCCTGTCGGAACGCTGCCGGTCGCGTTGCCGGATCCCGTTGATAATTCATTCGGCCTGCCGTTGCTGCTTGCACCAGCGGCTCCCGACGATGCGCCCGAAGCGGAGCCGGGTGTGCCTGAAGCTCCTGAGTGGCCCTCTGGACCTGCGGCGAACGCTCCGCGGCGGTTGCCTTGGGGCGGCGCAGGCGGAGCACCAACGACTGGGTGCAGGTTCAACGCGATCACGTGACCTTCGGCTCCGAAAGATGCGCCGGAAGATCCTGCAGAGACCGACGGAGGTGGAGGGACCACCAGAGGTGCGCCGGACGCTCCGGGACGTCCTCCGCCGGTAAGGCTACGCTGCGCCTCGACCTGAAGCTGTGGTGCTGGTGCAATCACGGCACTCGGCGCGACGTTGATATCTCCTACACGGCGACTCGATGTGGCGTCCAGAGAGGGTGGCGGAGCAATGAGCGACGGCTGCAGTGCCTGAAACGAAGATGTGTTTGCAGCGTGCACGTCCGGCGGAGGGGCGACTACCGAATCTTGCAGCGCGGGCTGGTTCCGCCGGTCAGACATGCGGGCAGCGTCGGGAGGCGCAGCCACGACGGATTCCGTGAGCTTCGGAGCCATGCGTGTAATCTCGGCCGCTGGCGTCAGAGGAGCATCCGGAATCGCAAGCCGCGGCTTCTGCTGCGTGTCGGACCACGCAACCATATTCGGAAGCGGTACGTGCTGCTTCAGCTGCACGTTCGGCGGTGTGACGATTGTTTGCTCGCGGTTGTCGGCTTCCGGCGGCATAGAAATGATCGGCTGCGGCGCGAGCACCGGATCGGCTTTTGCCGGGGCAGCCGCCGATGCGCTTCGGGTGTCCAGCGGAGGAAGATATTCTGATGGCTGGTAATAAATCACGCCGGAGCGGCTGAAGCTTGGCCGCGTCTCAGCCCGGGGCTGCATCGCAACCAGGTGGCTGAGCCCGAGGAGAATTCCGAAGGCGATCAGATGACATGCGCCGGATTGCACGAAAGCTCCCCATGGGAAGCCGCGCTGGACGAACACATCGTGCCAGAATGCGGCGGGTGCAGACTGCAGCTCCAGCGGAGACTGGCTCCGCGGGTACACGAGATCTCTCAAGTTCGCAAAGAAAACGCGCGGCCGCGAAGGCAGTTCTACCAACAACACGGGAACTGGCGCGGGCTGTGGATTCTCGGTTGCGGGCCTGACTGCGAGCATCTTCCAATACTAGATGCCGGAGCCGGCTTTGGCATAGCCGGGAGGGCACGCGGGCGGCGGTTACTGAGCAGCCATTTCTCCTTGCCCGGGAAAGTTCCTTACGACACTCGATGTGCGCGCACGCGGCGGGACGGTTATGGAGAGCCTGACCATTTATAATCATCGATTCAGCTTTTATCCCTGAATCTCACAGTAAGGACACACTTTGCTCGACTTTTTAGGCGATCTACAACGTACCCACATGTGTGGAATGCTGCGCGCATCCGATGCCGGCAAGAAAGCGGTACTCATGGGCTGGGTGAACAAGCGCCGCGACCACGGCAGCCTGCTCTTTATCGATCTGCGTGACCGCACTGGTGTCACGCAGGTGGTGTTCAACGCCGACCGAAACGCCGCGATCCATGAAAAGGCGGGAACGCTGCGCAATGAGTACGTCATCGCCGTGGTTGGCACGGTCAAGCTGCGCGACGCCAACACGGTCAATCCGAATATGCCGACCGGAGAAGTTGAGCTCGTTGCCGATGACCTGCGCATTCTGAACGAGTCGAAGCTGCCGCCGTTCCTTCCTTCGGATACGGCCCTTACGAATGAGGAGACACGACTGAAGTACCGCTACATCGATCTGCGCCGGGATGTCATGCAGTACAACATCGAGACGCGGCACAAGGTGGCCAAGGCCATTCGCGATTATTTGTCGTCCCAAGGCTTCTTTGAGATTGAGACGCCGTTCATGACCCGGTCGACGCCCGAGGGGGCGCGCGATTACCTGGTGCCGAGCCGCGTGCAGCCGGGCGCTTTTTACGCACTGCCGCAGTCGCCGCAAATGTTCAAGCAGATCCTGATGATCTCGGGATTCGATAAGTATTTTCAGATCGTGCGCTGCTTCCGCGACGAGGATTTTCGAGCGGATCGCCAGGCGGAGTTCACGCAAATCGACCTGGAGATGTCGTACCCGCAGGTAGAGCGGGTGTGGGAAGTGGTGGAAGGATTCTTGCACGCCGCGTTCCACGCCACGGGAGAGGAGATCAAGACTTCGTTCCCGCGTATGGACTATGACGAGGCGATCCGCCTGTATGGAATCGATAAGCCCGACCTGCGTCTGCCTTCTTTCACGGACGTGCGCGACTGCTTCACGCCGGAGAACCTGCAGGAACTGGCTATCAACGCAAACCTGCCCACAATTGCGATCCGCACGCCGAAAGTTGGCGAGTTGTCGCGCAAGGAGCGCGACGATATTAAGCCGATGTTCCATTCGAAGGGTGGCGCGCGCGTTTACGAAGATTTCAAGAGGATTGCGAATAAGTATCCCGATGCTTCGGCTGCCATTGCGAAGAAAACGGGCATGGAGGACGGCGATCTTATTGTGCTGGTCGCCGGGCCGGCGCAGGCTGGTCCGCAGACGGCGATGCCTGCGCATCGCAAGGTCACTCCAGCGGAGTTGGCCATCTATGCGTCGGCCGGACTGCTTCGGCTTGCGCTCGCGCAGAAGTATGCCGATCGGCACGGCATCTTCAAGAAGACCGGAGATCCGGCGAAGGATTACCGCTTCCTGTGGGTAACGAATTTTCCGATGTTCGAATGGGATGAGGGCGAGAAACAGTGGATGGCAGCGCACCATCCCTTTACCTCGCCGCATGAAGAGGATATGGGGCTGCTGGAGCAGGGAGTGGAGTCGGTGAACGATCCGCAGTCGCCGCTGAGCGCGGTGCGTGCGCTCGCCTACGACGTTGTGTTGAACGGAACCGAGCTAGGTTCAGGCTCGATTCGTATTCACCGCCAGGATATCCAGCGGAAGATCTTCAAGGCGCTTGGCATGAGTGAGGAGGAAGCCAAGTCGCGCTTCGGATTTTTCCTCGAGGCGCTGGAGTATGGAACGCCTCCGCATGGTGGGATTGCGCTGGGGCTGGATCGGATCGTCATGATCCTGGCCGGGGCGGAGAGCTTGCGCGAGGTGATTCCGTTCCCGAAGACCGCGAGGGCCGTGGATTTGATGGTGGACGCGCCGACGCCGGTCAGCGAGCGGCAGTTGAGGGAGTTGGGGATCTCGATCAAGAAGCAGGGATGACGCTTGATTCATCCCGGAGCTGAAGTCGTTCTATACTTTGGCTGTTGGGGGGCCTCCATGTCAGTCATGCCGACAGTCATGATGGAATGGAATTGTTCACAGTCCTCACTTCCGGTTTGAGGCCGAGGATGAATCACAACTTTCATTTTGCAGTCATCGTGGTAGCACTGTGCGCCGTTGTTGCGGGTTTCCCTGAAGCAGGCATCGCTGCGAACAATGCGAGCTTCACGGGCAGGTATTCGGCTGAGCGTCCGAAAAACGCGGGCAGTGGCGCAGATGGCCCGATTATTGAAGTGGTTCAGAGTGAAGACAGCATAGAAATCACGAGGGTAGAGTTAGGAAAAAGAACAACCAGTCGATGTCCGTTCAACGGCCCGGAAGGTGACTACACGAGTCCGGGCGGACTTGCTGGCAGATGCAAAGCACGATTGAAGGACAAAACCATCATCATCGAAGCTGTCGCACTGGCCCATCCAGAGCCGACAACGACTGTGCGTATGCGTACGAAGGAACGATGGCAGCTTTCACGGGACGCCAAGATTCTCACCATCAAATCAGATGCGGATTTTACCGATTTTCCGACTGATATCTCTGGAATTGTAGCGGGCAACACGACGACGAAATACACGCGGGTCGAGAACCCGTAATGTGGTTAGAGACGGCAGGTTGGCAACTCTTTGGCAGCGCAGCGCGTTGCCAGGGGCTAAAGCCCTCGTCTCAGGGATAGGTCAACGCGGCTCTGAAGGGCGGCTCTTCCACGCCGTTACAACAAGTGCCTCTCAGGGCACCCTCGCGAACGGCGTCTACTGTTGGCTGCATCCAGCGATTCGGTTCGTGGCGGCCCCGCAGGCGCAACTTCAGGTAGTTGTCGGTCAGAGCTTCGGTGAATTCTCCGTCCGCGTCATTTCCAACCACATTGAGCGTGATTGCTTGGACGGCCCTGCCGATGAAGCTGCGCATGAACGCGAGCTTCTTTTCTGATGCGAGTTCGCGCAGAATACGGTTTCTTTCTCGTGCGACCTGCACTGGCACTTGATTCGGCATCGAGGCTGCCGGGGTTCCCGGGCGCGCCGAGTAAGTGAAGACGTGCTGGTAGGTGAACGGAAGTCCGTCGATCATCTGCCGCGTTTCTTCGAATTCTAAATTGGTCTCGCCGGGGAATCCGACCATCACGTCGGCTCCGATTGCGGCCTGCGGCATGGCTGCGCGAATCTTCTCGATCTTCTCCCGGTAATGCCAGGGTCGATATTTACGGTGCATGCGGCGGAGCACAGCATCGCTCCCTGACTGCATGGGGACATGGGCGTGCTTGGCGATGCGGGGAGACGTGGCGACCAGATCGATGAGTTCGTCGGACCAATCCATCGGCTCAACCGAGGAGATGCGAAGCTTTTCCAAGTTCGTTTCGGCCAGGATGCTGCCAATCAGGTTTACGAATGTTGGCTTACGACTGTGCGAAGAGCCTGGCGAGCCTCGCTCGCCTGGATGGCCGGGGGTGGCCGTCCCCACATCAGCCGGTGAGTCCACCAAGTCCATTCCCCAGCGGCCCAGATTGATTCCGCTAAGGACAACTTCACGATAGCCGGACTCTACGAGCGTGTTCACTTCGCAGATGATTCGGTCTACTTCTAGCGAGCGGCTCTGGCCGCGCACATAGGGAATCACGCAGAAGGAGCAACGGTTGTCGCATCCATCCTGAATCTTGAGATTGGGGCGCGTGCGTTCATTCGCGGCGTCGAAGACCGGTGCGGCGAGGAGTTCGGTGTGCGCGAAGATGTCGGAGACGAAGATCGGTCGCTGGTCGTTCGTCGTCAGTTGGCCCAAATTCCCAATAGGCACGAATCCGGTCGTTACCCGCGCGAGGGCACTGCTTACTGCAATCCGCGCGAGCTGATGCTTGTGAGAATTTCCAACCACCAGGCTCACGCCCGGGAGTGCGGCGATTTCCTCCGGGGCACGCTGCGCGTAGCATCCTGTGACAATGATCTTCGCTTCGGGATTTTGCCTGCGAACACGGCGGATGGCGGCGCGGGCGTCCTGATCGGCGCCGGTTGTGACAGTGCACGTGTTAAGAACTACCACTGATGCGTCGGCGGGAGTGGAGACGCGGACCAATCCCTGATCCTGGAACTGACGTTCAAGAGCAGCGCCGTCCGCCTGAGTGGCGCGGCAGCCAAAGTTTTCTACAAAGAATCCGGCCACACTCTATGGTAGCGCACACTGCGGCACAGCCCGTCCCAGAGTTGGATGAGAGGCGACCGGTTAGGCCGAAGCTGGCGTCCTGCGTGCCTGAAAACATTCGCGGCAGAACACCGGACGTCCTTGCGTTGGACGGAAGGGAACGGTGGTTTGCTTCCCGCATCCCGAGCAAGTGGCCTGGGTTTCAACCTTGTTGTATCGGTATGTTTGTCCGGGCGCAGGCGGCGCACCCAGCACCGCGATGCGCTTCGTCTTGCAGACCTTGCAACGCTTCGGTTCGTTCTTGAACTGCTTATCGTGAAAGAATAGTTGTTCCCCAGCTGTGAAAATGAAATCACTCCCACAGTCGATACACTTCAGCACCTTGTCCTGAAATTCCATCGAGGATGGCTCCCTTCAGCCCGTCTCCGCGCGCCCACTCGCGAGGAAAGAACTGCGGTGGTACACCGAAAATACAGGTTTGTGTACTACTCCCCCCTCAAACTACCCCTGGACTCGGCCCGCCACGCTCCTAGGATTGGCGTGGGCACTGCTATTGATAAATGCCGGGAATGCTGGTCGGTGTAAGAGATCCCTTGTTGCAGCTCGATATGCTGGGGGGCCAGATCAAGCAGAGCCGCCCCGGGACGGAGCGGCTCTTTGCTGCGTTAGTCTTGTTCCTTGCGCGTCTTTTTGCGGGCCCGCTTGCGAGCCAGCGCAGCTTTCACACGCTTCTTCTCGCCGGGCTTCAGGTAAAAGGAGTGACGCTTGACCTCCTTGATGATGTCTTCCTGTTGCACCTTGCGCTTAAAGCGCCGAAGAGCGTTCTCGAGGGATTCTCCCTCTTGAAGCCGAACTTCTGCCAAACTTACACACCCCCAGACTCGTCCGGAAGGACCTTGTAGTTATGACAAGCTTTTGACCCTAAGTCAAGGGGAACTGTCGAATTTATTTACAGAAATGCCCAAGAAAGGCGTGTTTTTGACCCTAAAGTGATGTTTTCCGCAAGATGTGCAGAATCCTTCATCGTGCAGTCAAACAGGTCTGAAGCAATCGCGTTAACTGTAAGTCATACGTTCACGCGTCCACGAACTACAGTCACGGAAGCTTTCGGGAGTAGAAGGGAACTTGTTCCGGCATCGATCACATGCGTGACTGGTGGATTGTTCGGTTCCGGATGACCGTTTGGGCCATCGGACTTCCACATATATTGCTCGCTGCCGAACGTGATGGATGAAAGTGATCCGTGAAACAGAGCTGGGCTTGAGCCATCGGTACTGATGCGGACCTCGTGCGGATTGGATTGATCTTTGTTGATGAGCATCAGGCTCAGGAATCCGTCCGGTCGCACATTCGCGTATGCAGCGATCAGCGTGTGACCTGCTTGGTCCTGCAGGTTGCAAGTCGCTGGATAAAGCCTGTGAGCTCCAGCCCGGTGCTGCACCCACTCGAGATTGATCAAGCGGCTGGCATGATACTGCGCCGTGTATGTCTTTATGTTGAGCGCTTCGTCCGCTACATAGTTGCCGTAAGTTCCGAAGCCGCGGCAGCCCGGGCGCAAGGGTTCAGGCTGAATCGGAGAGTGGTAGTAAACAGCGCCTCCAGCGGTCAGAAAAGCGCCAACACTATCAGCGAGCCACAGCGCCGAAAAGATGTCGGCCATCTCCTGAGCATTGCCGAATGTGACATTGCTCTCGGTGTTCATCATCGGAACGTTCGGAGGCAGACCATCCTCGCGCCAGACTTCAAGGATGTGACTGACGAGTTGAGGCTCTCGAAACAGATCGGCCCATACGATCTCGCACGGCGGAAACGGATAATGCTCGAAGCTCATGAATGCCAAATCAGAAAGACGGTTCCGCGCTTTGAGGTAGTCAAGGAAACGTCCGAGCCAGGACGTGCGGCCCTGCGCGTCGGGCCACGCCTTGATGTCTTCGTTCACTCCTTCGAACACCGGGCCGCCGAGCTTCAGGTTGGGATCGACGCGGTGCATCGCCGTCGCGAACTGCAGGTACAACTCGGCGTAATCTTCCGGAACCATGTACTGCCCGTCGGGTTCCTCGCCCATCTCGACGTATGAGATTGGATACCCGCGCTTCTTCAGATATGCCATCTGCGCGGCCGCATCGTCCGGCGTGCCGTAGAGGAGCGAAATCGGAATCATCGCCGGAAGATTGTTGGTGATGCCGCTCGTGAAGAACAGGTCGAGTCCGGTCTGGTCCCCGTGAGTATCAATGTCGGATTCCGAGTGCCAGGAATCGATCGACGAGCAGTAAGTCGCGGTCTGATTCTGGTCTGAACGGTGCTGCACAAGATCTACGAATCGTCCGCCCGGAGTGGGTGTTCCAACGTAGAGCTCGCGAATCGCATATCCGGCTGCGCTACGCGGGTCTTTAGGATCATGCAATGCGCCAGCATGAGTGTCGGCGCTGTTTGACGATTCCGTCATCCATATACGGAGAAACCGAACCGGAATCGGAGCGGAGGCCAGCAGGATCGTGGCTCGTCCGCCGCTCCCGTCGTGAACAATTCCGTTCGGGAAAGCGGTCCACACGCCCGACGTGGGACGATCCATCGGATTCTCATCTGCACTTTTCTTTTCGGAAGTCCAGTACTGCACCTCGTACCAACGCGCAAAGGGTATGCCCCAGTCAATGTGCATGATTGAGACGGGTTCGATGGAGCCAAGGTCAAGGACGATCCACTGCGGATGAGCGGAGTCCGGTTGCCCCGTGAACTTACTTGAGAGATAGGGGTTGCTTTTCCAGTACGTGCTCGGATTCCCGTCGGTCAGGCACGAGTAACCATGCTCGGCGCCTCCGTTGCGTGTCGTGCCACGGTGCGGCAGCGGATATCCATACGAGTGTCGAATGGCATCCTTGAGGTCCATGCTGCCGGTAAAGTATCCCCGGTTGTTAGCAGGGTCGCTCCACGTGCCACTCGGATTCCAATGCCATGCGCCGATCGACAGTTCGGTGTTTTGGCGGTAAGTGATCGGTCCCCATCCCGCGGAGAGGCACTGCTTGACCATCTCCGGCGTATAGATCTTCTCAACGACATCATGCGACAGAATGTCCATCGAACTGCCGAGAGCCTGATCGGGATCAAAAAGGATCGGAGCACCAGAGAGAGTTACGCGCACGGTTGAAATCTCGGCCAACGGCTGATCTTTGTTGGACTGCGCAGCGGCGGCGCGTAACGGGCCGGCCACTACGGTCAGCGTTGCGGCTGCAGCCGCGGTGCCAAGAAACTTGCGGCGAGAGATTCGATCATTGCTCATGGAACGCGCCAGTATAACGGAACGGCTGCCTTGAGATCAGCCCGCGCGTAATTGTCCGTCAGTAAGTAAACTTCACACCCAACTGAATCTGTCGTGGCGCGTAGGATGCATTCGGCTTCATGAAGTTGTTCGGCAGCTTATAGTAGCCAGGATACGGAGCGATGTTGGCCGTCACCGAATTCGATACAAACGTTGTCGCCGACGCAATCATGCCATTCGACGTAATCGCGACTCGTTGGTTGTCGCGGTTGAAGAGATTAAACGACTCCGCAACGAGGCTCAATTTATAGCGCTCGTGGAAGCGGAACATGCGAGTGACACGCAGATCCGCGGTCGCGTAGTCAGGTCCTGTGAAGGCGTTGCGGCGGTAGCCCGGAAGGCGATCGTTCAAATCGTTGCTGTCTCCGTTCGGATCGCCTTGTACGGTGGCGTTCACCGGCCGCCCAGTACCGTAGTTGACCACAGTAGAAAACTTCCAGTCATTAAAGAACCTTCCGAGAAGCTCATGCCCCCGGTGGAACAGTCGAGGTTCTGCAGAGAAGGCAGCGACCACGCGCTGGCGCTGATCGGTCACGCTCGGACCCCGTTCTGCAGATGGGTTGTAGGAGTTCTCCACGGTGGCTGGCTGCCCGGCCACCAGAGCGTCCTGCCCGTCGTCGATTGCCCGCGCATAGGTGTACCCGAAGCGCAGATACGTCCCGCGCGCGACTCGCCGGTTCACCGAGAGGGTCGCTCCGTTGTAATAGCTCGACGCGGCACTCTGGAATTCGTTAATCGCGCCAAGTTCCGCAATTGGGCGTCCCAGCGGATTGATGCATGGAGGCCACGGGCATTCGAGAGTACGGCTGAACTGCCATGTAGCGAAAGAGTTCACAGTGTAGTAACCATCCTGAAAGACAGAGCCTGTCGAGTCGAAAATCGGATACGTGAGCGCAGTCGGCTGAGGAAGGTTCACATCGAGCGCGCGGATCAGATGCATGCCGCGCACATTCAGCACGGAAAGCGCGACGGTAGTGCGGTCGGCAACTTCTTTTTCGAATGTGAGGCTGGCTTGCTGCACGCGCGGGGTCACGAAGTTCGTCGCAAACGCAGAGACTTCATGGGTAACACCTTGCGTGAATCCTGCCGGGAGCGAGCAGTTCGCGGCATACGCAGGGCAACTCACAAGCGGATTGGGATATGACGGAAACACCTGATGATCGTAGTAGTTGCTGGTGTTGAGAAAGACGAATGAGTCGGTAATCCCGTTTTCGGTTTGAGTGACCGAGTTGTAGATCTGCGGAATGCGCACGAAGAAGATGCCGTAACCTCCTCGGATAACCAATGGGCGTGTCTTTCCGATCGAGTAAGCGAATCCCGAGCGAGGGGCGAAGTTATAAGGCTGGAACGGGACCTTGCCCGAGGGTGGGAATAATGGATTGGAAATCAGACCGGCGGTGGCGAATGTCTGCAAATCCCAGCGGACTCCCAGGCTCACTGCCAGCCGGTTCGTGACGCGGATCGTGTCCTGCGCGAACGCCGCATATTCCTTCGTGTCCGGATGAGACACGGCGGTGCCAAATTTCTGTAGATAGTACTTCGGCAATTCGTGTGCGTATGCGCGCAGCGGCGACAGCTGCAGCCCACCTTGCAGCGGAGCAAACGTGTACGGATCGACTTTGATCGGATAGAACAGATATTCTCCGCTCTGCTGGTTGGGGAAGAAATCGTAGATCCAGGTCAACAGTCCGTCGCCACCTAACTTAAAGGAGTGACGCGAACCTTCCAGACTCAAAGTTTCGGCCAGATGCAGGCGGTGTTCGCGATTTTGCCGCGGAAGAATGTTCGATCGTCCTACCCCGTCGAGGATCGTTGGAATCTTCGCCAGAACATCATTGCTGTTGCTGTAAGACTGTTGAAGGTCGCGCGAGAACTGTGCCCGCAAACGGCTGATCACGTGCGATGAGAACCCGCTGGTGAGCGTCAGATTCCCGGTCTCAGTGGACACGCGCTCCTGTCCATTGTTGTTGATCGC